>OLSL01000117.1_pt1 | contig 82100 bp, 76 predicted proteins | sample 1672511 | NCBI WGS metagenome assembly OLSL01 (sample SAMEA3136694, study PRJEB25190) | human gut metagenome | biome: human gut; feature: human-associated habitat; material: faeces | place: Austria | collected 2013
CGGTGGTCAGGAACAACCGTCGGGCATTGAGATGGTCGATATACGCCAGATTGACATAGAAGCTCTTATGCGGCTGGGCGAAATGGGCACCGTTCAGCACGGAGATCACATCGGACAGCGAGGCGCGATAGGGGTAGACCCCGCAGGTGGTGTGTACCTGGAGGACGTGCCCGTAAATCTCGAAATAATAGATGTCCCGGATGGACAGAAGAATGGTTTCGCCGCCGGCCGTGATGGGCAATTTCTGCGGCACCACTTCCGCCAGCGCGAGCTTCAAAACGGCGGAAAACGCATCGTAGGAAATGGGCTTTTTCAGATATCGGAAGGCCACGCCGTAGCCCAGAATGGTGTAGCTGCTGCTTTTGGTCACAAAGATGATCAGCGGACGCGCCTCATTTTGCATCAGGGAGACGGCAGCGTCATAGCCATTGGGCGAACGCATTTCGATGTCCATGAAAATGATGTCGAAAAATGTGCTGCTGCTGGCATCTAAGAGATCCTGCGCGGAAGAAAACAGCGTATAGGGCAGGGTGGCGTCATATCGCAGGAGAAAGGAGTGAAGAAGTTCCAATTCCCTGGGCTCGTCATCACAGATTGCAATGCGCATCGTCAGACCTTCTTTTCGGCGGCTTGGTGTTGTTCGTGCTGGGCATTGATGAGACGGGCGATTTCCAGCAAAAACGTTTGCTGTTCCTCGTCCCAGGATTCCATCAAACAGCTGATTTCAAATGCGGCGGCAGACATGGGGGTGGGCGAGGAGCAGACCTCCTCCAGGTCGAATCGGAGCACGGATTTTAACCGGCGGAGGGTTTCCAGAGACGGATTCGTCTGTCCACGCTCGATTTGGCCCACCAGCGCAACGGAACGCCCGATTTTGGCGGCTAGCTGTTTTTGAGTGAGCCCCAGATTCTTTCGCCGGGAATGGATCAGTTCCGCGAGATTGTTTTTCATGTTCAGACCTCCATGGGAAAAGCCGGGAGAAATCAATGAATTTGGAATGATTTCAAACATCAACACTGTTATTTTACAATAGCACAGCTGTTATTTCAACATGTTGCGTCGTGGTTTTTACCTGTTAGGGCAATGGCATTGAGCTGGAGGCCGGGACGTGGTATGATTTCGGGCAGACGGCTGCATATTTTCCGTGCATTCCGGCTGTTTGCGGCGTGGTTTTTCACGCCCGTTTCCATTTCACAGTTTTACTTGGGGAAAATAGAGCGCCGGTTGTCCTGGATTCGGGCGGCGGCGCAAGGTAGAACTGCTGGGCAGGCGTATTTTGATCTGTCTCCTTTTGCCTGCCCATGTGCGGTATACGGAAGTAACCGGTTTCGTTGCCGCTTCCCCAGCCCCTCCGATTTGGTTTCAGGTCGGAGGGGTATTTTTGCGCTTGTTTTTCTGCTTTTTCGGGTGCAGCTCCCCGGCTTCCCGGAGATGCGGCATGTTCGCCTGGGTTCTTTTTTCGCGCTTTTTCCGCTTCTGCTTAGCCGTTGCGGTCAGGACGATCATTCGGATCACCAGAAATGCGGAAACGGAGAGCTCAAAAGCGGAGAAGACAAGATACTCTATGCGCACGGTGGCGGCTATGCTATGGTATTCCTCATAGGTGCAGTATTTTCACCAAGCGCACCATTCGCCCCAAGGCGGCTGTGACTCATGTGGAAACAGCACAGGAGGCGCTGACCATATGCCTTAACGACCTTGCCGCCGTAGATATGGACTATCTCTCCCAGCTCACCGGCAAGGATGCGGAGACATTGGAACAGGAACTGTTCGGGCAGATTTACCGGCTCCCAGACAGCAATCTGGAGGCTCCAACATTTGTTTTGACGGAAGAATATCTCTCCGGCAATGTCCGTGAGAAACTGCGGGAAGCCAAGGTAGCAGCGGAGCAGCAGCCCATCTACCAGCCCAATGTGGCGGCGCTGGAGCAGGTGCAGCCGGAGGATTTAAGCCCAGCAGAGATTTCTGTGCGGCTGGGCAGCACTTGGATACCGGAATCAGACATACAGCAGTTTGTGTGGGAGCTGTTGCAGCCACCGTGGTACATGAGAGCGCGAATCAAGGTACACTATTCCCCCTACACCGGCGCGTGGCAGATTGAAGGCCGGTCCGTGGACAGCGGCAGCATTTATGCCTCGTCCACCTATGGTACCCAGCGCGTCAGCGGGTATCACATTCTGGAGGACTGCTTAAATCTTCGTGAAGTCAAGATATTCGACTATGTGGAGGTGGACGGCAAGCGGAAGGCAGTGCTCAACAAGAAGGAAACTGCCATTGCCCAGGGAAAACAGGCGGAGATCAAGCAGGCGTTCCAGGACTGGATTTGGAAAGACCCGGACCGCCGGGAGCGGTTGACAACGCTCTACAACGAACGCTTCAACAATTTGCGCCCCAGAGAATACGACGGCTCCCACCTGATCTTTCCGGGGATGAATCCGGAGATCACATTGCGCCCCCACCAGAAGAACGCCATTGCACGGGCGCTCTATGGCGGGAACACCCTGCTGGCCCACTGCGTAGGGGCCGGCAAGACCTTTGAGCTGGTTGCTATTGCCCAGGAGAGTAAGCGGCTGGGGCTGTGCCATAAATCCATGGTGGTGGTGCCAAATCACTTGATCGGGCAATGGGCCAGCGAATACCTTCAGCTCTATCCTGCCGCCAATATTCTGGTGGCAACTGAGAAGGATTTCACCCCAGCACGGCGCAAGACCTTTTGCAGCCGGATTTCCACCGGGGATTACGATGCTGTGATCATTGGGCACAGCCAGTTTGAAAAGATTCCTCTATCCAAAGAGCGTCAAACCATGCTCTTGGAACAACAAATCGAGGACATAGTACAGGGCATCTCTGAGGCGAAACAGGCCGGTGGGGATCGGTTCACCATCAAACAGATGGAGCGCAGCCGAAAGAGCATCGAGGCCAAGCTAAAGAAACTCAACGACCAGAGCCGAAAGGATGATGTCATTACCTTTGAAGAATTGGGTGTGGATCGGCTGCTGGTGGACGAAGCACATCTTTATAAGAATCTCGCCGCAGTAAGTAAAATGCAGAACGTGGCGGGTATTTCCCAGACGGAATCCCAGAAAGCCAGCGATATGTATCTCAAATGCCAGTATCTCGACGAGCTGACAGACGGGCATGGCATTGTGTTTGCTACCGGAACGCCCATTTCCAACAGTATGGTGGAGCTGTACACCATGCAGCGGTATTTGCAGTCCAAGACGCTGGAGTATTACGGGTTCCAGCACTTTGACGCCTGGGCAGCGAACTTCGGTGAGACGGTGACAGCCATGGAGCTTTCTCCGGAGGGCACCGGATACCGCACCAAGACCAGGTTTGCCCGGTTCTACAATCTGCCGGAGCTGATCTATATGTTCCGGCTGGTGGCAGATATCCAGACCGCAGAGATGCTGAAGCTGCCGGTGCCCAAGGCCAATTACCATGTGGAGCAGCTGGAGCCATCAGAGCTGCAAAGGACTATGGTCAAGGAGCTTTCCGCCCGCGCAGATAAGGTGCGGAATAAGATGGTGGACGCTGCCGAGGACAACATGCTCAAGATCACCAGCGATGGACGCAAGCTGGCGCTGGATCAGCGGCTCATGAATCCCATGCTGCCGGATGATGAACACAGCAAAACCGCAGCCTGTGCCAAGAATGTCTATGACATTTGGGAGAAAACCGCAGCACAACGGGGTACCCAGATCGTGTTCTGCGATTTGAGCACTCCGCATTTTGATGGCAGCTTTAATGTCTATGACGATCTCCGTTCCAAGCTCACCGAAATGGGCATTCCAAAGGAGGAAATTGCCTTTATCCACGAAGCGCCAACAGATGTGAAAAAGAAAAAGCTGTTTCAAGAGGTGCGTTCCGGGCAGGTACGGGTGCTGATTGGAAGTACCTCCAAGATGGGTACCGGAACCAATGTACAGACAAGATTGGCAGCGCTCCATGATATTGACTGCCCCTGGCGGCCCTCTGATTTGGAGCAGCGCAGCGGAAGAATCATCCGGCAGGGCAATCTAAACGACCAGGTGGACATCTATCGTTATGTGACCAAAGAAACGTTCGATTCCTATAATTGGCAGATTATTGAAACGAAACAGCGGTTTATTTCGCAGATTATGGTCTCCAAGATACCTTCCCGTACTATGGAAGAAGCGGACGAAATGACCATGAGCTATGCAGAAATCAAGGCACTGACCACGGGAAATCCGCTCATAAAGGAGAAGATGGATTTGGATGTGGCTGTGTCCCGGCTGACGCTGCTGAGAAGCAGTTTCCTCAGCCAGAAGTACAATCTGGAAAACAAGCTGTACCGCTACTTTCCCGCAGAGCTTCAAAGGCTGGAGCAGAAAATCCAAAACCTGACCGATGACATCCAGCAAGTGAGGGCGACAGCTACAGCAGAGCCGGGGACGCTCAGCCCCATGGAGATCGACGGTGTTACTTATACAGAGAAAAAGCCCGCAGGCACCGCCATTCTGGCAGCCTGCGAGCGGAAAACCACGGTAGAAGAAGCCCCGTTAGGCAGCTACCGTGGTTTTTCTATGGGACTTACGTTTGATTCGTTTCAGAAGGAGTTCCAGATTATCCTCCACCGGCAGCTTAGCTATCCGGTGTCGCTGGGCAACGATGCCTTGGGCAACCTCCAGCGCATCGACAATCTGCTGGATGGTTTGGAGGGACGATTAACCAACGCCAAACGGAAGCTGGAAACTACCCAGGAGGAGATGCGGACAGCAAAGCAGGAGGCAGAGAAAGAGTTTCCCAAGGAGCAGGAACTGCGGGAGAAGGCGGCGCGGCTGCAGGAGCTGAATAGCCTGCTCAATATGGATGAAAGGGATGACACGGTGCTAGATGATGAGGAGGCAGAAATAGTTCCAGAGAAAAATTCAAATACTTTGAAACGATAATTTTTGTTTCTAATTTTACACAAAACGATTGTTTTTTGCATCGTTTTGTGCAATAATGGAAACATGACGGAGGTGAAAAAGTTGAAATACTATGAAGAACTGGTTCAACTGGGGTGTTTTTCACGTGATAAGCTGATACAGATTACAGGCTCAGAGGCAGCAGCAAAATCCCTTGTGCTAAACTATCTAAATAAAGGATATATCGAGCGAGTTCGCCGGGATCTCTATGTTGCAATCAGCTTAGAAACCCATCAGCCTGTATTTTCACGTTATCAGATTGCATCTCATATTGCGGAAGATGCCCGTGTTTCTCATCACAGCGCATTTGAGTATTATGGATATGCAAATCAGGTTTTTTATGAGGTATATGTGGCCACAAGATCTCGTTTCCGTGATTTCGAGTACGATGGTGTAAGCTACCATCGGATAGCGCCAACAGATGGTACAAATATACCTGTTATGCAAAGCGGCGTTCGTGTTACAGGGCTAGAACAGACCGTCATTGACAGCATTGCTGACTTATACAAGATCGGCGGATTGGAAGAAACTTTACGTTGTATTCAACTGATCCCATCTTTGAATGCGGATAAACTTCTTTCGGCACTTGCAGGCTATGACAACGGACAATTATATCAAAAAACAGGATATATACTGGAGTCATTCAACAGCAGCTTGAATCTTCCGAGCTCATTCTTTTCGGAATGTAAAATACACTGCTCGAATAGCAAAAAATATCTCTCACCGGAGCATAACGGCTATGTTTACCATGAAAAGTGGAAGCTGTTTGCGCCGAATAATTTAATCACTCTGATAAATAAGGGGGTAAATGATTATGATGCAATATGATCGTATCACCCTGGGACGTCAAGCACAAGAATTGAAATTTGTCCGTGATACCTTTGAAAAAGTTTGTAGACTGACCGATGTTCTGCGATTCTTTGAGCAGGATGATTTACTATCCGGGACATTGGCGCTGAAAGGGGGGACTGCCATTAACCTGACTATATTTGATTTACCGCGCCTGTCCGTAGATATTGATCTGGATTTTGCTGAAAATCTTTCACGGAACGAAATGCTGGAAAAACGTAGCATCATTAACGAACGAATTACCAAGTATATGGTTGCATCAGGATATACGCTTAGTCCACGTTCCAAGAATTATCATGCGCTGGACTCCTATGTGTATAGCTATAGGAGTGCCGGCGGTCAGCCTGATAATCTGAAAATTGAAATCAACTATATGCTTCGTACACATGCACTCCCGTTGGCCAGAAGAACTGTAAACTTTCCGTGGTTCACTGAGAAATTGACCGTATTGAGCGTACATCCCATTGAGATATTTGGTTCTAAGATTGTTGCACTACTTAATCGTACAGCACCAAGAGATTTATATGATGTATATAATATGCAGCGGCTGGAGCTTTTTGACGAGGTAGAAGAAGAACTTCTCCGCAAATGCATTATGTTATACAGCGCCATCGGAGCTGATAGTGTCCCTGCTGGTTTTTCGTTTGATAGCATTGAGCAGATGCAGTCATATAGAATTAAAACCGATCTTGTTCCGGTCCTGCATCGTGGTGAGTTTTTTGACTTACCGGCAGCAAAGACGCAGGTCACCAAATATTTAACAGAATTACTCAGACCAGAGAAATCTGAACTGGAATTCTGGGGTGCTTTCCGTAATAAGGAGTATAAGCCAGAACTTTTGTTTGATGATCCAGAAATTTTAGCGCGATTAAAAAATCACCCAATGGCAATATGGAAGTGTAGGCAAAACGTCAGCACTAATGCTGTAACACATATTTAAGGACGGTGAGGGGTTTGGATTGGCTCGAATCAATAAAGAGAATCCAACAGGCACGTGAAAATAATCAACTAGTTGTATTTGTTGGTGCTGGTGTTTCTCAGAATTCCGGGATTCCGACTTGGAATAGATTGATCAATGCCGTTGCAAAAAAGATAGGGTATTCCAAGTGTGTCGGCTGCAAAAGCAAAGAGAAATTGTGTCCTAAAGACGAGTGTAAAATTCGATACGAATTCTCTCTGAATGACCTCCTGCGAATCCCTGAATACTATTTTCAGCAGGATACATCTAAGGGACATTCAGAATACTATAACTTCATACAGGAAACGCTGCGTAACGATGCTGGTCCCAACCAAATCGATGATGAGATATTTGCGGTTCTTCCACATCATATTATTACTACAAACTATGATTCACTACTGGAGCAGTCAACGGCGGCGAACTCTCTACTATACACTACTGTAACAAGAGACAGCGATTTACTATCCAACGCTAGTGAACGCTATATCATCAAAATGCATGGTGATCTAGAGTCGCCCGAAACTATAGTCCTAAAAGAATCTGACTACTTAAATTATGAGCAAGAACATCCCCTGATCAGCACGTTTATTCGTGCACTTCTTGTTAATCATACGTTTCTATTCCTAGGATACACGCTTAATGATAATAACCTTAATCTTATTATCAGTTGGATCAATTATTTTCGTAAACAGCATGGTGTTGAAAATCGGCCTGCTAATTTCCTATTATCTTCAAAATCTGCAGGTCCTTTTGAACAATCACGTTTAGCAGATAGAAACATATATGTTATTGACCTAAATACGCTTCCCAGTGATCTTGAATCAAAAACAAAACTTCCGGATACGCTTACACACCCTACAGGACGAAGGTTGCTATCATATTTACGCTGCATTACAAACCCCGACTTGACCCAACAATATACATGTTTGGAGGATCGACTTACTACCCAATATGATATTTTTAAGTCATATAAAAAGATTTCTTATCAGGACCTGATAGCTGTGTGTTCGCTTGGCCCTACTAAATTTATGGATACCCAATTGGTATTTTACGATAAGTCCTGGTATGATGATGTTGCCCAAATACTAAAGAATTCTGTCTCAACTGTAGCAGAGGTGTTTTGTAGGGCAGGCATTTCCGAGATTTGTTACATTGCTGATGATTCATGTACGCCCGTCCCGAATGCTTATGAACGAGTTGATGATCTATTTGAATTATATCTTGACAACAACTTCATTGAGTTGCAATCTAGGCTCTCAACATGTTCTGATGCAGTACAGGAACTATACTATTCTCATTTGTTAGGATATTCCAAGGAGGATGTTGAAAAGCTACTTGACAGAATAAATGATACAGCGGATATGAAAGACTATATTTCAGTGCTGATGATGAAAATGCGTGCTAGAATTGCCACATTAGCACCTTTTGATAGACAAGAAGCAAAGCGTTTTGAGATCCAGCAGATGATTGATACTCCACTTCCTTCAAAATATAATAATGCTACATCCTTCTTGCGAATGCTATTTAGTTCTGCTGCAAGTAATATGCAAAAAATGGAGAATATACTTACCAAACATGAGCAGCGATATGAGTATCAAAATCGAACATTATATTCTGCCCATGTACATAGCTACGTTTGGGAACTCAAAGCTTTTGCCTATGATTACTATTTCTTTTTCAAAGAAAATGGCCTTCCTTTGGACTATTATTCTGATCCAAAGGAATATTTGAGCTACTATTTAAGGGCAGTTCTTTGCACGTACTCACCAATGGATACTACGTCGCAAAATGAGCCATTTCATCTTTATGCCCAAAGAGAGCCATATAAAATTGGCGAAGTAGAGTTAGATATGTTGGTTAAATTTGCAACGCCAAAGAATCTCGGACTATGGTTAAAGAAATACTCGGTCCAAAGGCTAATTCTTGAGGATGGCATTGACATAGTAAAAAAATTCTACTTTCTATGTCACAGCTTAGTGGCTTTTAAGATTAAGCGTTGGACAGATGCTCTTTTAAATTATTCAAAGATAATATGTCTCCTTGGATTGAGCAGAGAGAGCAAGCAGAAACTACTAGACTCTTTATCTGATGTTATGGAGTATTCTGCGTCGTCTTTGCCACAATTGGGATCTGAAATGATAAAGACCATCGAGTATTTTGCATTACATCTGAATATTGAAGAAGGGGTATCGGAAATATCTCGTTTGATGGATGCGATACTGTCTGCTGGGCTTTTGCCAACAATCAAGGAACAGAATGCGCCTGACTTTGAACGAATAAGCAAAAAATGGGGAAAATACGCAAGTCAAGCTGTGAAAAAAAGACTTACTGATGAAATCTATGAAATAGATGATTCAAGAGAAGAATGCCAACAGATATATTTCCTGCGCCATGTAATTCCATTTGAAAATTATTGTACCTTTATTTCTACTAATATCCCTCTACTAAGCGTAGAAATGATTTTTATGCTAATAATTGAACGGAAAATTCAGTTTAGTGAACTGTGCTGGCGGCAATTTATGAATGCAATAAGAGAGGAAGATGCGAAGAGGAAAAGCCGACCGGGAGAGATTACATTTCCAGATCACCTTATGAGAGCCATCCATTATTGTCTGATACTTGGATTGATAGGTTGCGATGTTGACTTTGCAAGCCTACAGCCATATGCCCACTATTCTGAACACCTTCGTTTTATGATTAGTCCAGAAACCTTTGACTATTCATTAGTGGATACCAACAATTACATGTGGCAGAATCTAATATACTCAAAAACATATCGAGAGTACTTCGTTGCGCACAAAAATGAATTGCTGACGGAGGCGTTGAAACAAACGTTTGATTTGGAACTTGAGACGAGAGATCAGCAGAAAATAGTATACGGGTTCCTGTTGGATCCCGATGAGGTACAAGGGTTTTAGCGAAATACGATCTCCTTATATGTACACGCTTTAATACGAAACCAGGCACAGTTTCTAACCGAGTGGCTGAAACTGTGCTTGGTGCTTGTTATCGGATTCATCTCCTATTGCAACAATATTCGCATCAACAAGTCTCTTCATAGTTCACTATCGCTCCCTTAGCATGTTCTTTATTGCGCCATACTAAATACCAAATGGATAACAAGCCACATAGCACACGTCCATAAGGAATCAAGTAGCTTGATCTTGGTGCCTTAATTAAAAACAAGTGTAGCAAGCATCGCCTTTGTAATACCACAAAGGCACTTGTCAGGGGGAATCCCCTGAAACCCCGACCAAAGGAGGCAGTATGCGAAAGAGAAATAACCTGATTCAGATATGGCTCAGCGATGACGAGATGGAAAAGCTCAGTACCCAAGCGGCGAAATGCGGCCTTTCGAGGGCCGCATTTTTGCGTCAGCTTATTTGTGGATTCAAACCAAAAGAGCTGCCGCCACCGGACTTCTATCCGATGATGCGGCAGCTCTATTACTGCGGGAATAACTTAAATCAAATTGCAAAGAAGGCGCATGCGCTGGGGGTGATTGATGCTGAAAAATACGATGAGGACGTGAAGAAAATAGAATGTGCTATAAAAGAACTGCACGAAGTATATATCAATCCGGTAAAGTAAAATAGTTACACCTTGACTATTCAAACAGAGTGTGTTAGATTTTGGAATGTAATACAAAATTGAAAGGAACACGAGTATGGATCCGTATAGTGTATTTGAATTTTTAGACTGGATAGATCAGCAGAATAAGGTATCGGATGCTTCAGTATATCACTACGCAAAAGGGGATACTATAAAGAAGATTCTTCGAGAAAATGGAATTGTACTCCGACTCACTAGAGTTGAAGACTTTGATGATAAGTACGAAGGAAAAGCTATAATGATGGGCTATAAGCGTGCGCTGAGGGAACTTTTGGAAGAAGGAAATATATCTCAGAAAGAGTATGAACTTCTTTGCGATGCAGAGCCTACAACTAAATGTCTGGTGTTTCAAAAGAAGGATAAAGCAACTGGTGCAGATGTTTATACACGGGAGAAATACGTACCGTATATTATTTGTTTTTCAAATCAAAAGGATAACGACTACATGTTTGAACACTACGCGAGCGGCGATAATTTGCAAGGTTGTATCGGATTTTATCCTGCCGAGCTGTATGAGGAACTCAGAGTGCAAATGAGGCCGCTTGATGAGAGTGGTATTCAAAAGGTAATGTATGGCTGTGAGACAGATAAGATGCTTAAGCAGGCCATTGAAAGAGTAGTTTCACTTTTGAGGAAAGATAAGAACGATGAATCGCAGAAATATTGTAGGAATCTAGTTGATGAATTACTGCGCAAATTACAATATCCCGCAAAGTTGGCTAGATTCTGGAGAGAAGATGAAAAACGGCTTATTATTTTTCTTCCCGATCAAGATAACCTTACGGAAGAACAGAAAGCAAAATTCGTCTTCAGTAGAGGAACAGAAGGCGGCAAGGAATATATAGAGGTCTGTGTCCCGAAACACTGCTTTGAGGGTATCTCTTTTTCGCAAAGTACATCCCAAAATGATGCAGAAAATCTGCGCCAGTATCTAACTTCAATAGGATACAGCTGTGAATAAAAACAAAAATTAGCGTTATGGCCACCACAAAAATCTGGCCCACCAAGGGCCATCTTGCCAGCGTCCTCAAGTACATCGTCAACGAACAGAAAACGGACGCAAAAACCTATGTATCCGGGCTGAACTGTTTCCCGGACACGTCGGCAGCAGAGATGAATGCCGTCAAAAAGCACTTTGGAAAGACTGGCGGGCGCGTTGCATATCACGCCTACCAGTCTTTTGCGCCTGGGGAGGTAACGCCAGCTCAGGCGCATCAGATCGGCGTGCAGCTTGCAAATGAACTCTGGGGAGGTCGGTTCCAAGTAGTGATTGCCACCCACCTGGATCGTGGGCATCTGCACAACCATTTTGTGCTGAACTCCGTGTCCTTCTCGGACGGCAAGCGCTTTCATTCGGATGCAGCTTTTCTCCACCGGATGCAGGATGCATCAGACCGGCTATGCCGGGAATACGGACTCTCCGTCATCGAGCATCCCAAGCAGGGAGCCACCCGCCATCATGGAGAAATTGCCGCAGAAAAGCGCGGCGCACCCACATGGCGGAGCCTCATTCAATCAGATATCGACCATGCCATTGCTGTTTCCCAAACGGAGCAGCAATTTTTTCATGCTCTGAAAGCCATGAGATACACATATAAAACCGGGCAGGACGTATCTGTTCGTCCACCGGGCAAGGAGCGGTTCTTCCGGCTGAAACGAAATCTGGGCGAACAGTATTCCATGTCGGAGATCCGCAAGCGCCTGGGACGATCCCTCCCGGCAAAGAAACAGACAGTCACGACTGTTCCACGGGAGCATTACCGTCTCCGCGGAACCCTGCCAAAACGTAAAAAGCCCCATCTTCGGCGGCTGTATCTCTACTACTGCTACCGGCTGGGCGTATTCTCAAAACATCCCCAATCGTCCCGGAAGATGCACTTCCTTCTCCGGGAAGATCTCCGCCACTTAGACAACTACACACAGGAAATCAGACTACTGCACACCTATCACTTGGATACCACGGTACGGCAGGACGGCTGGATTCCGCTCCAGAATGACAAGCTGGATCATTACCGCAGCGAATATAACCAGATGCTTACCGCCCAGGTCAGCGGCGAGGACGCCTATTGCCAGGACAAATATGTGACGGTGGCTGTATCCCGGAGCCTGACCGATGCCCGCAGCTACTTTTCGCGGGTAGGCTCTGACCTGATTACCCAGTTTTCCCGGCTGGGTTCCCACTGCGAAGCATTGAGTGCGGAACAACGGCTCAAAATACTCGGCGGCATTCTCCGTGAGGACACTGGAGAGCAGTATTCCTTTTGCCTCAAAGAATCCCAGCAACGTGGACACAGCTTTCAGGATGCCGTCTGCCCCAACAGTATTACGGTAAAATGGAACCATTTTACCGTGGACGGAAAGTTTGGGCGGGTGATGTATCTCCGGGACTATGCCAGCTACATCAAGGATTCTCTTGTTACGGAGCTAACTGCCATGAACCGCGAGATTCTTCTGAGCATTGACATTCTGCCGGTACCTATGGACGAGGCCATCCGAGAGGTCAACAAGCGTACCCTTGGCACCGAAGCCTCCATTGCTGCATGGAACCGCAGCCAGAACCAGAAGCAGAACTTCGCCGCCATTCTTCCGATCCGTCTGGAGCAGGAACGGCAGGAGAACCGGGAGTTTATGAACGATCTTACCACCCGCAATCAGCGGATGATGCTCTGCACCGTGACGCTGGTGCATTTTGCGGAAGATCTCAAAGCGCTTAATGCGGACACTGACGCCATCCGTTCCATTGCGGACGGAGCCATGTGCCAATTCAGCACCCTCCACTTTCAGCAGATGGACGGCCTGAAAACCGTGCTGCCCTTTGGCTGCCGCAAGATTCAAGCACTGCGAACCCTGACCACAGAGAGCCTTGCGGCGCTGATGCCCTTCCGTGTGCAGGAGATCATGGACAAGGGCGGCATTTACTACGGTGTCAACAGCATCTCCCGGAATCTGATTTTGGTAAACAAGGCGCTGCGGCTGAACCCCAATACCTTTGTGCTGGGTGTTCCTGGCTCCGGCAAGTCGTTCTCCGTGAAGGAGCAGCTTGCCTTTTTGATGCTGGCAACCGGGGATGACATCCTCGTCTGCGACCCGGAAAATGAGTTTGGAAGCCTTGTGGAACGGCTGGGCGGCTCCGTGGTCCACATTGCATCCGGCGGGAAAGACCACATCAATCCGCTGGACATGGTAGAAGGCTATGGTGAGGGAAACGATTCCGTCAGTGAAAAGTCTGAGTTCATGATGGCACTGTTTGAGCAGTTGGGGAAGGGGACCATCTCTGCCCAGCAGTTCTCCCTCATTGACCGCTGCACCGGAAGGCTCTATGAAAACTACCGGCGCGGCGGGCCGCTGCCAACCCTGATCTCCTTCCGGGATTTGCTGCTGGAGCAGTCCGAACCGGATGCCCAGGAGCTTGCGCTGATTCTGGAGGCGTATTCCACCGGCAATCTGGATGTGTTTGCCCATGCCACCAACGTGGATGCGAACAATCGTGTGGTGGTCTATGACATTCTGGGACTGGGCGAACAGCTGAAAACACTTGGCCTGCTGGTGGTGACGGACGCCATCCTGAACCGGGTAACGGAGAACTGGAAAAAGGGCATTCGCACCCACATCATCCTGGACGAATTTCATGTGGTGTTCGAGAACCAGCACTCTGCCAACTTCTTTTCCTCTGCGTGGCGGCGATTTCGAAAGCGCAATGCGTTCCCTACCGCCATTACACAGAACGTAGAAACGCTGCTGGATTCTCTATTGGCCCGGACAATGCTCTCCAACTCGGAGTTTGTGGTGATGCTGAATCAGGCTCCCGGCGATCAGCAGGAGCTGGCGAAGCTGTTCCATATTTCGCAGGATCAGATGAGCTACATCTCCAATGCGGATGCCGGCTGCGGCCTGATTCGCTATGGCAGCACCCTGATTCCATTTGAGAACCGTTTCCCGCGGGACACTGACCTTTACCGGCTCATGACAACCCGGCCCAATGAAAAGTTCTGAGGTGGCACGAATGAAAATACAGCTCCGAACCAAAGAACGAACCATCAAGATGCGGGGAGAAAGTGTGTCGCTATCCCCAAAGCAGCGGCACAGGAAGGCTAATATGCTTAAGATTACCAGCGATGGTCGGAAGCTGGCGCTGGATCAGCGGCTCATGAATCCCATGCTGCCGGACGATGAGCACAGTAAGACAGCGACCTGTGCCAAGAATGTCTATGACATTTGGGAGAAAACCGCAGACCAGCGGGGTACCCAGATCGTGTTTTGCGATTTGAGCACCCCGCATTTTGATGGCAGCTTTAATGTCTATGACGATCTCCGTTCCAAGCTCATCGAAATGGGTATTCCCAAGGAGGAAATAGCCTTTATCCATGAAGCGCCAACAGATGTGAAAAAGAAGAAGCTGTTCCAAGAGGTGCGTTCCGGGCAGGTGCGGGTGCTGATTGGCAGCACATCCAAGATGGGCACCGGAACCAATGTACAGACAAGGCTGGCAGCACTCCATGATATTGACTGTCCCTGGCGGCCCTCCGATTTGGAGCAGCGCAGCGGAAGAATCATCCGGCAGGGCAATCTAAACGACCAGGTGGATATCTATCGTTATGTGACCAAAGAGACGTTCGATTCCCATAATTGGCAGATTATTGAAACGAAACAGCGCTTTATTTCACAGATCATGGTTTCTAAAGTGCCCTCCCGCACCATGGAGGAGGCGGATGAAATGACCATGAGCTACGCAGAAATCAAGGCGCTGACCACAGGAAATCCGCTTATAAAGGAGAAGATGGATTTGGATGTGGCCGTATCCCGGCTGACGCTGCTGAGAAGCAGTTTTCTCAGCCAGAAATACAATCTGGAGAATCAGCTGCACCGTTACTTTCCCGCAGAGATTCAAAGGCTGGAGCAAAAAATCCAAAGCCTGACCGATGATCTCCAGCAAGTGAAGGCAACAGCTACAGCAGAGCCGGGGACGCTCAGCCCCATGGAAATCGACGGCATTACTTATACAGAGAAAAAGCCCGCAGGCACTGCCATTCTGGCAGCCTGCGAGCGGAAAACCACGGTAGAGGAAGCCCCACTGGGCAGCTACCGTGGTTTTTCTATGGGACTTGCGTTCGATTCGTTTCAGAAGGAGTTCCAGATCATCCTCCACCGGCAGCTCAGCTATCCGGTGCCTTTGGGCAATGATGCCTTGGGCAACCTCCAACGCATTGACAACCTGCTGGACGGTTTGGAGGGCCGCTTGACCAATGCCAAACGGCAGCTGGAAACCACCCAGGAGGAAATGCGGACGGCAAAGCAGGAGGCGGAAAAGGAGTTCCCAAAGGAGCAGGAACTGAGAGAAAAAGCAGCACGGCTGCAAGAGCTAAATAACCTGCTCAATATGGATGAAAGGGATGATACTGTGCTGGATGATAATGAAGTGGAAGCAGAGGTGCCGGAGTGCAGCTGCGTGAGGTAGGCAGAGATTGCTTTCAGGAAGATGGCGTTTCAAGACGCTCCACAGCATTATTTCGGAATATTGCATACTTTTACAATTTTCCGTCATACTTTATGTTATAATCTTGACACCACAGTGGACTGTTTCTATAATACTATTACGGGAAATTGCAACTATTTGCGTTTTCCCGTAGTAACGGAGGGCTGTATCATGGAGCAAATTAAACGAGACCTGTATTTGAATCGCTTAATCGAGCGCAGAGAAAACGGTATGATCAAAGTCGTGACCGGCATTAGAAGGTGCGGAAAATCCTATCTGCTGTTTAAGCTGTACTATCAGTATCTCATTGAGTCCGGCGTGGAGCCATCCAGAATTATTACAATTCCACTGGATGATGACGACTATGAGGAACTACACAACAGCAAAAAGCTCAGTGCGTATATCAAGGAGCGTATTACCGAAGAGGGAATGTGGTATGTGTTCCTGGACGAAGTTCAGCTGTGCAGCAATTTTGAAGCTGTGTTGAACGGCCTCAATCGCCGGGACAATGTGGACATTTATGTGACCGGAAGTAATTCAAAGTTCTTGTCCACTGACGTTCTGACGGAGTTTCGGGGCCGAGGGGATGAGGTGCGGGTATACCCACTTTCCTTTGCAGAATATGTCACTGCATATCCCGGAGATAAATATGACGCATGGGTGGATTATTACACCTATGGTGGTCTGCCGTTGATTCTCAGCCGAAAAACAGACGAACTGAAATCTGGATACTTGACAACCCTTTGCCGTGAGCTGTACCTAAAGGACATTGAAAACCGGCATAATTTGCGCGGAGACAATATTATGTCTGCGCTGCTGAACGTCCTGGCTTCGGCAGTTGGATCGCTTTCAAATCCCACAAAGCTGGCTAATACCTTCCGCAGTAATGGTATGCCCGTCAGTGATAAAACCATCGGCACCTATATTGATTATCTGCAAGATGCATTTTTCATCAGTAAGGCCGAGCGATATGATATCAAAGGGAAAAAGCACATTGCCTCGCCCTTTAAGTATTATTTTACAGACGTAGGGCTGCGTAATGCACAGCTAAACTTCCGGCAGCAGGAAGAAAACCACATCATGGAGAACATCATCTACAACGAGTTACTTGTGAGAGGCTTTAATGTGGATGTTGGTGTTGTGGAACACACTGAAAGAAATGAGGAGGGGAAGGTTGTGCGGAAAAGGCTGGAGGTGGACTTTGTTTGCAATCAGGGCAATCGCCGGTATTATATCCAGTCTGCCTTTGCAATCCCCGATCAGGAAAAGATGGATCAGGAGCAAAACTCACTGATCCGTATTGACGATTCTTTTAAGAAAATCATTGTGGTGAAGGATCGCATGAAATTGTGGCGCAATGACAAAGGAATTGTCATTATGGGAATCATGGATTTTCTTTTGAATCCCAACAGTCTGGACTTGTAATCACAGGAATCCAATTGAAGTAATTTCATACTAGCTATTTGAGGGAGCATCGGCTGACGTCGGTGCTCCTTTTTCGTCCCCCGTGATCCTTCACGCGGGAGAAACAGTAGCCAGAAAGGAGTACCAAGAAATATGAACGACAAATTATATCATGCCGTCAGTCTGTCCGTTCCAGCGTATCGGAGAGCTGCGGAAACTCCGACAGTTTCATCCTCAGCTTTGGGCACGGCTGCTTGCCATGGATCAACGGGCAAGGGCACAGTTTGGTCCCGGTCCCCTGGGGCAGTTTCGTCCAAACTGGAGCGTGGAGCAGCTGGATCAGCGGTTTGCGGCTGAAGAAAAAGCGGCGGAGCAGCTGGAAGATCATGTGTAACGTGGCAGAGGCGTACCGTGTCAAACGCTATAGGTCAATGCTTTTGATTTCGAAGCCAAAAAGATACGATCTCGTTGCCCCTGTATAGCAGTTCCAATTTTCTCTTCACTATCTCCATAATCTAGCGCTGTATCTATAAAATTCACTCCGTTTTCAATTGCATACTCGATTGTTTTAATTGCATCGTCATAGCTAACATCTTTAAGCTTGACTAAGAACTCACTTGTTCTTCCCGACATCAGCGGAATGCCACCTAGTCCAAGTGCAGAGACTTGTACACCATTAAAATTGTTATACTTCATTATGACAATTTCCTGTTTAGACCAATTACACAAATCCACTATTATCAATAATTCCGATTATCTCATCTGCAACAACATCTATTTCCCTATTGCTTTCGATGAGGAAGTGATTTTCTTTTAATTCCGTTTTATACAACTTACGCACCTTATTCTGAAATTTCTCAAATTCTTCTCGGTCACTCAGTATACTTGCCTTATTATCTTTTAATGCAAAATTCTTAAATCCTACTTCAGCTGGCTCAATACTTCTATAACTAGTAATTCTTTCATACGTTTCTTCGGGAGGTGCATCCAAGAAAAAGTATAGATCTGGCTCTACCAGGTTTTTAATAAAATAATATATTTCTTCTTTGGGGATACCGTTTAACTGCCCATATACTATATAGGAAAGATAGTAACGATCAATAATATAGTTCCGATTTTCTTTATTGGGATTGATGGTGTTTATATTTACATATAACCCCTCAAAATAGTATATTAGTTCGCGCAACTCAGGAGATACAGGAACTTCGCCACTATTAATACTTTTTAAATATTTTTTGAAATATTGTGCACCGCCAAAATCAAGGACCTCAAAATGGATTCCACTATTTTTATAATGATCCACTATTCTTTGGATTTGAGTGTTTTTTCCCACTCCATCCATACCATCAAACGCAATAAACAATTTTACCCCTCCTCGTATACGATCTCCAGGCTGTGTATAAGTAATAGATTATTGTTTTCATTATTATCAATGCAAGAGCGTATATACTCGCGATAAATATCTTAAAAAATTATTTTTTTATCTACAAGCATATCGACAACTAGTTGAGCAGCCATATCTATCGAACACTCCTTCGTGTTAACTATTAAATCCGGGCATTTCGGTGGCTCATATGGACTATCAATTCCAGTAAAATTGCTTATCTCACCACGTCTTGCCTTTCTATAGAGGCCTTTTTTATCACGCTTCTCACACTCACTCAACGGCGTATTTACATATATTTCATAAAACTTATTGTCTCCAATTGTCTTTCGGGCTTCTTCTCGCTCACAACAATATGGGGAAATACATGCAACTAACACAATGAGTCCTGCATCATTTATTAGTTTTGCAACCTCAGCAATTCGGCGATTGTTCTCTACTCTATCCTCCTTTTTAAAAGAAAGATCCCTACAAAGACCAAGTCGAATATTATCCCCATCGAGTAGCATTGTATATCTCCCCAATGCAAACAGCTTTTTTTCGACTGCATTAGCAATTGTTGATTTCCCCGCTCCGGACAATCCGGTAAACCATAGTGTTGCTGGGCATTGTAGCATATGTGTTGCTCTCATTGCCGGCGAAACCTCTAGCACCTCATGAACTACATTCCTGTCTTTGGTATCTATAGAATCTATTCTTCCACAAGCAATCGTCATCTTTGAAACTCTATCTATTAAAATGAAGCCCCCCATAGTCTTGTGTTGATCAAAGTTCATACATACGATACTTTCATTCAGCCTCAACTCACACACTAATATGTCATTCTTTTTGCCTTCGCATGCTTCCAGTTTCTTGTTTGATTCAGGATCAATTTTACATATGACCCTTGTAATTATCGCGGGAACGGTTTTATGTGTTATCTTTAAAAACACTTCCTTGCCTATAACAAGCTCGCTTTCATCCATCCACAATATTGTTGCCTGAAATAATTTTGCAACACGTAATTTGGAAGAGTTCGAAACGACGCTTCCCCTTGAAATGTCGATTTCGCGATTCAGCCGAATAGTAGCAGGCTGTCCCTGTTTTGCCTTTGTTACTAGTCGATCTGCCAGATATATTTCTTGTATTATCGCTCGTTCACCACTAGGAAAAACCATTATTTCATCATTCAATTCTATTTCGCCGGATTCAATATGTCCCTGAATCCCTCTAAACAATTGATTCGGTCTGCATATACGTTGTACAGGCATAATAAACCCAATATCACTTGCAGAATATTTTATTTCTACTGTCTCCAAATACTCTAACATAGTCTTTCCAAGATACCATGGCATATTATCGGATTTCCTTGAGACATTATCTCCTTCAGTGGCTGATACCGGAATTATCTCAGTATCATGCAGTTCTAACTCTCTAGTAATTTCACTTATACTTTTTGCAATCTGTTGATATATGTCCTCTCTATAACTCACTAAATCCATTTTGTTGACTGCAAATACTAGATATTTTATGCCCATAAGAGAACAAATCCGAACATGACGCATTGTTTGGGAAAGGATCCCCTTCGTTGAGTCGACAAGAATCACTGCAAGTTCAGCAAAAGACGCACCCACAGCCATATTTCTTGTGTATTCTTCATGCCCTGGTGTATCTGCAACAATAAAACTACGCCGATTTGTCGAAAAAAATCGATAAGCAACATCAATTGTGATTTTTTGCTCACGTTCCGCTGTTAATCCGTCCAATAATAAAGAATAGTCTATTCTTCCATTCCTGCCATGTATTTTACTTTCAGTCTTCAGTGTTTTTTCTTGATCACGATAAAGCAGTTTGGATTCAAAGAGCATATTGCCAATTAGCGTTGACTTCCCATCATCGACACTGCCGCATGTAATAAATCTCAGTGGTCGATTCCCACTATTTTTTATATAATTCAAAAGTACCCTTCTCTCTTTCTGCGTTCCATGCTACCCATCCCCTCGTAATCTATAACTCTGCTTGCGCGCTCAGAAGTAACAGCACTAAGTGTCTCATTAAGAATTAACTCAACAGTATCAGCTTCAGATTCAATTCCACCTGTAAGTGGATAGCACCCCAGTGTACGAAACCTAACTTTTTTCAGTTGTACCTCTTCGCCTGGGCGTAATTTTATGCGATCGTCATCTACCATGATAATATTGCCATCTCGGTATATAATTGGACGCGTTTTTGCAAAATATAGTGGAACAATTTCAATATGCTCTCTTTGAATATATTGCCATATGTTAAGTTCGGTCCAGTTAGAAAGCGGAAATACTCTTATGCTTTCTCCTTTGTGAATCTGTGTATTATATATTTTCCAGACTTCTGGCCTTTGATTTCTTGGCTCCCAGGCTTGTTCCATACTTCGAAAAGAAAAAATACGCTCTTTCGCTCTAGACTTCTCTTCATCTCGCCTAGCTCCACCAAATGCAGCTGTAAACCCATAAAGAGATAACGCCTGCTTTAATGCCTGTGTTTTCATAATATCTGTATATGCAGCTCCGCTATCAAATGGATTGATACCTTGCTTCAATCCTGCATTATTTACATAAGTAATAATATCTAACCCGTTCTCTCGAGCAACCTTGTTCTTAAACTCAATCATCTCGCGAAATTTCCATGTTGTATCAATATGCAACAAAGGGAATGGAGGATTTTCTGGGAAAAAAGCCTTTTTTGCAAGATGCAGCATAACCGAACTATCTTTTCCGATTGAGTATAACATAACAGGATTCTCGCATTCCGCTACCACCTCGCGCATAATATATATGCTTTCTGCTTCTAGTTCGTCTAAATGTCCATTATATTCACTGTTTTTCATTTCTCTAGTTCCCACCTTTTATGCATAATGATAATCCATTGATGATACTCTAATAATGCAATTACATAGTTATTCTATTCATCACAAGACACCTTGACTAATGCTCGACAGCTTCATGCTTATTGCGTAAACAGCATTATCTGCGTCCCTTTTGAACACAAATATTAAGATTTACATTAATTTGTATATTGAGCAAGTAGTAATACCTATAACCACTAGTGTTACAAGCATGACCATCTTATCTAATACTGCGTTGGGAAGCTTATGTGATAACATCGAGCCTATCCAGCCTCCAGCGGATGCCCCTACGATCATTATACCTAAAATTAATAAATTCTGACTTAAAAGAGAGCCGTCAATAACCTCAATCATAATCCCTGGTGCATGCGTAAGTACAATTATACGCTTTGATACAATGGCAGCATCTTTAGAATCAAGAGAAAAACAATAATACAGGCACACTAAATTCATTAGCCCCCCACCAATACCAACAAATGAAGACGTTAATCCTAATATGAACCCCAGAACAAATACAACAGGCGGATGCTTTACCTTTCGAGTTTGAATGTTATGTTTATAAATAAGATAAGCCAGAATTAATAGTAGCATAATTAGACATACAATTTGCTGTGCAAATCTAATCATTTTTTCGTCCTTTACAATACTCAGGCACATATTAAACGCCAGCTTACCACTAATACCTCCAATTATGGCTCCACCACTGATAATAAATTCAAGAGTAAACTGAGGACGTATTTTAACCATTGCATTTTTAGTTGAACTAGTTAATGCCATTGTGAAGACAACACAACTTGTCATTGTTCTTAAAACTGAAACATCAAACAAACCAAGCGCATCTATTAATGATCTTATGATTATGCTTCCACCTATACCAATCGCAGATCCAACAATTGTTGATAGCAAGCATATAATAAAAATCATCAAATACAATATATCCATCAAAGCTTATCCTATTTTACTATTCTTGATACTATTTTTCATAAACAGAAATGAGTAATGGAACGTCAAAAATAACACTATGGGGGAAGCCATGCCCATACATTCCTTCTTCACCAAACGCTTCACCGTGATCCCCGCATATAACAATAAGTTTTTTCCCCGGAATAGCATTAATTAGTTTTTCAGCCCTACTATCAGCCTCTTCAATTGCTTTTACTTGCATTTGATGTAGCATCTTAAACTCTGAATTTGTTACATATTTCTCGGCTTCATTCTTTATTTTTCCTCCCCACAGAGGACTTGCTCTTTTAAGAATATGTAAGATTTCTTCTGAAACACCACCTCCTGTATCATACGGTACATGTGTTTCTTGCGAATTGATAAATAAAAACCATTTTTCATGCACACTTAGTTTTTCAACTATTTCTGAAATATGCAATAATGAAAAATCCTCTGGCTTCCGAGGCATAAATACATCATGATAATCATCGCATCCCCAATACAAAAAATCATCAAAGTGCTCTGTCAAAAGTCTATTTCTAAACCAGCGAACTCCACCTGTCCCCAAACAATAAAACCCTTGTTGCTTATAACCTTCAAAAATAGAGTTCCCCTTAAGTGGGATTTCTACTAGCTTTGGAGCTTTTTTTCGAGCACTTTCTAATCGCCACAGTTGTTTATTTGTACGACTATATAGAGGGAGCAATGGTGCTGATGTTACATTAGGCAAATACCCAGTAAAAGAACTGATATGTGAGGGCAACGTGTACGTCCCATATGACTGAGCCTTTCGAATCGGTCCTAAAGATCTAATAAACGGAATATTTGCCATCACGGTGGTGTCATAGCGACAGCAGTCAAGCGTAATAAATATAATCTGATTAATCTCTTTCATTTTGCACCTCATGTTTATTAAGAAATTACATAAATACCTTTCATTATCACATGATATCTTTATATTGCTGAAAAATATACTCAGCCACACCATCTTCATTGTTGCTTTTAATTATTGTTGTGGCTTTATGTTTTAACTCTTCACTTGCATTTTCTACTGCTACACTGGTTCCAGCAAGTGCAAACATCTCCATGTCATTTGATTGATCTCCAAATACAGTAATATCCTTTAGCGGCACTCCAAGCATCTGAGCTAAACATATTAGCATATCCCCTTTATTCGCGTTTTTGTTGGATACCTCAAGTGTGTAGTAACCATCATTATAAATATCTTTGATCACCTTTATCGATACACTTTCCCCCAACGAATGCAATAATTGTTCTTTTAATTCCTGCACTGTGTCATATGTGTACAGGAAACTGCAATTGATTACTTCATGTAACCGCTCTTCATGTAGTTTTGGTTGTAAGCGTTTATCGTTACGCAATTTTCTTTCACATAAGAATTGTTGTTGCGCTACATTCTCGGGGCTTTCGTATAATAGTCTTTCTTCTTTATTACTGTTGATTCCAAAAACATAAGGCTTCAATCCCAATTTAGATGCGCACGCAACAATTTCGTCATAGGTTTCATGTGTCAGCAAGTTCTTTTGAACAATTTGCTTCGTTTTCATATCCGTTATAAATGCTCCGTTGAATGTGATACACGGAAGCTCAAAGTCTATGTTTTTTAGCAGTATTGATGCGGTATAAATGCTTCTAGATGTTGAAAAAGTTATTTTTATCCCATGTGCAATTAATTCATTTATTACTTTAACTGTATGGTCGCTTGCCTCGATCTCAGAATTCAATAATGTTCCATCTAGGTCAGTTACATATAATTTATTGTCCATTACATTTATCCTTTCTAGTACTTCAAAGATCTTCAACTCAGTTAAATTACTTTAATGTATGTAGAAATCCAGAAATCAAATTTGTGTTCAAATTATAGAAATCGCCTGTTATTTTTGACCATGGAAGTTCTAAAATATCGGAGAAAAGATTACTATAGGATTTCACTTCACATGTTTTTCTATAATAATGTGGAAATGCAGGATCTGGATTTAGAATATTCTTATAAAGCACCGCTTCTTTATTATCTTCTGAAGTGCATGTTAACTTCTTACCCAAGCAAAAAGAAGGGCTAATTACGCCACTAATCACATGATATTGAGCAATATCAGTTGCAAATACTTTCCGTAATTCATTGGGAGACATTTCAATTTTTTCACTCTGATTATTTATATCATTAAAACACATTTCTTCATAATTAAGCTTATTAAGCTTCGGCATAGCAGCAACCATCTCATGTGTCAATCTTACTGATACTGGATGTCCAAATGCAATCATGTCCGTTCCATCATGATATACTATTGTTCGATCATTTGCACAAAACTCTGCTCCCAAATTCAGCAAATTACAAAGCAATGTAGTTTTCCCACTTGACTTATCACCCATAATCAAAAATGCTTTATTTTGAATAACCGCACATGCAGCATGAAGTCGTAAATATCCGCTGGTCAGTATTTCTCTAAGAAGTCGTGCAGGAACTCTTATATTATCGATATCATCTAATGAAAGAACTAATTGATGAACATTATCTCTACAACGATGTATAAACCTTCTTGGAAGGAGAAACATATCACCATTTAGATTCGAAAAACCAGTTTGATGTAAAAATAATTTGCACGGTTTTAATATATCTAAATTCGGAAGAAAACTTTGAGGGCCATCAACATAATATGCATATATCTGCTCATCAACAGAAGATTGTGATGAGCAAGTAAAAAATTTTTCAAAATATGTGTTTGCCCAACATATACATTTTTGCTTATTCGAATAAAGCGTAACTGTTTTATTATTGAATTCATATGTTTGCATATACCAAAAGGAATTTTTGTAGAAGATACTATCCATTATTTCATCATAATAATTCACTTTTACGCTCGCTTTCTTTTTTTATCTGCCAAGCTTTAATATATTTTCTTATTACAATTCCATCGTTTTGCGACACAACAAATCGATTTTTCTCTCCTACCAATATATCAACAGTTGATATACCTAAATAGTGTAACATGTCCTTAACACAATCATATGTCCTCAAATCTTCGCCGCGGCCCAGTTGCATTTGTGCGTCTTTTAAACTAATATTTTTGTTAGCTATTGATAGAATTTCAATTTTACTAAATAATCCGTAACCTCGTCCCTCTTGATCCAAATAAAACAGAATAGAATACTTACACTTTGTCAAATATGACAACGCAGCCTTCGTTTGTGCACCACAGTCGCACTCCTTTGAATTAAATGCAGTTCCTAATAGACAGTGTGACTGAATACGGATAACTGGTATTTCCCCCTCACCATGCACTAACGCTAGATGAGTTGCTCCATCATTCATCTTGAACGCTACCACGTTAAAGTCCCCATAGTCCGTTTTCATAAAGGCCGTAGCAACCTCTGCAATATTACACATTTATGAACCCCTTTCTAGATTGAAAAAATGCGCTTAGTTAGCTGAACAATGTCGTGGAAAACTGCTTCTTCTGTACGATTCCCATCAATTACATAACACTCTTTTCTTTGTGTAATCTGCATTTTGAATCGTTCGTAAACTTTTCTATGGAAGGATACTCCTTTTTTCTCTACTCGATCAGGTAGTCCACGCAATTGCATTCTCATATTACAAACTTCTGGTGGTACATCGATGTAATACTGAACATATTCTGGTTGATTCTTCATGATAGCTTTTTCTATTGTCGCAATCAAGTCAATACTACTCAGGTTCTTTCCTTGCATTGAATATATGGAATCAAAAAAACGATCTGTAATAATTACATCATAGTTCTCCATCCATGATACTAATTTATCTAAGTATAGTTGTCTTGCTGTGCACAGCAGTAAAATCTCAGTTGCATTGTTCAACTCATCGTCTTCAATAAACAGTTTCCTGATGCATCTTCCTCCTTCTGTGTCAAATACATGTGTATACAAACACTTTATGCCCACATTGTTTAGATAATTATTTAACATTTCTGCCTGAGTAGTTTTTCCACAGCCGTCAATACCTTCAAATACAATCCACAAACTGCATTTATGTTTATGGCTATCTTCAAAGTTGTTTCCTATTTGCCCCATTTTTATCTCCTCATCAGCATCGTTTGTTCCTTAGCATAAAAATAATGTTTACGCGTACATAATAGATCATTGTTTTCATTATCATCAAATCAAGAGCGCATTATGCTTAATGTCTCAATACCATGTCAACAATTTGGGAGACTGTGAATTCTGGTGCATTATCCACCGGAACAACTACATGCCAATGATTGTTTTTTGCCACAGATAGGTACTGCTCGCGAACATTATTTTGATAATTAACAAATCGCTCCTTAACTGTTCCCTCAAAATGTTCATTCTCTCCAATTTCAGCGTCATTAAAACATTGTTTCCGTTGATAACAGATATCTGGTTGCACGTCCAGCATTATTACAATATCTCCCTTTGGAAGATGGCAAAATACTTTTTCTAATAATTCTTTGTCAAACTCTTCCTTTGCCATAAAGCGACACATTATTTTATAGAACCATCCGTCGATTATCACATAATCAAACTCTGCAAGTAGTTCGGGAATCAAATTCTGACTCATGATAGTATACCATGCCGCATGGAAGAACAACCAACCATGATCAGTTACTTCATACACGGGATTCCCGACCCCCTCGTTCCATAGGATCTTCTTAAAATTCCTCATTATATTACTAATATATGGAGAGCCGAACTCGGTACTTTTCTTACTGATACAGCAGCAAGAAAACCCCGCTTTGCATAATCTTTCCGCAACCATAGTCGTTAGAGTCGTTTTACCCGAACCATCAATTCCTTCTAAACAAACAAACTTACCCATTTCACTTCGCACCGCCTTTATCAATTTCCCTATAACAATCAGAGTGGTTTTTTACACACAGTGGATCGATTTTGATGTTCTGCCCCATCACGATTGCCGCACACCCTGCGCCACAGTTTTCCACTGTACAATCTCTACAAAACGGGAAAATATCATCTCGCATAGCAGATATATCGGGAATCTTGCTAATATCGTCAACTTCAAATGTATCTGAAAAATTTGATATCCACAAACAAGGAGTATATTTTCCTTTGGATGTTATTCCTATTATAGATCTACCCGCAAGACATTCTGAAAGCAGTCCACAATGACTACGGACTTTCTTTATTGATTCAAAACCATGGTTTATTCTCTCGATATAAAAGTTATATTCCGCATCGCTCAACTGATAGCTATCTCCATTTTTCTCCATTTGAATTAGATTGCTAAAAGTAATTTTTATATTCTTTGATGCTGAATAATCAACCAACTGCTTTAGCTCACCTACATTCAGTTTATTTATGACCGTATGGAATTCTATTTTCACTTTACCATATAGTGCATCAACTGATCTAATAATGCTATTAAAGCATCCTTTTACTCCACGAAACTTGTCATGTGAGTTTTCTGAAAATCCGTCTAAACTAACGATCATTTTTAATGGATTAAGCTCAACAAGTTGATCTTTATATTTCTCCATCAATAATCCATTCGTACTAAAACAAAGTTCGATGTTATTTTGCTTTATGTAGTGTGCAAGTTCAAATATATGTTTATACAAAAGCGGTTCACCGCCAGACAAAACAATCCTAGTAATTCCCGCTAAACACAGTTCATCAACGATTTGTTTTGCACGTTCCAAGGATATGTCAACATGATCGCGACGAAATGCATTGCAGCAATGCAAACAATTCTGATTACAATTATTGGTGATTTCCCAGATCGCCTTTTTCCCCGATTTGGGGTTTCCAAAAAAGCAAGAGTGTGCATACTGTGTTCTGTCCATGATGTTCTCCTTATTCTATTTTACCGATATAATTCCTAATTGTCTCTAGTTCTGTTCTTGCTAAACCAGGGTGAACACTTAGTGTTATAAGTTTTTTTATAAGCTCTTCAGACTGTCTACATACACGCGCGTATGGCGCAAATAATTTATATTCGTATAAAGGGCGATAATTATACCGATAAACGTCCGAGGGTATCCCCAAACTATTCATGTCCTGAGCAATTTCCCTTCCTGTTGTTTGACTTCCACGATACAACAACGCCAACGAATAATAGTTGGGTGCAGAATCCTGTGTGTAGTGAACTTCAGTAAAGATACTTTTATCAAAAGACTTCAGAAGATATTTAGCATTCTCTGTTCTATCCCTCACTTGTTCTGCAATACTAGTTATTCTCGAGATACCTAACGCAGCTTGAACGGACGACAGTTTATAATTGGTCCCAATCGAGTCTCCTGTCATTCCTCCAAAATTAATAAATCTTTTTATCTTTTGTGCAATCGCAACATCATTAGTAAGGATAAAGCCTCCCTCTCCAGTTGATAACAATTTTCTATCATGCGTACTAAAACACCCAATATCACCTATTGTTCCGGAAAAACGTCCCCCATCTATCGTTCCATGGGCCTGAGCCGAATCCTGAATAAATACAACTCCACATTCTCTACAATAACGCGCTATCTCAGCAGCATTAGTTGGATATCCCCACATAGGAACATCAATAACCACTTTTGTGCGTTTTGTAATGCACCTTGACAAATCACTAATATCCATACCAAAATTAACACCATTTGTATCGCAAAATACAATTTTTGCCTTCATTAAAAGTATAGGTAGTGCAGTCATCATCGGCGCCGTGCAAGGCATAATGACCTCATCGCCTTCATTCACTCCTGCAGCATATAGTGCACAATGAATAGCCGCAGTTCCCGATGATACCGCCACTGCTTTGCTTACACCGAAATAATTTGCAAGTAAACATTCATATAATTTTACAACATCACTTGTTCCTGAGATCTTTCCATCCATGAGTACACGACTGACTTCATCAATATCACTATCTTTCTTTATTAGGTATTTGTCTGAAATCATCCCATCAGCTCCTTATAATGCTTCTACATAGACACTACCTTTTATGAATCTGTTATCTTCCCTTTCCTAGTTTCAAAACTGATCTAAGCACATTATAAATCTACTATATTTTCCTGGCATATTATTGTATTCATTAAGACTCAGATGTAAATCTTCAATAATTTTATATAAATGCTTTATATTGGTGTATTCGATTTCTATTTCAAAATCAATTCTCCCTAAATACATATTCTTGTCTAACATTATCTTTGCAGCATAATAATCGAACTCAGTACGTTCCGTAACTAGGTTACCGATATAATTGTATTCACTATATGATAACGGAATTGTTGCAAATCTACTTGCGCTGATTATAGGTGGAAGAGATAACACCGAAACCTCATGCTCTACACTAGTTCGTCCTGTTTCTTTTTTTTCTTTATCTTCTTTATATTGTAATTTCAGCACAGAGCCGACTTGTCTGATCCGCAACGAATTTCCAATTTTATACAGATCGAAATTGGCTGTATCATAATAGTAGTTCATTTGTAGTTTCTTTTTATGCGGTGCCTTGGAAATAAGTTGTTTCATCAAATCATCAAACCTTTGCTGTGTGAGCAATAATTTATATTCCGTTTCTACCATGTTTGACTCCTTCCTCGTTCCTTGTGGTTTCCTATAATGGTTTCTTACTTATGCAACACACGGGTTCAACAAACTATATGTGCCCAAATTGCAACTAGGGGCATAGCGAAAACTGTCCTAATAAAAAATACTTTCACCAGTTCTTTAGCACTAAGTGGTAATGAAGAACTCAGAATAACATTTGCAGATTCTGTAAAATAGATAATTTGCACTATTGACATTACAACAACAAAAAACCTACTTTTTTCTTCAACTTGAAGTGCAGAGATTGAAATGGCTGGTAGTGATACTTCGGTAAGGCCTAATAACACAGCTGGCGCTATCTCGTGAGAATTCGGCAATTGCAACAATTCAAGAAATGGCTCAACCGCTAGGCCAATATATTCAAAAATACAGGTATATTCAGATATTGTTAAGACTACAATTGTCGGTGCTACCAACAGCGCTGTAATTTTCTGCGCAAATAAATAAGATTGCACAAAAGAAGTCCTTAGTTTTAATATAGTAAACTTTTCCGCCTTCTTACAACCCTCTGCATATGCAACTTTTAGTCGAGATGTGATCGTTGTATTTTGGGCAGAATTGTTCTTTTTCTTTTCTGACGTTTCATCAATATAAGTGTCAGAAATCCTAGCTAACGGAGGAATTCTGCAACATATTATAGCAAGTACTACTACGGTAAAAAATGAACACAAAACAACTTTCCCATACAGATGATTTATATTTACAATATTTGAAAGTGTCGCCATAAACCCTAAACTCATTACGCTAAAGCATGTTGCAACAATGCATGCCTCTCGACTGGTGTATTTTTTATCGATATAAAACCTATTTGTTATATATATACCGACAGAGGCCGATGCTACAAACGAAGATAAACAATCAATCGCCGCTATACCAGGAACCCGAAATAGCCTTTGCATATATGGTTCAAGTAAGACTGCTATGAATTCAACCAGTCCCGATTCTAGAATAAATACAACAAAGAAACCTGACACAAAGATCGTCACAAACACTGAGTATGCTAACGAAAATGCTTGTCCGCCAATATGCGGATTTGCTATAAATTCTAAATTGACACCCATGCGCACCATTATTAGCAGAATTAGCGAGCAAAGGCACACACCATATTCCACAAACAAATATGCACTGTACACCTGCGTCTTTACCATTTGTATTGCTGAATAGATTAAGGATGCCACTACAACAACAAGAACAATTGACTTGTGATAGTCTATCCCCAGAGCTTGTACCAAATCACATATTAATGTAAGTAATACATCATCATTTTCAATCGGAATAAAAAATACAAAAACCCCCACGGCTGATAGTACCAGGAAGTATACAACGCTGCGATAATGCTTTACAGCAGAAATCCGATCTTGGTCATTCATATAACATCACCCATATACTTCTTTTGATATACGTCTGTTGTAATCTCCACCAGACAATTTACATTCCCATCCTTAGAGAATACAAGTAGCTCATCTGGAAAAATAATTTCAAGCTCTGTTTCTATTGCAACCAATGTTTGGATAAATGAGAAAGAGTTTATTCCTAGAGCAGCTAAAGAGGTATTCAATGTAATTTTCTCTTGGTCCGCACCACCCCCAGTTATTTGTATCAAGCACGCCTTAACAATCTCTTCAATTTGCATGTTATCCCTCCGCATCTCGTTACTATGCAAACTGGTCACGTATTAATACCGCTTTCAAATAGATAATCCCCTTCTGTCAAACCTATTATTTGTGTTAGCCCCCTTAACACGAAACCCATATTATCAGAAATTCTCTGTAGTCCTCCGTGAATCACTTCTCTCGATGGAGTTTTATTAAGGAATCTGTTTTTTATCAAATATGCTCTTAATTGTGCATACTCTGCAGAAATTTCTCTTACAGACGCAACTAATTGATTTACATTATGGTGTGTAATGTCCGCTAACAGTTCCAAAAACTCAATAAAGTTGAAATAATCGTCCGACAAGTTTTTTAGATACATGACTAATTTCGACTTTGTTGGATCGGCAGGAATTTCATTGAGAATACATAGATTGTTCTCCAAATCGTACGCAAACTGTAAATACTGTGCATCTGTTTGTAGTTCTTTATACCACATTATGCTTTCTTGAAGAAGGTTAATCAGATTTGATGATTCAGGTTTTTGGTCTACTGAAAACAATAGTAATCCCGTCACATTTCCTGACAGAAACAGTTTCTGAAATAAATGCGCACTTGAATCACAGAACTGATCAAATCCTACGTAACCAGACTCAGTCGATTCATGTAAAATAATAGCGTGTGGTCTATGGAGTTTTTGGTAATAAGGTAGCCAGGAACACTCGAAACTATCTAGGTACACCCCTATAGGCCCTTTCTCAAGTTCGATGTTGAGAAGGTGAATTATGTTATTCTCCAAGCCGTCCAATGGCACATATGTCATTTCTAGTCCATGGTACAATAACAGTTTTTTTCGAAAATGAAGATTTCCATTCCAACAGAGGCCAAGTCGATCTCCTATCAGTTCATCCGGGTAATGGTTAGGTTTATATTTAAATCCCCATAGTTCTAACATCATGGCGCGATAATCACAATTATAGTAAGCTGCTATGTTGGATGTAACAAATTGAAAACAATTGTAGCTATCATAATTAATTACATCTGTTTTCCACATGCTTTTTCTCCAGCAGGTCAGAAATGTGATAGTATAAGTTCTCCATAGATACCACGTTTAACTTATCTATGTCATCATAACCAAATTCAAATGAGAGTCGGTCCTCAAGTTCCGCTAACAATTGAATAAAGGTGATTGAGTCGATTCCTTGTTTTCGGACATCAATCTCATATGCTGGATCCATAAGGAGGCCGTGCGAGACATCTTGAATTGAACCGAGTATTTCTTTGTATACAGGTGTCTGGATTACAATTGTTTTCTCAAGTTTCTTTATAAACATGTTTTTCATCTCCTTGACGTTCTTTTTGCCGTTAGGCAAGAGTGGAAAAGCTTTGATTAATTCAAAGTACGTAGGCACCATGTGCCGTGGAAGCTTTTCTTGTAGCTTGTCACGTAAGAGTCTTATATCTATGTTTAGTGCAATCAAGAAACTTACAATCAATAGCTTTTCTCTAAATTCAACTTGCAGTGTCAACGAATCAGTCACCATCTCACAAGATTGTAACTGAACATCAACTTCATCCAGATTAACTCGCCTGCCATTAATTTTTACTTGTTTATCTTTGCGACCAACATACACAAGATCTCCAATCTCATTTTTGTAAACTATATCACCTGTTTTGAAATACCTTGCTTTATTAATTGATACAAATTTCTGTTCTGTTAACTTGTCATTTTCATAGTAGCCTTTAGCAAGTCCTTCCCCCGCAATAAGTAGTTCACCATACGACGTATTATCATCGTCTTCTATCAAATAAGCCGTATTATAAATTGGTGTGCCAATTGTAATTTCATCATCAGGAGATAGTATTTCTTTTGCTGTGCAGCATGAGCTCGTTTCTGCCATGCCATACTCATTAATCAGTCGAACACCGGGAAGAATAGCAAAGTGTTTTTTTACAAGCGTCCTCTGCAATTTCTCTCCAGCCACAAGAACATACCTTAAACTGTTGCCTTTATTCACACTGTCAAGAAAAACATTGTATAGTGTTGGAACAATATCAAAATGTGTAACCTGGAATTTCTGTGTGAGCATATTCAGATATCGAGAATTTAACATTCTCTCTTCTGCCGGAAGGACTAATGAGCCTCCACTTAAAAGTGTGCTAAATATGTCTTGAAGTGCACTAGTATAGGATATCGAGGCAACCTGCAATTCAACATCATCCGGAGTTAACGCATAGTAATCAATAACCCATAGTACTGTGTTAAGGATAGATCTATGCGTAATCATCACTCCATTTGGACTACCAGTAGAACCAGATGTAAAAAGGACACAGGCTAGGTCATCTATAAGGCTCATATCAATATCTGACTCCGATAACAGCTCCTCACGATTAAGTTCAATATATCTTACATTATTGGTGTTATTCGGTTTTGACTCGCAAATTACAGTATCAATCTTCGCTCCTGAAATCATTTGATCAATCCGTTCTTGTGGATAAGTCGGATCAATAGGGACATAAGCTCTTCCTGATTTCAACACACCTAATACTGCAACAAAAAAGCTAAAGGAACGCTTCATTTGAATTCCTATTACATTTGAACCCGATTCCTTTCTCATCAACAAGCCTGCAACCGCATTTGCCTTCTGGTTGAGCTCGTAATACGTTAGCTGCCCCTCTTCTGAATACAGCGCAACACGTTGCCCATATTTGTTGGCAATATCTTTAAATCTACTAATTAAAGTCACTTTTGACACCTACACTAATTCTTGAAATTTTGGGGGGACAGTAATTTCATCAAGGTTATTATTGTCGAACAGGCTTTTCCAAAAATCTTTTTTCCGCTCAACCGCTTTCCCATAGTCTTTTTCTCCAAATTGAAAAAGAAATGTTTTGTCTTCGATATCCAACGATTCTAAGATTCCAGTTTCATATCCGTCTGAAAATATTTCTCGTAGGAAATACACAGTAAAATATATAGCTTTCTCAAGTTTATGTTTTTTCGCAAATTCAATAGCTTTCTCAATTGTGCTGTTAGTCATTTTTTGAACAAGAAATTCTCTTACATCACAAAATTTCATAAGGGTTAAATCTTTGCCAATTAGTATCCATGCAACATTAGATGCTTCTCTATAGTGATGGCAACACATGTGAACAAAAAAGTGTTCTGGCTGAAGTTCCAAGCCATTCTTATCTAACGCAGCACAGGCCAACATTTCGTTTACCGGATCTGTATCTAGAGAGAAGTCCAGTGCAAAAGACAAATCAAAGATTACTGCCCTGTTTGGAATACCATCACAAAGCTTCACATACGGCAATAAATTGTACATCTTCGTTTTATATAGAACTTTTTTTATCTTGTCAGGCTCGACAATACTGTTTGTTTCACTACAATACTCGCCACAGATGTATCCATTTGAACGCATAACCTCATGAACTCGCCCAACATCTTGACGTCTGATTAGTGCATCTATATCGTTTGTCGTTCTTATTCCACGATCATGATACACATTATCAATCATGTAACCACCTTTTACAGGTGCAAATAAGATTCCAGCCTGATACATATCAGACTGTATTTTTTTCATCTCTGCAAGCTTCTCATTATTCCGGATAATATTACATGCCAAGGAGTCTTCGACTAGACTACTGATTGCTTTAGGAACTTGATTCTTAAAACCGCCATTAACCAGGTTTTTGTACAATAAAAACAACACCTTATTCTTATGTGCACATTCAATTACTTTGAACCAATCTAAAGAGGTGTCGATCAGCCCCTTAATTCCATCCATATCTACATTTGACATTCTGCCGCCTAAAAGTACCAGTTTATGTTCATTCGTTAGATACATTAAATTACCTCCTCGCAAAACATTTACATAATTATGCGCTTCGAGAGGGGAGCCTTATAGTTACAGAAGACTCTGTGTGGATATTTCCATCCATATCCTCACACCAACAAGCTAATTCAACAAGGTGTTCCCCATTTTCAACATACTTATCAATAACATATCCTTTTGCAATAGCACAGTCTGGACATTTTCCATGTGTATTTAGAAAACGTCCATGCTCCCTTAAATACGGCACCTTCAACAAACAACTTGGCCGGAAATAATTCTCCGGAAAGTGGTCAAACTGTTTCTCCGGGGCCATATCATTGACCATTCTCCATCCAACTTTCTTAATAAACCCAGCGTCTCCACACCAGTTTGTTACCATTCGAACTACATGGTTTCTTCCCGTAACGTTATAAAATTCAGGCCGGTCACCGCTAAAATGCATCGAAAATCCACTCCTGTACGTTCCATCCTCAAGAGCTACATATGCACCTCCGCCTTCTTCAAACCACTCTCTAAGTGGCATACCTCCAACTATGCTGCCACCAACAATTCCCCCGTCGACAATACTATATCCATGCAATCGCACCATATCTAGCTGAGTAATTGGTCCCTCCGCTACCCAAGCAGGCTCATCGCCAATATTGACATCCTCCCAATAGAGAGGGCTGCTACCTCTAATAAATTCTTTATCCCAAATATCCCTAAGATACTCCCAGTCCTCAGTAGTATACACATGTGCCGGACGTTCATATTGCTTTGCAGGGAACGGATTAAGCATGCGTAAATCCATTCCTTGGTATTTTTCATCTAGCGCACGTTTACGAAATTCGGGCCATCTCATAATTGCTTTTGCTGCAAGTTCTTCCCTTTGATTATATAAATTTGCTTCACAGATTACGACAAAGGCTCTTATCTCACTCCCTTCTTTTGCAGTAATGTCCACAAGGTGATTTTTTCCTGGTTTTACAGTAAAACTGTCTCCTTCGACAATAGGCAAATAATACTGCATTTCATGATCATAACCATCACCAATCATTGGTTCTTCGGGAGGGAACGTAATGTCCCCTAATTCCTTAGGTAAGGATGCTCGTGCAGTTGTTTCAACTGCACAGGGGATTGCAGGCATTTTCCCATACCATGTATTTGCTGCATAAGTTTTATCGTTATACAGTGGATTATATCTATCCCAACACCTTGCGTAGAGAAGCATATCTGTTAATGTCAGCGCCGGAATTTCTGTCGATGGAACCAATGACATTGCATCTGCTGCTGCTTCAAATGTCTCTCCCGCTTCAAATCGTTCAATTGCTCTCCGCTCTGCCTCTGAGTACACACCGGGATAGAACTTCTGATATTTAATTTGATTCATGATACATCCTCCTTATTTGTACCAATTTGCCTGGGCTCTATACATATTTGCATATACACCATTCAGTTTCATCAACGCTTCATGATTGCCTTCCTCAACAATCGTGCCTTCTTTAAATACAAGGATGCGATCTACTACCTTGATCGCTCCTAGTCTATGCGTAACCAATAGCGTAGTTTTGTCCATCGCCATATTTGCAAAACTTTCGTATATCTCTGCTTCTGCCTTAGGATCTAACGCTGCAGTCGGTTCATCAAGGATCATAATACTGGCTGTTTTCCGATAAATTGCTCTTGCTAATGCAATTTTTTGCCACTCTCCTCCTGAGAGCTTTTTTCCAAAATCACTGAATGTACCGATAATCTCAGTAATACCACCTGGAAGTTTTCCAACAATCGAATCTAATCCTGCTTGTTTAAGGATTAATTCAAGTTCAATATCACTGGCCATTCTATTTTTGTCAGATACGGTGATGTTGTCCTTCACCGAAGCCTCATACCGGTTGAAATCTTGAAACACGCTAGATATTCTACTTCTAACTTTACCAATACAATTCGTAAGATTGTCCCCATCTATATAAATTCCCCCTGTTGTGGGCGTATAAAGCCCACATAGTAAATTTACAAGAGTTGTTTTTCCGGATCCGTTTTCTCCGACAATTGCAACTTTTTCGCCAGCTTTAATTGAAAGACTAATGTTATGAAGTACCTCTGTTTCAGTTTCAGGATATGTAAAACTAACATTTTGAAAGACAATCTCAGCAGGCTGAAACTGTCCATCGCTTTCATTTGCAACCTCCTTGTCATATTTCTCGAGATCAAAGAATTCTCGCATATAGATCGCATCATTCATGAAGCCTACAATATTGACCAGAAGACTCGTTGTTATTGTCTGAAACTGCGAAGACAATGAAATTACGAGCATAAATTCACCAATACCAACACGAGGATCAATAAATACCTTATGAGCGGCAACAAACAAAATAAGAATGTATACTCCATTTCGCAATATATCAGCTAGAGAGTTGTATAGGAGATGTTTGCTAGTGAGCGATTTTTTTTGGGCAATATAAGCTGTTGCAGAATTTTTCCACTGTGATTTTAGATAGTTAATTATTCCCCAGTAGCGCACCTCAACCATTTCTTTGGGGCCAACCATTTCTGTAAAGTTATTCATAAGTAATTGCCCCTCTTTTATTCGTCTAGTATCAAACCTAAATGTCTCATCATTTTGTAGATATGCCAAGACAGCTGCTGGAATTGTAGTGAGCAGCAACGCTACTGTAATCCACGGACTCAACCGAATAAGAATATAAAATATACTGCAAAAGGACAAAAGGCTATGTAACCAGTACGTTGTAGTCTGAATCGCTCCTGCAACTCTATTTCCTGAAATTGTATCAGCCATGCCTACCTTCTCAATATAGCCATTAACATTATTGATGTACTTGTATTTTACAGAACACTCGTTTTCAATGATACTTCGCTTTACGTATGCAGATATCTTTAAAGTATCAACTTTTGAATAGTACGATTGGACTCCTTGATAGGCAATCTGAATAATATACAGAAGTCCCAGCATTATAATTAACAGAATTACACGTGCCAAAGAATCTTGGTTCCCCCAATATAAATCCTGGACTTCGTTTGATAAGAATTCAATCGTCTTAGAAATCACAACAGGCAGGAATGCAACCAGCAACCCAATTAGGCTACACACAACTGATGCGCGACTTTTTATACTCAAACTGATCCAAATTGCCCTTCTAATAATTGTCACAGCTTCTCTAATACTGAGATTTCTTTTGTCCATTGGTGTCCTCCTGTTCGCAGAAATACCAAGCTGCCTGTGAATTGAACATCTCTGCATAAACTCCACCTTTTCCAAGTAGCTCTGCGTGGGAACCTATGTCATTGATATGTCCATCTTTCATAACAATAATTTTATCGGCCATTCGTGCAAACCCTAGTCTATGACTAATTAGGATGGCCGTTCTTCCTTGAATTTTCTCCTTAATCTGTTCAAACTGCTCTAACTCTGCAATTGGATCAAGTGCTGCAGCGGGTTCATCCATTATAAGTACTTCTTTATTGCTCATATGTGCTCGCGATACACCAATGCGTTGTTTCTCACCTCCTGATAACTCAACCCCAGTCTTATCTGCTTGTCGTCCCAAAATTGTATCTAATCCATGCGGTAACTTCATTAAGACAGAGGAAGCACCACCTCTGTCAGCGGCTTCCAGAATGCTTTTGGTATCATTGATTGCAGATACATTGCCATAGCCAATATTGTCACCAACAGATTTATGCAGCAAAACAGAATCCTGAAAATAAACACCAATATGTTGAACTATTTTTTCATAGTTTCGTTCGTCATAAGGCTGTCCCATAAAATACAAATTCCCTCTATTGGGTTTATAAAGTCCAAGAAGTAACTTAACTAGAGTTGTTTTGCCGCTCCCATTCTCTCCCACAAGAGCAACTATTTCTCCCTTTTTAATTTCAAAATTAAGATTTTGAATGGCTTTAGTTTTATCCTTGTAACAGAAACATAGATCTTCAGCTTTAAACACAGTTTCTCTATCAATATCACAGCTCGCACTCACAGTTTTAATTGTGCTAGTATACTGTTCAAACATTTCTCGCTGTAGGTTCAAATAATACAAGCCGTCATATGCACTCATCATCACCGAAACCAAACCAGTAATCGCAATGTACATATCGGTACACAGAGAGATCAGAATTATCATGACAGCCGGGGACATTTGACCGCTTGCAACCTGAACAGCAGCCGCACATATCATCGTAATTACAAACAGATAAAAGCACAATCCGCTAAGAAAGGCTCTTCTTTGCGTTGATAGTGCAATTTTCCCTTCATATTCAGCTATCTCGCCATACGCTTTTTCCCATTGTTGCAATATCGCTTGTTTGCTTTCATAAAGCCTGATTTCTTTTGCTGCCGAAAGATTGCGTGGCAATTTTTCATAATAGTCTGCGCGGTTATTTAGCTCCCGAATCTTTCGATCATTTTTTCGAAGCTTTTCAATATAGTTTTGATTTAGTATAAGCACAAAAATTGTATATACGAGTGCGATTACAAATATAGTTTGGGAGCTACGTATAGCAATAATCAGCAATGACATAATATTTATAGCCTTTGCAACAAAAGCGCAGGCTGAACTCATAAAATCGGTTAACGATGCAGCTCGGAGTACTGTTGATATATATTGGTTGACTGTTTCACGATCCTGTAATGATTCAATATCCACCACGTGAGCATGTTGAATCAGTAGCTCCTGTATTCCAACATAGTATGAATCATACATTGCCAAGTAAATAAAATCTTTGTTAATCCGAGCAGATAGTCCAATGGCGATCAATATAACGCCAAATGTAACGATGTATGGGCATACCGTAGCCATATTTCCGTTCCCTAGAGCTGTGTATTCTGAAAGGATTTCTATAATGCGCTGATTAATTCTAATCGAAATTGCAGGCATTATTGACAACATCGTACTTAAACCAAACCATATTACTAACATTTTTTTGTCAATTTTCCACGCTAACTGAAATGCCCATTTGACTGTTTCTATTCGCTTTTTTACGCTCATCTTTTCGTTTTTCACGGGCTTCCCTCCATCATCATTTCCGTATTATTATCTGGAAATGAGGCTATAAACCAAGTTCTTCAGTTTGTTGTCATATTCTTGAACCTGCCTTGTCATTTCTTCAATCTTCTCGTCAGACAAAGGCTGATTTCTCATCTTGCTTGCATGGAGTGCTGTAATCATCTTGTCCCGATGGTTTATATATTCTGCCTTAAATTCATTGTAAGAATCACACGAAGACAAGTTATACCTCTTTTCCAGATTCTCAAATATTACCGTCATATTTCCAATATATGTAGTTCGTTCTTCCATCATCAGATTGATCTCTTGCTCAATATCATTGTATTTAACAATTAGCTCGACAAGTTTATTCTCGTATTTGGAAAGGCAATTACAAAGTGCCGTTGTCGCATCCGGATAGGTGTTTCCGCTACCACACTCTCTGATAGAGATAAGTCTGCCATAAGAGAATGTTTCTCTCGATTTCTCCCAAATATTTTTGAACATATCAACCGTGATTGTTAACTTGCAAAGCAAATCCGCCCGAGTGATTTCCGAAATATCTTGGCGAACATGCATATATTCTCGTAATGTTATAGTCTTTTTTTCATCATCAATACCAGAAACTAGCACAAAATGCAATGCATTATGCTGTTCAAGATATTTTTCGCAATAGAAACAACAACGATCCCGAACTATGACTATGCACGGTTCACCACTACCAAGATGGACCCTAAGCAACTCCATTAATTCGTCGAATCCGTTCGGTTCCTCAATCTGATCAATCAAACCAACTTCTCGCAGCGCAGCAGTTACAATATCTTGATTATTTTGTTGTGCAGACCAATTAGAAAACACACTCCTATAGAACGCAAACTGGAAATATCCCTCTTTCTTGTAAACACTGGCCGCACCAGCATATGCGATATCACGACAATCAACATGCTTAACACTATACCCATTTGCATATACACCAACTGGCAACTCGATTTTCATAATTATCGTCCTCCTCATGATTAATCCATGTACGTAAATATCATTCCGTCATGACTATACCAATTCATTATTACACAAATGAATTTTAACATCTTGCGGGACTTTACTGTGAGTTGTTCAGTAAATACAGGGTAGTTTGCGGTAAATGCACGACAGGACTAACTATTGCAAGTCAATTCGAGGCTTGACCTTTAATAGTTAGTCCCACAAAACAGCAATCCCCCAATCTCGCGTGTCATCGACATGCAGATCAGGGGATTATAATTTGATTCAGTTGTCTTCAGAGTTTAAGGCCAGAAGGAAATTATCAATAATACAATTTAGGCATTGATATTGCAGTGGTGTTAGATTTCTAATTACGCGATTTATAGTTTCCAATGCTCCTGGACTATCCGTTCCAAGCAGAAGGTAGTCAGTTGAGCAATTTAATGCAACACTAAGCTTTGCGATATTCTCAGGGCGCAATGCTTTTTTACCACATTCTGCTGTAGAAATTGTTTGCTCTGAAAGGTTCACAATTTCCGAGAGTTGTTCTTGGGTGAGTCCTAATTCTTTGCGCCGCACAGTAATTCTACGCCCCATTTGATCTAAAAAATCATTCATTTGCTCACCCTCCCTTGCTATAGTTATATTTTATATGTTATAGTCTAAATAGTTAACATGCTATGATTTAAGAAATAACGTCATAGCAACATTTCTCATAAGGGACTTGTCAAAGGCCCAGCCAGTACACGAAAAAAACACACTTGACAAAGGAAAGAGCGTACTCTATGTTAAAAAAGCAATTACCACAAAAGAGGCGAGTTAATATGAATATTGTTCTCTGCGATGATAACCCCGCCTTTCTGAAATTATTTCACCAGAAGGTACAAACATACGCAGCAAAGTATGACTGGGTATGCAAATATCGCTTCTATCTCGATGCGAATCGATTACTCCGTGCCGATCTTTCCACCACTGATATTCTGTTCCTTGATATAGACATGCCAAGCATAGATGGCATTACTGCAGGCAGAAAACTCCGTGATAAATACTCCAAACTAATAATAGTCTATGTAACTGGTTATGTTCAGTATGCCCGAGATGGCTATTCCGTTGCTGCATTCCGCTATTTACTTAAAGATTCTCTGGACGAAGAATTGCCTGATTGTATCAGGGATATCCAACAGAAACTATATGCACAGCAAAAAAGTATTACCATTCGTGGCTTGGAATATGTTCACCAAACGCGACTCCAAGACATTTTATATCTCGAAGGAACAGCACAACGGCACGTAATTGTACATACCCGGCAATGGAATGAAGAATGCTTGGGCAAACTATCTGATTACGAAAAAGAGCTGAATGATCAGGGGTTCCTTCGGATTCAACGAAGTTTTCTTGTAAATATGTTTCATATTGGCTGGATCAAAAATTACCATGTTTACTTAAGCAACGGTGAAAAATTGAAGACCTCCGAACGAAGTTATGCCAACATAACCACTCGATATCTGATGTGGAGGGGACGTCAATCGTGAATATCCATGTACTTAATTTGTTGAATTATATTTTGATATGCTTTGAATGCATCATGGCATCATATCTTGGTGGTTGTTTTTTTAAACGAAGATTTTACCGTGTAGCACATATTCTGGCCGTGTTAACGCTATTCATTCTTTGTATTGTTTACCTTGAGATATTCGGCAATAATATTATACTGAAATTAGCCATTGGCATCATACTCCACACGGTTTGGATCAAAGTGGTTTTTGACACGAGCATTATAAAGGCACTATTTCTGTCCATATTTCTTATGTCATTTTGGTATATCTTTGATTCCCTATGTATGATTGGTGTATCTGCTCTCATCAAAATAGACTATAGATTGCTTAGCAATGCACCATTTGCTTATTTTTTGCTTTGCTTTGGCATTAAGATCTTTGAACTATTTGGGCTGATTGTTATATGCACATTAGTCAAACATCATGCCCAAATATGGTCTTTGTCATGGTTAGACTGGATTAGAATTCTATTTTTCCCGATTTCTTCATTATTTATTTCATGCGAGTTAGTTCTTATGTATTACAAATCGCCCGGTTTAGCTGGACAACTTGCACTATGTTCCTGTATTTTACTTTTTGCCGATGTAATGTCTGTGTTATTGCTTGAGCACTTAGAGAATCAACAACTTGCGATTAGGGATAATGCAATTTTACAACAGGATTTAAAAAACGAGCACGAAAGCATAAATGCTTGGGTAGAGGCATACCGAGAGGAACGGAAACGCTCTCATGATTTTCAAAATCAGTTGTCCGTATTGCGGGGAATGGTTGACGAAAAATCCCTTCCAGAACAATTTTTAAAATATCTGGACAGACTACTAAATGTTGAACTGCCTAAAACCCGATATATTAATACTAACAGACCTGTAGCAGATGTCTTGCTAAGTCAAAAAGCGGCTATCGCAAAGAACAAAAATATAACTTTTCAAAGTTATTTAGATGACTTGTCCAGATTTCCACTTTCAGACGACGAGTTGGTTGTTGTCTTAGCTAATCTTTTAGATAACGCTATCGCTGCAACTGAACAAATTCCTGATATATCACTACGACGCATTCTTATTAGGGTGCAGTGTGCACCAGAAGTTTCCTACCTGTATATAGAAAATACAACGTCGGAGACTGTTGATATAAAAAACAATCGTGTCGTAATCCGACGAGGTGAGTATAGCGGCCATGGCTTTGGAATCCAAAATGTAACCACAATTTTAGATCGGCGCCAAGCTCTGTATGCTTTTGAATATCATCCCTGCGACGCAATATTTTCTTTTTCGGCACAATTAATGGAACGGTAAAGTTATGTTTTCAATCTAACAGCAATAATACATAATTTAATCATGCTATTTGGCTGCGATGGATTTCTATCGCAGCCTTTTCCTGTATTCACCGCAATTATTCCTGCAATTACTGCACAAATGCAAAAACGACTCTTTACTATGATACTATTTAGCTAAAGATGGTGAAAAGTGTATGATAAAAAGATTTGCAGCTTTGATAACCAAGTATTCTGTTACACACAATTGGATTGAAGGCTCTCAGTATGCGTGGTGTCAGTACGCACTGGAAAAACAACTTGCTAAAACACTCTTTTTCTTTGTATGTCTGCTACTGGTGATATTTACGCATACATGGGTTGAGGTTGGGGCTTTCATACTTGTGTTTTACTTGTTTCGTAGTAGGATGGGCGGTTGGCACGCAAGTCATGTTTGGAGTTGCCAGTTAATTAGTATAGCGCTTGTAATTATGATCACATTCATTATTGGACCAATTGTCAAACATTTAGGTCAGCCTACACTAATTACAGTAGACATCACTATAGTTACCATTACCTTTTTTGTTACACCACTTTATCCTGTAGAGGCACATTTCACACAAACCGTAAGAACTTCAAATATGACAAGAAAGAATGTAATGTTACTAATTCTGATAATACTACAAGGTATTAGTATGATTGCATTAGGCCCTTCATTTCTTGCATACAGTCTGTTAGCGTTGCTAATCACAGATTTGTCTGTGTTATTGCAATATCTCAAAACTAAAAAGGAAGGATGATCCAATTATGAAAGTGGCAGAAAAACTTATTGCAAATGTTGTGAAAAAAATTGTTATTCGTGAGCAGACAGAATGGCCTCCGGTATGTAGCGGACTGATATACCAGCCCGAACGTCCGGCTATGGATGACAGAGAGTCTATGGAGAAGCCTCACGCGCAGAAAAACAGACAGAGATAATATTATTTAACTCCGTTTCACTCCGAGCACACCCGGAGTGAAACGGAGTTATCAACATATGACCTGGTAGCAACATCAAGCTATCTAATTATTCTGTATACATACACAGGAGGTCTTTTTGTTATATAAGCTGAACGATGCCAATAGAGTCATTTGCCCCATATGTGGACAAGAAACAAATCTCAAATGTAATGATGATACCGTTTTTTTGAGATTTCCCCTCTTTTGTTCAAACTGCAAACAGGAAACAAAAATTGATCTAATTGAAAAAAAGATCTACTTAAGCATATCCACAACCAAATGAACAACTTAGCTAACACACGGATTAGTCACCCATGTCATCGGCTCAACTTTTCTTGCCTACCTGCCTCGGCCAAATCCTTATGAGAATTAGCGGTTCGATGTTGGATTAGAAATTGCGTAGCCAAATAGTCCATAGTCCGGATAATCATTTGGCTTTCTTCCTCTGTACAGGCATTCAATTTTGCCTGAAGGTGCCGCATTTCCTTTTCACTGTCAGTCATATCCGGTGAGAAAAGAGGATCTGCTGACATGCCTAGTGCATTTACCAGTACATATAACATCTCAAAAGTAGGATTTACCTTTCCTAATTCGATCCGCTGAATATGGCGGAGGCCGTGGTTTGTATAATCAGCCAACTGTTGCTGAGTCATATTACGCGCTTTTCGTGCATTGCGAAGTTCCTGTCCCATATTTTTTAGCACTTCATCCACTGTCGATCACCTCGACAATATTGTAACGTAAGTATCTTGCACACAAAATCACCTTATAATGCGTATATATATGCGTTATATGACGTATTATGCCAAGACAGCCCTGCTGAACTGCTTATAAAAAACGGCAGTATTAGGAGGGCTAATTGTTATACCCACTCACGCTACCGTTGGAAAGGCACGCATGGGTGATCCATTTAAGCTATCATTTCGGTCAAAAAAATTAGCAGACTTTACCGAAGCGAAACTACTCATGATAGCGTCATTTATGACGTACACAAGTGCCATATAATTATATGTCGCATTGACCGCAACCATGCCGTATTCCCGTTAGGATTAACCGGCGTGGTTTTTATTACTTCCTCTGATGTATTCCATTGTCGATCACCACCATTTCCATTTCGTTTCAGCCGACTACGTTACGAAATGGAGATGTTTTTTATGAAAAAAATAAACCTTCGGGATCTCTATCCTGATTTCTATACATCCGATTATTTCATTGATGTTCCCGAACAACTTGTAATGGAACTCCGCCAGTTTGATCTGGAGGATGCTGCCTACAAACTCCGTACATACCGGCACAAAGCCTACTATTCTCTGGACTGTGAGGATGGAATCGAAAATGAAATTCTGTTCGTTGCAGCAACGCCCGATGAGCTTTACGAACGGAAGCTGAATCACCAGCAGCTTCACACCGCTATTAGCCAGCTTCCAGAGAAGCAGGCCGAGCGCATCTATGCCTACTACTTTCTGGACATGGATGAATCTGAAATTGCCAAAGCAGAAGGCATCAGCCAGCAGGCTGTTCATAGCACCCTTCGCCGCGCAATGCGAAATCTCGAAAAAATTCTAAAAAATAATCTGTAAAGGCGTTGTTATTTGAGCGTTTTTTGAAATGGTATATGAGAGGTATTTTTATATCATGACATAACCGTGAGCTAAGCGCTCCGGGCGATGCGTCTATCTCTCCGCATCGCCCATCATGTCAGCGAATCCGCGACATAGACAACTGAATACATCAATCTCAGATACGTTCATCTGTGTCCCAGAGATGGGAAGCTATGCTGCATTGTACGCCAAGACGCAACTGCCGAGCGATTCATACAATGCAGCTGTCGGGCCGTGGCAAGCCCGATATGGCCATAACAGCACAGATGGATCATGATACTTGCGTCCGGCTCGCGTCAGGTGGAGGGGCGCCCCGCCATCAGCATGGAGGGAGGTGAGACCTATGGAGCAGCTGCCAGCTGCCGTCTGAGATCATATACAACTACACGACTAGAGGTACACTATGAAAACCAAAGAAGCGTATAACGTATTGTTTGTTGATTACCCTGATATTGTAAATGTTGAGCAAATGTGTGAAATGCTTGGCGGTATTAGCACGAAAACAGCCTATCAGCTATTAAAAACAGGTAGCATTAAAAGTTTTATTGTCGGGAAACGCTATCGTATTCCCAAAATAAACATTATGGAGTATCTTCAATTAGTCAGCGGCTAATTTTTTTACATCCAGAAGTACAACTGATATAATATTCCTGTCAGTGGCAGGTGGACTTCTCAAATTAGGAGGGACAAAATATGGTAGCAGGCCATCTGCGAGAAAAGCGGGGATATTACTATATCGTCCTCAGTTATAAAGATATCAATGGAAAACGGCAAACACCATCCAAATCTACTGGATTGCCGGTCAAAGGAAATAAGAAGCGTGCAGAAGCAATGCTTCGAGAAGCTCAGCTTCGAAAGGAACAGGAGCTTGAATTAGAGAGACAGCAACTTCCATGCACAGGAACTCAGGAACCTCTATTTTCACAAAAAGATGTGGGTTTCACTGACTATATGTCGAAATGGCTCGCAATGATGCAAAGCAATGTGGAGGAGACTACATTTTCGTCTTATTCAACCTGCGTGAAAAAGCGAATCAACCCATATTTTGATCACTTTTTTCCAGGAATCAAGTTGAGAGAGATTACATCCGCACATATCCAGGAGTTTTATATCTATGAACGAACGGAACGGAAGCTCAGCAATAATACTATCTTGCGGCGGCATGCAAACATTCGCAAGGCACTACAGTATGCGCTGAGAGTAGGCTTGATTCCGTCAAATCCTGCGGTATTAGTAGAACGTCCGAAGCCCGGTGGTTATAAGGCGGCATTTTGTAACGAGGAAGAACTGCGAACTGTAATTGCAGCAGTAAAGGGCGATCCAGTTGAATTCGCCGTAATTACGGCAGCATTTTACGGCTTGCGTCGCAGCGAGATTGTCGGTCTTAAATGGGATGCAATTAACTTTCAAAAGAAAACCATTACAATTCGCCATGTAGTAACGCAGACAATGGTAGAAGGAAAACATACTGTGATTCAAAAGGATCGGACGAAGAACAAAACGAGCCATAGATCTCTTCCTCTAGTTGCGCCGTTTGAAGCGCTGCTATTAGACATGAAACGTCAGCAGAAAGAAAACCAAATCTTGTGTGGTAATTGCTATAACACCGATTATCTGGATTATATCTATGTTGACCCCATTGGGAATCTGATTAAACCAGATTATATTACTGGACATTTTCAGCTTGTCCTCAAGAAAAACGGATTACGCCGCATTCGGTTTCACGATTTACGCCATAGTTGTGCCAGTCTTTTGCTTGCACACGGTGTCAATCTGAAGCAAATCCAGGAGTGGCTGGGTCATAGCAACATAGCGACAACTGGCGATATATATGCCCACTTAGATGTGGAAAGCAAAGTGGTATCTGCGGAAGCCATCGTTGAATTGCTTCCGGCTGCGGGACTCCCAGAGAATAGAAAAACCGCCGCAAATCAAAACTGATTTGCGACGGTGTGGTGCCGCTAACCGGACTTGAACCGGTACTGGATTGCTCCAGGCAGATTTTAAGTCTGCTATGTCTACCTATTCCATCATAGCGGCATATGAAATTTGCTTGGCATCGTAAAAACGAAGCCTGAGAAATTGGAGGCCCATTTAGGAGGCCCATCGGCGAAATCTTGAACCAGCAAAAATAAAAGTAGCTGGAACTGCAACGGTTTGAGAAATAACCGGACAAAATCACGCAGAACATTTTAAGTCCCTTGTGTCTGCCAATTTCACCATACCAGCGTTGATGTTATTTTACCCCAGCACGGGGAGCTCTGTCAAGGGGAATGTACGTTTCCGGCGGCGAGGTTGCCGAGAAAATGGAAACGTGGTATGATATCCTCATTAAAAAGCAAAGGAATGCAGATTTTATGTTAAAACGGTCAGTCATTGGCATCCTGGCCCATGTGGACGCGGGAAAGACCACCTTGTCCGAGGCCATGCTCTATACGGCGGGCAGTCTGCGGATTCTAGGCCGGGTGGATCATGGGGATGCCTTTTTGGATACCTTTTCATTGGAGCGGCAGCGGGGCATTACGATTTTCTCCAAGCAGGCGGTATTGCAGCTGCCAAGGCTGCGGGCCACGTTGCTGGACACCCCGGGCCATGTGGATTTTTCCGCAGAGATGGAGCGAACCATGGATGTGCTGGACTGCGCCATTCTGGTGGTCAGCGGCAGCTCCGGGGTACAGAGCCATACCCTGACGGTGTGGAAGCTCCTCCGGCAGCGGAATATTCCCACCCTGCTGTTCGTGAACAAAATGGATCTTCCGGGAACGGAGCGGGAGTCGGTACTCCGGGATCTTAGAAGCCAGCTTAGCGAGCGAATCTGCGTCCTGCCCCCGGAGGATCCCGAAGAGCTGGCGCTGTGTGATGAAGCATTGCTGGAGGAATTCCTGAATACCGGTGATCTTTCGGCGGATTCCATTACTGCGGCAGTGCAGCAGGGCAGAATCTTCCCGGTGTGGTTCGGTTCGGCGTTGAAGCTCCAGGGGGTATCGGAATTCATGAAGGCGCTGGAAACGTATGCGCCCCAGTGTACCGGCGGACGGGAATTCGGCGCGCGGGTCTATAAAATCTCCCGGGACGAGCAGAATCAGCGGATGAGCCATATGAAGATCACCGGCGGTGTGCTCCATGTGCGGGATACCCTGCCCTCCGGAGAAAAGGTCACGCAGCTGCGGGTCTATTCCGGGGCGAAATATCAGACCGTGGAGGAAGCCCAAACTGGCGACGTGGTGGCGGCATTGGGCCTCAGCCAAACCTATGCCGGTCAGGGCCTGGGCGCGGAGACGGCCTCGGAGGAAGCGGCGGCCATGACCCCGGTGCTCACCTATCGGGTGATTTTGCCGGAGGGGGCCGACCTGACAAAAAGCCTTGCACAGCTCCGGCAGCTGGAGGAGGAAGAACCCCAGCTCCATGTGGAATTCGACACCCATCGTCAGGAAATTCGCGTGGGCATTATGGGCCCGGTGCAGCTGGAGATCCTGAAGGAGCTGCTGCTGGAGCGATTTGGACTGGAAGTCGAATTCGACCAGGGGAGCATTCTCTACCGGGAGACCATCGCGTCCATGGTGGAGGGCGTGGGACATTACGAACCCCTCCGGCACTATGCCGAGGTGCATCTCCTGCTGGAGCCGGGGGAGCGGGGCAGCGGACTTGTCTTCACGTCCTCCTGCTCCGAGGATCAGCTGGATCGCAACTGGCAGCGGCTGATTTTGACCCACCTCATGGAAAAGCAGCATCTGGGCGTGCTGACCGGTTCGCCCATTACGGATATGAAGATCACGCTGGTGGCCGGAAAAGCCCATGTGAAGCACACCGAGGGCGGCGATTTCCGGCAGGCCACCTATCGGGCGGTGCGGCAGGGCTTAATGCAGGCGGAAAGCGTACTGCTGGAGCCCTGGTATGCCCTGCATTTGGAGGTGCCCCAGGAAAATGTTGGCCGGGCCATGTCCGATCTCCAGCGGATGGGCGCGGAATTGAATCCACCGGAAACAAAGGGGGATACGGCGGTGCTGGAGGGCACGATTTCGGTTTCCGCCTTCGGAGATTATCCCCAGGAAATCACCGCTTATACCCATGGATTGGGGCGGATTTCCCTGACGGTTCACGGCTATGCCCCCTGCCACAATCAAGCAGCGGTGGTGACAGAGCTGGGCTACGACCCGGAGAAGGATGTGGATAACTCCGCAGACAGCATTTTCTGCGACCACGGCGCGGGATCCCTGGTGAAGTGGAATGAGGTGCCGGAGCATATGCATCTGCCCGGTGTATTAAAGCCCCCGGCCCCGGAGGAACCGGAGCGGGAGGTATTGGGCCGGAGATATAAGGCCCTGGCGGCGACGGACAAGGAGCTTATGCAGATTTTTGAGCGTACCTACGGGCCGGTACATCGGGATCGGATGCAGGCCATGCGCACGCAGAAATCCGGCAGCTCCTCCAAACCCTATCAGGCCGCGCCCATTCCCCAGGGGCCGGAATATGTTCTGGTGGACGGCTATAATATGATTTTTGCTTGGCCGTTCCTGAAAACCCTGGCCGCCCAGGATTTGAATGCCGCCCGGGATCAGCTGGTGGACATTCTGCGGAATTACCAGAGCTATCGGCAGTGCCCGGTGATTCTGGTGTTCGACGCCTATAAGGTCAAGGGCAATCCCGGCTCAGTGGAGCACTACGGCGACCTGTCGGTGGTCTACACCAAGGAGGCCCAGACGGCGGACAGCTATATTGAGCGGCTGTCCTACGACCTGGGGAAAAAGCACCGGGTGCGGGTAGCCACCTCCGACGGCATGGAGCAGATCATTATTCTGGGCCACGGCGCATTACGCACGCCTGCGTCGGTATTCCTTCGGGAAGTGGAGGATGTGATGGAGGATATTCGGAGCTTTTTGTCGGAATAACCAAAAAAGGATCCGTCAGAATCCGCAGATGCATTTGTGCGGTGTTGCCCTATATATAATGGATCGCAAAGCCCCCTGACCTTCCGATATCGGAGGGAACAGGGGGCGATTTCTTATTCCTCGGCGCTTCTGGTTTCGCTGAGCACCAGGCCGGGGTTCTTTTTAATGTTGAAGTCGATGGACCAATAGCTGGAGAAGACCAGCAGGCTGCGGCCGCGATAATCCTCCAGCAGCTCGGCGTCGGAGGAGAGCATCAGATCCTTGGGCTCGCAGGGGCACTGGTCGATGAACCGCAGGAACTGATAGGGCAGGTTGTACATACGCAGATCCACGCCGTACTCGTTCTTCATCCGGTACTGGAATACGTCGAACTGAAGGGTGCCGACTACGCCGACGATGACTTCCTCCATGCCGGTGTTGGGCACCTTGAAAATCTGAATGGCGCCTTCTTGGGCAAGCTGCTCCGTGCCCTTGATGAACTGCTTGCGCTTCATGGTGTCCTTGGGGCTGACCCGGGTGAAATGCTCCGGGGCGAAGGTGGGGATGCCCTCGAACTTAAACTTCTTGCCGGGCTTGCACAGGGTGTCGCCGATGGAGTAGATGCCGGGGTCGAACACGCCGATGATATCGCCGGCATAGGCCTCCTCCACGATCTCACGATCCTGGGCCATCAGCTGCTGGGGCTGGGAAAGGCGCTGCTTTTTGCCGCCCTGAACGTGGTAGACCTCCATGTCCCGGGTGAACTTGCCGGAGGTGATGCGCATGAATGCGATACGATCCCGGTGGGCCTTGTTCATGTTCGCCTGAATCTTGAAGATAAAGGCGGAGAAATCCGGAGAGAAGGGGTCGATTTCCACATCACCGGCCTTACGGGGCAGCGGCGGGGTGGTCATGTTCAGGAATTCGTTCAGGAAGGGCTCCACACCAAAGGTGGTCAGTGCGGAACCGAAGAACACGGGGCTCTGCTGACCGGAACGCACGCGCTCCAGATCAAACTCCGCACCGGCGCCCAGAAGATCCACTTCCTCCTGGAGCTGATGCCACTTGTCCTCGCCGATGAGCTCGCCCATTTTGGGGTCGCTGAGCTCGATTTCCTCCGCAGCGGAGCGGCTCTTAAAGGACGTGTCGGTGAACCGGAGGATATGGCCGCTGGGGCGGTCATAAACACCCTGAAACTCCTTGCCGGAGCCGATGGGCCAGTTGATGGGGCAGGTCTCGATGCCCAGCTCCTGCTCAATCTGCTCGCAGAGCTCAAAGGGATCCCGGGCGTCCCGGTCCATTTTATTGATAAACGTAAAAATCGGAATATGCCGCAGGGTGCAGACCTTAAACAGCTTCCGGGTCTGGGGCTCTACGCCTTTTGCCGCGTCGATGACCATGACGGCGGAGTCGGCGGCCATGAGGGTACGGTAGGTATCCTCGGAGAAGTCCTGGTGGCCCGGTGTATCAAGGATGTTGATGCAGTAGCCGTTATAGCTGAACTGGAGTACGGAGGACGTGACGGAAATACCACGCTGCTTCTCGATCTCCATCCAGTCGGAGACGGCGGCGCGGCTGTTTTTCTTGCCCTTGACCACACCGGCCTGGGCGATGGCGCCTCCGTATAGCAGAAATTTCTCGGTGAGGGTGGTTTTACCGGCATCCGGGTGCGAGATAATGGCAAAGGTCCGGCGGCGCTGGATCTCTTCTTGTAGTGTCATAGAAAAACCTCCATTGTGGGGTGGAAAGATGTGGGATAGATTCAGACGTGTCGAGCCTACATGGGGATGCCCTCCTGCGAAATGTGGGTTGATAGCTGAAAAAGCAAATATCATGGAAAAAAGCACGCCGAAGCGTGCTTTTTTCTGGTGACCCCGACGAGAATCGAACTCGTGTTACAGCCGTGAAAGGGCCGTGTCTTAACCGCTTGACCACGGGGCCAGCGCTGATGCAAAAGCACCAGAAAAGAAAAAGGCGGATGGAAGTCCGCCTTGTTGGTAGCGGCAACTGGACTCGAACCAGTGACACTCCGGGTATGAACCGAATGCTCTACCAACTGAGCTATGCCGCCATAGAGCCGCCCTCAAAAGGGCAAGGCCTATTATATAGAAAAAAGGCTGTATTGTCAAGAGAAAATTGAAGATTTTTTCGATTTTTTCGTATGAAACAGCCGCCGCCCATCACATACTATAGCTGGTGATGATATGAAAGTGTGGAAAAATGCGGTGCTGTTCTACATCGGCGGCATGGTCTATGTACTGCTGGAGCTTTTGTGGCGGAGATGGAGCCACGGAAGTATGTTCTTAGTTGGCGGCGGCTGCTTCCTTCTCATTGGAATGCTGGGTCGGTGGCAGCCGGAAATGCCTGGGGTGATGCAGGCAGTATTGGGGGCGTGTATGGTCACGGCGGTGGAGCTCATCAGCGGCCTCGTTATCAACCGTGCGCTGAACCTGGGGGTATGGGATTACAGCGGCCTTCCCTACAATCTCTGGGGCCAGGTGTGCATGAGCTACTTTTTTCTGTGGATTGTGGTGTCGTTTTTGGCGCTGGAGCTCCACCGGCAGCTGCGGCGGCACCTGTTTGGGGAAGCGTTGCTCCGGCTGCGGCTGGTGTAGACGGGGGGAACGCCGGAAGAGGAAAAAGGGCTTGATTTACGGCGGGTTATTGAGTATGATAGGTAATAAGTATGCATTTCTATAGAGGAGGAATTTTCCGTGGAAAAGAAACCTTATTATATATCCACAGCCATTGCCTATACGTCGGCCAAGCCCCATATCGGCAATACCTATGAAATCGTTCTGGCGGACGCCATTGCCCGCTATAAGCGTATGACCGGCTTTGATGTCTATTTCCAGACCGGCACCGATGAGCATGGCCAGAAAATCCAGCAGAAGGCTGAGGCGGCCGGGATTACCCCCCAGCAGCACGTTGACAACGTTTCCGGCGAGATTCATCGGATTTGGGATCTGATGAACACCTCTTATGACAAGTTCATCCGCACCACCGACCCCGAGCACGTGGCAAAGGTGCAGAAGATTTTCAAGCGCCTGTATGAGCAGGGCGACATCTACAAGGGCAAGTATGTGGGCAAATACTGCACCCCCTGCGAGTCCTTCTGGACGGAGAGCCAGCTGGTAGACGGCAAGTGCCCCGACTGCGGCAGAGAGTGCGTGGATGCCGAGGAGGAGGCCTACTTCTTCCGGATGAGCAAATACGCCGACCGCCTGATGGACTACATCAATGAGCACCCCGAGTTCATTCAGCCGGAGAGCCGGAAGAACGAGATGGTCAACAACTTCCTGAAGCCCGGCCTTCAGGATCTGTGCGTTTCCCGTACCTCCTTCACCTGGGGCATTCCGGTGGACTTTGATCCCGGCCATGTGGTCTATGTATGGCTGGACGCACTGACCAACTATATTACCTTCTGCGGCTATGATCCCGACGGCAATTCCGACGAGCACTATAAGAAGTATTGGCCTGCGGATGTGCATCTCATCGGCAAGGATATCATCCGGTTCCATACCATCTACTGGCCCATTTTCCTGATGGCCCTGGGTGAGCCGCTGCCTAAGCAGGTGTTCGGTCATCCCTGGCTGCTGGTGAACAGCGGCAAGATGTCCAAGTCCACCGGCAACGTGATTTATGCCGACGATCTGGTGGAGCAGTTTGGCGTGGACGCGGTTCGGTACTATATGCTCCATGAGATGCCCTTTGCAAACGACGGCGTGTTCACCTATGAGCTGATGATCGAGCGCACCAACTCCGACCTGGCAAACATCCTGGGCAACCTGGTGAATCGTACCATCGCCATGGATCACAAGTATTTCGGCGGCAAGATTATGGCCCCCACCGCGGCAGAGCCGGTGGATGAGGAGCTCAAGGCTGTGGCCCTGGCCATGCCCGCCAAGGTGGAAAAGAAGATGGACGGCCTCCATGTGGCAGACGCCATCGACGAGATTTTCGTTCTGCTGCGCCGTGCCAATAAGTATATTGATGAGACTACCCCCTGGGTGCTGGCCAAGGATCCCGCCAAGGCAGACCGTCTGGGCACCGTGCTCTATAATCTGCTGGAGGCCATCCGGTTTGCGGCGATTATGCTGGAGGCGTATCTCCCCGAGACTGCCGAGAAGATTCTGAAGCAGCTGAATGTGGAGAACGGCGGCGTAGCGTCTCTTGCCGAGTTCGGCGGTATGCCCGTGGGCGGCACCGTTGGAACCGCAGAGATTCTGTTCAATCGGCTCGACGCAAAGAAGAAGCTGGAGGAGATCGAGGCCGCCAAGAAGGCCAAGGAAGAACCCGCCCAGCCTGAGACCGAGCCTGTTACCTTCAAGGAGAACATCGACTTTGATGCCTTTGAGAAGGTGGACATGACGGTGGTGAAGGTGCTGGAGTGCGAGAAGGTCAAGAAGTCCAAGAAGCTCCTGCGGTTTACTCTGGACGATGGAAGCGGCACCCCCCGGCAGATTCTCTCCGGCATTGCGGCCTATTATCAGCCTGAGGAGCTGGTAGGCAAGACCCTGGTGGCCTGCACCAATCTGGCCCCCAGAAAGATGATGGGCCTGGAGTCCTGCGGTATGCTGCTGTCTGCGGAAAAGGACGATAAGCTGAACCTTCTGATGCTGGACGATGCCATTCCTGCCGGCGCAAAGCTCTGCTGAGGAACTGCAATGCGACTGGACAAATATCTGAAGGTATCCCGGCTGATCAAGCGCCGCACCGTGGCCAATGAGGCCTGTGACGGCGAGCGGGTTACAGTCAACGGCAGAACCGCCAAGGCCAGCTATGACGTAAAAATCGGCGATATTCTGGAAATCCGCTTTGGTCAGAAGACCGTGAAGGTGGAGGTGCTGGATCTCAGCGAGTCCACCAAGAAGGCGGATGCCGTGGCAATGTACCGGGAGATTCCCTGAAAGGAGAATCACAATGTACGAGCAGGTGGGCGCAAAGCAGAAGCGGAAAAAGGGATGGATGATTCGAATTCTGCTGACCCTTGCGGGCCTGCTGCTGGTGTTTGGCGTTGTGATTCTCTCCTGGGCGGTGCGCTACCATATGCAATATCGGGATTTCGTATCGCGGCTGTCAAACAGCGTCACCTATGCCTATTCCCATCATTCCCTTCACGGGGACGTGGGGGAAGCGCAGCAGGTTTGGGTGAAAGGCGAGAACGTCTATCAGCTCTACAATTATATTCTGGTTAACGGCGAAGGAAAAGTGATTCGGGAGCTGCCGGAAACGGAGCCCGGAATTGATCTGGACTTTGGAGACGGGAGCAATCTCAAGGCCTGGGACAGTGAATCCGGCGGCGCGATTTTGTGCTACACCGATGATGCGGGACAGTATGCCTTTGTGGCAAAGAGCGTCAGCATGGAGACCATGCAGGTGAATTTCCTGTCCCTGTCGAACAACATTGCCTGGAAAGAGAAATAAAACAGATAGCCCGGGTGCAGGAGACTGTGCCCGGGCCGTTTCAGAAAGGGGCAAAATCATTGGAACCCTTGGATGTAGCTTATAATGAGCGGCTGGTTCGCGCACTGATTGGGCGGCAGCTGCGGGAGGATGCCATGCCCCAGGCCCATCGGGGTCGGCCCATGTTCTCATTCTGGGGCGAGGAGCTGGGCTTTTCCGGCGGCGATGTCCATGCCCAACGGGCTTATCGGATTTACCTCAGCTATGACGAGAATCGGGTGATTACTGATGCGCAAGTTGTGGTCGAAGGGGAGCTGATCAGCCCATGCAGCGGCTATTTCCCGGAGGCACTGGACGAATTTGACTATGAGACCGTGCTGGACTGGTGTATGAAACAGACCCGTCCGGTACCGAAACGGAGGATTACCATGAAACGTACCTTAATTGTAGTGGATATGCAGAATGATTTCATTGACGGCTCCCTGGGCACCCCCGAGGCCCAGGCCATTGTGCCTGCGGTAAAGGCGAAGATTCAGGCCTATCGGGATCGGGGCGACGAGATCATCTTCACCCGGGATACCCACGGGGCGGATTATCTCTCCACGCCGGAGGGGAAGAAGCTGCCCGTGGTACACTGCGTTCAGGACACCCAAGGCTGGGAGCTGGCTCCGGGCCTGTGGCAGGAGGGCGAGACCATCATCAATAAGCCCACCTTTGGCTATACCGGCTGGAGCGAAATGAAGTTCGAGCAGGTGGAGCTGGTGGGACTGTGCACGGATATCTGCGTGGTGTCCAACGCGCTGCTCCTAAAGGCGCTGTTCCCGGAGGCGGAGATCTCTGTGGATGCGTCCTGCTGTGCCGGTGTAACTCCCGAAAGCCATGAGGCCGCACTGCTGACCATGAAAATGTGCCAAATCGACGTGATAAACAACTGAAATTTCCCGCGCTGCAATCCGGAAGTTCCGCCGGAATTGCGGCGCGGTTTTCTTTGCGGTTGACATAAAAGTTCGCAGACGAATTACACCGATTCATTTGTCATTTCACACAAAATTATTGTGGAAATTTAGCACTCAGCACTTGACAGTGCTAGGCAGGGTGCTATAATAAAGACATACAGAAAGGGTGCGTTCAAAGGAACGAAATCGTCCCGATGAGGCGGCTTTGATCCCGGATTTTTATGGAAAATATATTTTTTCACACGAAGACGGGCCGAAACTATTGCACTTTTCTGTGCAGTGTGCTAAACTTAAAGAGTACGAAGTGATTGTACACGGTTACGCTTCGGAACGGATTAACTTTTGAAAGGAAGTTCTTTACTATGGCTTACAAGATTCAGCGTAAGGAAGGCACCGAGGGTAGCACCATCTACACCTACACTGCTCCCGGTCACAACATCTGCACTCCTACCCGGCTGTTTGACCCCGCTGGCGGCCCCAACGGCGTTGACGACACCAAGATGATCATGGGCATCACCCATTTCGAGGTTGGCGGCGGTTGTGATTACGGCGCAAATCCCCTGGAGTCCATTTACTACATCCTGAAGGGACAGATGACTCTGAAGACTGAGACTGAGGAGACCGTTCTCCATGAGGGCGACTGCTTCAAGTGCTCCGGCGGCACTCCCAAGAGCGTTACCAACACCGGCGACTGCGTTTGCGATATGCTCGTTTGCCTGCTGCCTCCCCAGAAGTAAGACAGCGGTTCCACTGCATTGATTCATCTGCCGGATTCCGGCTTTGAATACTAACATACTAATAAGGAGTTGTTTATAATGCCCAAGGTTTATACTGGCGATCTGACCAAGATGTTCGACATCTCTGGTAAGAAGGCAATGATTTTCGGCGGCGCTGGCGGTTTCGGCGAGGCTATCGCTGCTGGTTACGCTGCGAACGGCTGCTCTGTTTGCATTTCTTCCCGTTCCGAGGAGAAGCTGCAGGCTGCTAAGGCTAAGATTGAGGCTGCTGCCGCTCCCGGCGTTAAGGTTATGTACATCGCTGGCGACGCTGGCGACGAGGAGTTCGTAAAGAAGGCTGTTGAGGTTGTTACCGGTCCCGAGGGTCTGGGCGGCTGCGACATCCTGGTCAACGCTCAGGGTATCAACAAGAAGATGTGGTCCTGGGAGATCGACACCGATTTCTTCGAGAAGATGCTGCACACCAACATCACCTCTCTGATGCTGACCTGCAAGTACTTCGGCAACTGGATGAAGTCCAACAATGTCGAGGGTGCTGAGAAGATCGGCGAGGCTGATTTCGAGCATGGCAAGTGCAACCCCAACCAGGGCTATGGCAAGATCATCAACTTCGGTTCCGTCCGTGGCATCCGTGCTGTTGCAAACGGCGGTAACGGCAACGTTCCCTACAACACCACCAAGGGTGCTGTTGAGATGCTGACCAAGGCTTATGCTGCTGACCTGCGTCCTAACATCCAGGTCAACGCAATCGGCCCCACCATCACCTATACTCCCATGATGGTTGGTCTGTTGCCCCCCGACGAGAAGGTTCGTAACGGCATCGCTGGCAGCCTGCCCGCTCAGCGTATCGGCTACGAGATCGACGTAGTTGGCCCCGCTATCTTCCTGGCTTCCGCTGCTTCCGACATGGTTACCGCTACCACCATCTATCCCGATGGCGGCCTGGTTGCAACCTCGTAATCTGCGGATTTCGATTCGAATTTATGGCCGTGCCTCTTCGGAGGCACGGCTTTTTCACTCTATTCCTGGAGGTTTCTATGAAGCGATTCCTGCCCCTTCTTTTGGCGCTGCTGCTGCTGACCGGCTGCGGTGCCGTCCGAAAGAGCACCAACACGGTTTATGCCATGGATACGGTGATGAGCCTTACCGTCTTTCCGGAACAAAACGGCGAGGATTTGTCGCCGGTATTGGATGCCGCAGAATCGGAAATTCGGCGGCTGGATGCGCTGCTGTCGATTTCTAACGAACAGGGGGATATTTACCGGTTGAATCACGACGGCTCGGCGTCGGTTACCCAGGAAACGGGGCTGCTTGTGCAGCGGGCACTGAGCATTGCGGCGGATACCGATGGCGCGTTTGACCCGACGGTTTATCCGCTGATGGAGCTGTGGGGCTTCCCCACCGAGCAATACCGCGTGCCGACCCAGGAAGCGCTGGATACGGCGGAGGCGGCAGTGGGCTATGACCGGGTGACGGTGACGCATACCGATTCGGACTGGAATGTTACCTTGCCGGAGCAGGGCGGACTTGATTTAGGCGGCATTGCCAAGGGCTACACGGCCCATGAGGTGGTAGAGGTGCTGGAACGCCAGAAGGTGAACTCCGGAATCCTGTCATTGGGAGGCAATGTGGCAACGCTGGGCCGAAAACCGGACGGCAGCCGCTGGAAGGTAGCAGTGGAGAACCCAGACAAAAGCGGGGATTACCTCGGCACCATGGAGTTGGACGGCGGTATGTTTGCCATTTCCTCCGGCGGCTATGAGCGCTATTTTGAGCAGGACGGTGTGCGCTATCATCATATTCTGGATCCTCACACCGGATATCCCGCAGATACTGGACTACTGAGCGTGACTGTGGTATCATCAGATGGAACACTGGCGGATGCACTGAGCACGGCGCTGTTCGTCATGGGCAGGGATAAGGCCCAGGATTATTGGCGGCAGCATTCCGGCGAATTCGATATGATCTTATTTGACGGAACAACCCTGTATACAACACCGGGCGTGACGCTGGATACCGCATATCCGGTGACGGAGGTAACCCCATGAAGGTAAGAAAACGGGAAATCATTTTTGTACTGATTCTGGCGGCGGCCTTATTGGCCTGGGCGCTGTGGCCCAAAGCCCAGGGGAGCCGGGTTTCGGTGACCATTGACGGGAAAAATGCCGGGAGCTATTCCCTGCTTCAGTCGCGACAGATTCCCCTGGAGGGCTATGGCGGCTATTCCCTGACCCTGGTGATTCAGGACGGGAAGGCCCATGTAGAGCATTCCACCTGCCCGGATCTCATTTGCCAGAACCACGCGGCGATTTCCCGGGACTCCGAGCAGATCATCTGCCTGCCTGCCCGAATTGTGATTACCGTAACCGGTGGAGAGGAGGAGGGCTTCGATGCCATCGCCCAATAAAACCCGGAAGCTCACCACCCTGGCCATGCTGGCGGCGTCGGCTCTGGTGCTGTCTTGGCTGGATTCGCTGATCCCCGTTTCCGGGGTGCTGCCCGGGGCAAAGCTGGGGCTTGCAAACCTCAGCGTACTCATGGGGCTGTATTTGCTGGGGCCCGGTGCCGGCGGGGTTTTGTGCCTGCTGAAGGTGCTGCTTTCCACGTTCCTATTTGGCAACGCCTTTTCGTTTTTTTATGCTCTGGCGGGAAGCGTCCTGAGCTATGCGGTGATGCTGATCCTCAAAAAATACTGCTCCGTGGTATTCGTGTCGGTGATGGGCGGGATGTTCCACAACCTGGGTCAGCTGCTGGTGGCGGCAGCGGTGCTGGAGACCGTGGGGCTGATGGCCTATCTCCCGGTGCTGCTGCTGTGCGGACTGGGCGCAGGCTGTGCCATTGGCATAGTAGGCGGCATTTTAACCAAGCGGATCCAGGGCATTCTTGAAAAAACGTAGAAAAATTCCTCTCCAAATTCGGAGAGGAATTTTTGATATCCGATGAAATTAGGCCTCCACAATCAGCTTGCCGCCGGAGGACAGGGCGTATTCCCCGGCACCGTCAGCGGCCTTAGCGTGGATGGTAACGCCCGCGGGCGCGTCGATTTGCGCAGTCTCCACAGCGTCGGACAGAATCACATTGGAATCGCCGGTGGCATACCAGCGGCTGCCCTGATCCATGGAAACATAGGCGTTCTGAATGGCGCCCGTGAGGCAGGTGGAGGTCATATAAACCCGGCAATCCCGCTCGGGATCCTCGTGGAGAATATCGCCGGTGACGGTCATATCCCGCATCCGCAGCTCATCGCCGGGGGTGGGACGGCCATTGACCCGGGCTGCATTGGGATCGGCATTCTTGCAGGTGCGCATCAGTGCGCCGCCGGTGACAATGTTGCAGTTGTCCAGGGAGACTTCCACGTTCTGGCCGTGCACCTCGATGGCAGTCTTTCCGGTCTTCACGTCGCAGTCGGTGAGGCTCAGCTCGCCCACCTCGGTGTGACGGCCCATGACGCAGTGCATCAGGGAAAGATAGGTGCCGCACTTCAGCTCACAGCCGGTGAACTTGACGCTGGCTTCACCGGCCACAATGGCAGCCTGGCAGGCAACGTCAAACTTACAATCATTGAACACATCATGGCAGCCCCAGTCGGCATAGGCACCGTAACCGGACTTGGTGGCGACCACCTTGCAGTCGTTGGCCTCCAGATACACAAAGCCGTTGGATGCGTCGGTGGACAGAGCGGCCCAGCCGTCGCAGGTAATCAGGGAGTTATAGAAATAGCTGTAGGAGTTCTGAACGGTGCAGTGGGTGCGGTTGTTGCCCTGAATCTCCAGAGGAGCGGGGGGATTCATCTTGGGGGGTTCGCCCGGGCAATCTGCGCCATAGGGAGCGCCGTGGCTCACCAGAATAGAGTCATAGACCTTCAAAACACTGCCGCCGCTGGCAGAGGTGGCAGTCCGGCTGAGACCGTTTACGTCAACAAGGCAGTCCTTCAAGGTCAGCTTTGCATGGTCGGAAACGCCTGCGCCCGCAGACTTTTCGCCCAGACCCTGACCGTCGCCGGACAGAGAAATGACGGCGCCCTCTACGGTAAAATCGGTGGCAGCACCCTCGGCGTAAATGCCGCCCACGGAGCCGTCATAGGAGACAATGCGGACGTCCTCGGCGGTGGTGTCGGTGATATCGCCGCCGTACAGGGTAGCGTCGTTGCCCTCAATCCGCTTGCCGTCCTTAATATAGACGGAGGGGGTCATTTCAGGGCCTGCGCCCATGGGAGGAGGGCCGCCCATTTTGTCTTCCAGGCCGTTCTCTTTGAACCAGTCCCAGGGCTCAATGGGAACATAGGGAATTCTGGGGACGATAACCGGATTGATTCCTTTGATCTGTGCCATATTATGACCTTCTTTCATAACGTGTAATAGACGAGGTTAGACAGATCGAATGTTTTGCATTCCGACTGTCAGCAAACTAACTATATCATAGCGCAAACTGAGTCTACAATCAAGCATTATTTTGGCTTTTGATGGGATTCTTTTTAAGAGTAACGCCGCATACTCCGGAAATGGAATATGCGGCGATTGCGATATTTGGTTACTTTGCTTCGTACCAGCTGCGGCCTATGTGGGCGTCTGCCACCAGGGGCGCCTTGAGCTGGGCGGCGGAGGTCATTTCTTCGGTGATGAGCTGCATCACGGTCTCGGCCTCCTGCTCCGGGCATTCCACGATCAGTTCATCGTGAACCTGGAGCACCAGACGGGCGGAAAGATGTTCCTGCTGCATCCGGTTCCGAACCCGGATCATGGCCAGCTTGATGATATCCGCAGCGGTGCCCTGAATGGGGGTGTTCAGCGCCATCCGCTCGGCCCCGGAACGGACATTGAAATTGGTGCTTTTCAGCTCCGGCAGACTGCGGCGGCGGCCATAGCTGGTCTCCACATAGCCCTTTTCCCGGGCGTTCTCCACCACGTTTTTCATATAGGCCTTCACGCCGGTGTAGTGGCCCAGATAGCCGTCGATATACGCTCGGGCCTCTTTCCGACTGACGCCGATGTCCCCGGCCAGAGAGAAATCGGAGATGCCATAGACAATGCCAAAGTTCACGGCCTTGGCACTGCGGCGCATTTGGGGGGTGACTTCCTCGGGGGGGACGCCGAATACTGTAGCTGCGGTAACGGTGTGGAAATCCTCGCCGGAACGGAATGCATCCTGCATGGTCTTGTCGTCGGCGATATCGCTGAGTACCCGCAGCTCGATCTGGCTGTAGTCCGCGTCCACCAGTACACAGCCCGGGGCGGGGACGAACATCTTGCGAATTTCGCCGCCCAATTCCGTGCGAACGGGGATGTTCTGGAGGTTGGGATCGGTGGAGCTCAGCCGGCCGGTGGCAGTGACCATGTTTTGAAAGGTGGTGTGAATTCGTCCGTCGGAACCGATGACCTTTAGTAGGCCCTCGGCATAGGTGGAACGGAGCTTGGTGAGCATCCGATAGTCGATGATGGCGGGGATAATGGGGTGCTTGTCCTTGAGCTGTTCCAGTACGTCGATGTTGGTGGAATAGCCGGACTTGGTCTTCTTTCCGTGGGGCAGCTCCAGAGTTTCAAAGAGCAGCGTGCCCAGCTGCTTGGTGGAATTGATGTTAAAGGGGCCGCCTGCGTAGCCGTAGATCAGGTTTTCACAGTCGGTGATTCGCTGGCTGAGCATCTGCTCAAAGGCGGTGAGGGTGTCGCGATCCACGAGAATACCGGCGTGCTCCATTTCGGCCAGAACCGGGCATAGGGGAAAATCAATGTCCCAATAGACCTGCTCCATGCCCGCCTGCTTGACCTGCTCGGGAAGCACGGTATAGAGCTGGGCAATGGCAGCGGCTTCCCCTGCCAGACCGTCGGAAATGGAGGCACCACAATAGCGCTCCATCAGATCCCCCAGCGCATAGCCGGAGCGGGCGGGCTCCAACAGATAGGCGGCCAGCGCGGTGTCATAGGCAAAGCCCTGAATGCTTCTCCCTTGTCGCAAAAGCTGGGTCATCATGGATTTGCAGTCGTGGACGATTTTTCGGGTCTCCGGGGCAAATACACCATCCAATAGCCGTTCCCAGTCCATGAGCCCCAGAATTCCCTGCTCTGCGGTGTAGACCGCATTGTTAAGGGAGACCGCCATAGCCGTCAAATCGGCATTTGCGGCGATAAACAGCGGGCCGGTTCCGGGCAGCAGAGCAAGAAATGCCTCCAAATCCTCCGGAGTTTCGAGGCCCCGAATGTCCAGCGCGGGAAGATCGGCGTGGAGCTCCGGAAGCTCGGCCTCCAGCAGGCGGTATTTATCAATGAGCCTCCCGAAGCTTAATCTGCGGAACAGCTCCAGCACCTTGGCCCGATCCCAGGGCTGCATGATGTTGTCCTGGGGAACAAATTCCACCGGGGCATTGCAGCGGATGGTGGCAAGATCATAGCTCTGGTAGGCGGAAGCCTTACCCTCCTGAAGCTTCCGGCGCAGGGCGGGCTTCAAATCCTCGTCCTGAGCGTGGGCATAGACGTTGTCCAGTGTGCCGAACTTTGCCATCAAATCCTTGGCGGTTTTCTCGCCCACCCCGGGAACGCCGGGATAGTTGTCGGAGGAATCTCCCATTAGCGCTTTCAGGTCGATGAGTCCCTTGGGCGGGAAGCCGTATTCCTCCTGAAACACGGCGGGGGTATAGTTCACGGAGCGGGTGCGTCCGGCCTTGGTGGTGACCAGCTTGACGGTGACATGGTTGTCTACCAGCTGGAGGGAATCCCGGTCGCCGGTGACCACCACGCAGTCCCAGCCGTTTTCTCCGCAGACCCGTCCGGCGGTGCCGAGAATATCGTCGGCCTCCCAGCCCTGGAGAGAGTAGGTGGGAATGTGCATGGCAGAAAGAATTTCCTTGAGAATGGGCATCTGAGAGGCCAGATCGTCGGGCATGGGCTTCCGGGTGGCCTTGTAGCCCTCGTAGGCGGTGTGGCGGAAGGTGGGGCCCTTCTCGTCAAAGGCCACGGCCAGAGCTTCGGGCTTTTCCTCGTCCAGCAGGGACTGCATGATGTTGAGGAAGCCGTAGATGGCGCCGGTGGGCTGTCCGGATTGGGAGGACAGGTAGCCAACGCCGTAGAATGCCCGGTTGATGATGCTGTTGCCGTCCAGAATCATGAGTTTCATATAATCACCTTGTTACATCATAGTTTGCAGTGATGGTTGTCGTAAAATGTAGCGGGATGGGGCATTGCGAAGCGAACTTAAAAATACATAAACAGATTACACTTAATCATACCGTTATAGAGCTTCCGCCTCTTGGTGCAGCGCTTTCCGTAGTATCGCTCCAGCTCCTCCTCGGAGGAAATGATATAAACGCCATAGTCCTTCTGACCGCCCACTGTGCGGCCAAAGCCCCGCAGTAGCTGCTGGGCCTGACGCTGCTCCATCATCCGCTGACCGTAGGGCGGGTTGGTGACGATCACGCCTTTCCCCTCCGGCAGCGTAAGCTTGGTGGCGTCGGCCTGGGAGAAGGTGATATATTTGTCCATCCCGGCCTTCTTCGCGTTGCTCTGGGCAATGGCCAGGGATTTGGGGTCAATGTCGGAAGCGTAGATGTGGTAATCCCCGTGGAATTCCTTATCCAGGGCTTCACTGCGGGCCTTCTGCCACAGCTCTGGCCTGCTGATGTCCCACTTCTGGCAGGAGAAGCTGCGGCTGAGACCCGGGGCGCGGTTTTTTGCAATCATTGCGGCCTCAATGGCAATGGTGCCGGAGCCGCAGAAGGGATCCACAAAGTTGTCCCGGCCACGATACCGGGCGAGATTTACCATGGCGGCGGCGAGGGTTTCCCGCAGAGGCGCATCATTCCCCACGGCACGGTAGCCGCGCTTGTGGAGACCTGCGCCGGTGGTGTCCAGAAACAGCTCGGCCTGATCCTTCATAATGGAGAATTGCAGCTGATACAGGCTGCCGGTTTCCGGCATCCAACCCACATGATATTTCTCCCCCAGACGCTTGGCCGCGGCCTTTTTCACAATGGCCTGACAGTCGGGGACGGAGTGGAGCTGGGAGCCCAGGCAGTGCCCCTTTACCGGGAACGCGCCATTTTTTGGAATAACGGCCTCCAGTGGAGTGTGATAAACCCCCTGAAACAGCTCCTCAAAGGTGCGGGCGGGGAAGGAAGCCAGCCGCAGCAGCACCCGCTCGCCGGTACGAAGCCACAGGTTTGCCCGGATAATATCCTCAAAGGTGCCCTTGAATAGCACCCGCCCGTTTTCGGCGGCAACCTCCTTCATGTCAAGGCGGCGAAGCTCCTGGGCGCAGAGTCCCTCCAAGCCAAACAGGCAGGGGACGGAAAGTGTAAATTCAGTCATTGATTTCTCCTCGTCATTCTATCATTGTGCGGAATTCCGCATGTTCTTATCCGTTTAGTATACCTGAATTTCCCGAAAAGTGCAATACAAAGCGACACAGTGGAGCCCAATGGGTGATTGCGTGCAACGCCATTCTATGCTATGATAAGCAATGAAAAAGTACGAAATAGGACTGTCTGAGGAAAGAGAGGCGTTACCATGAGTCCCGTCACGATTTTTAACAGCGAAAACATCTATACCGGCTATGACCCTGCCATCCGCCGGGCAATCCTGGATGTATTGGACGCCAACAAGATCCCCTGTAAGGACAACTGGAAGTCCCGATCCAACGGCGGAATCTGGGAGCATGACCGGGTCGGCCAGTCCCCCTCCCAGGATGTGCTCTACTGCATTGACGTGCGGAAGGCCGATGCGGAGGAGGCAGTCCAGCTGCTCAAACAGGCAGGTATCTTATAAGGAGGCTTACCCATGGCGTCACTCCAGAACCAGGATCTTCTCACCGGCAGCGTCCCACGGCGGCTGCTGGCCTTTTCCATGCCGTTTTTGGCGGCGAATGTGCTCCAGTCCGTCTATGCCGTGGTGGATATGATTATTGTGGGGCAGTTTGTGGGCTCGGCGGGACTGTCCGGCGTTTCCATCGGCAGCCAGATTGCCAGCCTGTTTACCTCTACGGGTATGGGCCTGAGCATGGGCGGTCAGATGATGCTGGCCCAGTATAAGGGCTCCGGCGACGAAACAGCGCAGCGGGAATCCATCGGCACCATGCTGACGTTTATGCTGCTGCTGGGCGTATGTCTCACCATCCCCTGTTTGGTTTTTGCCCATCCCCTGCTGAATATCCTCAATACCCCCACGGAATCCATGAAGGATGCGTTCTGGTATTTTATCATCAGCGCCATTGGCATTGTGTTCATCTTCGGCTATAACTCCGTCTGCGCCATTATGCGGGGCCTGGGAGATTCCAAGCGGCCCATGTATTTTGTGGCGGTGAGCACTGTGACGAACATTGTGCTGGATTTGATTTTCGTCGGTGCGCTCCACTGGGGCGCGGGCGGTGCGGCTGCGGCTACGATCATTGCACAGGGCGTATCGTTTGTTTCAGCGTTTATCTATCTCTACCGCCACCGGAAGGGCTTTGTGTTCGATTTCCACCCCAAGAGCTTCCGGATCGTGGGAGAGCGGCTGAAAACCATGCTGAAGGTGGGCATTCCCTTTGCCCTCCAGTTCTCCATGCTGATGATTTCCATGCTGTTCGTGGTATCTATGGTCAACAGCTACGGCGTCAGCGCATCGGCGGGCTACGGCGTCGGCGGCAAGGTGGATAACTTTGCAACGCTGCCGGTGTATGCGTTCTCCTCTGCGGCTTCCACCATGGTAGGGCAGAACATGGGCGCTCGGCAGCCCCAGCGGGCCAAGAGCGTGGTACATTGGTGCGTGCTCATGACGCTGATTTGTGAGACGGTGATTTTTGCGCTGGTGCAGCTGTTTGCAGCGCAGATTATCTCCATTTTCAACGGAGAGCCCGAGGTCATTGAAGTGGGCGTGCAGTACCTTCGGTATATGGCCTTCGCCTATCTGGCCCATTGCTTCCTGGACGGCTATCAGTCCATGGCAAACGGCGTAGGCTTTAGTATGCTGAGCTTTATCTGCTGTACCGTGGACGGATTGATTGTGAGAATTCCGCTGGCATGGCTGTTTGGCTCGGTACTGGGCATGGGCATTCAGGGCGTGTTCCTGGGCTGTATGGCCGCGCCCTTCTCGGCGGGACTCATCAGCGCCGGATATTTTTACTCCGGCGTCTGGAAGCGCCAGGGCCTGGTGAAGCAGGAAATGGAATAAAAGATCGCCCGGAGTCGGATTTTGTACCGGCTCCGGGCAAACTTTATTTCAGGAACATTCGCAGCAGCTTTTCCTTCCAGGGGGTATACTTCTGGTACCGCATGGGAAGATCCAGCCAGTTGCCCTTGTCCACAATGCTCTTTTCATGGGTGAACGTATCAAAGCCGTATTTGCCGTGGTAGCTGCCCATACCGCTCATGCCCACGCCGCCAAAGCCCATCTGGGAGGTGGCGAGATGGATGATGGTATCGTTGACGCAGCCGCCGCCATAGCTGACGTTTTCCTGCACATATCGGATATGCCCGCGGTCTGTGGAGAAAATATACAGGGCCAATGGCTTGGGCCGGGACTGGACAAAGCTTACGGCTTCCTCGGTGGTGTGATAGGTCAGCACCGGCAGGATTGGGGCAAACAGCTCCTGACCCATAGCCGGACCGTCCGGGGAAACGGGGCCGACCACCGTTGGAGCGATTTGCAGGGTTTCGGGATTGGCTTCGCCGCCGAACAGGATGGTTTCACCGTTCAGAATTTCGGAGATCCGGTCAAAGTGCCGCCGGTTGACAATGCGGCCATAGTCGGGATTTTGCAGGGGATTTTCCCCGTACATCTCCCGAATGGCGTCGTAAAACAGGGGCAGGAACCGATCCTTAACGGAATCCTGAATCAGCAGATAGTCCGGGGCTACACAGGTCTGCCCGCAGTTGAGGTATTTACCGAAGGCAATGCGCTTGGCGGCAACCTTTAGATTGGCGGTTTCATCCACAATGCAGGGGCTTTTTCCGCCCATCTCCAGGGTCACCGGGGTGAAATGCTCGGCGGCCTTTTGCAGCACCAGCTTGCCCACAGTGGTGCCGCCGGTGAAGAAAATATAGTCGAATTTCTGCTCCAGAAGGCTCTGGTTTTCTGCCCGGCCGCCCTCAATCACTGCCACATATTCCTCCGGGAAGACCGCAGCAATCAGCTTTTTGATGACGGCGGAGGTGGCGGGGGAATAGGCGCTGGGCTTTAAGATGACGGTATTTCCCGCGGCAATGGCGTCGGCCAGGGGCTCCAGGGTCAGCATAAAGGGGTAGTTCCAGGGACTCATAATCAGCACGCAGCCGTAGGGCTCCTTTAACACATAGCTCCGGGACGGAAACTGGGCAATGGGCGTGTGAACCCGCTTTTTCGCCGCAAAATTCCGAAGGTGCGTCTTCATATAGGAAATTTCGCTGAGGGTCAGGCCGGTTTCGCACATATAGCTCTCAAAGGCGCTTTTTCCCAGATCCGCCTGGAGGGCGGCGTGGATTTCCGACTCCATTTCCCGGATTTTTCGATACAGGCTGTCCAGCATCAGCTCCCGGAAGGCAAGGCTTCGGGTTGCGCCGGTGCGATAATAGTTCCGCTGGGCTTCCATGAGGGCAGAAAGCTCCATTAGAATGCCTCCTTTAGAATGGTCAGAATTTCCGGTATGCCGGCGGCTTTGGGGTTGACAATGATGGCGCCGTCAGAGATGGCGGTTTCCGCAACCTGCCGAAACTGATCTGGATTCACCCGCCTGGTATCCTTTAGGGTCATGGGCAGACCATAGGACGCGAAGGACGCCACGAATTCCGTAACCACTTCCACTGCTTTTTCTGCCCGGTGGTCTGCAGGCGTGCTGCAATAGACCTCCGGCCCGGCAAGGTGGAGCAGCAGGTCGCTGTATCCACTCCGGCATTTGTCCAGGTTATAGGCCATCACATGGGGCAGAAGAATGCTCATCGCATCCCCGTGGGCCACATGACAAACGCCGCCCAGAGCATGACCAATGGCGTGTACCAGTCCCACCATGGAATTCCCAAAGGACGTACCGGCCATTAGGCTGGCGTTTGCCATGGCCATTCGGGCTTCTTTATTGCCCGGATGGGCAGCGGCGATGGGCAGATAGCGCATAATCAGCGGAATCGCACCGGCGGCGTAGGCGTCGGACATGGGATTCTTCTGGAGGCAGGTAAAGCTCTCAATGGCATGGCACAGCGCATCAATACCGGTGGAGGCCGTTACCTTCGGCGGAAGGGTCATGGTCATTCGAAGGTCCAGAATGGCCGCATCCGGGAGCAGATGCGCAGAAAGGTACTCCTGCTTGACCTGCTTTTGGGGATTGGAGATCACGGCCACCGGAGTAACTTCGCTGCCGGTTCCGGCGGTGGTGGGTACGGCGAGAAAGGGAATGTGCCGCCCGGCGGTGAGCACCTCACAGCCCATCAGCGATTCGATGTCGTCGGTGTTCTGGCTGATGACCATCCGGACGCCCTTTGCCGTGTCAATTACGCTGCCGCCGCCCACGGCCAAAATGCTGTCACAGCCCTGCTCCTTATAATAGGCGGCAATTTGATTGACCACGGCAACGGAGCTGTCGGCGGGAATGTCGGTGAACGTTGCTTTGGGAATCATGGGGGACATGGCATGGAGCACCGTATCCACGGCGCCTACCTGCTTTAGCCCCTGGTCGCTGAGCAGCAAGGGGGCACGGGCCTCCAGGGCATGAAGCTCATAGGGGATGTTCTCCAGTGCGGCTTCACCGGAGAGAATTTTCACGGGGTTATGGTATTCGTAATACAGGGGGAGCATATCGGTTTCTCCTTTATTATACTGGATCAAAGGGCGGGAATCAATCGAAGATACACGAGCAAGGTAGGGCATTGTTTCTTCGGCAGACTTTTGAGAATTCGGCGGGTCATAAAGCCGGGGAACAGATAGGTCTCCACCAGGTCTACGATCCGGACAATGCCCATGGTTTCGTTGATGTTGCCCCGAAGGGTGAACGCGTGGGCGGCATAGGCGCCGGAGATGCCCATCCGGCCGGTAAATACGCGGAAGGCCATTTTTTCGTTTTTGAAGACGATTTCGATATCCGGCTGAGCGGATGCAGGGGCTTTTTGGATGGTGCCGCCCAGAACCATAAACATCAGGCTGGGGGCGTCGGGCATCGGGGATACGGTGAAGCGAATGGTATGCCCCTCCGGCAGGGCGCTGAGCTCCTGGCGAACCCGGCTGTCGGCATGGGACAGCACGCGAATGCCGCGATAGAGCACCTGGAGCACCACACTGCAGGTCAGGGCGCGGGGACTATGCATGGTTAACTTCCTTTCTAATAGCAAACAAATAGTTCATAAAGTGAATCATCTGATTTAGTATGATACCGCAGACCCGGCGGTTTGTCAACGAGAAAATCAAACTGATACCATAAAATATTAAAAAACTGATACTTCATCAAATATCAGAATGCGTGTATACTTTAGGACATCAAAGGTTTGCGCAAATCTCCTGAAATCCGGCTTGAAAGCAGGAGAAAACTTATGAAGCAAAATGCCCGCCGTATTACCGTGGCCGCGTTGGGCGCGGCACTGGTGTGTATCTGCACCAGCGTATTCAAATTTCCCATTCCCCTGGGCTATGCACACCTGGGCAACTGCATGATCCTTCTGTTTGGCGTGTTTTTTGATCCCTGGATCGGCGCATTTGCAGGCGGGGTCGGCTCTGCCATCTCTGATCTGCTGGGCTATCCGGAATGGGTGATCCCCACGCTGATTATCAAGAGCATCATGGGCTTTGTGGTCGCCGTCATCGCCAAGAAAAAGGGCGAGCAGGCCAAGGTGCGCTCCGTTCGGACGCTGCTGGCTGTGATTGCCGGCATTGTGGTGATGGTTGTGGGCTATTTCATTGGCGGCTCCATCCTCTATGGTTCCGTGATTACCGGCGCAACCCAGATTCCCGGACTGTCTGCCGAGGGCGTGGTTGGCATCATCCTGTTCTATGTGATTGCCGCTGCGCTGGAGGCTGCCGGGCTGACGAAAAAGCTCGCCGCAGTATAAATTTTTACACCATATTTGGAGGCTTCGGTCACTGCTCCCCCATATGGGGGAGCCTTTGGCGTTTCCGGCGGCAGAATTCTGAAAGGGGGAACTTCCCTTGTCCCATAATCATCAGAAAAAAATTGCGGTGATTAACGATCTCTCCGGCTTTGGACGGTGTTCCATTGCGGTGGCGCTGCCGCTGATTTCCCATTTGGGCATCCAGTGCTGTCCACTGCCCACGGCAATTTTCTCCGATCACACGGGCTTTGACAGCTTTTATGTAAAGGATTTTACCGATTCCATGGCCCCCTATATGGCGGAATGGAAAAAGCTCGACCTGGAATTTGAGGGCATTCTCACGGGATTCCTTGCTTCTGTGCGGCAGATTGAGCTGGTGGAGCAGTTTTTGGGGGAATTCACCACCCAGCGCACTACGGTGATCGTGGATCCGGTAATGGGCGATTACGGAAAGCTCTACGCTACCTATACCCAGGAGCTCTGCCAGGGCATCGGGCGGCTGGTGCAGTATGCGGATATTCTCACGCCCAATCTCACCGAGGCCTGCATTTTGACCGGAACTCCCTACCAGGCGCATTTCACCGAAGCGGAACTGCTGGTATTGGCCCAGAAGCTCTGTGACCAGGGGCCGGAAAAGGTGGTCATCACCGGCGTATCCCGGGGCTCGTATTTGGAAAACTACTGCTATGAGCGGGACAATGGCCCCTCGGTACAGCGTACACTGCGGATTGCACCTCAGCGTTCCGGCACCGGTGACGTGTTTTCATCCATTGTGGCGGCTGGCATAGTACAGGGAGTGCCCTTTGACAAGTGCGTGCGTACCGCAGCTGGGTTTATCCGTGCCTGTTTGAAGCGGTCTTCTGAGCTGGATATCCCCACCACCGACGGCGTTTGCTTTGAGGAAGTTATTCACCAGCTGCATTTTTAAGATAGGAGTCTTTGAACATGGAAATTCTGTATCGTGTCCATAAAGGAGTTTATGTAAACCTGACCAACCGTTGCTCCTCTGCCTGCACCTTCTGTCTGCGGCAGACCATGGATCATGTGGGGGAAAGCCACAGCCTTTGGCTGGAGCGGGAGCCAACGGCCCAGGAGGTAGAGGACGAATTCCGGAAGTGGGATATGAGCCAGTTTGAGGAGATCGTATTCTGCGGCTTTGGCGAGCCCACCTGTGCCTTGCCGGTGCTGCTGGAGGTGGCCCGGTGGCTGAAAACCTGGTGCTCCCTGCCCATCCGCATCAATACCAACGGCCAGGGCAGCCTGATTGCAGGCCATGATATCTCCGGCGAGCTGAAGGACTGCATCGACGTGGTGTCCATTTCTCTGAATGATCCCGATCCCCAGGAGTATCAGAAGCTGGTGCGCAGTCAGTTCGGCGATCAGGCCTTCCCGGGGATGCTGGACTTTGCGAAAAAATGCGTGGCCCAGGGCATCCGGGTGATTATGACCACTGTGGATACCACCATCACCCACGAGGAAGAAGCTCAGTGCGCGAAAATCTGTCAGGAGATCGGCGCAACCTACCGCATCCGTCCCTGGGAGGATTAAGCTCTGGGGGAGCGGACCAATCGGGAGAAAATGATTGCCCCAAGCGATCAGGAACAGATGAAGACGGAAGTGCGATAAAGATGGGAAAATCCCCTGAAGCAGACCATTTGCGGCCTGTTTCAGGGGATCGTTGTATTTATGCGAATACCGCTTGCACCAAAATCATATAAAGGGCGGTGCCGCCGAAGATGCTCAGCAGCGTATTCTTTTTCCACAGGTGCAGTCCAACCACGGCGGCAATGGCCAGAAGCTCCGGAATGCCATGGGGTGCGGCAATCAGCGATACGTTTTTCAGGCAGTAGATCACCAGCATTGCCATAACGCTGTAAGGAAGAACCGTGCCGAGATAGGTAATGATCTGGGGGCGCTTCCGTCCGCCGGGGAACACCAGAAAGGGCAGAAACCGCAGCAGCGCGGTGACGGCTGCCATCACCGGGAGGCTTGCCTGAAATGCGGCGCGAACGGTTTTTTTGTCCATGCAGATGCTCCTTTGCAGCGGTAACGCATTCATTCGGTAGCAATTATTATAACGCAACAGCCGGAAGACTGGAATCCAATCTTTCCGGCTGCTTTTTGCAAAATCTGTAGAAACTATATAAGCTTGATAGGAATATTATGCTTTCCCGGCGGCCCAGGCGAGTATTTGCTGGGTCTGCTCCTCGGTCAGGCACCGTTTTGGCAGTACCGAGGAGTTTTTCTTATCGGAATACAGCAGAAAATCGCTGCGGGTCCGGCGGAGGGTGGCTTGCTTCCAGGGGAAGGTGGCGGTCTGCTCCCCTACCGTCAGGCTGTAGCCTTCGGGGGTAAAGGTGTAGTCCAAAACTGCCTCGTCATATTTCATGGGGCCGTAGTTCTTGCGGCCGGAGAACTCATAGGCCAGGGCCAGCAGGATCAGAATAATGCCCGGGCAGACCCAGGTGAATACGGAAAAGCGATGCTGGAACAGTGCAACGGCCAATACCACGGCATAGACCGCCGCCCAGAGAATCAAATAGGGTTTCAGCATCATCCGGCGCATGGACTGCATGACCTCGCTGGGGGTAAGATGCTCGACACGGACGGAAAAGGACTGGGATTGTTCCATAGGAAACCTCCGGCATAGAAGAATAAGGTCCTGCCGCAGGGCATGCGGCGGGATGTACAAGATTACTGGGGCGATTAAGCCAGGCCAGCGGTGATGATGGCCATCTTGTAGACCTCGTCGGCGTTGCAGCCACGGCTCAGGTCGTTGATGGGAGCATTCAGACCCAGCAGGATGGGGCCATAAGCAGCGAAGCCGCCCAGACGAGCTGCGATCTTATAGCCGATGTTGCCTGCGGTAACGTCGGGGAAGATGAAGGTGTTGGCCTGACCGGCAACGGGAGAGCCGGGGAACTTCAGCTGGCCAACCTCGGGAGCAACGGCTGCGTCAAACTGCATCTCGCCGTCCACGGGAACGGTCATAACTTCCTTTGCCTTGGCAACGGCGTTCTGAACCTTGGTGACCTCGTCGTCCTTCGCGGAGCCCTTGGTGGAGAAGCTCAGGAAAGCAACCTTGGGGTCGATGCCGAAGGTCTCGGCGCACTTAGCGGTCTCCTGGGCGATCTCAACCAGGTTGTCCTCGGTGGGATGAATGTTGATGGCGCAGTCGCCCATGGCCAGCTTTTCCTGGGTGCCGTCGGCCTTATCACGAACCATGATGAAGCAGGAGGACACGATGGAGTTGCCGGGCTTGGTCTTGATGAGCTGCAGAGCGGGACGAACGGTATCAGCGGTGGAGTAGGTAGCGCCGCCCAGCAGGCAGTCAGCCTTGCCCATCTTTACCAGCATGGTGCCGAAGTAGTTGCCCTTGAGCAGGTTGGCCTTGCACTGCTCGGGGGTCATCTTGCCCTTGCGCAGCTCAACCATCTTTGCAACCATTGCATCCATCTCGGCATAGGTCTCGGGATCGATGATCTCTACGCCCTCGATATCAAAGCCGCCCTTCTTGGCAGCGGCCTCAACCTCGGCCACGTTGCCAACCAGGACAACCTTCATAATGCCCTCTGCCTTGATGCGGGCAGTGGCTTCCAGGATACGAGCGTCGGGGCCCTCGGTGAAGACAATGGTTTTGGGGTCCTTCTTCAACTTTTCAACCAGAGTATCAAACATAGTTAATTACCTCCGTAAAAATAATTTTGGATAACGGATGGCAGACGGAATCTGTCATTCGATATTATACAACATTCCCCTGGGTATCTCAACAGAAAATTCGATGGGAGCGGAAAAAATCAGGCGGGATCATCGGAATCTGTGTCGTCTTCTGCAGCCTCTGTAGGAGGGCAATCGGAAGCCGCGTGTTTCTGCTGGGCAAGAAATCGCCGGTGCTTTCGCTGGGCCCGCTTTTTCTGCCGCTTGGAGGTGGGATTCCACTTTTGGAAGTCCTTCCGGGGCGGATAATTCCAGGCGGTATAATCCTGGGTGGCGGTGGACAGCTCCCGCTTTTTCAGCAGGAAGTTCACCAGCTCCGTGACGATCTTATAGATGACGGCAAACAGGGGCACCGCAATGACCATGCCCAGAACGCCGAAGAGATTGCCGAAAATCAGCAGGGACACCACAACCCAGATGCTGTCGAGCCCGGTGGCATCACCGAGGATCTGGGGGCCAATCACATTGCCGTCCAGCTGCTGGAGGATGATGATGAAAATCACGAAATACAGGCACTTCATGGGGTCAATCACCAGCAGCAGCAGCGCCGAGGGAATGGCGCCCAGATAAGGACCGAAGAACGGAATGATATTGGTAACGCCCACAATGATGGAAATCAGCATGGTATAGGGCATATCAAGAATCCGCAGGCCGATGAAGCACAGCACACCGATAATCAGCGAGTCGATGATTTTTCCGCCGATGAAACCGCCGAATACCCGGTTGGCAAAGGTGCAGACGTTACACACATAACCGCCCTTTTTCTGCCCCAGCGCTGCATAGCAGAGCTTTTTCGACTGGGCCAGGAACCGATCCTTGCCGGAGAGCAGATAGACGGAGATAATTACGCCGATAATCAGATTCAGCATGGATTTTGCAAGATTCACAACGCCGGTGGTCAAACTGGCCAGAATGGTCTGCACCTTGGGAAGCACGGTGCCGGTGAGGAAGCTTGTGAGATAGTCGTAGACCTGATCCATAATCTCCTGGGTCACGTCTTCGGCGATACTTCCGTTGATGAATTCCTGCACCCATTTGCTCAGGGTGTTGTAGTAGGAGGGGAAGTTTCCGATAATGGTGGTGATGCTCTCCAGCAGCTGGGGCAGTACCATAGCGATTAGGGCCCAGATTACAAGCACTGCGAAAACCAGCGAAGCGAGGATACCCAGCGCCTTTGCCATACCGGTGGCCTTTTTATCCGGCAGCACCTTTTTCAGCTGGGGCTCCAGCAGTTTGCGGATTCGATCCTCAATGGGATGGAGCAGATAGGCAATGCCGAGACCGTAGAGCACCGGAGAAAGCGTCCCCAGGAATGCCTTGACATAGCCGAAAAACGCCGGCATTTTCGTAATAAACTGAGCCGCAATGATGCAGACCACGATGACGATTACTGCAGTCAGGCCCCAGCGAAAGTAGATATTTTCCCGGTGAATCTCAAACAATCCGTCTTTTTTCTCTTGATGATCGTCCATGCAGGTTCCTCCCATCGGTATAGTACCACAAGTATACCATATTCATGGGGAAAATGCACCGGTTCTATGATGTTTTCTCAAAATTCCCCACAGGGCACAAACCGGCGCTCCACGTCACATTTCACTCATTGCATCCCAGGGGAAAAGTGGGTATGATAGAAATAATTTAGAATACGGAAGGATGACAGCCATGAACCATCGCTATGCCCATATTCTCTCCCCAATCAAAGTGGGAAATCTGGTGCTGAAAAACCGCCTGATTAACTCCAAGTGCATTCCCGAGGGCATTCAGGGCCCCCAGACCTGGCCCACGGAACAGACCATCAACTTTGCGGCGTCTCTGGCGAAGAATGGCGCGGCCATTGTCACCTGCGCCCCGGGTATGTTCCGGGACTGCGACCCCCATCAGATGTTTACCAGTGATTTTAACATGGAGGATCGCCATGTAAAGCGCTGCTTCCGGCGGATGATCGACCGGATCCATGCCCACGGCTCCGTGGCGTCGGCCTCCACCATGATCTATGTTCCGGCGGACAAGGGCATTTCGGAGATCTATGATATGTCCGTGATTCCGGAATCCGTGCTCCGTGGCGGGCCGGAGTGCATTCTCGGCCGGGACGGAACGCCGCTGCCCGGGATGACCAAAGAGGAGATTCATGCGTTCATCGGGAACTTTGCCCGGCGATGTCAGCAGCTCCAGGCCATCGGCTTTGATATGGTGAATATCTACATGAGCTATGATGCGTCGATTTTGGCAAAATCCCTGTCGCCGGTGTTCAACCAGCGGAAGGACGAATACGGCGGCAGCTTTGAAAATCGCGCCCGGCTGACGCTGGAGCTGTTCCGGGAGATCAAGCGGGTCTGCGGCCAGGATTTCCCCATTGAGATTCAGATTTCCGGCAGAGAATTCCCCGACGGCGGCTATACCAAGGAGGATTTTGTCCGGTATTGTAAACTTTGCGAGGGGCTGGTGGACATCTTCCAGATTCGCGCCTGGACCGGCGATATGACTCATTCCAGCCACTATACCGCCACCAAGGAGAATCCCACGAATCTCGAATATGCGGCGGCATTTAAGGCAGCGGGAATCAAGGGACTGTGTGCACCGGTGGGCGGCTTCCAGGATCTTGACCTGATCGAGCAGTTCATTGCCCAGGGAAAGACGGATTTGGTGGCCATGGCCCGGGCGTTTATCTGCGACGAGGAGTACGGCGTGAAGCTGCTGGAGGGCCGGGGCGAGGATGTGCGGCCCTGCATCCACTGCGACAACTGCCATCAGGCTTACTGCGCGGTGAATCCCAAGATCGGCCTCCAGGAGGTCTGGGATCATATGTTTTCCGCCCCCAGAGCGGTGAAAAAGGTTGCGGTCATTGGCGGCGGCCCGGCGGGGATGGAAGCGGCATTGACTGCGGCACAGCGGGGGCATCAGGTGACGCTGTTTGAGCAGTCCGATACCCTGGGCGGCCAGCTGAAGCACGCGGATTTCCTGCCCTGCAAATGGTCGCTCCACGATTTCAAGGAATATCTCATTCGTCAGCTGGACAAATCCAATGTGGAGGTCAAGCTGGGCACCCGGGCAACTCCGGAGATGATGGAGCGCTTTGATGCGGTGATCGCGGCCTGCGGCGCCCGGCCCAAGGCTTCTCCGGTGCCGGTGGAAGATGGGGTGAAGGTCTGGACGCCCATGGATGTGTTTGGGCATGAAAGTGAGCTGGGACAGCACGTTGCCATTGTGGGCGGCGCCATGACGGCGGTGGATACGGCGTTTTATCTGCTGGATCACGGCCATACCGTCACCCTGCTGACCCGGAACCGTCAGGCGGGGCACGACTACAATGCCCACAGCAAGGGCGCGTTTGAGGATGTGCTCAAGAGTCGGGAAAATCTGACCATCCTCACAAATTGCCAGACGGATTCCATTGGACAGGGCACCCTGGCCTATACCGTGACCTATGGCGCACCGGAGCCTATGATGATGCCCATGGGAAATCCCGACGATATGCCGCCCATGCCCGGGCCTGCCATGATGCCCCAGGAGCCCAAAGAGCCCCCGAGAACCGAGCAGGGCACGCTGAAGTTCGACAGCATTGTGGTTTCCGCAGGCCGTGACGGTCTGGTGGAGGAGAGCTATGCCTTTGCCGGGAAGACGCCGGAGTTCTATGTGGCCGGAGATGCGTGCCTTTTGTCCTTTGAAACCCTCCAGGGCGGCCCCGGGGCTGACGGTGCCAATAAGGCAGAGGGACAGACCACCCACGGCACCATTCGCCATGCCATGTTCACCGGTTATACCGCCGCCTGCAACCTCTAATCAAACAAAATCCATACAAAAACAGCCCCATCCGATGTTGGATGGGGCTGTTGCAGCGTTTAATCGTCGTATCCCTTGGGGTTGTTCTTCTGCCAGTTCCAGGAGTGGGCGCACATATCGTCCAGATTATATTTGGCCTCCCAGCCCAGCAGACGCTTTGCCTTTTCTGCGCTGGCAAAGCAGGTGGCAATATCGCCGGGGCGGCGGGCGGTGATCTCCAGCGGGATGGTGAGACCGCTGGCTTTTTCAAAGGCGTGAACCACGTCCAGAACGCTGCTGCCCTTGCCGGTGCCCAGGTTGATGGGTTCTGCACCGGTGTGGTGCAGGGCATAATCCACGGCCTTAACATGGCCCAGGGCTAGGTCTACCACATGGAGATAATCCCGAACGCCGGTGCCGTCGGGGGTGGGATAGTCATTGCCGTAGACGGACAGATGATCCCGCTGACCGATGGCAACCTGGGTGATATAGGGCATCAGGTTGTTGGGAATGCCGTTGGGTGCTTCGCCGATCAGGCCCGAGGGATGGGCGCCGATGGGATTGAAGTACCGGAGCAGCACTGCCGACAGCTTCTCGTCTGCCTTGCAGGCATCGGTGAGAATCTGCTCGATCATCAGTTTGGTGGTGCCGTAGGGGTTGGTGGCGGCGCCGGTGGGCATATCCTCGGTGAAGGGGGCCTGATTGTTTTCCCCATACACCGTTGCAGAGGAGGAGAACACAATGGCCTTGCAGCCGAACTGCTCCATGACCTCCAGCGTGGTCAGGGCGGTGTCCAGATTGTTCCGGTAGTATTTCAGCGGGAGCTTGGTGCTCTCGGGGACACACTTGAAGCCTGCGAAATGGATCACCGCGTCGATCTGATTCTCCTGAAACAGCTTGGTCATAGCGGCCTTGTCGGCAGCGTCGATCTGATAGAACTTCGGCCGGGTGCCGGAAATGGTTTCGATGCGGTCAATGACCTTGGGGCTGGCGTTGGAAAGATCGTCGGCGATGATAACGTCGTATCCGGCGTGGATCATCTCCACCGCCGTGTGGGAACCGATAAAACCGGCTCCGCCTGTGAGTAGAACAGACATGGAACATTCTCCTTTTCTGATCGTAGAATATAAAACTACTATACCACAGATTGGCAGGGAAGGAAAGCCTTTTTCGGCATTGGGAGGGAAGCGGATGGAACTGTGGCGGTGGGATTGTGAGACGGATCGGGTGCTGATTCTAAACACCCGGGGAAAGCTGCCGGATGTGCAGGAGCGGGGGCTATTGCTATGCCGCAGCCTGACCTTGTCGGCGGAGCGGCTTTTGCTGGGGCCGACAGCGTGGGAGCCTTGCCCAAGGTTCCTTCGGATAGACTGGGAGGGGGTACGAATTCCCGCAGATTGTGGGGATGCTGCGGTATGTTTGGCGTTTTTAGCGGCTGCGGGCTATGGAGTCTATTCGGCGGCAAGCGATGGAATTCGGACATTTTTCCCCAGCGCGGAGGAAATCTCCCGCTCACGGGGAACGAAAATACCGGAGGGAGAAATCAAACAGCTACTAAGCCTGAATTAATTCTCCGTAGGCGGCTCGGCCACAAACTTATGGATGCTCTCCTTAAATGCCTCGCCGTCGGCGGGATCGCCATAGACCCGGATCAGCTTGGGCGCGTCGGGAGTCAGGGTGGGGCTGTCGAGGATCAGGCTGAACAGGCCCAGCATACTTTTTGCATTGACGGTATAGCGGCCGGATACTACGTCGATATCTACCGGGGCCATACTGGCGGCGGAGACGAACTCCCGCACATCGCTCACGGAGTGCAGGGAAACATAGAATTCTGTCATAATAAGACCTCCTGAATTAGGGTATGTACTTTAGGCAACACCGCACAATTGCGTCTGCGGGCTTTGACGGTTCTTTTC
>OLSL01000124.1_pt1 | contig 80361 bp, 71 predicted proteins | sample 1672511 | NCBI WGS metagenome assembly OLSL01 (sample SAMEA3136694, study PRJEB25190) | human gut metagenome | biome: human gut; feature: human-associated habitat; material: faeces | place: Austria | collected 2013
CATAATATTTGTAATAAAAATCATGGAAGATATGGATATAGAAGAGTAACTATGCAGCTGCATAAACAAGGAATAAAAATCAATCATAAAGTAGTTATGAGATTGATGAAAGAAGAAAATTTAACATGCAAAGTAAGAGCAAAGAAATATAAATCGTATAGAGGGCAAGAAGGAAAAATAGCTAAAAATATATTAAATAGAAATTTCAAAGCAGAAAAACCAAACGAAAAATGGGCAACAGATGTAACAGAATTTGCATTATGTAATGAAAAAATATACTTATCACCAATAATAGATTTATATAACGGAGAAATAATAAGTTATAAAATATCGAAAAGACCAATACTAAAGCAAGTATTAGATATGGTAGAAGATGCAACAAGAAAGATAAAAGAAACGAAAGGGATAATTCTACATTCAGACCAAGGATGGCAATATCAAAATAAGAGGTATCAGAGGTTATTAAAAGAAAAAGGCATTATCCAAAGCATGAGCCGAAAAGGCAATTGCTTAGATAATGCCGTAATAGAAAATTTCTTTGGTTTGCTAAAAAGCGAATTATTCTATTTAAAAAAATTCAAATCCGTTGAAGATTTTATAAAAGAGTTAAAATCTTATATAAAATATTATAATACAAAACGGATAAAGATAAAACTAAAAGGACTTAGTCCTGTAGAATACAGAATTAAGTTTCAATTAGTAGCCTAATTAATATGTCCAATATTTTGGGTGCACATCACAGATTAAGTCTTTTTTTATAGTAAATTTTGAAATTAAATTGCAAAAATTAATGATGATTTAGAATATTTATTGCAATGTAATACTAGCTTAGTATATAATAAATAAAAAACGTAAGTAGTATGTTTAAGATTTTGGAGGATAAATAAATGGGATTATTTTCAAAACTATTTCAGTCTAATGAAAAAAATTTTGTTTCACCGATGACAGGTAAAGTGGTGGCTATGAGCGATATTCCAGACCCTGCATTTGCTCAAAAAATGATGGGTGATGGTTGCGGTATTGAATTAACAGATGGTACAGTTGTTGCACCTTTTGATGCTAAAGTAACAGCTGCTTTTCCTACTGGTCATGCTTTTGGTTTAGAAGCTAAAGAAGACGGCACAGAAGTATTAATTCATATTGGGATTGATACAGTTGAAATGGAAGGCGAAGGTTTTTCTTCTAATATAAAAGTTGGTGATGAAGTAAAACAAGGTGATGTTTTAGTAGTTGTGGATTTAGAAGCTGTACAAGAAGCAGGTAAATCACTCGTATCTCCTATTGCTTTTACTGGCAATAATAAAGTTGAAGTTTTTAAAATTGAACAAAATGTTGTTGCTGGTGAAAAAGGTCTTTTAAATTACAAATAAAATAGTGTATAATAGTAACATCTATTTGTACTATTAATAATTAAACCCTGTAGGAATAGAAAACCTACAGGGTTTTTAATTAATTACCTTATTTGATTGATGGAGGGAATTAAAATGAAAACAAATTCACAGCAAAGTCTAAAGCGTGGTTTGAAAAATCGTCATTTACAGATGATTGCTTTAGGTGGCGCTATTGGTACAGGTCTATTTTATGGTTCGGCTTCAACAATTCAATTGGCTGGGCCAGCTATTTCACTATCTTATTTAATTGGTGGCTGTGTAATATTTTTTATTATGCGTATGTTAGGGGAAATGGCTGTAGATAATCCAGTTTCCGGCTCATTTAGCTCATATGCAAATACTTATTGGCATGAATTCGTAGGCTTTTTATCTGGTTGGAATTATTGGATGAATTATGTCATCGTTAGTATGGTAGAATTAACAGCTGTAGGTATTTATATAAATTATTGGTTGCCAGATGTACCACAATGGCTTTCTGCTCTTATTTGTTTAATTATCATCACAGTGATTAATTTAATCAATGTAAAATTATATGGTGAATTTGAATTTTGTACAGCTATTATTAAAGTAGTTGCTATTTGCTGTATGATTATTTTTGGTATATATATTATTTGTACAGATATGGGAACATTTCCTGAAAATCTCAGCAATCTTTGGAGTCATGGTGGTTACTTGCCAAATGGCTGGTGGGGTCTTGCTCTTTCTTTAGTGGTAGTTATGTTCTCTTTTGGCGGTATAGAATTAATCGGTATTACTGCAGGTGAAGCAGATGAACCCCAAAAATCTATCCCTAAAGCTATAAACCAAGTTATTTGGCGAATTCTTATTTTTTATATTGGTACTTTAGTCGTTTTAATGATTTTATATCCATGGAATGAAGTAGGATTAGAAGCAAGTCCATTTGTACAGATTTTCTCTAATATTGGTATACCTGCTGCAGCAAATTTATTGAATATAGTAGTATTAACAGCAGCTATATCTGTTTATAATAGTGCTATTTATAGTAATTCACGCATGTTATATGGTTTAGCTAGTCAAGGAAATGCTCCTAAGATTTTAACTGCTTTAACTAGAAATGGCGTGCCAATGGTTGGTATTTTTATTTCTTCAGGAATTACATTAATCGCAGTAGTTTTAAATTATCTTTTCCCTGGAAAAGTATTTATGTATCTAGTTTCTATTGCAGTAGCAGCAGTACTTGTTAGTTGGTTTATCATCATTGTTACACATTTGAAATTTAGAAAAGCTAAAGCTCGTTTAGGGCAAGATAAAGATTTACATTTTAAATCTATTGGTTATCCAATCATCAATTATTTATGTATTGTATTTTTAATTTTTATTGCATTTATGATGTATCAAATCTCTGATACTAGAAATGCTTTGTATATTTTACCTTTATGGATTATTATTTTAGCTATAGGTTATATGCTTAAAAAGAAAAAATAAATATAAAAATAGAAATATAAATATAAACAGAAATAAAGAGTACAGAATTTATCTGTACTCTTTTTATTTGAACTCTAATTTTAAATTAACGCCAACTTCTTGAATATTCATATACTTGGACATTTGAATTTTTGCTTGAAGGCAAGTACAATGGGCAGGATAAATAATATCAATATCTTGCTCTTTTAAATAATCAATAGTTTTTCTTAATTTATCATCGACTTTTAATAGATGAAAACCACCGATAATACTATGAATTTTTGTATTAGGAAATAAAGATTTACTATATTCGATAATATTACAAATTCCACTATGAGAACAAGCTGTTATGATAACTAATCCGTCTTTTCCTTTATAAACCATAGCACTATCATCAAAATTTAAATCATCTTGCCATTGATTATCTTTAAAAACTTCTCCAACTTTTATGCGTTCGAATGAAAATTTAGTGGGAATTTCACTTAAAAATACAAGATTATCATCAATCCAATAAGGCTCTTTTGTAAGTGTAGGTTCTAATTTATGTGATAATTCATCAAAAGACATAGACATCCCAATATCTATATTATTTTTTCGTTTAGGATAAAGAATTTGAGGATGGGCTATTAATTTTGTCTTTTCTAGATTATATTTATGTAAAAGACTTTTTAGCCCACCAGTATGGTCGCTATGGCCATGAGATAAAACAATATAATCTAAGTTAGCTAAAGAAATATTCATTTTATTTGCGTTAGTTAAGAAAATGTCTGAATATCCTGTATCAAAAAGAATTTTTTTATTATCTAGTTCAATAAAATAACTAAGTGCAGGTTCACCTAAAAAATACTTATCAATAAAAGTATTATTATCTACTAAAACATTTAATATCAAAGAAATCACCTCTTTAAATTTAATAAAAATAAGGCTCTGTCACAACAAATGGTTAATTTTTGACGAGAAATAGCGTATAATAATAGTAAGAAACAGTACCACCGAAGGAGGTAATTGGATATGCCTACTATCAAAGACGCATTAGATATTATCGGTAAGTTGACTGTCGCAGAGCAGGAAAGCCTTAAAACAATGCTTTTAAGTCCTGCCTTTGTAAAGTCTTTGAATATTGAAGATTTCGTAGCAAAGGAACGCTTTGCAAATGGTCGTGTATGCCCTCTTTGTGGCTGTATCCATGTGGTTCGCAATGGTCATCGTAAAGATGGCACACAGCGATATGTATGTAAGGATTGTGGCAAGTCCTTCGTGATTGCTACGAACTCCATTGTGTCTGGTACAAGAAAAGACTTGTCCGTGTGGGAGCAGTACATTGATTGTATGATGAATGGCTTATCCATTCGTAAGACTGCTGTTGCTTGTGGGATTCACAGAAACACCGCATTCCTTTGGAGACACAAGATTTTGGATGCACTTCAGAATATGGCAGACGATGTTACCCTTGACGGCATTATTGAGGCTGACGAAACTTTTTTCGCCATCTCGTACAAGGGCAATCATAGCAAGAGTAAGACATTTGCTATGCCACGCAAGGCTCATAAGCGTGGTCATTCTACACATATCAGAGGCTTGTCCCAAGAAAAGGTATGTGTTCCTTGTGCGGTTAATAGGAATGGCTTGTCTATCTCCAAGATTACGAATACTGGTAGAGTTTCTACAAGAGATTTACATCATATTTATGATGGTAGGATTAAGACCAATTCCACTCTTGTTACGGACAAGATGAACTCCTATGTGAGATTTACAAATGCCAATGGCATTGACCTTGTGCAGTTAAAGACTGGCAAAGCCAAGAAAGGCATTTATAATATCCAACATATCAATAGCTACCATAGCCAGCTAAAGAGGTTTATGCGTGGCTTTAACGGTGTTTCTACCAAGTATCTGAACAACTATCTTGTGTGGAATAACCTTGTAAATTACGCCAAAGAAAGCGACATGGAGAAAAGGAACATCTTCTTAACTTTCGTTTTGGCAACATTGAAAACTGCTAAATGCAGAGATTTATCAAACAGACCAGCAGTTCCTCTGGTCGCCTAATTAGAATTTGTGGAGATGATAAGATGGTCAATATAACAGATGTAAAACAGATTCTTCAATTTGCAATAGATGCGGAGATTAAAGTCTTTCTTGATGGTGGCTGGGGTGTAGATGCTCTTCTTGGATATCAGTCAAGAGCCCATAATGATATTGACATTTTTGTAGAAAAGAACGATTATCAGAACTTTATAGAAATAATGAAAGCTAATGGCTTTTATGAGATTAAGATGGAATATACAACATTGAACCATACTGTATGGGAAGATTTGAAAAACAGAATTATTGATTTGCATTGTTTTGAATATACGGACGAAGGTGAAATTCTTTATGATGGGGATTGTTTTCCGGTAGAAACTTTTTCGGGTAAAGGAAGAATTGAGGAAATAGAGGTTTCCTGTATTGAACCATATAGTCAAGTAATGTTCCATCTGGGATACGAGTTTGATGAAAATGATGCACATGATGTGAAGTTATTGTGTGAGACACTTCATATCGAAATTCCAAATGAGTATAGATAACTGCAAATAACAGTTTGTAGGGGAGTTCTGATACTCCCCTATAAAAATGGATATTTATCAACTGTTTGTTGTGACATAGCCAAAAATAAAAAGACATTCTCTTCTATATCAAATTTTAAATTAAAATTTATAAAAAAGAATGTCTTTATTTTATATATTACATATTTTTTACAGGAATAGTACCACGTGACATAGTGAGTGTACCGGTTCTAGCTACTTCGATTACTTCATAATCTGCAAGCATTTCACAAAGGGCATCAATTTTTGTATGGTCGCCAGTTAATTCAATAACGAGTGTTTCGCGATTGATATCAACTATTTTTGCACGGAAGATATTTACTATATTTACAATATCATTTCTAGTTATAGGGTCAGCTTTTACTTTTATCATCACAAGTTCACGATTGATTGAATCAATATGAGTCAAATTAACGATTTTGATTACATTAATGAGTTTATTGATTTGCTTCATAACTTGTTCTACTTCATTTTCACTATCAGCAGTCAAGACAAAGCTCATTCTAGTAACATGTTCTTCTTCTGTATAGCCTACAGATAAGGTATTGATATTAAATGAACGTCTGCTGATAAGGGAAACAATATGGCTCAATACTCCAGGAGTATCTTCAGCTAATAGTGTTAATTGATATTTCATTGTTCTGCCTCCAATACCATTTGATCAAGTCGTCCACCAGCGGGAACCATAGGGAATACATTTTCTTCATCAGGAATTAATATATCAATGAGACAAGCGCCATCACTATTGATGTAATTAGCTAATTGTTCATTGAATGTAGTTTTATTATCAATGCGATAACCATTTACACCCATAGCTTGAGCTAATTTTACTAAATCAGTTTTACCTCTCAATACAGAATGAGAATAATGATGATTGTAGAACATACGTTGCCATTGAGCAACCATGCCAAGCATATGGTTATTGAGTACTACTACTTTTATATCTAAATTATAATCAGCAACAGTAGCAAATTCTTGACAATTCATCATAATACTACCATCACCAGTAAATAAAACTACTTTTTTATCAGGATTTGCAAGTTTAGCGCCAATTGCAGCAGGAAGACCAAATCCCATAGTACCAAGTCCACCAGAAGTGATAAATTTGCGAGATTTTTGTAAATTATAATATTGTGCTGCCCACATTTGATGCTGACCAACATCTGTTACTACAATAGTGTTTTCATCACAAATTTTACTGATATTAGTGATAATATTTTCAGGCATGATTAAATTTTCATCATCACGATATAATAAAGGATTGAAATGTTTCATTTCAAAGATGTAATCACGCCAAGGTTTATATTGATCTTTTAATTGTGCACCAATGATAGAAAGTTTAGCTGTGAATAAAGGTAAAGACCAACGTAAATCACCGACAACAGGATAATCTACATGTACATTTTTATTTATTTCCGCACTATCAATATCAAAATGAGCGATTTTGGCATTAGGGGCAAATTCGGAAACTTTACCAGTAACACGATCATCAAAACGAGCGCCTAAAGCAATTAATAAATCACATTCCATTACTGCCATATTTGCTGTATAAGTACCATGCATACCTACCATGCCTAAGGATTCTAATTGGTCGCATGGAATAGAACCTCTACCCATAAGGCTTTCAACAACAGGAATGCCAGTTATTTCAGTTAATTGTTTGATATACGCAGAAGTATTTGAAGAAATAACACCACCGCCGACAAATAAAACAGGTTTTTCAACAGTTTTTACAGCTTCGATTAAAGTATCAATATCGTCTGTATTGCCATCTTTTTGTAATTTATATCCACGAAGATTAACTTCTGTAGGATATTCAAAATCTATTTCCGCTTCAAATACATCTTTAGCAATGTCAATGACAACAGGGCCAGGTCTACCAGTAGAAGCAATATGGAATGCTTCTTTAAATACTCGTGGTAAATCGCTAACTTTTTTTATTAAGTAATTATGTTTAGTTACAGGTGCTGTAATACCACATACATCGGCTTCTTGGAAAGAATCTTTACCGATTAGATGAGTAGCAACCTGTCCTGTAATACAAACGATAGGAATAGAGTCTATATTAGCTGTCGCAATACCTGTGATTAAATTGGTAGCACCTGGACCAGATGTAGCAAAACATACTCCAACTTTTCCACTAGAACGAGCATAACCGTCAGCAGCATGAATAGCACCTTGTTCATGTTTGGTTAGAATATGAGGAAATTTATTTTGATATAAAGCATCATATAATGTCAAAACAGCACCGCCAGGGTAACCAAAAACAAGATTTACATTTTCTTTTTTCAAACATTCAATAATTGCTTGAGCGCCGTTTATTTGCATGAATTTTTCCTCCTTTATATATGTAATCAAATATTTTGATAAAAAAAGAGATGCTTTGCAGCATCTCTTTTTGCTTTATATATCGCCGCTATTAATTGTTGATAAGTTTATCGGAATCATTCCAGCTATAAAGTTTACGAAGTTCAGCACCAACTTTTTCGCATTCATGTTCAGCTGCACGTTTACGCATAGCAAGGAAATGAGCACAACCAGTTTGGTTATCCATGAGCCAATCTTTGGCAAAAGTACCATCTTGAATATCAGAAAGAATTTTCTTCATAGCTTTTTTAGTATCTTCTGTAATGATTTTTGGACCAGTGATATAATCACCATATTCAGCAGTATTGGAGATAGAATAACGCATACCAGCAAAACCGCTTTCATAGATAAGGTCAACAATAAGTTTCATTTCATGAATACATTCAAAATATGCATTACGTGGGTCATAACCTGCTTCAACTAATGTTTCAAAACCAGCTTGCATTAAAGCGCAAACACCACCGCAAAGAACAGCTTGTTCACCAAAGAGGTCAGTTTCTGTTTCGGTTTTGAAAGTTGTTTTAAGAACACCTGCTCTAGAGCAACCAAGACCATTTGCATAAGCAAGAGCTAAATCTAAAGCGTTGCCTGTAGCATCTTGATATACAGCAACAAGACATGGAGTTCCACGACCTCTTAAATATTCGCTTCTAACTGTATGACCAGGAGCTTTTGGTGCAATCATAGTAACGTCAACATCTTTTGGTGGAACGATTTGATTGAAATGAATAGCAAAACCATGAGCGAACATGAGCATTTTACCAGCTGTTAAATTTGGTTCGATAGATTCTTTATACATTTTTGCTTGTTTTTCATCATTGATAAGAACCATGATAACATCTGCTTGAGCAGCAGCTTCAGCAGATGTGAAAACATCAAAACCTTGAGCTTCTGCTTTAGCCCAGGATTTACTTCCTTTGTAAAGACCTACAACAACATCTAAACCAGATTCTTTTAAATTTAACGCATGTGCATGACCCTGACTACCATAGCCGATGACAGCAATTTTTTTACCTTTTAATAAGTTAAGATTACAATCTTCTTGATAATAAATTTTTGCCATAATAAAAAATCTCCTTTTGTATCTTTTGTATTAAAAAATACTTTATAAATTTATGCAAACATGCATTAATATAATAAAAAAGTTCATCTCTTAGAAATATATATTTCATATATATTTCTAAGGGACGAACTTTTTAAATCCGTGGTACCACCCAAATTTTGCTAATAATAGCAACACTCAGAATACATTTATAACAATTAATTGATAACTAGAATATACAAATGTATTTTCCAATAACGAGGAAAAGCCGTTTTGACTTACTAAGTATAATTACTTTTCAGTCAAAATCCTCCCAGATGATGTTCACTATAACATCACACTGATTTGCACCAACCATCAGCTCTCTGTAGTTTTTTGCTATAAGTTACTTGTCTGTTCATAGGATTTATTATATTTGATTTCATGTTTACAACTTTACGATATGTATACATTAAACTATTCTGTTGAATTTGTCAAGTGTTTTTTATTTATTAACTTTTTCTATTTAACTAAAAGCATGATTATTAAGGCTGTTTGTAAATTGTAAAATTGTAATTAATATTGAATGAATTTTAGCAGTTATTTATATTAAGGTATTTTAAATATGGTAGAATGAAGTTAATAAAGTAGTAAATTTATTAAATTAAAATTTGAGGAGAAATTATTTTATGACTTATTGGTCGAATGAAAATGGTGAAGGTAGTTTTCAAAGTAAATTTTTTCAAGATGATGAACATAAGCATAGATTAAGCATTTATATAAATGACGATAAGTTAAAAGAATGTGCTGAAAAATGTGTAGAGTCTTTTAATAATCTCACAGATGGTATGATAGATGAAATTTGCACACAACTTTGGGAAAATGTAAAAGATGAATTTACATTACCAAAGATAAATGATGTTCGTGAAATCTTGAATTATTGTTGGTTTGAGGCTTTATATGTGGATATGATAAATGATGATGATGAAATAGCTTATGCTGTCGAAGGTGAAGGCGATTGGGGTACAGAAGTTGGTTTTGTTATAAGAGATAATAAAGTAATTTATGCAGGCGTTGATTATCTAGACTATATAAAAAATGTATGAGAAAAATTTAATGATTAAAAGTATAAATTTAACTATAGATTTTAAAATTTTTATGATAAATATTTTATCTAAGTAATAAATTTTAGTAATAAAGATGTAAATATAAAAATTTTTACAATTATCGTGCTATAGTGTTATAATTATGCTTAAAATAATTAAATTTGTTAAAGAAAGGTTTGAAGTTATGGGGGCTTTAAAAGAAATTCAACCGATAAAAACAGGATTAAAAGGAGAAATTTTAATACCTGGAGATAAATCAGTATCACATCGCAGTGTAATGTTTGCTGGTCTTTGTGATAGTGAAGTAAAAATCACTAATTTTTTACATGCAGCAGATTGTATGTCTACTGTTAATTGTATGAGAGCTTTAGGTGTAAAAGTTAAAGAATTAGATGAAAATACTTTAATTGTAAAAGGTAATGGTTTTCATGGACTTCAAGAACCGCAAAGTATAATTGATGCTGGAAATTCAGGCACAACACTTCGTTTAATGATGGGAATATTGGCAGGTCAAAAATTTTTAACTACTTTTACAGGTGATGCTTCACTTAGTCGTCGTCCTATGGGAAGGGTAATTAACCCATTGAGCCAAATGGGGGCTAATATTGTAGGAAGAAAAGAAAATAAATTATTGCCTATAACTGTAATTCCTGCAAAAGAAAATTTACAAGGCATTGATTATCAAATGCCAATGGCTAGTGCGCAGGTGAAATCTGCTATTTTACTCGCTGGCATGAATGCTGAAGGCAGAACTACAGTAACTGAGCCATATACTTCTAGAGATCATACAGAACGTATGCTTGAAGGTTTTGGCGTAAAATTAGAAAAATCTGGTACTAGTATAACAATTAGTAAAGTGGAAAAAATGACAGCTCCAAAAGAAATTCATGTACCAGGTGATATTTCTTCAGCTGCTTTTTGGCTTGTAGCTGGTTCAATTATCGAAGATAGCGATATTATTTTAAAAGATGTAGGTATAAATGAAACACGTACAGGAATTATTGATGTATTAAAAGCTATGGGAGCTAATATTGAACTTTTAAATGTTCGCGATGAAGTAGAACCTATTGCTGATATTCGTGTGCGTTATGCTAAATTACATGGTACAAGCTTTGGTGCAGATATCATGCCTAGACTCATTGATGAAATTCCTATTATCACTGTAGCTAGTATGTTTGCAGAAGGTGAAACTATTATCACAGGTGCTGGCGAATTACGTGTAAAAGAAACAGATAGATTGCAAGTTATCACAGATGAATTTAACAAAGTTTGTCCATGCATAAAAGGAACTCAAGATGGTTTAATTATCACTGGCAGTCAAAGAAATAATTTACAAAAAGTTGTATGTAATTCTCATGATGATCATAGAATTGCTATGGCACTTGCAATATTAGGAGCTAGTGGTGTAGGTATTGAGATTGAAAATAGTGAATGTGTAAATATTTCCTATCCAACTTTTTATGAGATATTAACTCGTTTTGAATAATTTACAAATTTTATATAGGTGAGAATGATGAAGAAATCTGTAATTGCTATTGATGGTCCAGCGGGAGCAGGTAAATCTACTATAGCGAAAATGGCAGCTAAAAAATTAAATTATATTTATATTGATACTGGTGCGATGTATAGAGGTGTAGCTTGGCTTGTATTGCAAAAATATCAAGTGCCTGTAAATACAGCACAAGTTTTATCTGTAATTGAAGATATTAATATACGATTGGCTTATGATGATAATGGAAATATGCTCATTTTTGTAAATGAACAAGATGTAAGTACAGCGATTAGAACACCAGAAGTAACAGCTTTAGTATCACAAGTAGCAGCAATTAGTGAAGTTCGTCAAAAAATGGTAGAGCTTCAACGTAAAATGGCACAAGATGGTTCTGTATTGATGGATGGTAGAGATATTGGAACATGTGTACTTCCTAATGCTGATTTAAAAATTTATTTGACAGCTTCTGCTGATGAAAGAGCAAATCGCAGAGCTAAAGAAATGAGAGAAAAAGGCTATGATGTAGATGTAGAAGAAATAAAAAAAGATATTATAGCTAGAGATGAAGCTGATATGCAAAGAGAAGTTTCTCCATTAAAAAAAGCAGACGATGCTATTTTATTAGATACAACAAAAATGACTATTGATGAAGTTTTACAAGAAATTATAAGATTAGCTAATGCTTAAGGCTATTTTTGTGAATTTATAATTTGAGGATTTTTAATTATGTTATATGGATTACTTAGAATAATATTTACATTTATTTATTCTGTTATTTTTCCTACAACAGTCAAAGGAAAAGAAAATATACCTAAAGAAGGAGCTGTAATTTTAGCTGCTAATCATTTAAGCAACTGGGATCCTCCACTGGTAGGAACATTTATACCTCGTCATTTGGCTTATATGGCTAAAGAAGAGTTGTTTAAAGTGCCGATATTGAAAAATATTTTAGAAAATGTGCATACTTTTCCTGTAAAAAGAGGTGCTTCAGATAGAGCTGCAATAAAAACAGCATTGCAGATGTTAGAAGCAAAAGAGTGTATATGTATGTTTCCTGAAGGTACTAGAAGTAAAGATGGAAAATTACACAAGGGTGCACCAGGAGTAGCACTCATTGCCGCAAAATCAAAAGCGACAGTTATTCCTGTAGCAATACAAGGAACATTTAAATTAAGACCGTTTAGAAAAATAACTTTAATTTATGGAAAACCTATGACTTTTGAAGCAGAAAAAGTGGATAAAGAAAATTTACAAGAATTTACTGAAAAAATAATGCAAGAAATTGCGTCAATGCTAAAAATAAAGTAGAATAAAGATAGCATAGTATGGTATACTATATGGTAAGCTTAGTAATATAATTTTTGATGGTGATAAATTTTGGAAGTAATTTTAGCTGACGATTATGGATTTTGTTATGGTGTAAAAAGAGCAATAAAAACTGCTAAAGATAATATTGATTTATCAAAAAAAGTTTGCACTTTAGGACCAATAATTCATAATCCGCAAATGGTAAAATCATTAGCTGATGAAGGTATCGGAATAGTAGAATCAGTTGATGAAATGGAGAATGGGAAAATAATAATTCGCTCTCATGGTGTAGGTCCAAGCATATATGATGCGATAAAAGCAAAAGGGCTAGAGCTTGCAGATGCTACTTGTCCACATGTTAAGAAAGCTCAAATGTCAGCCAAAACGCTAGCTGATGAAGGCTTCAAAGTTATTATTATAGGCGAAAAAAATCATCCTGAGGTAAAAAGTATTAAAGAGTGGGCTGGTAAAAATTCATTAGTTATTGGTTCACAAGAAGAAGCTGAAAATATAGCTTTTGTATCTAAATTGGGTATTGTAGCGCAAACAACATTTTCAGCAAAAGCCTTTAGTGAGATTGTTAATATTTTATTAACTAAATCTTATGATATCAGGATTTTAAGAACAATTTGCACAGCCACAGATAAACGTCAGTCTGCTGCGATAAAATTATCTAAAGAAGTGGATATGATGATTGTTGTTGGTGGTCGCAATAGTGCTAATACAACTCGATTAGCGCAATTATGCACCGAGCATTGTGTAACACATCATATAGAAACGGTTGATGAATTACATGATGATTGGTTCAATAATATTAAAAAAATTGGTATTACAGCAGGTGCATCTACACCTGACTGGATTATCAAGGAGGTATATGAAAAGTGCAAGACATGGCAAGCTTATTAGCAGAAGAATCTATGAAGGAATTTAATCCACATGAAGTTATAGAAGGTACTGTGGTTTTAGTTAACCGTGATGAAGCGTATGTTGATATCGGTTATAAAACAGAAATTCCTATCGCAAAAAAAGAATTGGCTTATCCAGAACCAGAAGCTGCTACAGATGTAGTTAAAGTTGGCGACAAAATTAACGTATATGTAGTTGCTTTAGGCGGAGAAAATGGATTAATTCTTTCCAAAACTCGTGCAGACCGTTTAGTTGCATGGGAAAAAGTAGAAAAAGTTAAAGAAGAAAAACAAATCATTGAAGTAGAAATTCTTCAGGTTGTAAAAGGTGGTTTACTCACTACTGCTTTTGGTCTTCGTGGATTTATTCCTGCTTCTCAGATTGCACTTCATTTTGTCAAAGATTTAAATGAATTTGTAGGTCAAAAAGTTGAAGTTGAAATTATGGAAGCAGACCCTAAAAAACAACGCCTCGTTCTTTCTCGTCGTAGCGTTCTTGAAGCACAACGTGAACAAAAACGTGAAGAAGCTTTAGCAAGCATTGTTGAAGGTGAAAAACGTACAGGTGTTGTAAAACGTTTAGTAGATTATGGTGCATTTATTGATATCGGTGGTGTTGATGGACTTGCACATATCTCTGATCTTTCTTGGGATCATATCAAAAATCCAGCAGACGTATTATCCGTTGGTCAAGAAGTAGAAGTTTTAGTAAAAGCTTTTGACCCAGAAACAAAACGTATTTCTTTAAGCATTAAAGATACTGTTCGTGATCCTTGGTTCGATAAAGCAGAAAAATATCCAGTAGGTTCTTATGTAAAAGGCAAAATCGTAAAATTAACAGATTTTGGTGCATTTATGGAAATTGAACCTGGTTTTGATGGTTTAATTCGTATGCGTGAACTTTCTCCAAAACACATTACAAAAGCTTCTGAAGCTGTAAGTGTTGGCGATGAAGTTACTGTAAAAGTTATTCATGTAGATATGGATAATAAAAAAGTTGCTCTTAGCATTACAAAAGTGCAACAAGACGCTGAAAAAGCTGAATATCAAGATTTCTTAGCAAAACAAGATAACACAGCTGTTACAATCGGCGACGAAGTAAACGAATAATTATTTAATATTTAAATGCAAAAAGAGTGGTGGAAATCATCACTCTTTTTTTCTGATTTAATAAATTGTATAATTAACATAAAAATAAGATAAAAGAGGTGATTTGATTGGCTAAAGGCGGTATCATATCGGCTATACATCAAGGAAGTTTAGCTGAAGAATTAGAATTAGTACCTGGTGATAAAATAATATCTATAAATGAACAAGAATTGACAGATATTATTGATTTAAGTTTTGCTTTAGCAGATGAAGAAATTGAAATGTTAATAGAACATGAAAATGGAGAGCAAGAAATAATTGCTTTTGAAAAAGATATAGATGAAGAACTAGGAGCAGAATTTGAATCAGCTGTATTTGGTAAAATTCGCCAATGTGCTAATAATTGTTATTTTTGTTTTGTGGATCAAGTAGCTCCTAATATGCGTGATTCTTTATATATAAAAGATGACGATTATCGTTTATCTTTCCTTTATGGGAATTTTGTTACCATGACGAATATGGGACCTCGTGATTTAGAGAGAATACACAGATTGCATTTATCACCATTGTATATTTCTGTGCATACAACCAATCCAAAACTTCGTGGAGAAATGCTCAGAACAAAACGTGGTGAGTTAATCATGGAACAATTGGCTAAATTAAATGAGGCTGATGTGGAATATCATACACAAGTGGTATTATGCCCAGGGTTAAATGATGGTGCGGAATTAGATAGAACAATTCAAGATATCATCAGTATGCAGCCGTGTGCAAAAACTTTAGGTGTTGTACCAGTAGGTCTTACTAAATTTAGAGAAAATTGTTATCCACTTAAAACATTTGATGCACAAGGTGCTAAAAAAGTCATCGAGCAAGTACGTCATTGGCAAGAAAAAATGCGTAAACAAACAGGTAAGAATTTTATTTATTTAAGTGATGAATTTTATCTGTTGGCTGGTGAACCATTGCCAAAAGCTGAAGAATATGATGGTTTCCCACAGCTTGATAATGGTATAGGTCTTACACGTAATTTCATTGAACAATGGAAAGAAACAGAGATTAATCCAAATAATTATCAAAAACCTTTAAATTTAGATATTATCTGTGGAAAATCAGCAGGAAAAGTAATTAAAAATTTAGTTGATGAATTGAATATAGATAATTTAAATGCCAATGTATTAGCTTTAGAAAATGAATTTTTTGGTCATGAGGTAACTGTTACAGGATTATTGACAGGTCAAGATATTATAAAAAATCTAAAGCAGAATAAAGCTAATAGAGATGGTATTATTATTCCAAGCTGTGCACTTCGTGAAGGTGAAGATATTTTCTTAGATGATTATACTTTAGAGGATATCAAAAAAGCTTTTCCTGATGAAGAAGTTAAAGTTGCCAGTGATGCCATTATGTTAAAGAATTTATTAGCTGATTGGCATAACATAAAATGTGAACGAAGCAAAGCTATTTATACATGGCAATCAAATGCTAGCTATACAAAATAATGATGACAGTATATAATAAATGAGTTTTGCAAAATAATATTATTGATGAGGTGAAGAATTTGAGTAAACCAATAGTAGCTATTGTAGGACGCCCTAATGTAGGTAAATCTACGTTTTTTAATCAAATAGGTAAAAAGAGAGTATCCATTGTTGAAGATTTTCCAGGTGTTACTAGAGATAGAATTTATATGGACGCTGAATGGTTAAATCATCAATTCACAATGATTGATACTGGCGGGATTGAACTTGAAAATGATGGTGAAGGTAAAATTTTAGCTTCTATGCGTCAACAAGCTCGTCTAGCAATTGAAGAAGCTGATGTAATTGTATTTATGGTTGATGGTCGTACAGGAATGACTCATGATGATGAAGAAATAGGTCATATCTTAAGAAATACAAGAAAACCTGTTATTGTCGCTGTAAATAAAATTGACAGTCCAAAACAGCATTTAGATGTATATGAATTTTATAATTTAGGACTTGGCGAGCCAATCGGTATTTCTGCTGCAAATGCTTTGAATGTAGGCGATTTATTAGATGAAATAGTAGCTAATTTCCCTAAAGATTTAGAAGATGATATCGAACATGATGAAATTCGCATTGCCGTTATTGGTAGACCAAATGTAGGTAAATCTTCTTTAGTAAATGCCCTATTAGGTCAAGAACGTGTAATCGTAAGTGATGTAGCAGGAACTACTCGTGATGCTATCGATACAAAATTTGATGATGGCAATACACATTTTACTTTGATTGATACAGCTGGTATGAGACGTAAAGGTAAAATTGATATGCCTATCGAGCGTTATAGTGTAATGCGTTCTCTTCGTGCTGTAGATAGAGCAGATGTAGTTTTAATGGTAATTTCTGCTCCTGAAGGTGTAACAGAACAAGACAAAAAAATTGCAGGTTATGCTCATGAATCTGGTAAAGGCTGTATCATTGTTGTCAATAAATGGGATTTAATTGAAAAAGATGATAAAACTTCTTTGCGTTTTACTGAAGATATTCGTGATGAACTTGGATTTTTACAATATGCACCAGTTTTATACACTTCTGCACTTACAAAACAGCGTGTACATCGCGTAGTTGACCTTGTAAAATATGTAGCTGAACAACAAGCTATGCGTGTACAGACAAGCGTATTAAATCAATTAGTAATGGATGCTGTTTCTATCAATCCACCACCATCTCATAAAGGTAAACAATTAAAAATTTACTTTATGACTCAAGCTGATATTAAACCACCAAAATTCTTGGTATTTGTTAATGACCCAGAATTGATGCATTTTTCCTATTTGCGTTTCTTAGAAAACAAACTAAGAGAAAGTTTTGGTTTTGAAGGAACTCCTCTTAAATTAGTAGTTCGTGGAAGAAAAGAGGAAGATGATGAATAATGGAATTTAATTTTCTTATAGTCATAATCTGTAGTTATGTCATTGGTTCTATTCCAAGTGGCTTGGTTTTAGGAAAAGGAATTTGGCATGTAGATTTACGTGAACATGGTAGTAAAAATATTGGTGCTACTAATGCTTGGCGTACTTTAGGAAAATTTCCTGGATTTGTCATATTTTTAGCTGATTTAATAAAAGGCTTATTAGGCGTGTATCTAGGCATGACTTTAGTTGGTAGTTCTATGGCTATGATTTTAGGTGGTATATTAGCAATAGTAGGTCATTCTGCCTCTATATTTTTAAAATTAAAAGGTGGAAAAGGTGTAGCAACAGGACTTGGTGTATTGATTATGTTGATGCCAAAAGTATCTGTTTGTGTCTTTTTTATTTGGCTTATAATTGTAATGATTAGTAAATATGTATCACTTGCTTCAATCGTTGCATCAGCGTTTGTACCAATCTTAGCCTATGTTTTTGATATGCCTATGGAGTTTGTCATTTTCGGTATAGTAGCAGCTATATTTGTTATTTACCGCCACAAAACAAATATAGTACGTCTTTTAAATGGAAATGAAAATAAAATAAAAGCAGGTCATAGATAATTTATCTAAAACTTAATAATACCCTTTGCTATTATGGCGATAAAATGATATAATGTCTGCTATAAAAAGAATATTATCCATTGTAAAAGTACGGAGGATTTAATAATGACAAAAAAAGATTCAGGATACTATTTAGTAAAAGAAGATATTTTACCTTCTGCAATCAAAAAAACAATCAAGGTAAAAGAAATGTTACGTCGTCATGATAATATGACCATAAATGATGCCGTTTCTAAAATGGGTTTAAGCCGTAGTGCTTATTATAAATATAAAGACTTTGTTTTACCATTTTATGAAGCAAGTATCAATAAAATTGTTTCTGTTTCTTTTGTTCTTGATAATAAACAGGGAGTACTTTCTAATGTGTTAAATATGATTTCTGAAGATAAAGGAAACGTATTGACTATTAACCAAGGTATTCCTCTTCAAGGAGTAGCAGTAGCAACAATTTCTATTGAAACTAAAAATATGAATATTGACCTTGAAGCATTGCTCGATAAATTGCGTCTTGTGAACGGCGTAAGACGTTTAGAGGTTATTGGTCAAGTTTAAAAGTCTAGTCTTGAGAGAGGGATATTTATGGCAAAGAAGATAAAATTAGGTTTATTAGGTTGTGGCACAGTAGGTACAGGTGTTTTAAAAGTTTTACAAGAAAATTATCATGATATCAGAGCAAAAATTGGCAATGATATCGAAGTGAGCAAAGTTTTAGTTCGCAATTTAAACAAAAAACGTGATTTTAATGGAGATGTTGTTTTTACAGATAATATTGATGATATCTTAAACGATGAAAGCATTGATATTGTTGTAGAATTATTAGGTGGTATACATCCAGCACGTGAATATATGTTAAAAGCTATGGAAAATGGCAAACATGTAGTCACTGCAAATAAAGATGTTTTAGCACAGTTTGGTAAAGATATGTTTGATGCGGCGGAAAAACATGATGTAGATTTTATGTTTGAAGCAAGTGTAGCAGGTGGCATACCGATTATCACTCCATTAAAACAATGTTTAACTGCGAATAAAATCACAGAATTAATTGGTATTGTAAATGGTACAACTAATTACATGTTAACTAAGATGACAGAGCAAGGTATGGATTATGATACTGCATTAGCAAGAGCTCAAGCTAAAGGTTATGCAGAAGCAGATCCTACAGCAGATGTCGCTGGTTTAGATGCCGCTAGAAAAGCAGCAATTTTATCTTCTATTGCATTTAATACACGCGTAAGTTTAGAAGATGTAAAAGTAGAAGGTATTACTAACATTACACCAGAAGATATAACTTACGCTAAAGAATTAGGCTATATTATAAAATTATTGGCTATAGCTAAACATACAGAAGATGGTATAGATGTTCGCGTTCATCCGACATTTATTGATAAGGATCATCCATTGGCTTCTGTTCGCAATGTGTTTAATGCTATATTTATTCATGGTAACGCTGTTGGCGATACTATGTTTTATGGTAAAGGAGCAGGTGAAAGACCAACTGCTTCAGCCGTTTTAGCAGATATTATTGATGTAGCACGTGATATGGGTAAAGACCGTTTTGGTAAAATACGTTGTACTTGTTATGAAGAAAAAAAATTATGTCCACCAGATAAAGTTTTATCAGGATATTATATTCGCTTATTAGTTGAAGATAAACCTGGTGTATTAGGTGCGATTGCTACAGCTTTTGGTGAAAGCAATGTAAGTTTATATTCTGTAATTCAAAAACGCAGAGTAGGGGAATTTTCTGAAATAGTAGCAATTACTCATAATGTAAATAATAATCAAATTGAAGACCTCAAAGTTCGTTTAAATAATTTAGATGTAGTACATGAAATTTCTAATATTATCCGAGTAGTAATGTCTCAGGAGGCTTAATTATGAGTGATTTTGTCAAAGTAAGAGTTCCAGGAACTACAGCCAATTGTGGCCCTGGTTTTGATGTTATGGGTATTGCCTGTAGTATTTATAATGAATTGGAATTAAAACTCTTAGAAGAAAAAAATTTATGTATAGAAATTTATGGAGATGGAGCAACAAATATACCATGTGATGAAAGAAATATGGTATGGCGCTCTATAGAAAAGTTATTAGTTAAAGCTCACTTGGAGAAAAAATATCAAGGGGCACATATAAAAATGACAAATAATGTGCCGCTATCACGTGGTCTTGGCAGTAGTGCAACTGCTATAGTAGCGGGATTATTTGCAGCTAATGTATTTTTGAATAATAGATTTTCTATACAGGATATATTTGAGTTAGCTACTGAGATTGAAGGACACCCTGATAATGTAGCACCTGCTTTATTTGGTGGAATAACAGTCAGCACAAAAACTGATTATAAATTAGAATATGTATCTTTTATGCCAAATTTTGATTTAAAAATGGTAGTGGCTATACCTGACTTTTATTTACCAACTAAAAAAGCTAGAGCAGCTTTAAAACAAGAAGTGCCATTAAAAGATGCTATTTTTAACATTGGTCATACAGCTATGATTATTGCAGCTATTTGTCAAGGAAAAATAGAAGCTTTAAAAGGTGCTTTTGCAGATAAATTACATCAACCATATAGAGCAGATTTAATTCCTGGTATGTATGATGTATTTGCAGTAGCAAATTCTAAAGGTGCACTTGGTACAACTATAAGTGGAGCAGGTCCAACACTTATTGCTTATACGATAGAAAATGGTGAAGAAATCGGTAAAGCAATGGTTGAGGCTTTTGCAAAACATAATATTAGCTCTAAATACTTAGTATTAGATATTGATAATAAAGGTGCTATGGTAATAGAATAAATTAAAATAAAACCCAGTAGATATTATATCTAACTGGGTTTTTTTATAAGTAGGTGATTTAAAATTATGAATGAAATGGAATTTTCACAGAAGATAGATGATTTAGGTGGCACTTTATATATTGTAGGTGGTTGGGTGCGCGATAAAATACGAGGTGTTATTCCTAAAGATAAAGATTTTGTCATTTGTCATGTAAAAGAAGAAGATTTTAAACAAAATTTTCCAAAGGCAAAAAAAGTAGGAAAATCTTTTCCTGTGTATTTAGTAAAAATTGAAGACAAAGAATGTGAAGTAGCTTTTGTCCGTAAGGAAAGAAAAACAGGTATAGGTTATACAGGCTTTATTGTAGATTATGATGAAAAAGTAACGATTGAAGAAGATTTATATCGTAGAGATACGACTATGAATAGCATAGCTTACCGCGTACGTGATGGAAAAATAATTGACCCATATAAAGGGCGAGAAGATATTGAAAAAAGATGTATTAATGCAGTATCACATCATTTTAAAGAAGACCCTGTAAGAGCGCTTCGGGCTGCGCGTCAGGCTTGCGAATTAAATTTTAAAATCAATGAAGATACTATAAATTTGATGCGAGCATGTAGAGAGGAAATAAAATCAGAACCACAAGAACGCATTTTTAATGAATTACAACGTGCGTTAAAAACAAAAAAACCCTCAATATTTTTCCGCAGTTTAGTGAAAGCGGATTTATTGGAAATTTTATTTCCTGAAATCTATGCATTAATAGGGAAAACTCAACCTGTAGCATTTCATCCAGAAGGTGATGCGTTTGAGCATACTATGGAGATTGTGGATTTAGTTGCTGATATGACTGATGATGTCGCAGTGCGTTTTGCAGGTCTTGTGCATGATTTGGGCAAAGGTGTAACGCCAAAAGAAATGTTACCTCATCATTATGGACATGAAGAAAAAGGTTTAGCAGTATTAAAAGCATGGAATAAACGCATGACGCTTCCTAAAAAATGGCTTCAAGGTGGATTATTTGTCATCAAAGAACATATGCGAGCAGCTAGACTAGGAAAAGTAGGAAAAATTGTCGATTTTTTATTGATTGTAGAAAAAAATCCTTTAGGCTTTGCTGGCTTTAATTGTGTGATTTTGGCGGATAGTAAATCATTACCCTATTATTTAGCAGATTATCATAGTTATCTCCAAAAAATTCATAGTGTATCTATGAAAAATTGTCCAGCAAATTTAAAAGGCAAAGCGATTGGTGATTGGATAAGAAATGAGCAAATTAAATTATTTAAGCAGAATATAGAAGTAGAAGCTTAGAAAATTTTACAAAGATTTAACATTTATTATATTTAATTTTCTTATTTTTATACTATAATATTATTAAAGGTGAAATTAATCTATTATTGAAGTAGATAATAAATAAAATTTATAAATACAGCATTCTAAGTTGTGAAACGAAGAATGCTATTATTTTTGTCTATTTTAGTAAAAAGATTGTATTTTTTAATATTTTTGTAAAATAGTGAAGGAAAAACGAGAGGATATATAGAATTTAGCATAAAAAAATATTATATTTAAAATAGAGTAGGAGGGATTTAGATGTATGGTATTGTAGATATTGGTTCAAATACAATGCGTCTTGTTATTTATAAAGTAGAAGGTGGTAAACCAAGAGTACTTTTAAATAAAAAAGAAATGGCAGAATTAGCATCATTTATTCAAGATGGTATGATGGTAGCAGATGGTATCAATAGAGCTTGTTATATCTTGGATAGTTTTAATTTATTGGCTAAAGATTTAGGTGTAAATAATTTACATGTTTTTGCTACTGCATCTTTAAGAAATATTTCTAATAGCCAAGCAGCAGTTAGTGAAATTGAAGATAGAACAGGATTAGCTATTAATTTATTAAGTGGTGCTCAAGAAGCTGAATATGATTTTGTTGGTGCAGCTAGAACTATTGATTTAAAAAGTGGTTTATTAGTAGATATTGGTGGCGGTAGTACAGAATTAGTTATGTATAATAATATGCAAATACAAAATTCTATAAGCTTACCAATCGGTTCTTTAAGCATGTATACAAAATTTGTAAAACATTTATTCCCAACAAAAAAAGAACGCAAAAAAATTGAAGAATGCGTAAGAGAAATGATAGTTCGTTACGATGTAGACCAATGGGGCGATTGTCCATATGTTTGCGGTGTAGGTGGAACTATTCGTAATGTAGATAGATTAAATAGCTACTTTTATGATTTAAGTAAAAATAATCGTTTTGTCATTGCTGAAAATTTAAACTGGATGGTTAAAAAACTAGAAAATCGTGAAAATAAAAAATTAGTACCTCGTGAAACTTTAGAAACATTATTAAAAGTCGTACCTGAACGTGTGCGTACAATTATGCCAGGTATGATAATCTTAAATACTATTGTTAAATATTTTAATGTACAAAGCATTTATGTAAGTCGTGCAGGTGTACGTGAAGGATATTTATATAAGCAAGTATTAACTAAAGAGGGAGAACAGAATGTATAAAAAGATAGATACATCATATACACAAAATAGAGAATTATCATGGCTTCGTTTTAATGATAGAGTATTAGAAGAAGCTATAGATGAAAATGTACCTCTATATGAAAGACTAAAATTTATAGCAATTTATGCTAGTAACTTAGATGAGTTTTATCAAGTACGTGTAGGTAGTTTATATGAAATGGCTTCTGTGGATACAAATGGTTTTGATAATAAAAGTTTTATGACACCAAATCAGCAATTAGATAAAATCTTTGTAGCTACAAAACAATTAAATCAAAAAGCTGATAAAATTTTTGCGACTGTGGAAAAACAGTTTAAAACATATGGCATTGAACGTAAAAAAGTAAAATCTTTAAATCAAAAAGATAAAACTTATGTTAAAACATATTTTGATAATCAAATTAGCCCATTCTTATCGCCACAAATTATAAATGTAAGACACCCATTTCCTCATTTATTAAATAAAGCGTTATATGTAGGTATAATTTTAACACGCAAAAAGAAAAAGGTTTTCGGAATTATTCCAGTACCTAGCAATTTACCTAAAATCGTATATATACCAAATAAATCTAAAATTCGCTATGTAATGACAGAAGATATCATAGCTACATATGCTGATAAAATTTTTGATGGCTATGAAGTAGAAAATACAGCAATTTTATCTGTTACTAGAAGTGCAGATATTAGTTTAGATGATGAGCGATTAGATTTAGGAGAAGATTTCTTAGAACATGCACGTGAAGTTTTATTGAAAAGACAAAGACTTGCACCTGTTCGTTTAGAAATAGAAGGCAATATAGATTCAACAATGATGAAATATGCCACAGAACAATTTAAAATCACATCAAAGCAAATTTTTATCTATAAATCTCCTATCAATAAATCTTATATTTTCAGCTTAGGTAGTAAATTTAATGAAGAACAGAAAAATAGCTTGATGTATTCACCATTTGAACCATCTCATATCTGCTGTGTACCTGAAAATGCTAGTGTGATGGATTATGTGGCAAATAATGATGTAATGTTACAATATCCATATCAAAGTTTTGATATTTTCTTGAAATTTATTAAAGAAGCTGTAACGGACGAAAAAGTATTTGCTATAAAGATTACTTTATACCGTGTAGGAAGTCATAGAGCTCAATTGATGAATTATTTATCAATGGCGGCTAAAATGGGTAAAGATGTAACTGTCTTGATGGAACTTAGAGCTCGTTTTGATGAAGAAAATAATATAAACTGGGCAGAATTTTTACAAGATGCTGGCTGTAAAGTTATTTATGGTATGGAAGGTTATAAAGTTCATTCCAAAATTTGCTTAGTTATGAAACAAGATAAAACAGGCATAAAATACTTTACACAAATAGGTACAGGTAACTATAATGCTTCTACATCTTCTTTATATACAGATATTTCCTTGATAACTAGCAATGAAGATATAGGTAAAGATGCTGTAGAATTTTTCAAAAATATGGGTATTGATAATCTCTATGGAGAATATAATAATCTATTAGTAGCACCTGTTAGTCTAAAAAATACTTTATTAGATTTAATTAAAGAAGAAATTGAAAAAGCTAAAGCTGGAGAGGAAACAAGCATTTTCTTGAAAATGAACTCTTTAACAGATAGACAGTTAATAGATGCATTAAAAGAAGCTTCTCAAGCTGGCGTTAAGATAAAAATGATTATTCGTGGTATTTGCTGTATTTTACCAGGAATAGAAGGAAAAACAGATAATATTGAAGTTATAAGTGTAGTAGGCAGATTTTTAGAACATTCTCGTATCTTCTGCTTTGGTACAGGCGAAAATATGAAAATGTATATAGCTTCTGCTGACTGGATGACTAGAAATACAGAAAATCGTGTAGAAATAGCAGCACCAATTTATGACCAAAAAATAAAAAATAGCATTTATGATACTTTACGCATAATGTGGAAAGATAATCTTAAAGCTAGAATTTTATGTAGCGATGGAACATATAAAAAGCCTGAAATAAAAGAAGGCGATGAATTAATCGATTGCCAAAATTATTTGCGTCATGAATATAAAGTTGGACGAAAAATAAAACTTTAAGCTAAAATAAAACCTCCACTATTGAAAAACAATAGAGGAGGTTTCTTATATTTCAATTTTATTTTTTGAAAATAGTAGATTTGAAATAAACTATAGCCCAAAAGATAGTGATGATGACACCAGCAGGATAAGTAATGCTAGTTGGTAAACCAAAACCTTCAGGAGCTTGGAGGATATAAGTGAAAGTAACCATAGTCATAAAAATGGCAGGAATTACAGCGATATAATGTTGCCAACCACCTTTATTTTGTTTCCAAAGATACATTGCACCAGTCCAAAGAGCAATCATAGCTAATGTTTGGTTTGCCCAAGAGAAATAACGCCAAATGATATCAAAATTCATTTGAGATAAGATGCCACCGATACCAAGAAGTGGAATAGCTAAAGCTAAACGTTTTGTATAAGAAACTTGATCGATTTTGAACCAATCAGAAAGTGTATAACGAGCGCTTCTGAATGCAGTATCACCAGAAGTGATAGGACAAGCAATAACACCAATCATAGCTAAAATACCACCGACAGTACCTAATGTACCAAAGGATACATCATAAACAACGCCACCAGGACCTGCACTAGCGATAGCAGCAGCTAATCCACCAGTTGTTTCATAGAAAGCGATACCAGCAGATGCCCAGATAAGAGCGATAATACCTTCAGCTACCATAGCACCATAGAAAACAACGCGACCATTTTTTTCTTCTTTCATGCAACGAGCCATGAGTGGAGATTGTGTAGCATGGAAACCAGATGTAGCACCGCAAGCAACAGTGATAAACATTAATGGCCAAATAGGTAAATCTTTTGGATGAAGATTTTGAAGTGTCATTTCTGGCATTTGCCAGCCACCGAGGATAATACCACTAGAAACACCAACTGCCATGATAATTAGGCAAGCACCAAAAAGTGGATAAATTTTACCAATGATTTTATCGATAGGTAATAAAGTAGCTAAGAAATAATAAATGAGTACAACTACTAACCAGAAAGTAACATCTAAAGAATCAGGAGTTAGTTTGGCAAGAAGTAATGCAGGACCTGTCATAAATACGGTACCTACTAAGACTAAAAGGATAACGGAGAAAATACGCATTACAGTTTTCATAGTATCGCCAAGATAGATACCTACGATTTCTGAAATACTTTCACCATTATGACGAAGGGAAATCATACCAGAGAGATAATCGTGAACGGCACCAGAGAAAATAGTCCCAATTACAATCCAAAAATAAACAACTGGACCCCAGAGAGCACCTGCAATGGCACCAAAAATTGGACCAAGACCTGCAATGTTTAATAATTGAATCATAAAAACTTTCCATGTTGGAAGTGGTATGTAATCTACACCATCGTTATGAGTTATGGCAGGAGTAGGTTTTAGTGAAGGAGCAAAAACTTTTTCTACAAAACGACCATAAATCATGAAACCTACAATAAGAGCGATTAAACTAATAAAAAAAGTAATCATATAAGGATACACCTTCTTTAGGAAATTATAAAATTTTAAGATAGCTCCGGAACTATGCTTAATAAACTAAATAAAATTTAATACTTTGTTAAAAAAATAACTTGCATTCATTTATTAAAATATTAATATTATTTATTTTACAAATAAATTTATAATACTTTTGTGTAAATTTGTCAAGTATTTTTACAATTTTTTTAAAATTTAAATTAGAATTTAAAATTAAAACGAGTATTTCATTCAAATTTGAAAAAAATACTCGTTTTGTTAAAGCATTATTTATAAAGTTTTTACAGTATTTCTAAAATAGTTTCCTTGACTAATTTTTCAGGAACATCTTTTTTTATACATACTTTGCCGATATCTTCTAATAAAACCCAATTAACTTTACCGTTAACAGTTTTTTTGTCATGGAAAATATCTTGATAAATTTTTTGAGCATCACAATTTTTAGCTTTAAGTGGCAAGTTCATATTTGCAAGTAATTGACACATTTTATCAACTACATCTTGCGAGATTAAGCCTAATTTAAAACTTAATTTACTAGCGCCAACCATGCCGATAGCTACTGCTTCTCCATGATTATAAATAGCATAATTAGTTTCTTTTTCAATAGCATGACCTAAAGTATGACCAAAATTTAAGATGGCACGAAGACCAGCTTCACACTCATCTTTAGATACTACATCTGCTTTTATTTCACAAGAACGTGCAATGATATGAATTAGGGCTTCTGGCTTCAATTGAAGAATTTCTTGTTGGTGCTCAGTTAAATAAGTATAAAAATCATGGTTATAGATAAAGCCATATTTAATGACTTCGCCTAAGCCTGTGGAAATCTCTCTAGTAGGTAAAGTTTTCATCATTTCTAAGTCCATGAAAACGGCTTGTGGTTGATAAAAAGCACCAATGAGATTTTTGCCTAGAGCATGATTTACAGCGACTTTGCCACCAACACTAGAGTCAACTTGTGCAAGTAGGCTAGTTGGCATTTGAATGAAAGGCACACCACGCATGAAGGTAGCGGCAATGAAACCAGCTAAATCACCAACGACACCACCACCTAGAGCAATGATAGGAGATTTGCGGTCAAGACCATGTTCAATTGCTTGTGTATACAGTGTTTCTGCAACGGATAAAGATTTAGATTGTTCACCAGCTGGAATGATGGCAATTTTGGCATTAAAACCAGCTTTAGTGAGTAAATCTTTGACGCTGTCTGCATATAATGGAGCAATATTTGTATCAGTGATGATTAAAGCTTTCTGAGAATATTTTTGTGCTTTAAAAAAATTAATGATAGTTGTTTCTAGATTATGAGCAATATAGATATTATAAGATTTTTCATTGAGATTTACGGGAACAATGCGCATTATTTCACACCCTTTAAGTAGTTCATAATGATTTCGACATTTTGCAGTGGTGTTGTATCATCTGTTTTTATGATTAAATCAGCTTTTTTGTAAAATGGAGCACGCTTAGCCATAAGTTCAATAATAGTTTTTAAACGTTCTTCATTGCTTTTTTTTGCAAGTAGAGGACGTTTATCATTTCCAGTGCGTTTTAAAATAGTATGTGGCATAGCTGTCAGCGCTATAATGATACCATTTTTGCGAAGCTCTTGCATATCAGTTTCTTTAGTAGCAACGCCACCGCCTGTAGAAATTACTTGATGACTTTTTTGTGCTAATTTTTGGATAGTAGCTGTTTCACGTTGGCGAAATACTGCTTCGCCTTCTTTAGCAAACATATCTTTTATTTTTGTTTTGTATTCTTGTTCGATAGCTGTATCTGTATCTACAAAACTATAACCTAAACGATAAGCTAATAATTTACCTGTAATAGATTTTCCACTGCCCATAAATCCTATAAGTACAATATTAGATTTCATTTTAATCCTATCCTTTTATTCTTTCGTTATAAGCTTGTAAATTTTGAAGGACATCAACCATGCAATCACTGCCGAATTTGTCAATCATGGCTTTAGTGATAGCAAGTGCAACCATAGCTTCGCCAACTACGGAAGCTGCTTGAACAGCACAAACATCACTGCGTTCTTTACAAGCTAAAACTTCTTGTTTACTTTCAATATCAATGGAGTGAAGTGGTGTCATAAGTGTAGGAATGGGTTTCATACAAGCGCGAACAATAATAGGCTCGCCATTACTCATACCACCTTCGATACCACCTGCATGATTTGTTTTGCGATAAACTGTTTTATCTTCATTGTAGAACATTTCATCATGTAATTGACTGCCTGGGTGATTTGCATAATCAAAACCATCGCCGATTTCAACGCCTTTGATAGCTTGAATGGACATCATGGCTCCAGCAAGTTGCATATCGAGGCGTTTATCCCATTGAATATGACTGCCTACGCCGATTGGCATATTTTGGACAACAACTTCAAAAGTTCCGCCTAAAGTATCGCCTGATTGACCAGCATCGCGAATTGCTTCGCGCATTTTAGCTTCTGCTTGAGCATCGTTGCAGTTTAAATCGCTATCATTAGGTTGTAAATTAGCATAATCAATATTATCTGTATTAGCTTTTACACCACCGATATTGATTACATGAGATACGATTTTTATACCACAAGCTTCTAAAAATTGACGAGCAACAGCTCCAGCAGCCACGCGTGCAGCTGTTTCCCTAGCACTAGAGCGTTCTAAAATATCACGGATATCTTCACGATTATATTTTTTGATACCGACATAATCTGCATGACCTGGGCGAGCAGCTGTAACTTTAGTCCATGTAGGTGTACCCATCACAGACATGCGGTCAGTCCAGTTTTCCCAGTCTTTATTCACTACACGCAAAGTAATAGGGTCGCCCATTGTTTCGCCAAAACGTACACCAGATAAGATATCTACTTTATCCGTTTCTATAGACATACGACCACCACGACCATAGCCTTTTTGACGGCGTGCCATTTGTCTATTTATTTCATCAAGATTTATTTTAAGACCAGCGGGAATTCCTTCAACTAATGCTGTTAAGCATTGTCCATGAGATTCTCCAGCAGTTAAAAATCTAAACATTATGTTCAACCCCTTATATTTTTCATGTTTACAAGTTATCAATAGATATTATAACTAAAAATAGAAAATCATGCTAGAAAAATATTATTTTGTTGACAAAAATAAACAGGTCTTGACACTATTGCTAAAATTTGTGAAAATGAATATATATTATGCCTTTTTGAGGTGAGTTTGATGTATGACAAAGTAAAAGTAACTTATTTATTAAATAGTGGTTTTATTTTAGAAATAGGCGATTGTGCAATAATTTTTGATTATTATCAAGATGAAAAAAATATAGTGGACAAAATTATTCAAGATAAAAAAGAAGTTTATTTTTTTGTATCGCATGTTCATTATGACCATTTTAATCCTAAAATAAGTGAGTTTAAAGATAAGGTAACGAAATATTTTATCAGCTATGATGTAGTAACTGATGTATTGCCTAAAGAAAAGACTATTATTTTAGATGAATATATGACTTATGATGATAAAAATATACATGTACGCTCATTTAGTTCTACTGATGAAGGAATTTCTTTTTTTGTAGAAAAAAATGATTGGAAGATTTTCCATGCAGGCGATTTTAATTGGTGGCATTGGAAAGGTGATACAAAAGAAAATAATGTATTTGCTAAAAATGGATTTGTAAAACAAATGATGCGTTTATCTGGTTTAAAAATGGATATAGCATTTTTCCCTGTAGATAGTAGATTAGAAGAATTTTTAGATTTAGGTGTAACTGAGTTTTGCAAAGTTACGGAAGTTAAAAATTTAATTACTATGCACAATGTAGGTGAAAAAGATTGGATAATACCAGAAGATTTTCCCAATAAAGAGAAAATGAACTCTATTTGGTGCCCTAAAGTTCCTGGAGAGAGTCATTTTATCACTAAATAAAATAAGTATGATGGAGAATAGATGAGATGAAAAAATTTATATTTTTATGTTTATTAGCATCTGTATTTACCTTATCTTTATTTACAAGTAATGGTATTGCAGAGCAACAAATAAATTCTAATGAACAAATAGGAAAGGAAGTTCAATCAATGAGTAAAAATCGTATTGCAGTATTTGAAACAAATATGGGTACTTTTGAAATTGAATTATTCGAAGATAAAGCACCAATCACAACAGGTAATTTTATCGACTTAGCAGAACATAATTTTTATGATGGTTTAATTTTCCATCGTGTAATTGATGGTTTCATGATTCAAGGTGGAGACCCTAATGGCAATGGTACAGGTGGCCCTGGTTACACAATTAAAGATGAATTCCACAAAGATTTAAGACATGATGGCCCTGGCGTATTATCCATGGCAAATGCTGGCCCTAATACAGGTGGTTCTCAGTTCTTCATCACTTTAGATAAAACTCCATGGCTTGATGGTCATCATGCTGTTTTTGGTAAAGTAATAAAAGGCATGGACGTAGTGGAAGCTATTGGTCATGTACAGACTGATTTCATGGATAAACCTATCGAAGATGTAGTTATTAATAAAATAGAAATTAAAGATGCTGAATAATGAATTGTTATACGTATATGGTACAATGCAGTGATGGTACTTTATATACAGGTTGGACAAATGATTTAAAAAAGCGTCTAGAAAAACACAATGCCGGCAAAGGTGCTCGCTATACACGTGGGCGTTTGCCGGTTAAATTAGTTTATTATGAAGTTTTTGCCACAAAAAGCGAAGCTATGAAGCGTGAAGCTCAAATAAAAAAATTATCACGCAAGCAAAAATTATTATTTATAATTAATCCCTAATGATTTAGTATGGATTTTATGATATACTAAAATAAGATTTGAATTAAAATTGAGCAAAAAGATTTTTCATTTAGGAGGATTATAATGGCAAAGTCTATTACTGAAGTTTTAGGTATAAAATATCCAATTATTCAAGGCGGTATGGCTTGGATTTCTGATGCAAAACTTGCAGCAGCTGTTTCTAATGCTGGTGGTGCAGGTATTATTTCTTGTGGTGGTAGAACTACAGAATATGTTCGCGAAGAAATCCGCAAAGCAAAACAATTAACAGATAAACCATTTGGTGTAAATGTAATGCTCATGGCACCAAATAAAGATGAAATCGTAGATGTTATCTGCGAAGAAAAACCTGCTTTTGTTACTTTAGGTGCAGGAAATCCAGTTCCATATTTTGCAAAATTGAAAGAAGCAGGTATAAAAGTAATTCCTGTAATTCCAAATGTAAAACTTGCAAAACGTGTAGCAACTGCTGGTGCTGATGCTATGGTAGCAGAAGGTATGGAAGCTGGCGGTCATATTGGTGTATTGACTACAATGGCTCTGATGACACAAGTAATTCCAGAGATAAAAGATATTCCAGTTGTTATGGCTGGTGGCTTCGGCGATGGTCGTGGTTTAGCAGCAGCTATGCTCATGGGTGCTGGCGGTGTACAGATGGGTACTCGTTTCTTAGTAGCAGAAGAATGTTCTGTTCATGAAAATATGAAACAAAAATTAATTGAAGCTGTAGATACAGATACTATTGTTACAGGTCTTACTCTTGGTGGTGCTGTACGTGGTATTAAAAATAAATTCTCTACAGAATTTGTACAAAAAGAAAATGAAGGTAAAACTTCTAAAGAAGAACTTATTCGCATGGCAACAGGTACAAATAAATTAGCAGCTGTTGAAGGTGATGTAGTAAATGGTATGATGCAGGCTGGTCAATCTTTGACTGTTTTACAAAAAGTAGAACCTGTAGCTACAATCATTGAAGATATCATGAAACAAGCTCGCGAAACATTATCTGCTGCAGCAACTATTAAACTTTGATATAAATTAATTTAGTGGCGAGTATATCGAGGATTTTATCCTTGGTAGTATCGCCACATTTTATATAATTTTGTATATATATTGGTGATGATTGAGGAAAAATAAAATCTTAAAGGAGTTTTTATTTTGAAAAAATTATTATTAGTGGTTTTGAGTTTGATGACAATGATGGTGTTTACAGCTTGTGGTAGTGAAAAGACAAGTACAAGTCAAGAGGATAAAGCAAATTCAGAGGATAAAATAAAAATTGTTACATCTTTTTATCCAATTTATATAGAAACTTTGAATGTTACAAAAGGAATTGATGGGGTAGTTGTAGAAAATATGACTAAACCACAAACAGGTTGTTTACATGATTATCAAATGACGCCAGCTGATATGAAAAAGTTAGAAAATGCAGATGTTTTCATAGCTAATGGAGCTGGTATGGAATCTTTTTTACAAGATGTAATTGATAATCAGAAGAATTTAAAAGTTGTTGAAGCTGCTAAAGGCATCGAATTATTAGCAGATGAACATGGAGAAAATCCACATGTGTGGGTTAGTGTATCTAATTGTATGACACAAGTACAGACAATTGCTGATGAATTGAGTAAATTAGATCCTGAACATGCAGATGCTTATCAAAAAAATGCCAAAGAATATATTGCTAAATTGGAAGATTTAAAACAAGATATGCATAATCAGATTGATAATTTACCACATAAAGATATTGTTACATTCCATGAAGCATTTCCTTATTTTGCTAAAGAATTTAATTTAAATATTGTTGGTGTAATTGAACGTGAACCAGGAACAGCGCCAACACCTAGTGAATTAGATGAAATTATTGCACAAGTAAATGATTTACAGGCAAAGGCTTTATTTGCAGAACCACAATATTCATCAACAGCAGCCAAAACGATTGCCAATGAAACAGGAGCTAAAGTTTATACCTTAGATCCTGTAGTAACAGGAGAAAATGATCTTGATGCTTATATCAAGGCTATGAAACAAAATGCACTTACATTACAAGAGGCATTAAAATGAAATAAAGGGTGAAGTATGAATGATAAAGGGTACAGGTGTTGATATCATAGAAATATCAAGAATAGAAAAATCCTTAACCAATGAAAAATTTATCGAGCGCATTTTTACAAAAAAAGAACAGGAATATTGTAATTCTAGAAAACAAATGGCAGTTTCTTCTTATGCAGCTAGATTTGCAGCTAAAGAAGCTGTAGTAAAAGCGTTGGGTACAGGTATATCTGGTGGAGGATTGTGGACTGATATTGAGATATTACCAGATGATGATGGAGCACCACATGTAAAACTTTATGGATATTTTGCATATATAGCTACAAAAAGAAAGATATATAATATTTTTATCTCCTTGAGTCATTGCAAAGAATATGCAGTAGCTCAAGCTATCTTGGAGGGATAATGATAATATGAAAATTGCATCTGCTGAACAAATGAGACAAATTGATAATGAAGCGATTAATCATTTTGGTATACCAGAAATAGCTTTAATGGAAAATGCAGGGCATGAAATAGCAAAAGAAGCTATGAATTTATGCAAAGATATAGCTGTAGCTAGACAGAGCTATTGCATTTTAGCTGGTTGTGGTAATAATGGCGGAGATGGCTTTGTAGCAGCTAGACATTTAATGAATAATGGTGCAAAAGTTAAGATTTTTATTTTAGGAAATACAGAACATTTTACACCATCTGCTAAAATTAATTACAATGTTTTAGTGAATATGAAAGCTGAAATATACCATATTGTTTCTGAACGTGATTGGAATCGTTTGCAAATATCAATAACTTTTTCTGATTGTATTATTGATGCTTTGCTAGGTACAGGTATTCATGGACAATTACGAGAAAACATTAAAAAATGTATCCAAATAGTAAATACTTCGAATAGACCTGTTTTATCAGTAGATATGCCAAGTGGTGTTAATGCTAATACAGGAGTAGTGGAAAGTGATGCTATTTTTGCTACTACTACAATTACTTTTGGTTTACCAAAGATTGGTTTGATTATGTATCCTGGTTGCAAACATACAGGTAATATAATCGTAAAAACTATTGGCATACCAAATGATTTATTGACTAAAGAAGATATAAAACAAGAAGCTATAGATGAAGCTTTTGTAAAAGCACATTTAGCTTCAAGAGCAGATGATGTATATAAAGGTTCTTGTGGAAAAGTTTTAACTTTAGCAGGTTCAACAGGTTATACAGGCGCGGCTTGTTTATCTAGCCAAGCTGTATTAAAAATAGGTGCTGGCATATCTACACTTATTTCTGCTGAAAGTTTATATGATATTTTATCCATGAAAAATACAGAAGTCATGGTAAAACCATTGCCAGAAATATTGCCTGGCGTGTTAGGCAATAGTGCTGTGGAAAATATAAAAGATATAGCTAAAGATTTTGATGTAGTTTTAATGGGACCTGGACTTGGTAGAAATGATGAAACATGTCAAATGGTAAGAAAATTAGCTATTGATTTAGATAAACCTTTAGTATTAGATGCTGATGCTATTTTTGCTTTTAGCCAAGCACCTGATGAATTAAAGAAAATAAAACAAATGCCAATACTCACACCTCATTTGGGAGAAATGGCAAACCTATTGCATATCACTATTTCAGATTTAAAAGATAATCTTTGGGAAATAGCTAGAAAAGCAGCAGAATATTTTAATGCAATATTTGTGTTGAAAAGTGAAAAAACACTTGTTGTTTATCCAGATGGAAATATATTTGTAACTACAGTTGGCAATGCAGGTATGGCAACAGCCGGTAGTGGTGATGTTTTAGCTGGTACAATAGCAGGTATTGTAGCTGAAAAATTAGCTGGAAAAATGTCAGCTCCAGTGGGCGTTTATTTACATGGACTTGCTGGTGATTTAGCTGGAGAAAATGGACAGGCTGGTTTAATAGCAGGAGATATTTTATTAAATCTGTCTAAAGCTCGTAAACAAATAGACAATAAATAAGGTACTAATTAAGATAATATTTGTAATAAAGGGCAATAGTTCACTATTTTGGACATATAGTAAAATTTATTGCCCTTATAACAAAAATTTAGTTTAATTTTGTAAAACTATTTTGCAAACAAATAGTAAAAAAGATGTATGCTTATTAAAAATATGTTATAATGAGCTTAGTTGATAGGAAAATATAGGATTTTTAAATAAGCAAGAAGCTTAAGTCAAGACAGTTTGTTATACTAGAAGTAATTTTTATAAAAATCAATGATATTAGCAATTTCTTAATATGTTGGAGGAAACATATTAAATATAAATGGCTACAAAGTCGCGTTAGTCATATTTTATTTAGAAAAGGAGTTGAAAGCCTGAGGCAAGAGCGCAATTTATTATTTAATAAATTTCTTGTAATGGTGTATCCGCTGAGAAGAAATGAGATTGTAAAGCGTGGCGATATATATTATGCTAATTTAAGCCCAGTAATTGGCTCAGAGCAAGGTGGACTACGACCAGTACTCATTGTACAAAATGATATTGGTAATAAATATAGTCCAACTATTATAGTAGCTGCAATTACTGCCAAATTAGGTAAAACACATATGCCTACACATGTTGATTTGCCTGCAAAATACTGTAATTTAGAACGAGATTCTATGGTATTGTTAGAACAATTACGTACTATTGATAAATCTCGATTGAGTAAGAAAGTTACCACGCTGGATAAAAATTTTATGCAGGAAGTAAACAAGGCATTGATGATTAGTTTAGGGCTAGTTAAGTTCTAAACTAAATTGATTAAAAAAGTAAAACGAATTGTCTATACATAAAAAATTTTATATAATAGTTGATGTATGCGGAGTGCTCCTGATGATTTTAAGGAGCACTTTTGCTATATAACTTAATATCAAATTAAATTGATGAAAGGTTGATAGAATGAAAAAGATTGTTACCTTATTGATGATTTTGTGCAGTTTATTTTTATGGGGTTGTGGAAAAGATAATACTACACAGTCAGCAAATAAAGACGAAGCTTTAAAAATAGAGATGTTAGATATTGGTCAAGGTGATGCAACGCTTATACAAACAAAAGAACAAACTATCATGATTGATACAGGCGATATTGATGAACGTGATAATTTAGTTAAATTATTGAAGGAAAGAAATATTACAACTATTGATAAATTAATCATAACTCATCCGCATGCAGACCATTTAGGTGGAGCCTATGCAGTATTTAAGAATTTTGAAGTCAAAGAAGTTTATGATAATGGAGACCCTACAACAACACAAACTTATAAGACTTATTTAAAAAATATAAAAGAGAAAAAAATAAAATATCAACAATTATCAGCAAATGATGAATTAGATTTTGGCAGTGGCGTAAAATTCAAAGTTTTTAGCCCTACAAAACAGATGTTAAAATCTGGAGATGATTTAAATAATAATTCTTTAGTTGGTCAATTAAAATACAATGATTTTACAATAATGTTTACAGGAGATGCTGAAAAAGAAGCTGAAGAAAATATGGTGAAAACATATGGTAGTGAGCTCGCTTCATTAGTATTAAAATCTCCTCATCATGGCAGTAGAACATCTTCAAGTGAAGCTTTTCTAAAACAAGTAGATGCTAAAACTGTATTGATTTCTTTAGGTGCTGGTAATGAATATGGACATCCGCATAAACAAACTATGGAACGTTATAAAAAATTAGGTATGAAAGTATATGAAACAGATAAAAATGGTTCTATTACTATAACAAGTGATGGTAGTAAAGATTATAAAATTACTACAGAAAAATAAAATATAAATAAAATCGAGGCAAAGATATGATAAGTGCTGTTATTGATAGATTTGAAGAAGATAAAGTTGTATTATTAGTAGGGGAAGATGAACAAAAAGTTGTTTTCCCTAAGAATTTATTAGATGAGAATTTAAAGGAGGGAGATTATTTATCTATCGATATTAAATATGATGAAGTAGCTACAAAAAAAGCTGTAGCAGAAATAGAAGATTTATTAAAGTCCTTAAAAAATGATAATAAATAAATTAAAGAGGTAGTAAGAGTGTATAATTTATTGAAAAAGGTAATTTTATGTTCAGTTGTTTTGTTGCTTATGGTCATACCAAATATTTCTTTGGCTAAAAGTAGTGTAAATGTAGAAAAAATTTCTCATAATCTTATGACTTCAGAGCAAGGAGATACGTATCTTCATATAGAAATAAATACTAATAGAGAAGTAAAAAACTTTTCTATTCAGGAAAATCCTAATAATAAATATCAGTTGATTTTTAATATAGAAGATGCTCAAATAAGTAATATAGCAAGACAAGAAAAATTAGATGGAAATATCGCTAAAAAAGTATTTTTACAAGAAAAAAAGGATACAGTTCAAGGAAAAATATATTTACAAGAAGAAGTAAATAATAATTACAAAATATATAGTTTAGGTAAAAAAGGTATAGCAATCGACATTTTTAATAGTGTAGTAAATACTCCTGTAGCTAGTGATGTAGCTTTGAGTAATGTAAAAAATAAAATAATCACCATTGACCCAGGTCATGGCGGTTCTGATTCTGGAGCTGTAGGACCTAATGGATATACAGAAAAAGAGGGAGCTTTTGCTATATCTCAAAAAGTAGCTTCTATTTTAAATCAATCAGGAGCTAAAGTGGTTATGACTAGAGATAGTGATGTCGATGTTTATGGTCCAAATGCTTCTGCAAGAAATGAATTACAAGCACGTGTTGATGTAGGAAATAATGCAAATTCAGATATATTTGTTAGTATTCATTGCAATGCTTTTGTAAATCCTGCTGCAAATGGCACACAGACATTTTATTATGGTTCTAGCTATCAAGGACAAAGATTAGCACAAAGTATTCAAGAAAAAATGATTGAAGCTAATGGCTTGCGTGATAGAGGAATTTCCACTTGTAATTTTTATGTAGTAAAACATTCTTATATGCCAGCTGTACTCATTGAAACAGCTTTTATTACTAATTATGATGAAGAAGCTTTATTAAGTGATGATGAATGGCAAACAACAATGGCAAAAGCTATAGCAGAAGGTATTAACGAATATTTTAGCAATTAATTAATATAATTTGAGAGGCGAAAAAATAATGAGAGTAAAAATAAAATCTATAAAAGGTTTATTAGCAGTTTTAGCAATATCTATTTTAACAATTACTTCTGGTTGTACAGAACAAGGTACAAATTTAGAAAAAAGTTCTTCTAGCTCTGTACAGGAAAATGTAAATAAAGAAGTAAGTTCTTCTAGCACTAGTGCAAGTGATATGGAACAAACAAACGAAAAGAAAGTATCTGGTGTTACAATTTATTTCCCTGATGCTAATGGTGAAAAATTAATTCCGACACAAAGACAGATAAATTTAAATCGTGAAGATAAATATAAAGCTGTTGTACAAGCATTAATAGATGGACCTATTTCTGATAAAGAAGGTATCTATATCATGCCAAAAGATACACAAGTTTTATCAGTTAAAGTAAATAATAATATTGCCACTGTTGATTTTAATAAAGCATTTAAAACAAATTTTACAGGTGGTTCTACTGGGGAATTAATGTTGATTGGCTCTATTGTAAATTCTTTAACAGAATTCAAAGATATAAAAGCTGTTCGCTTTACTGTTGAAGGAAAAGTATTAGAAGCATTAGATAATCATTTAGATTTAACAGTACCTCAAGAACGCATGGGAGATTTGTTATAAAAAATAAAACATAAGAAGGTGTTTTTTTCATGTTAAAAACGTTAGAAAATGATATTTTACGCCTCACTGTAGATACTCATGGTGCTGAAATTCATAGCCTTGTAGCTAAAGATACAGGTATTGAATATATTTGGCAGGCTGACCCTAATTACTGGCAAAGACATGCGCCAATCTTATTTCCTATTGTTGGTAAATTAAAAAATGGTCAATATGAATATGATGGAACTGTTTATCGTATGCCAGGTCATGGTTTTGCTCGTGATAAAGAATTTGAGTTTAGCGGACAAACAGAAAATTCTTTGGAATACACATTGACTTATGATGAAGATACATTGAGAATGTATCCATTTAAGTTTAAATTGACAGTTACCTATACTATTAATTTTGCAGAAATAAAAGTTTCATGGAAAGTAGAAAATCTTGATACAAAAGAAGATATGTATTTTTCCATTGGTGCTCACCCTGCATTTAATTGTCCAATTGGCGTTGAAGGCTCTTTTGATGAACATGAACTTGAGTTTGAACAGACAGAAGCTAATCCATTGACTTCTTATCATGTAAATTCTGCAGGAGTATTTGATGGCGGAGTAGCTCCAGTAAAACTTGTTTATGGTAAAGTATTGCGCTTAAACCATGATTTATTTATTGAAGATGCTCTAGTATTTAAAAAATTATTTTCTGAAGAAGTGAAATTAACTAATACAGCAAATAATCATTTTGTAAAAGTTAATTTCAAAGGTTTTCCATATCTCGGCATTTGGACAAAACCAGTGAAAGCACCATTTTTATGCATTGAACCATGGTATGGTTTAGCTGATAGCACTCAAAAAACAGATTTTTCCAATAAAAAAGGTATATTGCATTTAGCACCAAGTAAGCAATTTGATGCTTCTTATACAATTACTATTGGGTAGTCTATAAATTAAATAAATAAAAAAGGAGCTTGGATAAGAAGATATATGACGCTTTTAGATGAAGTTTTACAGGCAAATCAAGCTTATCTTGAACATACACAAGAAGTGAATACTTGGAGTAAATATCCACAAAAACATCTAGCTATTGTTAGTTGTATGGATACGCGTTTGGTTGAATTATTAGAGCCAGCACTTGGTATTCGTCGCGGTGAAGTCAAAATGATAAAAACGGCAGGCAATACAATAACTAGTAAATTTGATGATGTAATTCGCAGTTTGTTAGTTTGTATTTATCAATTTGATATCAAGGAAATTATGGTTATTGGTCATTATGGTTGTGGTATGGCAACAGCTACTTCAAAAGAATTGATTGATACTATGATAAAACGTGGTATTGATGGAAAAGCTATTGATAAAATAAAAGATGAATTATCCCAATGGATTGATACATTTCACAATCCTAAGGATAATGTGGAAAAAAGCGTAGCAAGTATACATGAAAATCCATTAATTCCTAATGATATCCCCGTACATGGTTTAATCATTAATCCAGATACAGGAAAAGTTGATGTGGTAGTAAATGGTTATTAAGGATAGATAAATAAAACAGAGTATAGCTTATCGAAAGAAAAGTTATACTCTGTTTTTATTTTGTGATAGTCTTAAATATTTATGATATAATTAATAATAATTTGTGGATATTAATAGTTAATGGAGGTTTTTTTATGAATAATATAATCAAAATATGTATAATTTTTACGTTACTTAGTTTCTTGCCCTCGATATCTACAGCTCAAGTGTCTAGTGAATATATGGGAGATAAAAAACAAACATATAGTTTAGCTTATCCAGTAGTAGATATAGAGGATAAAAAGATTGCAGACAAAATAAATGAAGATATTGAAGCACAGCTTGAAGATTTAAAAGAAAAGATAGAAAAACATGTATATAGCAAAGTTGATATGACTTATTATGAAAAATATGAAGATGATAATATTATTTCTTTGATGTTTTATGTGAATAAGAAAAAGAAATTCTCTAATAGTATGGAATTAGAAGGTTATACTATCACATATGATAAACATACTGGCGAACGTGTACCTATGAGTAGATATCTAAATATCAATTTAGAACAATTGCAAGATGCTTTGAATAACAGCCAAGCTTATGCCGTTGATGGTTTGGATAATGGTGTTAATTTATCAAAAAGAATACCATATGTAAGTCATAATTATTTTATTTGTCATGATGGTTCAATAGGTTTATTGTATCAAGTTGGCGATTTGATGGAAGTGGAAGCTGGTGCTTGTAAGATTGTAGTATCACCAGAAACTATTGCCAAAGTAAATGAACTAAATAAAGCTAATGAATAAAAATAAAATATAAAGTGGGTGATAGTGTCATGGAAGATTATGGATTATTAGCCATTTTAGTTTTTTTAATATTTTTGTTGACAGTAGGTTTAATAATAACAAAAAAAGTAGAATTTGTACGTGCTTTGCCAGCTTTTGGCATAGTTACAGCGATATTAGCTGGTACTCCTATAACAGGCAGTGAATATAGCATTGCTGATTATGTTATTGTAAAAGGAGCTACGACTTTAGCTGAGCCGATGTTTATTTATATTTTAAGTGTGATGCTAGCAATATTTATTGTAGAATTTAAATTAGATGAGAGTATAAATCATTTATGTTTAAAGTATTTGCAAAATAATTTAAAAGGTATCTTATGGGTAGTAGCTATTTTGACAATAATAGTTTCTAGTATAATAACAAATTTTAGTTCGATAATTTTGATTGCGATTATATTTATGCCTATTTTGTTAAAAATAGGATTTAATAAGCAAGGTTCAGTCGTGTTGTTATTGTTATCTAGTGCGATAGGTAGTTGCTTAAATCCTGGATATCATATTTTGTACGCTAATTTATTGTCATGGAATATTGATAAAGTAAAAGATTTTTATTATATCATGGCAATTGTTGGCGTTATAGCTTTAGTTTTTTATATTTTATTGAACAGTAAATATGTTAAAGATATTGAAAGCATAGATTATGAGCAGAAAAATATAAAAGTAAATTGGCAGGGATTATGTACTATTTTCATACCATTTATAGCTGTTTTTGGCTTTAAATTAAATATTGAAACAGGTTTAATTTTAGCCTTATCTTATGGCTTTTTAGCTATGGGCTCCAAGCAGCCATTTATGGATATGTTGGAATTATTGAAGGTTAGTATTTATAAATCTACAAAGGTTATTATTTTATTATCAAGTGTGGGGATTTTCATGCATGCGGTAAAGACTCCAGAAGTTGTAGATTTAATGGCACCGTTATTATTGCATTTAATGCCAAAATCGCCAACGCAATGTCTATTATTTTTCACGATATTATCACCACTTGTTTTATACAAAGGACCTTTCAACTTGCAGGGTATGGGGGCAGGTTTAAGTGCTGTGATAATACCTTCAACATCTATGAATCCTATGGTATTAGGTATGGCACTATTATCGTTGAATAATTTGAGAAAAATGATAGACCCTTTAGATGTGCAAAATATAGCTTTGATGCAATATGTAGATGTGGATACTAATTTAGTTATCAAGAAAATTTTGCCTTATGCTTTGAGTATAAATTATATTATGTTGTTTTATGCCTTAGTAGCTGTTGTATAAAAATAATAAAAAATGCCTTCATAAAGTTTTTAGCTTTAGAAGGCATTTTTTTATTTTAAGCGTCTTTTAAGAAAGCACTATATCCTTTTTTAGTTTCATAAACATCAATTTTGCTAGTGATTTCCCATGGGGAGTGCATATTCAATACAGCAACACCGCTATCTATTACTTGCATACCATAAAGAGCCATGATATAAGCGATTGTTCCGCCACCGCCTAAGTCTACACGACCAAGTTCAGAAAATTGAATAGCTACATTATTTTTTTCCATGATAGCACGGATATTGCCGAGATATTCAGCATTAGCATCATTAGAGCCAGATTTTCCACGAGCTCCTGTGAATTTATTAAATGCCATACCATGACCAAGGTAAGCGATATTTTTCATATCAAAAGAACTTTTATACAAAGCATCATATGCAGAAGTTACATCAGAGGATAGCATTTTGCAATTAGCAAGACAACGTCTTAATGTTAAATCGCTATATTGACCAAGTAAATTCAAAACTTCAGCTACAGCATTTTCAAAGAAGCGAGATTGCATACCAGTAGCACCTACAGAACCGATTTCTTCTTTATCTACGAGAAGACAGCAAGATGTGCGAGTCATATTTTTAGTTTCAAGCATAGCTACTAAAGAAGTATAAGCGCAAACTCTATCATCTTGACCATAAGAGATGATCATACTACGGTCAAAACCAGCTTCTCTAGCACGACCAGCAGGTACTACTTCAAGTTCAGCAGAAAGAAAATCTTCTTCTTCGATACCGTATTTTTTGCCAACGATTTTTAAAACATTTGCTTTTACAGCATCTTTTTCAGCGCCATCAAGAGGAATAGAGCCAACTAAGATATCGAGGTTTTCACCTTCAATGACTTTAGCAGCATTTTTTTGCATTTGTTCTTGTGCTAAATGAATTAATAAATCTGTTACGCAAAATACAGGGTCATTATCATCTTCACCGATATTGATATCAACAATAGTTCCATCTTTTTTGGCTACAACACCATGGATAGCAAGTGGAACAGTAACCCATTGATATTTTTTGATACCACCATAATAATGTGTATCCATATAAGCAAGTCCACCATCTTCATAAAGTGGATTTTGTTTGATATCAAGGCGAGGACTATCGATATGAGCACCTAGAATATTCATACCATTTTCCATAGGTTCAGAACCGATATTGAATAATACAACAGATTTATTCATACATACGGAATAAACTTTATCACCAGCTTGAAGTGTTTCTTTATTAGTGATGATATCTTTTAAATCTCTATAACCAGCTCTTTGAGCTTGGAAAATAATTTCTTTTACACATTCACGTTCTGTTTTGCATTTACTTAAAAAATGACGATAGTTTAAGCAAAGTTTCTCTAATGCTTTTTTTTCAGAAGCGGAATAATTATTCCAAATATCTTTTTTAGCATTTTTTAATGCTTTTTTATCTTTTTTTTCTTTAGCCATATATAAACACCTCTTAAATGATAATTATTATATGCATAACAATTTTATTATAGCAAAGATTAAAATAAAATTTAATTATTAATTGAGATTTTTTATAAAGATACAAATAAAGGCTAGAATTTTCTAGCCTTTATTTTATTTCAGAGATAAATTCCCAGTCTTTGATATCTGTTATGCCAAGACCATTGTTTTCATTTAAAATGATATGATTTTGTTTATAGGATATACCACCAACTATAGGGTCTGTGGCAAGTAAATCAGCTGCATCTAAATCTGCTTTAGTGATGATGGATTTACCACCAGCTAAACTAGCAGATGCTGTAATGCCTACTTTGGACTCGAGCATACAACCCATCATACATTCAACGCCACAAATTTTTGCCATGTCAGCGATTTTTAAAGCATTGTGGATACCGCCAGCTTTCATGAGTTTGATATTGATTAAATCGCAAGCTCTTTTAGCGAGAAGTTCAAATACTTCATATGTGCCAAAAGCTGATTCATCAGCCATGATAGGAGTGTCTACATTATCTGTTACAAATTTTAGACCTACAGTATCATGAGCGATTACAGGTTGTTCAATGAGTTCAATATTTAAATTTTTATCTTCAAATTGGCGAATTAGGCGAACAGCTTCTTTAGGTTTCCAACCTTGATTGGCATCTAGGCGAATGTTTATTTCATTGCCTACAGCATTTCTAATGGCAACAATGCGTTTAAAATCTAAAGTTGAGTCGTTGCCAACTTTGATTTTTAAATCAGTATAACCATTATTTACAGCTTCAAGCGCATCTTGAGCCATGATTTCAGGTTCGCGTAAGCTAATTGTTAAATCAGATTTTATATCTGTGCGATAGCCACCTAATAATTTATATAATGGCAAATTGCACATTTGAGCGAATAAATCATAAATAGCGATATCTATAGCAGCTTTAGCAGAAGAATTATGAAGCATTGCTTTATCAATTTGATTGCAGATAGTTTCTAATTCGCAAATATTTAAGCCAATTAATTTAGGTGCAATGATATCATGAATGGCAGAGACTACAGACGCTTGACTATCTCCTGTGATGACAGCAGTTGGCGGAGCATTGCCAAAACCTATATTGCCTGTATCAGTGATTATTTTTATGATGATATCTTCGGCAAAGTCAACACGGCGCAGGGCTGTTATAAAAGGTTTTTTTAAGGGAATTTTAACTTTACCGATTTGAATTTGTATGATTTTCATAATGAATAAGACCTCAAAATATGATTATTTTTCAAATAGCACATCAATAGCAGTCATTGCCATAGCTTTAGCACCAATTAATGCTTGTTTCTTCGCATATTCAGAACCACTGGCATTAGCAAATTCTAAAGTGTGAACAAATAAATTATTGCCAATGCAAATAGTAGGTTGACAAGTTCTAGTAACATGACTGACATTGCCTACATCAGTAGAGCCATCAGCAAAATCATCAGGAAGTAGAGTATATTTTTCGCCAAGTAGAGAGAAATTTTCTTGATAATATTGATTTAATAGTTTATCACTGCGCAAGTTTTTATAAAGTGGCTCATAGTGATGCATTTTTAACTGTGTTTGATGTTTTTGTGCTATTTTTTGTGCTAATTTTTTGATTTGTGGAAGCATGACTTCTTCTAAATAATCTGTATCAAGACTGCGAATAGTAGCTCTTAGTGTAGCTTTAGCTGGAATGATATTAGGAGCTATGCCACCATCTGTGATAATTGTGCCAATGATATTAGGTTTAGTAAAGCTTTGCTTAAGCTTTTTAAATTCTTGATAAAAATCTACAAGTGCATCTAAAGCATTGATACCGTGATATACAGGGTCAGCGACATGAGCTTCTTTGCCTAGAAATGTTATTTCTAAAGGGTGAGTGGCAAATGATGTGCCACCGATAGTTGTTTTATCATCAGGGTGAATGATTAAACATGCTTGTAAATCATCAAAATAACCATTATCGGCAATATTTAATTTAGCGCCAATAGTTTCTTCAGCAGGACAGCCGAAGATTACTGTTTGGGCAATTTTATCTGTTACAGCATTGAAAGCTAATCCAGCCCCTAGACTCATTAAACAAATGAGATTATGACCACAGCCATGACCAATATCAGGAAGGGCATCATATTCAGCTAAAAAGCCGATTTTTTTATCTCCATTTCCTTTAGTGGCAATAAAAGCAGTAGAAAATGTGTCTTTGAGAATAGGCGTGAATATAAATTGAAATTCTTCTAAAAGTTTTTTGAGATAATTTACCGCTTTTATTTCTTGCATACTGATTTCAGGATGTTGATAAAGATAATCAGCAAGTTTGGATAAGACGGGTTCGAGTTTATCAATTTCTTGACAGACTAATTGTTTTAAATCTTGTTTGTACATAAATAAAATCTTTCTAAAAATAAAATTAATTGATGAAATTAATAGAATTAACGTAATTTGCAGTGCGCTTCACTGATAAAGAAATTAATATTATCCTCAGTAATATTAATAGTAGCATTTACACCTAATGGCAAAAATGCATTTGTGCGTTCATGTCCTGCTGGGAAATTATAAATTGTAGGAACTTTGGCTAAATTAGCATACTGCTGTAAAATTTCTTTAACAGTAAATTCATAAGGTTCTTGTTTATTTGGTTGGCAATGAGAAAAATTGCCGAAGATTAAACCTTTGATGTCTTTTAGTAAACCGTTTTGCCAAAGTTGACGAAGCATACGGTCGATAGCATAAGCATCTTCACCGATATCTTCTAAGAATAAAATACTATTTTCCCCTTTTAATTCATAAGGAGTACCGCAAAGAGAAGTGATAACGCTTAGATTGCCACCGATTAACTTACCAAATGCTCTACCTGGATAAAATGATTCTAAATCATGTTTTTTAGGTAGTGGAAAAGCACCGAGTGGAACAGACATGCGAAGACCACGACAAAAAGAAGAAATCGTATATTGCGTAGGTTTTCGTGATAAAGTTTTGAGCATAGGTCCATGAATAGTAACAAGTCGGCTATTTTGTCCAATGGCAGTATGAAGAGCTGTAACATCGCTAAAACCTATTAATAATTTTGGGTGTTTGCGGATTAAATCGTAATCTAATAAATCAAGAATACGTGTACAACCATAGCCACCACCAAAACATAAGATAGCATCAACTTCATCATCAGCAAAAAATTTATTGAGTTCACTTGCTCGCAATTTATCAGAACCTGCGAGATAACCTTCATTTGTTTTTAAAGTTTTGGAGATTTTTGTTTTATAACCCCATTGATGCAAAAGTTCAATGCCAGGAGTATAATCAAAATCTGCACAAGCAGTAGCTGGCGCTATGATGCCAATACAACTACCAATGCCAAGAATTTTGCCTTTGTGGCGAGTCTTCATCATAAAGGAAGCCTCCTTTATTCATAAATATTATTAATAAATCTAATTATTAGAATAGCATTTGAATAAGTATGAGTCAATTAAATGTTTTGACTTTATTGAAAATATAAAAGAAAAAACCATTATATTTAAATATATAATGGTTTTACTTATAAGATTTATTTTTCGGAAGCTTTTTCAGGGGAATTTTCGATATATGCTTCTTTAAAATCGATAGTGCCTAATATTGACCAGCGATAATTTTTTACATAAGGTTGAGCTATATAAGGTTGAGTAGTGTAATAAATCGGTAAGACAACAGCATCGTCCATTAAGATTTTTTCAGCTTCATGCATTGCTTGCATGCGAATTTCTTGATTGTTTGTATTTTGAGCTTTACGAATTAAATCATTATAAAGTGGATTGTGATATTGACCATCGTTATTTTCATCAAGATATACGTCCATAAAAGTCATAGGGTCGGCATAATCTCCAATCCATGAAGCACGAGCTACTTGGAAATTTCCTGTATTTCTAGCGTCTAAATACACTTTTGATTCTTGATTTAAAAGTTCTACATTGACGTTTAAATTTTCTTTCCACATAGCTTGGATTACTTCGGCTACAGCTTTATGCATTTCATTTGTATTATATAAAATAGTTATAGGAGGAAGACCTTCGCCATTTGGATATCCGGCTTCACTGAGTAATTCTCTTGCTTTTTGTGGATTGTATTCTACGAGATTGCCACCTTCACGGCGAAAATCTTGTTTAGTTATAGGATTAGTAAGCCCAGGAGGAACCCAAGCATAAGCTGGCTCTTTGCCACCTTTAATTACATTATTGACAAGTTTTTCTCTATCCACAGCCATAGAAAAAGCTTTACGCACTAGAGGATTATCAAATGGAGCTTTTTGTGTATTGAAACTATAATAATAAGAGCCTAAATAAGGACTCATTTTGAATAAGCCTTCTTTAGTCAAGCGTTCTTGTTCAGAGATTGGCGGTTCTACAGTGATATTAGCTTGACCACTTTCTACCATAGAAACACGAGTGGATTGAGATTCACTGATAGGCCATTGCATATTTTCAAGTTTAACTTTATCTTTATCCCAATATTTATCATTTTTGATAAATTGTAATTGATTAGAATGTATCCAATGAGTTAAAATGAAAGGCCCATTAGAAACAATTTTATCATTAGCTGCCCAGATTTCAGGGTCTTTTTCAACAACATGACGTGGTACAGGATAATAAGCATGAAAGGCAGTTAAATTTAAAAAATATGTGATAGGTGCTTTTAATTTTACATATAGAGTTTTATCATCTAAAGCTTTTACCCCTACTTGGTCAGCAGATACTTCTTGTTTGAAAAAGGCTTCACCATTATTTAATGGATACATCATATAAGTATTTTCAGAAGCTGTTTGAGGGTCAAGTACGCGTTTCCATGCATATTCAAAATCATGAGCAGTAAGAGGTGTACCATCATTCCAGAGAAGATTATCACGCAAATGGAATGTGTATTCTGTGCCGTCTGGAGAAATATCCCAACTTTTAGCTGCTGCTGGTTGAGGTTGTTCATGTTCATCTAAACGAGTCAAACCTTCAAATAAAGCAAGTTCTACATTTGATTCAGCGAGAGCTGTACTTTTAGCAGGGTCTAAAGTAGATGGTTCGCTTTCTAAAGCATAGCGAATAGTATCATCAGTCATAGCTTCATCACTACAACCACTGATGAGGAAACTATATACTATGAATATAGAAATTAAAATTAATTTAGGTGAAATAATTTTAAACATATAATCAGTCCTTTAATGATTAGATAATCAAATTTATTTTTGTGCTAGATAATTATAAATATATTGCCCTAATTTTCCCATTTCACGACCACCGATAGCATTTGATTTTAAATTAGAAGCAAAAATAATAATACTATAAGTGCCAAAATCTGCTTCTAAAATACCACCATCATGTTCGACAAAATCAAGCATACCTGTTTTATGATGGAATACAATATCTTCATCCCAATAATAAGGAATACGGTCTCTAAATTGTTGGCGAGCTAAGATTTGCCATGCGATATTAAACCTTGCTAAATGACGATTATCATAGATATGACAAAGTAATTTATGGTAATCATTTACAGTTAAATAATTTTCTCTACCTTGCTTACTTGCTTCAAAATCCATCATATAACGTTGAATTTTTGTCTGTTTTAAATTTAATTTATCAGCATAAGCTTGAATATTATGCATACCTAATTTTTTTATGAGAATATTTGTAGCTAAATTATCACTAAGGACAATCATTAGACTAGCAAGAGCTTTGATGCTGACTTTTGTATCACTATCCATTTCTTGTAATGCGCCACCACCTTCAACATGTGGTACATAATCAATAGAGATTTTTTCATTAAAATCTAAATCACTAGCGCATAATGTAGCTAAAATAAGAACTTTAATCATACTAGCTGATTTATGAAGGTGATTTTCATTTAAGCAAATTGTTTCTTGGGGATTTTTCAGATTGTAGATTAAATAAGACCAATCTCCATCTAATTTTTGTACATAATCATTTAGATAATTTTGTAATTTATTCATGATAACACATCTTTTCTGTATAATAATTAAATTATTATCTATTATATCATACTGTACACAAGAGCCAAAATACGTGATAAATACCTGCTATAATGGAGTTTGGAAATACTGTATACAGTATTTAATTGTAAATTTGTAAAAAAATATCTATGCAAGATAAAAATGACGTGCTATAATGATTTACGTTAAATACAGAAAAGGTATATAAGTAAAATTTATATATCTATTTTATTTTTTTATTTTATGATTTGTGAATAAAGATATTTCTATCAAGGAGTTGTGGTTTAATCATGAGTTTAAAAAACGCATATTTACAGAAAGTTTACGACAAAGTAGTAGCTAAAAATCCAAACGAAGCAGAATTCCAACAAGCAGTTTATGAAGTTTTAGAATCTATTACACCTGCAATTGAAAAAAATCCTGCTTATGAAAAAGCTAATATTATTGAACGCATGGTTGAGCCTGAACGTATGATTACTTTCCGTGTAACATGGGTTGATGATAATGGTAACGTACAAGTAAATCGTGGCTATAGAGTACAATTTAACTCTGCTATTGGACCATACAAAGGTGGTCTTCGTTTACATCCTTCCGTATGCGCTTCTGTAATTAAATTCTTGGGTTTTGAACAAGTATTGAAAAATTCTTTGACTACTCTTCCTATGGGTGGCGGTAAAGGCGGTAGTGATTTCGATCCAAAAGGTAAATCTGATATGGAAATCATGCGTTTCTGCCAAAGCTTCATGACTGAACTTGCAAAACATATCGGTGCAGATACTGACGTTCCTGCTGGTGATATCGGTGTTGGTGCTCGTGAAGTTGGTTACTTATTTGGTCAATACAAACGTCTTCGCAACGAATTCACTGGTGTATTAACTGGTAAAGGTTTATCCTTCGGTGGTTCTTTAGTAAGAACTGAAGCAACTGGTTATGGTTTATGCTATTTCGTTGAAGAAATGTTAAAAGATAGTAATACATCTTTTGCTGGTAAAGAAGTTGTAGTATCTGGTTCTGGTAACGTTGCTATTTATGCTGCTGAAAAAGCTATGGAATTAGGTGCAAAAGTTATTGCTATGAGCGATTCCAATGGTTATGTAGTAGATAATGATGGTATCAAACTTGATGTTGTAAAACAGATTAAAGAAGTTGAACGTAAACGTATTAAAGAATACGCTGAACGTGTTGAAGGTGCACAATATCATGAAGGTTGCAAAGGTATTTGGACTGTTAAATGTGATATTGCTCTTCCTTGTGCAACTCAAAATGAAATTGATCTTGAATCCGCAAAAGCTCTTGTAGCTAACGGCTGTAAAGTTGTTGGTGAAGGTGCAAATATGCCTTCCACTATTGATGCAATCAACTATTTCTTAGACAATAAAGTTCTCTTTGCTCCTGCAAAAGCTGCAAATGCTGGCGGTGTTGCTACTTCCGGTCTTGAAATGAGCCAGAACAGCGAACGTTTAAGCTGGACATTTGAAGAAGTAGATGCAAAATTACATTCAATCATGGTAAATATCTACAAAAATGCAGCAACAACTGCAAAAGAATATGGCTTTGAAGGTAACCTCGTAGTAGGTGCAAACATTGCTGGTTTCTTAAAAGTAGCAGATGCTATGCTTGCTCAGGGCTATGCTTATTAATAAGTAATTTAAAATATAGAATAAAGCAATTAAAAGTGCAGAAATTTATTTTCTGCACTTTTTTATTTTGTAAAGCTGTCGTTAATCAATAAAAGTTTATAAATATCAAAAACAAATTCTTATTTAATAATTATTATTAATATGATATAATTAATAGTATAAAACTAGGATTTATAAATGATTTTAAATTTGATAATAATATAAATAAGGAGGATATATTTTGTCTGATTTTATAACAGTAAAAGGAGCGAGAGCTCATAATTTAAAAAATATAGATGTAAAAATTCCTCGTGATAAATTAGTAGTAGTAACAGGATTGAGTGGCAGTGGAAAATCTTCATTAGCTTTTGATACGATATATGCCGAAGGTCAACGTCGTTATGTAGAATCTTTATCTGCATATGCTAGACAATTTTTAGGGCAGATGGATAAACCAGATGTTGATTATATAGAAGGACTATCTCCTGCTATATCTATTGACCAAAAGACAACAAGTCATAATCCTCGTTCTACAGTGGGAACAGTTACCGAGATTTACGATTATTTGCGTTTATTATTCGCTAGAGTGGGAAAACCTCATTGTCCCAAATGTGGTAAACCTATTACTCAACAGACAGTAGACCAAATGGTGGATAATATCATGAGTTTGCCAGAACGCAGTAAATTATTGATCATGGCACAAATCATTCGTGGGAAAAAAGGCGAATATAAAAAAGTATTGGAACAAATTCGCAAAGAAGGTTATGTGCGTGTACGCATTGATGGCGGAGTTATAGATATTAATGAAGAAATTAATCTAGAAAAAAATAAAAAACATACGATTGAAGTTGTAATCGACCGCTTGATTGTGCGTGAAGGCATTGAACAACGTTTAGCAGATTCACTTGAAACTGCTTTAGATATAGGCGAAGGAATTGTCTATGTACAAGTAGTTGATGGTGAATTATTGATGTTTAGTCAAAATTTTGCTTGTATAGATTGTGGTATCAGTCTGCCAGAGATTGCTCCGCGTATGTTTTCTTTCAATAGTCCATATGGGGCTTGCCCAGAATGTAGTGGACTTGGCAGTCATCAACAATTTGATCTGGATTTAGTAATGCCTAATAAAAATTTAAGCCCAGCAGAAGGTTTATTTGCACCATTATCTAAAAATCCAGCTTCTTATGCTATGGTAGAGATTGAAGCTGTATTAAAAAAATATGGTTATACTTTAAATACTCCATGGAATGAAATCGATAAAAATATTCAAGAGTATTTGATAAATGGTTCAGGTGAAGAAAGATTTAATTATTCGTATGTGAATATGTATGATGAATATAAAGAGTATTTTTCACCATTTGAAGGTGTAATGCCTATGCTTGAGCGTCGTTATAAAGAGACTAATTCAGATATAATGCGAGAATCATATGAAGCATATATGAGCACTACACCATGTCCAAAATGTAAAGGAGCAAGGTTAAAACCAGAAGTATTGTCAATCACTATTGGCGATAAAAATATAAAACAAGTAACAGATATGACTATCGCTGAAGCTAGTGAATTTTTTAAAAATCTTAAATTCACTGAGCGTGAAGAAATCATTGCTAAACAGATTATGAAAGAACTTCATGCTAGATTAGGTTTTTTACTAGATGTAGGGTTAGAATATTTGACATTATCTAGAGCAGCAGGTACTTTATCTGGTGGGGAAGCTCAGCGTATTCGCTTAGCTACACAGATTGGTTCAGGTTTAGTTGGCGTATTATATATTTTAGATGAACCTAGTATAGGACTTCATCAAAGAGATAATAATAGGTTGTTAGCTACATTAAAACATCTTCGCGATTTAGGAAATACTTTGATTGTGGTAGAACATGATGAAGATACTATGTATGCAGCAGATTGTATTATTGATATAGGGCCAAAAGCAGGAGCTGGTGGCGGTGAAGTAGTAGCTCAAGGAACTGTTGAAGAAATCAAGCAAAATTTAAATTCAATAACAGGGCAATATTTAAGTCGTAGAAAATATATACCAGTACCAAAAGAGCGAAGAAAAGGCAATGGTAATTTTATCGAAGTTGTCGGTGCTAAAGAAAATAATTTAAAAAATATAAATGTAAAATTTCCATTAGGTGTATTTACTGTAGTAACAGGTGTTTCTGGTTCTGGAAAATCTACTTTGGTAAATGAAATATTGTATAAAGGTTTAGCAAGTAAATTATATACAATAAAAGGAAAACCAGGTAAACATAAAGAGATAAAAGGCATTGAAAATATAGATAAAATCATCAATATTGACCAATCGCCAATAGGAAGAACACCTCGCTCTAATCCTGCGACATATACAGGTGTATTTGATAGCATTCGTGAGTTATTTAGCCAAACTAATGAAGCAAAGATAAGAGGATATAAACCTGGTCGTTTTAGTTTCAACGTCAAAGGTGGACGTTGTGAAGCTTGTCATGGTGATGGCATTATAAAAATCGAAATGCACTTTTTACCAGATGTATATGTTCCATGTGAAGTTTGTAAGGGAGCGAGATATAATCGTGAAACTTTAGAAGTAAAATATAAAGGGAAAACTATATCTGATGTACTCAATATGACAGTTGATGAAGGCTGTGTATTTTTTGAAAATATACCTAAAATTTATCGCTATATGAAAGTATTACAAGATGTAGGACTTGGTTATATTCAATTGGGACAGCCAGCGACAACATTATCTGGCGGTGAAGCACAGCGTGTAAAATTAGCTTCTGAATTAGCTAGAAGAAGTACAGGAAAGACTCTTTATATTTTAGATGAACCGACAACAGGACTGCATACAGCAGATATTCATCAACTTTTAGATGTATTACAGCGATTAGTTGATGGTGGAGATACTGTAGTTGTCATTGAACATAATCTTGATGTGATTAAGACAGCAGATTATTTGATTGATTTAGGTCCTGAAGGTGGCAATCGCGGTGGTACTATTGTAGCCAAAGGAACACCAGAAGATATAACGAAAGTAAAAGCTTCATACACAGGGCAATTTTTAAAACCTTTACTTGAAGAAGGAAAAAGATTAAATAAACGAGATGCATAAAAATAAAGACCTTAAGCCAAATGATATGCACCCAAAATATTGGATATATTAATTAAGTTACTAATTGAGACTTAGTTCTGTATTCTACAGGGCTAAGTCCTTTTAGCTTTATCTTTATCCGTTTTGTATTATAATATTTTATATAAGAGTTTAACTCTTTTTTAAATTTTTTTTAATAGAATAATTTGCTTTTTAATAAATCAAAGAAATTTTCTATTATGGCATTATCTAAGCAATTGCCTTTTCGTCTCATGCTTTAGATAATGCCTTTTTCTTTTAATAATTCTTAATATCTTTTATTCTGATATTACTATTTATGAGCTGGAGGTAACATTGTTCCTATTATTTCGTTTATCTTTTTTGTTATTTCTTTATTATTTTTATGTCTAATTTTTAGAATGTAGTTTATCATAATTTAAGGTTTTTATTTTAAATTTATTTTTTTGCATAGAAACATGCTGTTTTATAAGTTAATTCTGTAGATGTAAAAGTTCTAATTTTCTTTATATCTACAGTTTTATTGAAGCCTGTGACACCTGTATTTTTTAAATGTTTTAAGCTATCAAAAGGAGTAGGAAATGTTAAAATATATTCTTTGTTTAGTGTATATATTTTAGGAAAGTATTTGTTTAGTAAAAAATAGATATCATTAAAGGATAAATAATTTAAAGAAATTCCAAAATGCTTTTTTATCTCTAAAAGATTATCTTTAATATATAGTGAAAAAGCAAGTTCATTAGTATTTTTAGAAATAAGATATAATAATTTTTCTAAATCATTAATCCATTGAAATACAGAACTAGAAACGATTATATCGACGTTGGGAATATTTAGATTTTCAATATTGCCTTTAATAAATTTTTCATAATTAATATCTGTTAAGTAAGTAGTAGTATCAAACATATCATTTAAAATTATTAAAGATGGATTATAAGAATTAATAAATAATTTAGTGAAAATACCAGTACCGCAACCAATTTCAAACATACTAGAGTATTTACTAGTAGAGTTTATTTTTAAAAGAGATAATAAATCATTAGCTAGTTCTTTTTGGACTAAAGCATTTTGATTATAAGTAATATATTTATTATTAAAATTCATGAATATGTTCCCCCATAAAATATTGCCAATTATTTATTTTATGCCATAAATAATGTCCTGTTGATAATTTATACACAGGAATATTTTTTTTTATAAATAATTTTTTTTGTTTATATGCAGGAATAATTTTGTCTTTATCACCAATAAAGGCTTTAGTAAAAATAAATGGTAAATCCTGATAATTATCTTTAAAGTATTGTAGTTCCATTTTTATGGAGAAAAAATCTTTTTCAGGTATTTTAAAATTGGAATCAATATCCATATTTTTATAAAACATTAATAAGGTTTGAGGAGTTAATGTTTTTAGTGTAAAATCTAGCATTTTGAGATTTATACCATAATTGCCGAGAATACAATTATGACCATTTAGAGCTATTATTTCCTTACAAGATAATTTAGTTTCAATTAAGTATTTGGTTAAATAATAACAACCAAAAGACCAACCAATAGCAATAATTTCTTCATAGTTATCTGGATTTATTTGAACTTTATAAGGAAAATTTAAAACTTTTAATTCATAATTAGGAGGTATTTTTAAATGTTGTACTACATGATTATCCATTCCCCAGCCATTAAAGAATAATATTAGTTTCATGATATTGACTCCTTTTTAAAGTAATTTAATTAATTCGGTGATGACAAAGTACAAATCTTCTTGTGTATGACTAGCTGATATAGCAAGACGCAATCGACTTTGATTTTGTGGGACTGTCGGTGGGCGGATAGCAGATAAAATAATATGTTTTTCATAGAGTTTTTGAGCTATTTGCAGAGCTTTTTCATTGCTATGCACAATGATAGGCACGATAGGAGTCGTTAAGTTTATATCTATATTATTTTGTCGTAATAAATTTTGTACATAAGAAATATTATCGTATAATTTATCAACTAAACTATTATCGTTAGCAATTAAGGATAAGGCTTCAAGGCTACTTGCTATATCTGCTGGTGTCAATGCTGTAGAAAAAATGTAACTGCGAGCCTTATTGATGAGATATTCAATAAGAATTTTTTTGCCAGCGACAAAGCCACCTTCTGAAGCAAGGGCTTTGCTTAAAGTACCTAATTGAATATCAATTTTTCCTTGTAGGTGAAAATGTTCTACACTGCCATGACCTTTGCCCAAGACTCCTGTAGCATGAGCATCATCAACCATAGTTAAAGCATTGTATTTATGTGCTAAATAAGCTATTTCATCTAAAGGAGCAATATCTCCGTCCATGCTAAATACACTATCGGTAACGATTAATTTCGTATGAGAATATGGTAAATTTTTTAATATATTTTCTAAATCTGCCATATTTTTATGACGATAAATTAAAGTTTTAGCTTTGCTGAGTCGACAGCCATCAATTATACTTGCGTGATTTAATTCGTCGCTGATAATGTAATCATTATTATTAGTCAATGCACTAATAGTGCCAACATTAGCCATATAGCCAGTATTAAAGACCAATGCTTTTTCTGTAGATTTAAATTCAGCAAGTGCTTGTTCTAATTTGGCAAATAAAATATGAGAGCCAGATATCAAACGTGAGCCACCAGAGCCTGTGCCGTATTTTTCGATAGCATCAATAGCAGCTTTTTTCACTTGTGGGTGATGGGTAAGCCCTAAATAATTATTAGAAGCCATCATCAAAAATTCTTCATTATCTTTTAGAACTTTAGTGGCAGAAATGGGAATATAAGTTATAGGTTTTCGATATAATTGCTGTTGATGTAAAAATTCTATTTCAGTTAAATATTTATTTAAATTATCTTGCATGATAAACTCCATTTCAATTTATAAATTAATATCTACAAGTACGGGCTGTCTTTCAAGATAATTTTGCAAAGCTGTGATATCTACAGGTGTTTTTACAAAAAATACTCGACCACCTTGACTGCTATGTAGTGGTTTCATTTTAGTAATGCGGTGATAAATATTATTAGCAGATACATAACCGATAATATAATTAGGATCATCAGACCAACATAATTCTCCTACGATATTTGGTGCGGATAAAACTTTACTAGCTAAGACGAGAGCTTCTTGTACATGATTGTCTGTATAGCCTAATTCATCAAAATGTTTTTTTGCTTGTAGTGTATCTTTGAAATCCATGCGACTGACGCGAATTCCTCTCATGCCTGTATTATCCAAGCGTTTTCCAGTAGTGGCATCAATTAAAATAGCACCACGCATATTTTCTTGTAGTGATAATAAAGATGACATAGCACTATCTATGGCTATTTTAGAAATACCAGCATTAGCTAAGAATTCACAAGTATTTTTATGTCCATCACTTACATTAATAGCCGTATACGTTTCCATCTTAAGCATAGGAATAGTTATGATATCTTTGGGTTTAACTTCTTCAATAGTAAGGCGAATAAAATCTGCTCTGCCTTTTTCATGAGTTAAAGCTCGTTGAATTAAATTTTCTGTGATTGTAGTTAAATCTTGTGTTGTAATCAAACGTTCAGCACCGGAAATATGATGACCACCATGTTCATGAGCTCCACCTTGAGCTGAACGCATACGAATGCTATAGAGCATAAATATTATCTCCTTTTATGAATTATTTTCTTTAAGATATTTACTAAAATAGGGGAAGCTATAGCAGTGAAGATAAGTCCAGGAATGGTAAATAAAATCATGGAAAATGTCAAAGCACCAAGATTGCCTAGAAAGAAAAATAGACTAAATCTAGCGATGAGTGAAGCGATAGGGCCAGCGAAAATTATCATATAAAGATGATTTTGAGCTAAATATAAAAGTAGACCAACGATTAGACGAAATTGCATGGCAATAGCTACATTTAATATATTTTGTGTACCTAAAGCTAAACAGATTACACTAGATAAAATGCCACTGATGATATATTTTTTAAAACCAAAGACACTACAAATAGCTACAGCTAGTGGAGCTGATAATTGGAATTCAATGCCAGGAATGATATTAGGAATTTTGATTGAGCCTAATATAGAAATCATGGCAACTAAAATAGCGATTTCACAAAGTGTAGAAGTTTTATATCTCATATTGTCAACCTTTCTATAATTTTAGTTAACATTTTAAAGAAAGATGAGATATTTGTCAAATAAAAAAACAGATATAGATTTCATAAGAAAAATATATCTGTAGATTAGTTTTGTTTAATTAAAGATTTTTTTTAGTTTTGTAAAAGGAATGGTCAATAATCCTAGGGCAAATAAAACAGTGAATAGACCGATTAAAGATAAGACAGTAGGTATTTCTTGATAAAAGAAAATACCAAAGAGCATAGCAGCTATAGGTTCACCAGAGGCTAAAATGGCAACTTTGCCAGCTTCGACATAATTTAAAGCTACAGTAAAGCAAATATATGGCAATACAGAAGTAAGCAAAGAATGTAATAATAAAAATCCGCTCATAGGCGCTGGGTCAATTTGAATGATTTCCCAAACTTTTAACCAATCAGTAAAAGGCAATAAAGCTATGCCAACAGCCATTAAGCTATAAATTGTAACTGTGAAAGAATGATAGCCTTTGAGCATGGCGATTTTGGAGAATATACTATATGTACCGTAGAAAAATGCACCTAAAGTGCCAATGATAATACCGATGGTAGTCCATTTCATAGCACCGACTTCTTCTAAGACGCCACTAGATAATATACAACCAATTAAAGCCACAATAGCACAAACGGTTTTTTGCAAAGTGAGTTTTTCTTTGAATAAAATACTAGCCAAAATCAATACAAATATAGGGGCAAGGCTCAATAAAACAGCAGATAAGGATAAGGTCAATTCATTTATGGCGAAGTTATAACAAAGATTTAGACCTAACATACTAAAAATACCAGCACAAATAAAAATCCATAAATCCTTTAATTTGATTTTGAGTAATTTTTTGTCTAAACATAGTAAACCGGCAATAATAATGATAATAGCAACAATGATGCGAGTTTCGACAATAGAAACACTATTTAGACCTAATTCGCTAAGTTTTCGGACAAAAATCCCCGCAGAACCCCACATTATGCCCGACAAAATGGGAAAAATTTGAATCCATTGCTTCAATTTCATAAAATAACGCTCCTAAAATAAATTTCATATTTTAAGATTATACTATGTTAATATTTGACTAACAATATATTGACTTTAAAGGAATAAATTAATGAAATGTAACTAAAAAAAAAGAGCTTATTAAAGATTTTTCAATCCATAATAAGCTCCACAAAAATTATACATTAGATTAAGATTTGATTAATATATAGGTTTTGATTTGAAGACATAAGTGTATTTATGTCAGAGGTATAATAATAGCCTACAATATATTATTAATATTATTGTAAACTATGTGCGCTGTGATAAGATGCTTCTGCTTCGTTATCTCTTTTAGTAATAAGTCTATAAGTGATGAGATTTGCTAAGAAGCCTAAATAAATAATGCCTAAAGTTAAAGCAGTAATTGTTGGATTATTTATATAAAGGGAAAGAATGAAACTTGCAATAGCTACTAATAAAGCACGAATAATAAGAACAGTTTTCATAATGAAATTCCTCCTGATTTTAAAAAATATATATAAAATGTTGTATAATTTTTTTCGTGAAAATTTATTTCGGTTATTATTATAACGCTTTATAATCAAGAGTCAATGAATTTGAAGAAAGTTTATATCTTAAAATTGTTGTCAAATATAGCTATTTTCAAAAAATTTTTTAATATGTAAAAATAGGCGTATTATTTGCGCAAAAAGATAGAATTTAATATTATAATAAAGATTATAAGTATAAAAAATAATTTATGGTGATAGATTATGAGTAATTTTGATTTTTTAAAAGAAAAATTTCCAGTATTAGCAAATTTAGGTGATTTAGCAGAAAAATATTTATATACAGACCCTAATTCTTGTTTAATTAAATTAGGCATGATAGGGGAAACTGTTGTAAATTTAATTTTTGAATATGATAATATAAAAAAACCGACAGAAGATAAAGCGGTAAATCGTATAAATATTTTAATTCGTGAAGGTTATATTGATGAACAACTTAAAAATATTTTACATGCTTTGCGTAAAGCAAGAAATAAAGCTGTTCATGAAAATTATGAAAAGCCTTGTGGTCTTTTATTAGAATTTGCCTATGTGCTTAGTGAGTGGTTTATGCAAACTTATGGAGATTATAGATATGAACACAGACCATTTATTTTGCCTAAAAAAGAAGATATTTATTATACAAATATTGAAGAAAACGAATTACAGCAATTAACACAATCTGCATTGCAAACAGCTTCTAAAGCAAAAGTTATTAAAAGAGATAAACGTTTGAATTTAATAAAATCGGCAACAGATAGATTAAATTTAACAGAAGAACAGACAAGATATATCATTGATGCACAACTAAGAGAAGCTGGTTGGCAAGTAGATACAAGAAATATTCGCTATAGCAAAGGCTCAAGACCACAGAAAAATGTAAATATGGCAATAGCAGAATGGCCTACAATGACAGATAAAAAAACTACAGGTCATGTAGATTATGCGTTATTTATTGGTTTAAAACTTGTAGCAGTAGTAGAAGCTAAAAGTATAGATAAAGATATTTTATCTGTAATGGATTATCAAGCTAAAGAATATGCTAGTCAAATTATAATTGATGAAAAATATTTAATTGGTCAATATGGTGAGTATAAAGTTCCTTTTGTATTTGCGACGAATGGTAGACCGTATTTAAAACAGATAGAAACAGCTTCGGGTATTTGGTTTAGAGATTTACGCAGTAGTTTAAATTATCCTGTAGCTTTGAGAGGTTTTAAATCTCCAGAAGGACTTAAAGAATTATTGCAATTAGATATAGAAAAAGTAAATAGTGAATTAACAAATTATAATCAAGGCTTTTTAGTAGATAAGCAAGGTTTGAATTTGAGATATTACCAAGTAAATGCGATAAAAGCAACTGTTGATGCTATCGTAGCAGGCAAGAAAAATATTTTATTAGCCATGGCTACAGGTACAGGAAAGACTCGCACTATTTTAGGTATGATATATCTATTTTTAAAGACAAAGAGATTTCACCGCATATTATTTTTAGTGGATAGAACGAGTCTAGGTGAGCAAGCTTATGAAACTTTTCGTGAGGTAAAGCTTGAAGAATTGATGACTTTAGATGAAATCTATAATATAAAAGGGTTAAATAATAAACAGATAGATAGAGAGACTAAAATACAGATAGCCACTGTACAAAGTATGGTTAAAAGATTGTTGTATCAAAATGATGAAGATGGTGAAAAATATAATAAAATGCCGTCTGTCAGTGATTTTGATTTAATCATTGTAGACGAAGCTCACAGAGGTTATATATTGGATAGACAGATGAGCGAAGAAGAACTTTTGTATAATAATCAACAGGATTATATCAGTAAATATCGCTATGTCATTGAATATTTTGATGCCGTAAAAATAGGGCTTACGGCTACACCAGCACTGCATACTACAGAAATTTTCGGCGAACCAGTATTTACTTATTCTTATCGTGAAGCTGTCAATGATAGATTTCTAGTAGACCATGATGTACCGCACAATATTCGTACAAGATTATACAATGAAGGTATAGTCTATCATAAAGGCGATAATATGTTACTTTATGATACAGCTACAAAAGAGGTAACAAATGTAGCTTGCTTAGAAGATGAAGTTCATATCGAAGTGGATAAATTCAATCGTGAAGTAATCACCGAAGATTTTAACCGCAAAGTCTTAATCGAAATCATAGAGAGTATCAGTAGAAAAAATAATCAAAAAGATGAAGATAAGCAGGGAAAAGTATTAATTTTCGCTGTTGATGATAATCATGCAGATTTAATCGTAAAAATCTTAAAAGAAATTTGCCCTGATTATAATATTCCTAGTGATACAATTATCAAAATCACTGCTAGTGCAGGTCAAGGAAATAAAGACCGTATTTTAGAATATATACGTCGTTTTAAAAATGAAAAAGATCCTTCTATTGTTGTTACTGTAGATTTGTTGACTACAGGTGTTGATGTGCCGAAGATAGATACTTTAGTATTTTTACGTAGAGTGAAATCTCGTATTTTATTTGAACAGATGTTAGGCAGAGCAACTCGTCTATGTCCGCAAATTGATAAGACTTGTTTTGAGATTTATGATCCTGTAGGTGTATATGAAGCTTTAGACAGTGTAAATACTATGAAACCTGTCGTGGTAAATCCTAATATCAGCATAAGAGATATCATCAATAAAATAAAAGAAGATAATGGCATATATACAGCAGATGAACTGAAATATAAACAAAATCAATTAGAGCAATTAGTCGGTAAATTAAACCGTAAACAACAATCTATGAGCGATAAAAAGAAAAAAGATTTCAAAACAATGACAGGTAAATCAACAACTGATTTTATTGACGAATTGAGAGCTTTGCCAGTAGAAAAAATTAGCTCTTATATACAAGAGCATGAAAGCTATTTTACTTTTTTACAAGAAAAAGATGCTTGTCATGGCAAGACTCGCATTATTTATGAGGGTGAAGATGAAGTAGTATCTCATACTAGAGATTATGGAAATACGCAAAAACCACAAGATTATATAGAAAGCTTCACTCAATATTTAAAAGATAATATGAATGAAATAATGGCTTTGAAATTAATCTGTACAAAACCTAGCGATTTAAAACGTGAAGATTTAAAAAGATTATGCTTAAAACTAGATAGTAATGGTTTTAGTCAAACACATTTAAATACAGCTTTAAACCAAATGACTAATCAAGAGATAACAGCAGATATCATCAGCATAATTCGTCAATGTATGCTTGGCAGTGCTAGAGTTAGTCATGAAGAACGTATAAAAAAGGCTATGGAAAAATTGAAAGCAAATCATTATTTTTCTGTAAGTGAAGAAACTTTCTTGAAAAGCATAGAGAAATATTTATTGCATGAGTCTGTAATCAATAAAGAAACCTTTGATACCGATACAAGATTTGTAAAAAAAGGTGGTTTTAAAACTATTGATAAAAAATTTGGCGGACATTTAGCGGAAATTATAGTAGAATTAAACCAATATTTATATGAAGATGGAGGAAAAATAGCTTGAACACACAAGAGATAGTAGCAAAACTTTGGAATTTATGTAATGTACTAAGAGATGACGGTATAACTTATCATCAATATGTAACAGAACTCACCTATATTTTATTTTTGAAAATGGCAAAAGAAACAGGTGTAGAAGCAAATATTCCTGAAGCATATCGCTGGGATAATTTAGTAAATAAAAGCGGTATTGAATTAAAAAATTTCTATAAAGAATTATTAGATAAATTAGGCACTAATACTACAGGCAGAATTAGAGAGATTTATCAAGGTTCAGCGACCAACATTGAAGAACCAAAGAATTTAGAAAAAATAATTAAAACTATAGATGAACTTGATTGGTACAGTGCTAAAGAAGAAGGCTTGGGCAATCTTTATGAAGGTTTGCTCGAAAAAAATGCCAATGAGAAAAAATCTGGAGCAGGGCAATATTTTACCCCTCGTGTACTCATTGATGTGATTGTAGAGCTTGTAGCACCACAGGCAGGCGAACGTTGTAATGATCCAGCTTGCGGAACTTTTGGCTTTATGATTTCTGCAAATAATTATGTAAAATCTCAAACTGATGATTATGATGATTTAGATGAAGAACAAAGTGATTTTCAATATAAAGAAGCTTTTACAGGTTGTGAATTAGTACATGATACGCATAGATTAGCTTTGATGAATGCAATGCTTCACGATATTGATGGCGATATCATGCTTGCTGATACATTATCCAATCAAGGAAAAGCATTAAAAGATTTTGATGTAGTGCTTGCCAATCCTCCTTTTGGTACGAAAAAAGGTGGTGAACGTGCAACACGTGATGACTTCACTTATCCTACGAGCAATAAACAGCTGAATTTCTTGCAACATATTTATCGTAGTTTAAAAGCCAATGGCAAAGCTAGAGCAGGTGTTGTACTTCCAGATAATGTGTTATTTGCTGACGGTGATGGCGAAAAAATCCGTGCTGATTTAATGGATAAATGCAATCTGCATACAATTTTGCGATTACCTACAGGGATTTTCTACGCTCAAGGTGTAAAAACGAATGTATTATTTTTCACACGTGGCAAAACAGATAAAGATAATACAAAAGAAGTGTGGTTCTATGATTTAAGAACGAATATGCCTTCTTTTGGTAAAACAAATCCACTCAAAAAAAGCGATTTTGCCGATTTTATCAAAGCTTATACAGCAGAAGATAGACATAAAATACAAGATGAAAGATTTTCTGTATTTACAAGAGAGCAAATCGCCGAAAAAGGCAATAGCCTTGATTTAGGCTTGATAAAAGATGATAGTATCTTAGATTATGAAGACTTGCCAAATCCTATTGATTGCACAGAAGAAATGATTGCAGATTTATCCGAAGCACAAGCCTTACTTAGTGAAGTTGTAAGTGAATTGAATTTATTAGATAAGTAGGAAAAAGGTGATATTATAATGAAAATAAAAATAACAGGAGAAAAATGGGAATATGAACAAGATGGAGTATTGTTTTTAGTTCAAAGAGCAGAGGAAATGCTAAATCATTCTACAGTTCATTTGTATAAAGTACCTATTTTAAATACTTTTTTACTTATAAAAGAATATTTAGAAGTTAATAAATTAGTAAAAAATGAGATTATTAATAAAAACCATTTATCTCATATAATGGAGGAATTTATAGATACATTAAAAAAAGATATAGTTGTAAAAGATATATTAACAGAGGAAAAAATAAACTATATAGTAGATAAAATAAATACATCAAAAGATAATGATAAAGAGCAAATAATGATTTATTTATTTAATTTATTAAAAGGGTACGTTAATTGGTGTGGTGATTATTTAAAAAGGATAGTACAAACAGGTAAAGAGAAAAAGAAGATAGAGGATGTATTGAAAGCATATTTATCCTCATTGATAGGTAGCGGATATAGTCAAGAGTATATATATCAATATTTAGAAAAGTTATTTTGTGAAGATAATATAAATCCAGTTGATGTATTAAATAAATTTATAGACAGATTTGATTTAGAAAGAAGAAAATATAATGTATATATAGTTGCTAATAAAAAAATAAGTAAATTTAAAATGATATTAGAGAGAAGAATACAAGCTATTTTTGAAGAAGATGAATATTTTGCAAAATTATCATCAAATCCCAAATATAACAAAAAGAATTATATAATATTAAAATTTGAATTGTCAGAGATGGATGAGAAAAAGGCTTTAGAGGAAGCATATAGAAGATTAGATATATTTTTTAGATATTATAAATTTTTAGGACATAAGAAAAAAAGATTAGTTTTAAATAGAGGAATGATAAGAGATGAAAAAAATGAGTGTAGTTTTGTAAATATAAAGTCAAGTATATTTAATAATGTAAAAATAACCTCAGATAGTTCAGAGAAGATATTAGGTGCGTATTCAGATAATTTAATTATAAATTTAAATATAAAGAGGGAATTTGAAAAGATAGATAAAACAATTTTTATGCATAATTTAGCAATGGAAAGTAGTGATTTGAGAAATAGCTTTTTGAATTTATGGTCAGTACTAGAAATTTTATGTGTCGATAATCAAGATCAAAGTAAAATAGACAAAATTAAAAATTCAATTTTACCCATATTAGAAAGAGATTATTTGCATTGTATTTTTGAAGAAATAGATGGATATTTAAATAGATACTTGGATGAGAATAGTTATAATGAAATAATAAAAGAATTACCTGATGGAAATAATGAATTTAAAATAGCATGTCTGGTTATTTTAGATGAATATAGTAATTTAAGAGAAAAAATATATACAGACTTAAAAAGATATCCATTAATTAGAAGTAGAATATCACAAATAAATAATATATATAAAAACCCTAAAGAAATAGAAAAAGATTTAAAGAGATTTTTAAAAAGAATAGAATGGCATATAAATAGATTATACAGAACTAGAAATGCTATAATTCATTCTGGAGAAAATCCTAATAATTTAAATTTGCTAACTGAGCATTTACATAATTATGTAGATGAAGTCTTACTAGAAACAATGTTTTTCTTGGTTAATACTAATTTAAGTGATGTTAGCAGTATTTTTATTAATGCAAAATTTGTTATGGATAATATTATAAAACTATTAAAAAAAGGGGAAAAATTATCTGAAGAAGATATACAAATCTTAATGAATGTAATGTTTTTAAAATGAGGTAATAATGGACAAATATAGTTTTTTTTATAAAATCCCTGATAATTGGTATTGGACAAAGTTAGGAAAGATAACATCAATTATTGGGGGCGGAACACCATCATCAAAAATAAATGAATACTATGATAATGGTGATATTGCATGGATTACTCCTTCAGATTTATCAAATTATAATAATATGTATATATCTAAAGGAAAGAAAATGATAACAAAGTTAGGTTTAATGAAATCTTCTGCTAAACTTTTGCCAAAAGGAACGGTTTGTTTATCTTCAAGAGCTCCAATAGGTTATGTTGTAATTGCAAAAAATGAATTATCAACAAATCAGGGATTTAAAAGCTTTTTACCATCTAAAGTCTTTAAATCAGAGTATTTGTATTGGTATTTAAAGAGTATAAAACATATTTTAGAAGCTAAAGCAAGTGGAACAACTTTTCTTGAATTATCAGCCAAAAAAGCTGGTGAGGTAGAGATACCTTTACCACCAATAAGTGAACAGCAAAGAATAGTAAATAGAATAGAGTCTTTATTTGTTAAATTGGATAGAGCAAAGGAATTAATAGAAAATACTTTAGCTCAATTTGAACAAAATAAAATGGCAATACTGCATAAAGCTTTTATTGGTGAATTAACAGCAAAATGGAGAAAAGAAAATAATATTGATTTATCTAGTTGGGAAAAAATAAAATTGGGTAAAGTATTATTACCAATGCAGACAAAAAAACCAACAGGACAGTTTTTTAGATATATAGATATAGATGCTATTGATAATAAACGTCAAATTGTTAAAGCACCTAAGTTAATATTAACAGAAAAAGCACCTAGTAGAGCTAGTAGAGGTGTTGAAACTGGAAATATATTATTTTCAATGGTTAGACCATATTTAAAAAATATAGCACAGATTGACAGTGATTTATCAGATTGTATAGCTTCTACAGGCTTTTATGTTTGTAGATGTAAACCTGAATTAAATTCAAGATTTTTATATTATTTATTTATTTTTGATAAAACAATTGATTATTTAATGCAATTTATGAAAGGTGATAATTCGCCATCAATTAGAAAAGATGATTTATTAAATATGAAAATTGATTTACCTACTATTGAAGAACAACAAGAAATTGTTAATATTTTAGATAATTTATTGGCTAAGTATAATAAAATAAAAAATTTAGAACAGCAATTAGAGAAAATAGAATTACTGAAAAAAGCAATACTAGCTAAAGCTTTTCGTGGTGAATTAGGCACAAATAACCCTGATGAAGAAAGTGCTGAAAATCTATTAAAAGAGATTTTAGCTGAAAAATAATTTAAGAAAGACTATCTCAAAAAAATGAGGTAGTCTTTTTTTATTTATCTGTTATAATGAAAATTATAATTAAAAATAAAATTATTTTAGATATGATAAGTTCTATGTTAGAGAAAAATAAATTTTTATTATATAATAAAAGAAGGTAATAGATGTGGCTTCTATAAAAATTACGTAAGAAGAAGCAGAAAAATTATTAGAAATGTTAAAGAATACGTTAGTAGAACAAGTACAATTTCCCTCAGCAGGAAAATCAATAGAATTTAATGTTGAAGGAGAAACAAAAGAAGATATTTTTGTTATTAATATATTTAGAGGGAAAATAAATCGTTTGAAATATAATATAGGTGCTCGTGTTATGAAGAATGGAATTGTATTGTTAGAATTACATATAAATCCATCAAATAGACATCCTAATCCAGATGGTGAATTAATAACAGGAAATCATTGGCATATATATAGTGAAAAATATGGATTAAAATGGGCTTTTCCTGCTGACGATATAAATAGTGAGGATTTTGAAAAGAATACAATTTCATTTTTGATAAAGTTTAATGTGGTTGAAAAACCTAATGTAATTTATCAAGTAGAGTTAATATAATTATGGGGAGGTGTAATCTTGGATATTCAAAAATTAATAAATGATTATACTGATTGGTTAAAGAGTGAAATTACTTTTGAAAAAATAGGAGAGTATTATGAGATTACTACTCCATATTTAGATAGTGCAAATGATTATTTGCAACTTTATGTAAAACAAGAAGATAATCAAATTTTATTTACTGATGATAGTATGACTATTAATAATTTAAAAATGCACGGTATTACGTTGACGAAAAATCGTAAAATTCAACTTCAAAGAATATTGTATCAATATGGTGTTCAATTAGATGGTGATGAATTAATAGCAAAAGTACCAATAAATAATTTTCCTCAAAAAAAGCATTTATTTATTCAGGCTATGCTTAGAATAGATGATATGTTTTCGCTATCTAAAACAAGAGTTTCATCTTTATTTTTAGATGATGTGCAAGAATTTTTTGCGGAAAAAGAAATTTATTGTACAGATAATGTTCAATTTATGGGTAAATCAGGGTTTTCACATAACTATGATTTTCTGATACAGAGAAGTAAAACCAAACCAGAACGATTATGTCAAGCTGTTAACAATCCTAATAAAACAGCAATGAGTAATATTCTTTTTGCGTGGAATGATACCAAATTAGTTAGAGGAAATAATAGTCAATTAATTGTTATTTTAAATGATCAAAATTCTATAAGTAAAGGAATTGAAGAAGCTTTTATTAATTATGAAACAAAAGTAATTCGTTGGAGTGAAAGAAATAAAAATAGCAATATAGAGTTGCTATCTGCTTGATATTAATAAGTTGTTAAAGAGTTATTTACTAGATTTAGTAGATAACTCTTTTTATGTTAAAATAAGTGTACTAAATAAAATAATAAGAGGTAATCATGGAGAATATGAATAAGAATATTGCCTATGAGCATATAGATTTTTCGGAAATAACGAAGGTGCGTTTTTGTACTTTGGTGGAAAAATGTAATTATATACCTAATCATTGGCATCAATCCATAGAATTTATTTATCTAATCAAGGGCGAAAGATTGGCGACTATAGAAAATAAATCGTTTTTGCTTCATGATGGTGATTGTGTTTTAGTCAATGCAAATGCTATTCATTCTATGAAATTGATGGAAACAAATACGATTATTTTGTTGCAAATTCCTATAGATTTTTTAGAGCAGTTTGTACCAGATATACAAGAGATTATATTTGTACTCAATGATAGTAAAAATACACCAAGAAAACAGGAATGTTTAAATAAGGTAAAATCTATATTATTGGAAATGAAAAGGGTTTATGACGCAAAGGAAGATGGATTTTTATTGAAGTTTAATAGTTTATTGTTTTCATTGTTGTTTGAATTGAAGACTCATTTTAGTGTGAAAATGATGAATGTCAATGTAGGTCAAAGGAAAAAAGATTTAGCTAGATTGAATATAATTTTGAAATATTTGCAAGAGAATTATAAGCAAAATATAGCTTTAGAAGATATAGCCAAATTAGTGCATTTTCAGACGAATTATTTTTGTAGATTTTTCAAAAAGCATATGGGTGTAACTTTTATCGAGTATCAAAATCAAGTGAAATTAGCTTATGTTTATCGAGATTTAATCAATACAAAAGATAGTTTGTCCATGATTTTATCAAGACATGGTTTTAATAATTATAAATTATTTAGGACTTTGTTTAAAAAGCATTTTGGCGATACACCAATGAAGGTGCGTAAACATATTGTTGAGCAAGATTGATAGTTGGTTGGTGGTGAAGTGATGAAAAATTATTTTAAATATTTTTTGAGTATATGTTTTATTATCGGTTTATGTTTGCATAGTGAATTTGTTTTTGCTGAAAGTTTGAAGGGTAATGCTCTAAAACAAGGTGATTGTATAGGTATAGTAGCACCTGCTTCAGGTATTGAAGATATGAATATAGCTGACGCTATCAATAAATTGCAAAATTGGGGTTATAAGGTGAAATTATCGCCGAATTTGTATCAGCAATCAGGATATTTAGCAGGTAGCGACCAAATGAGAGCTGATGATTTAAATAATTTTTTTGCTGATGATGAAGTCGATGCGATACTTTGTCTTCGTGGCGGTTATGGTAGCGGTAGAATACTTGATTTATTGAATTATGAAATGATAAAACAGCACCCTAAAATGGTGATTGGCTATAGTGATATAACGGCATTGCATATGGCATTGATAAAAAAAGCGGACTTAGTGCCAGTGCATGGGGCTATGGTTATAGATATCAACGATAATGGCTATAATTATACAGATAATCAATTAAAATTGGGTTTGGCAAATGAGAGTTTAGGGGCGAATAATGAATTTGTTTTGCCAAGCAATCATAATTTGAAAGTATTAAAAGAAGGTCATGCTAAAGGTAAAATTATTGGCGGTAATCTATCTGTATTAGCTTCTTTATCTGGCAGTGAATATCAGCCAAATGGTGAAAATTATATTTTATTTATTGAAGAAGTCGGCGAGGACTCTTATGTAATAGATAGATGTTTTCAGCAATTATGGCAAAGTGGAGTGTTAAAGCAAGTGAAGGGATTAATCATTGGTAATATGCGAAGATGTGAGCCAACAGAGCCGACACAATTTGATTACTCTGTAATGCAGGTAATCAAGCAATATGCAGATAAAGCCAATATTCCTGTAGTTTATGATATGCCAGTAGGTCATGGAGCGATAAATGGATTTTTGCCTTTGAATGTAGAAATAACACTTGATGCAAATACTTCTAATCCGCAAATAATTTTTAATGAAAGTTATGTAAAATAAAAAAGAGTAGTTTGATAAATATAATATCAAACTACTTTTTTATGAAGATTTTTATAAAATTTCTTTTAATGTATCAATAGATGATTGTGGTGTTGCCCAGCTAGTAGCAAAACGCACTACTGTATGTGTATCGTCATATTTTTCCCAGAAGCTACAGCTGATTTTTTGGCGGAGTTCTTTTAATTTAGTATCTTCTAAAATGATGAATTGCTGATTAGTATCTGTTTCTAAGAAGAATTTATAATTTTTTTCTTTGAAGATAGCTTTTAATTGTTCAGCTTTTTCAATGGCATTTTTAGCGATTTTAAGATAGAGATTATCAGTAAATAATGTATCAAATTGAATACCGAGTAGTCTACCTTTAGCAAGTAATGCCCCATGTTGTTTGATGATAGTGAAGAAATGAGGTATTAAATTTGGTTTTGTGATTACTACTGCTTCACCGAATAATGCACCAACTTTTGTACCACCAATATAAAATACATCACAATATTTAGCGATATCTTGCATAGTAACATCAGTGTTTAAAGAAGCAAGACCATAGCCAAGTCTAGCACCATCTAAAAATAATGGTAGATTGTATTTGTGGCAGATAGCGGATAAATCAGCTAATTCTTGTTTAGTATATAAAGTACCCCATTCAGTAGGGTGAGAGATATATACAGCTCCAGGAATAGTCATATGTTCAAAACTTTCATCACCATAAAATTTAGTGAGATATTTTTCTACTTCACTGGCTTTGAGTTTGCCTTCTTCTTGTGGTAAAGTGATGACTTTATGTCCACCAAATTCAATAGCACCAGCTTCATGAAGTTCGATATGAGCGCTATCTACGCCAATGACGCCTTCGTATGATTTTAATAGACCATCGATTACAGTAGCATTTGTCTGTGTACCGCCAACGAGAAAATGAACTTGTGCTTCAGGACAGTTGCAAGCTTGACGGATTTTTTCGCGAGCAGATTCGCAATATGTATCATTGCCATAACCAGGAGTTTGTTCAAAGTTAGTAGTTACAAGTTTTTCTAAAATAGAGGAATGTGCTCCTTCTAAATAATCGCTGTCAAAATATAACATCATATCACCCTTTTATATAAAATTAGATAATCTATATTATATCGTAAAGAAATGAAAAAATGAATATTTAAACTTATTGTCAATTTTCCATATTATATGTTATGATAATAAATCATATAGAAATAGTATGAAAGGTGGTATGATTATGAATGGCGATTTTTGGCAATCATTTTTAATGATAAGTGATATATATACGGTAGGATTTTTGGTTTTATTATGTATTTTCTTTGGCATTATTCATTATCTCTATCGCAAACGTAAAATGGATTTTTCCTTAGTGGTATTAATCGGTATGGGTCTTGGCTGTATTTTAGGTATACTCATGCAGTATATGGCAGGTTTTCCTAATGACCCAATGCAGGTTACTTTTATTAAAGAAACAACGAATTGGTTACAATTATTTGGCAATGGTTATATTGATTTAATCAAAATGATAGTAGTACCACTTGTAATAGTTTCTATCGCTCATGTTATTGTGAATATGAAATCTGAGCAAAAAATGAGCCGTTTAGTGAAGAAAACTATTTTAGTTACAATGTCTATGGTAGCTGTGGCTTCTATAGTAGGTATAGCGTTTGGTATTTTCTTCAATGTTGGTGGCGATGCTTTGACAAATGTAGCAACAGAGGCAAAAGCAAAAGAGATTGTTTCTGTGGCAACTACACTTAGAGGGCTGATACCAGGAAATTTAGTTGATGCTATGGTAAAAAATAATATCATTGGTATGGTTATTTTTGGAGCTTTTTTAGGCAGAGCTATTTGGTGGATAAAAGCTGATGAGCCAAAAGTTGAGGAATTTATGCGTAAATTAGTCAATGGTTTGCATAAAGCTTTGATGAATATGGCGCTTTTGATTTTAGATTATATGCCATGGGCAGTAATTGCACTATTAGCTAATACTATTGCGCAAAAAGGTTTAGATAGTATTTTAAGTGTAGTACATTTTATTTTTGTATTGTATTTAGCGATTATTGCACAGTTTATTATTCAGTTGATAGCATTGAGTGTAAATGGCATAAATCCTATTGTGTACATGAAAAAATCATTGGCCTTGCTTATTTTAGCCTTTACTTCTCGTTCTAGTGTAGGGTGCTTGCCTGTTACGATTGAAACTTTGACGCAAAAATTAGGCGTAAATCAAGCGACAGCAAGTTTTGTAGCTGGTTTTGGTACAACGGCAGGTATGCAAGGTTGTGCAGGAATTTTTCCTTCACTATTAATTGTCTATGTATGCCATTTGACAGGGACCGCTATGGATTTTAGCATGATCGTCATGACGATAATCGTAGTAACATTAGGTTCACTTGGTATAGCAGGTATTCCGGGAACTGCGACAATGGCAGCATCTGTAGGTTTATCTGGCGTAGGCATGGCATCTTCTTTTAGTTTGATTGGCCCAATTTTGGCTATAGACCCATTGATTGACATGGCTAGAACTATGTTGAATGTATCTGGCTCAGTAACGAATGCTTTGATTATTGATAAAAGATTAGGTAATTTAGATGAAAATATATATAATGAAATAAATAAAAATTAGTATGTGAATTTGTCAAAGAGGTGATATATTATAAATTTCTTGTAATATATTGCCTTTTTGCTTATTTTGCGATATTTTTTTTATAGAGGATATATTTAATTTTTTTATAGAAAGGTTGGCGTAATACGATGGAGCAGAAAATATACGATAATTATATAAATATTTTAAAAGAGGAATTAGTGCCAGCTTTGGGATGTACTGAACCTATTGCTATAGCTTATGCTGGTGCTAAAGCTCGTGAAATTTTGGAAACATTTCCGCAAAAAGTAATAGTAAAATGCAGTGGTAATATCATTAAAAATGTAAAAGGCGTAACAGTTCCAAATTCTGGCGATTTAAAGGGCATTGATACTGCAGCACTACTCGGTATTATCGGTGGTAATGCTGATATGCAATTAGAAGTTTTAGAATATGTAACTGATGAAGATAGAGTAAAATTAAGACAGTTATTAAAAGCTAAAATCTGTAGTTGTGATTTAGTGGAAAATACAGATAATCTATATATAGATATAACAGTGGTAGCAAATGAACATAAAGCTCAAGTTATTGTATCTGATTATCATACTAATATCATAAGAATAGTAAAAGATGATGAAGTATTATATGATAAAGTGAATAAAATAGATAATCAAGCTGATAAAATCGAAGCGGATAGAAATTTATTAAATGTAAAAAATATTATTGAATTTGCTGATACTGTAAATTTAGAAGATGTAAAAGATATATTATCAAGACAGATAAATTGTAATATGGCTATTGCGAGAGAAGGTATAAAAAATAATTTTGGTGCTAATGTAGGGCTTAATTTATTAGCTTTATATGGCGATTGTTTACCTGTTCGAGCTAGAGCTATGGCAGCAGCTGGTTCTGATGCTCGTATGAGTGGTTGTTCATTGCCTGTAGTAATCAATTCAGGAAGTGGCAATCAGGGAATGACTGTAACAATTCCTTTAGTAGTGTATGCAGATGAATATAAGATTTCTCAAGAGAAATTATATAGAGCATTGCTTGTAAGTAATTTATTAGCTATTCATCAAAAGAAATATATAGGAAAATTATCTGCTTTTTGTGGTGCAGTAAGTGCAGGTTATGCTTGTGGTGCGGCTATTACTTATATGTTAGGTGGTAATTTTAATCAGATTGCCAATACTATCATTAATACTTTAGCTAATACAAGTGGTATTATCTGTGATGGGGCAAAACCTTCTTGTGCAGCGAAAATTTCCTCAGCTTTAGATGCAGCACTTTTAGCTCATACAATGAGTATGCATGATGATGTATTCCATGCTGATGAAGGTATTGTAAAAGATGATTTAGAAAAAACTATTAGAGCGGTAGGATATATTGGTCGAGAAGGAATGAAATCAACAGATATTGAAGTGTTGAATATTATGATTGATAAAGTCTGTCCGTGAATTAATTTGATGAAAAATAAATAAAAGAGGTCTTGAAGATGGCAAGATTAATAGATAAAGGTACTAGAGAATATACCTGTGCATTAATCATGATGTTTTTTGGTAGTTTGGCAGCATTTGGGGCAGAGTATTGTTTGCAACCAGTTATACCTATTTTGGCACAAGATTTTAACTTGACTCCGACACAAGCAAGCTTATCCATGTCTTTTGGTACAATCGGTATGGCTTTTTCAATGTTGTTGATAGCTAGTATTTCCAAACATTTGGAACGTAAAAAAGTCATGGTAATCGCTTTGGGGATTTCTTCTATATTGATATTGTTGATGTCAATTACAGAAGAATTTGCATTGATTTTGGCTTTGCGTTTTGTACAGGGAATTTTATTGTCAGGTTTTCCTTCTTTAGCTGTAGCTTATATAAATGAGGAATTCAATCCTAAAATAATCGGTGCTGCTATTGGTGTTTATGTAGCAGCAACGCCTCTTGGCGGTCTAGTTGGTCGTATTTTAATCAGTACCTTAACAGATGTAGCTTCATGGAGAATGGGCTTGATGATTGCCGGTATATTATATTTATTGAGTGCAATCATGATGTGGATTTTCTTGCCACCATCTTTAAATAAAAAAATCGAACATGGTAAAATTAAAATACAATGGAAAGATTTTTTGAGTTTATTGCAAAATAAGAAAATAATTATGATATATTTAATAGCTTTTTGTGTAATGGGTTGTTTTGTATGTACGTATAATTTTATTTCTTATGTATTGATGGCAGAACCTTATAATTTGAGCCAAACTATAATTGGCTTTATCTTTGTGCTTTATTTAGTAGGTTCAGTAAGTTCAGCCGTTATGGGAACATTATCTGACCATTATGGTCATGGAATAATAATCGTGATTTCTGTTATTATTCAATTAGTTGGTATTTTATTGACTTTATTTATGCCTTTAATCGTGAAGATAATAGGTCTTGCTATATTTACTTATGGCTTTTTTGGTGTGCATTCAAATGCTTGTGCGTGGGCACCGCAGAGTTGTCAAAATGATAAAGCGCAAGTTTCTGCGATGTATATGCTATTTTACTATATTGGCGCTAGTACATTTGGTACAATCGGCGGTACTTTTTTAAGTAATTATGGTTGGAACGGTATAGTAGTATTTGAAACTGTTATTTTGACTATAGGTTTAATTTTGGCAATAATCTTATATAAAAAGAAGGAATAGTAAAAGTATAATTTTTAGAGATTTAGGATGTGTAAAATTTGTTTTTTAAACAAGAATATATTGCATCAGTAGAAACAAATCCCTCTATATTATTTTTTGATTTAGAAATGACTGGTGGCAATACTAGATATGATGAAATTTTACAATTTAGTATTGTGGATTTATATAAAGGTGTGGTATTCAATGAGTATATAAAGCCACGAAAATGTAAATCGTGGAAAGATACAGAAGCTATACACCATATAACACCAGAAATGGTAAAAGATTGTTTTACGATAAATGCTCATCAAGCAACAATAAAAAATTTATTTAAACATGCAGATATGGTCATTGGCTATGGCATTGAAAATGATTTGCGCTTTATGAAAAAAGATAAAATTTTTGTAGGTAAAAATACTATTATTTATGATTTACAAAAATCTTTTTCACGAGTTTATAGCAATGATAATAATATGCCTAGCTTGAAATCTTGCGCGCAGTATTATAAATGTCCAAATTTAGGAAAAGCTCATGACAGTTTGATTGACACATATATTACCGTTTATTGTTTTGTATGCATTTATGGATTAGATATGCCCAAGTGGCTAAAAGATATAGTAGAAAAGCAAAAAAGTAATTAATTATTTATTAGAAGCTGTATAAAATCTCATTATCATAAATAAAATTTATGATAACATTAAATATGTTAAAAAAATCACATAAAGTCATTGACAATAGTTTTATTAATACCTATACTGTAAATAGAATGTTATGTTCTATTTTTTATATTGTACATAGGTTAATTTTTGGGTATTTCATAAGTAATAAGTATGAAAGATTTATTTGTGAGAATACTTTATAAAAACTTAAAATATGATATAATAGATATAATTAATATTATATGTGTTGTATGACTTTGGTATAACATAATGCTCTTAATTTAAGAGCGTATGAATATAAAAGGTTGGGGCAACAACCTCTAAGATAGATATTTAAATCCTATGTTATAAATTAATATAGGTAGTGTCATTATGTCTTAAAATCACATAGATATGTGAATTGTCAATTGCATATATATGAAGGAGTGTTTATTTTATTATGGCAAAAGTAAAAATTACTGAAACAGTATTACGCGATGGCCATCAGTCCTTGCTTGCTACACGTATGCGTCTTTCCCAGATGCTTCCACAGCTCGAAGCTCTCGATGCTATTGGCTACAAATCTTTAGAAGCTTGGGGCGGAGCTACATTTGATAGCTGCCTTCGTTTCCTTGATGAAGATCCATGGGAACGTCTTGACACATTAAAAGCTCATCTTAAAACTCCTATTCAGATGTTGCTTCGTGGTCAGAACCTTTTAGGTTACTACCAATATCCAGATGATGTTGTTCGTGCTTTCGTTAAAAAAGCTGCTCAACATGGTATTGGTGTATTCCGTATCTTTGATGCTCTCAATGATACTCGTAACCTCAAAACAGCTGTAGAAGCTGCTAAAGAAGCTAAAGCTGAAGTTGAACATTCTGTAGAAGTTCAAGGTTGCTTAGTTTACACAGTTGGCGGTCCTCACACTATTGCTGAATTTGGTAAATTAGCTAAAGAACTTGATGCTATGGGCGTTGATTCCATCTGCATTAAAGATATGTCTGGTTTATTAAAACCATATGATGCTTATGAACTCGTTAAAGAATTAAAAGCATCCACAAAACTTCCTATTCAGTTACACACTCACTATACTAGCGGTTTTGGTTCCATGGCTTACATGAAAGCTATCGAAGCTGGTGTAGATGTAATTGACTGTGCACTTTCTCCATTCGCTATGGATACTTCTCAGCCTTGTACAGAAACTATGGTTGCTGCACTTGAAGGTACTGAATATGATACAGGTCTTGACCGTCAGGCTATGACTCCAATCGCTAAACACTTCCTCGGTGTTAAAAAAGAAATCATTGACGAATTTGGTTTAAAAGGTTACTTCGATGTTAACCCTAACGTTCTTGACTTCCAGATTCCAGGTGGTATGTTATCCAACCTTGTTAATCAGTTAAAAGAAATGGGTATGGCTGATAAATATCAAGATCTTCTTGATGAAATGCCACGCGTTCGTGCTGACCTTGGTTACCCACCACTCGTTACTCCTTCTAGCCAGATTGTAGGTACTATGGCTACATTCAACGTTATGACTGGCGAACGTTATAAAATGGTTCCAGACGAATTCAAAAAACTTGCTCGTGGTGAATTCGGTCGTACTCCACAGCCTGTTAATCCAGAAGTTCTTGAAAAATGCGGCATTAAAGAAGAAGACTTGGTTACTTGCCGTCCAGCAGACCTTCTCGAACCAGGTATGGATAAATTCAAAGCAGAACTTGCAGCTAAAGGCTTCCCTAACGCTAGCGAAGAAGATGTATTATCTTATGCTCTCTTCCCAGCTGTTGCTGAAGAATTCTTCAAAAAACGTACTGTTAAAACTCTTAAAGAACTTGGTGTTGCTAACCCAACTGACGAAGATGTTTTACTTTACAACCTCGATGCTGAAGTTGCAAAAAAATTCTTTGCTGCTAAATAATTTTAAATATGAAAAGGCTCCACTTCTTGTGGGGTCTTTTTATATTAGTTTTTTTATTAACTAAACTTAAGAAAATAGGTAAATTTAGCTATTTTAAAGAAGTAGGTTCGCAAGCTATTCAAGACATAACTCAAAGAATAGACCGTGCTTGTAAATTGTTTTTTAGAAATTTAAAACATAAAATTCGTACAGCACCACCATCTTTTAAAAAGATACGAAAATATAAATCATTCACGCTCAAACAAGC
>OLSL01000127.1_pt1 | contig 80258 bp, 67 predicted proteins | sample 1672511 | NCBI WGS metagenome assembly OLSL01 (sample SAMEA3136694, study PRJEB25190) | human gut metagenome | biome: human gut; feature: human-associated habitat; material: faeces | place: Austria | collected 2013
ATACTGGTTATAAATGCCCAGAATGGCGGCAAACTCCTCCGGCTTGTCCACACCCAGCCGGGTCTTGACCGAGATGGGCCCCTCCGCATTGGCGAACACGGCAGCAAGGAAGGCGTCCAGCTTTGCAAGGTCCCGCAGCATCCCGGAACCCTTGCCCTTGGCCGTCACCGTGCCGGCCGGACAGCCGAGGTTCAGGTTCACCTCGGTGTAGCCCAGTTTGCGCAGTTCGCCGATCATCCATGCGGCCAGCCCCCCGTCCTTTGCCAGCAGCTGCGGGATCACCGGTGCGCCGGGGTTGGCTGCGGGGGCCAGTTCGGCCATCTTCTTTTTGATGAGCACCCGGTTCTCCGGCGGGGAGAGAAACGGGGCATAATAGCGGTCGGCGGCACCGGCGGGGCCGAACCATTTCTGGTGCGCCTGCCGCCACACCCGGTCGGTCAGGCCCTCCATGGGGGCAGCGTAGTAGTTCATGAGCAGATCTCCAAAATGTTTGATAGGGCTATTGTAGCATAAATGAAATAGGGCGGCAATGGGGGAGAAGCGTCTGCTCCCGGTGCAGAGCCCGCCGCCGTAAAAAAACAGGACCCCGGAACAGCAAGGTGCTTTTCAGCCCTGCGATCCCGGGGTCCGTCTTATGAGCTTTTGCAGTGCAGAAGCTCTTTTTTGTTTTACAGCGATCAGCCGCCCAGATAGGCGCTGCGCACGCGCTCGTTGGTCAGCAGCTCGGCACCGGTGCCATCCATGACCACACGGCCCGTCTCAAGGACGTAGGCGCGGTCTGCCACGGAAAGGGCCATCTGCGCGTTCTGCTCCACCAGCAGGATGGTCATGCCTTCCTTGTGCACGTTCTGGATGATGTCGAAGATCTCCTGCACCAGCAGCGGCGAAAGACCCATGGAGGGCTCGTCCAGCATCAGCATGGAGGCGTTGCTCATCAGGGCGCGGCCCATAGCCAGCATCTGCTGTTCGCCGCCGGACATGGTGCCCGCCAGCTGCTTGCGGCGCTCCTTCAGGCGGGGGAACAGCTCAAACACCTTTTCCTTGTTGGGGGCAATGGTGGAGTTGGGCTGGGTGTAGGCACCCATATCCAGATTTTCTTCCACGGTCATGTGCAGGAACACATGGCGGCCTTCCGGCACGTGGGCAAGGCCCGCTTCCACGATCTTGTGGGCGCGCATGCCCTTGATGCTGCTGCCCTTGTACAGGATGTCGCCGGTCTTGGGCTTCAGCAGGCCGGAAATGGTCTTCAGGGTGGTGGATTTGCCAGCACCGTTGGCACCGATCAGGGTGACGATCTCGCCCTGATTCACCTCGAAGGAGATGTCCTTGACGGCGTGGATGTTGCCGTAGTAAACGTTGATGTTATCGACCTTCAGTAACGTATCAGCCATGTGTCAGCCCTCCTTCTTGCCCAGATAGGCCTCAATGACCTGCGGGTTGTTGCGGATCTCATCCGGCGTGCCCTTGGCGATGATGCGGCCGAAGTTCAGCACGGCAATGCCCTCGCAGATGCCCATGACCAGGCTCATATCATGCTCGATCAGCAGCACGGCGATGTTGAACTCGTCGCGGATGCGGCGGATGGTCTCGGTCAGCTCCGCGGTCTCGGAGGGGTTCATACCGGCAGCAGGCTCGTCCAGCAGCAGCAGGCAGGGGTTGGTTGCCAGCGCACGGACGATCTCCAGACGGCGCTGTGCGCCATAGGGGAGGGAACCCGCCTTGTAATCCTTGAGATGCTCCATGTCAAAAATGCTCAGAAGTTCCATGGCGCGCTCATGGGCCAGCTTTTCGCTTTTCCAATAGCGGGGAAGCCGGAAGATGTCGGATACCATGCCGCCCTTCATATTGTTATGCAGGCCAACCTTAACGTTTTCTTCTACCGTCAGCTGATCGAACAGACGGATATTCTGGAAGGTACGGGCGATACCGGCCTTATTCACCTGAACGGTATTCATGCCGGAGGTCTCCTTGCCGTCCAGCAGGATGGCGCCGCGGGTGGGCTGATAGACCTTGGTGAGCAGGTTGAACACCGTGGTTTTTCCAGCGCCGTTGGGGCCAATGAGTCCCGCAATCTCGGTTCTGCCTACGGTCAGGTTGAAGTCGTCCACAGCGGTAAGGCCGCCGAAGTCAATGCCCAGATGTTTTGCCTCGAGCACCGGAGTTTTATCCAGGTCGCGCTCGGGAATGATGCTGTCGCTGGGCAGGGGTACCATCTTACTCATTTGCGCCGCCTCCTTCCTCCGCTGCTGCGGGCGCTTTCTTCCAGAACATAACCTTGCTCTTTACCAGCTCCCAACCGCTCTTGAGGGTGGGGTTATTGGTAACCAGCATAACCAGAATCAGCACAATGGCATAGATCAGCATACGATAGTCGTTCATGGCACGCAGGGCCTCGGGGAGGATGGTCAGCACCGTTGCCGCGATGATGCTGCCGCGGATATTGCCCATGCCGCCCAGCACCACGAATACCAGAATCAGAATCGAGGTGTTGAAGTCAAATTTCTTGGGTACGATGGTGGAATAGTTCATGGCGTACAACGCACCGGCCATACCCGCCAGAGCCGCAGAGGTCACAAACGCCATCAGCTTATACTTGGTGATGTTAATGCCTACGGACTCCGCCGCAATGCGGTTGTCGCGAATGGCCATAATCGCACGGCCGGAACGGCTACGAATCAGGTTCAGGGTAACGGTGAGCACCACCAGCACCAGAATAAAGCCAGCCACAAAGGTAGAGAGCTTCGTCACGCCGGTTGCACCCATGGGGCCGTTGATGAGAACCTTACCGTCCACCATGCCCAGGGCATCGGTGCTCTTCATGCTGAAATGCAGGCCGGAGCCGTCTACACCAACATAGAGGTTGTTCAGGATGTTCTTAATGATCTCGCCGAAGGCCAGGGTTACGATTGCAAGATAGTCGCCCTGGAGCCGCAGTACGGGAACGCCGACGATCACACCGGCAATGGCTGCCATAATCCCGCCGACGATAATGGCCAGCAGCAGACGAACGGGGCCGCTGGGCACCGCATTCTGGATGCTCATTGCCAGCACAACGCCGGAGAATGCGCCCACGCTCATAAAGCCTGCATGGCCCAGGCTCAGCTCGCCCAGGATACCAACCGTCAGGTTCAGGCTGATTGCCATACAAACGTAAACGCAGATGGGAACCAGCTGACCGGACAGGGAGTTGGTTACATATCCGCCCGACACAAGGATCTGCATGATCACAAAGGCAACGATGACGATGCCGTATGTAATCATATTGCTGCGGGTGGTTTTACCGATTTTCTTCATAGCCGCCACCTCACACTTTCTCTCTGACCTTCTTACCCAGCAGGCCCGCAGGCTTGATGAGCAGAACAACGATCAGAACCGCAAACACAATGGCGTCGCTGAGCTGAGTGGAGATATACGCCTTGCTGAAGATCTCAATGACGCCCAGCAGGATACCGCCCAACATAGCGCCGGGGATGGAGCCGATGCCTCCCAGAACTGCCGCGGTAAATGCCTTGATACCGGGCATCGAACCGGTGGTGGGCATCAGGGTGGGGTAAGCGGAGCACAGGAGCACGCCCGCAATGGCTGCCAGACCGGAGCCAATGGCAAAGGTCAAAGAAATCGTGCTGTTGACATTGATTCCCATTAGCTGTGCCGCACCCTTATCCTCGGATACGGCACGCATGGCCTTGCCCATTTTGGTCTTACCGGTAAACAGGGTCAGCGCAACCATAATGATAATGCAGGCCAGCACCGTAACAATGGCAACAGAGCTAATCAGCAGATCGCCGCCGGCCAACTCCAGAGAAGGCAGGTTAATCACGGAGGTGAAGACCTTGGGATCGGACTTCCAGATCAGCAGTGCTGCATTCTGAAGGAAATAGCTGACGCCAATGGCAGTAATCAGCACCGCCAGCGACGGAGCGGAACGAAGGGGCTTATAGGCCAGCCGCTCGATCACAATGCCCAGCAGGGTACAAACCACAACTGCCAGAATGACGCCGACCACCGGGGGCAGATTCAGATAGCTCATGGTGCAGAAGCAAACATAGGCACCAACCATGATAACGTCGCCGTGGGCGAAGTTCAGCATCTTAGCAATGCCGTAAACCATGGTGTAGCCCAGTGCGATGATGGCATAAACACTTCCCAGGCTGATGCCGTTGATCAAATTGGAAAGCAGGTTCATACCACACACCTCCCTTTCAACTTAGTTTTCTTGAAATCGGCAAACGGGGGTTGCCAGGTGGTAACCCCCGTAGATGTTTACGATATAGGGGCGATTAGTCCATGCCGACGTATGCGCCGTCCTTGATCTCCATGCCCTTAGGCTCCTTGGAAACCTCACCGGTGGTAGCCCAAGTCATTCCGCTGCCGGTCAGACCGTCAAAGGTGAAATCGCCGGAGGTGAAGGTCTCGACCATCTTGTCGCAGATGTCGGAAACGCTCATGTCAGCGGTAACACCAGCCTTCTGGCAAGCCTCGTAAATTGCATAGACGCAGTCATAAGCGTCAGCAGCAAACTGGTTGGGGGTATCGCCATACTTCTCCTTGTACTTGGAAACGAAGTTCTGCGTCTTCTCATCGGAAGCGTCGGCGGAGAAGGGAGTCAGAAGCATAACGCCCTCGGCCAGAGAGGTATCAAAGCCCTCCAGATCCAGGATGCCGTCCATGCCGTCTACACCGAAGAACTTGGGATCATAGCCCATGTCCTTGGCCTGCTTCAGGATCAGGGAAGCGGGGGTGTAGTAGATGGGCAGGAAGATGAGGTCGGCGCCAGCGCTCTTTGCCTCACCCAGCTGGACGGAGAAGTCGTTGGCAGTGTCGTCGGTGAAGGTGGTGGCAGATACAATCTCCAGGCCCAGCTTCTCAGCCTCGGCAGCAAACTTGTTGTAGATACCGGTGGAGTAAGCGTCGGAGTTGTTGTAGATTACAGCGATCTTGGTGCCCAGCTTCTTCTCGGAGATGTACTGAGCAGATGCGGTGCCCTGGTTGGGGTCGGTAAAGCACATCTGGAATACGTTGTCCTTCCGGGCATCGTCAACACCGATGACGTCGGTGGAAGAAGCAGAGGGAGTCAGCTCGAACATATGGTCCGAATTGGTCTCAGCGGAAACGGCCACGCAGGGAGCGGTGGTGGTAGTACCAACCAGCATCTGCATACCCCAGTCCTTCAGGTTGTTGTAGGCATTGACGGACTTCTCGGGGTCGTGCTCGTCGTCTTCCCACTTGATTTCAAACTGAATACCGCCCAGGGCGTTGATCTCCTCAACTGCCAGCTCAGTGCCGTACTTGGTTGCGTTACCATAAATCGCGGCAGCGCCGGTCAGGGGGCCAATGCCGCCCAGCTTAATGGCTGCGCCGTTAGAAGTGCCGGTTGCGTTTTCAGCGGTGCTGGCGGCGGGCTCAGAGCCGGTAGCCTCAGCTGCGCTGCTGGAAGTGCTGCTACCACATGCAGCCATGCCCATGACCATAGCCAGAGACAGGACCAGAGCAGCACCCTTCTTGAATTTCTTCATTGTCGGTTCCTCCAATCATGTGTTGTAATGACATCCGTGTCATTTACAATTCATTAATACTTTACCACACTACAGCCCTATTCGTCAAGCGGGACGCCGGAACCATTTTGCACCGAATTTTCATGCATTTTTCCTAAACTTTTGTATGTTTTATACTGTTGCTCCTACAAATGAATTTGGGGATTCATTTTTCTGATTTTTTGCAGAATTCCATCACTTTTTTTGCGAGAATTGCTCCAAAAAAACCGCACAAAAACCCGACCACAACCCCCGCCAGCACATCGCTGGGATAGTGGACATAGAGGTACAGCCGGCTCAGAGCAATGGCCGTCGCCAGCACCATGGCAGGGATCCAGCTCTTGTGCTTTGAGAACAAAAGTGCCGATGCCGCCGCGAACGAGGCCGCCGTATGCCCTGAGGGGAACGAGAAATCCCTGGGCGCTTTCACCAGCAGCGTCAGCTCCGGCCGGAACGTAAAGGGTCTGGGCCGCGCCACAATGGGCTTGAGCAGCAGATTGCAGAGAATCAGGTCCAGCACCAGGGAGATCGCCACCGCAGCGCCCAGCTTTCTGGTGCTTTTCCGTGCCAGAAGTACCACCGCCAGCAGGATCCAGATCCAGCCCGCTTCCCCCAGCATGGTAATGGCCGGAACCGCATGATCCAAAAATCCGCAGCGCAGATGCGCCTGAATCCAGTCCAGAATAGAAAGATCCACTTCCGTAATCAATGCCTCACAACCTTTCCCGTTTCAAATTAGGAATCCCAGCAGTCCCACTGCCGCACCCAGCAGCCAGCCCGCCAGGACATCTTTTACATAGTGTACCCCGGCCATCACCCGGGACAGTGCAATGAGCAGGCTGACAATCAGCAGCACCCATCCCAATGCCGGTGCCGTAAACAGCGCCGTCACCGCAATCACCGATCCGCAGGCCGCATGCCGGGACGGAAAGGACTTTCCTTTTGTGTCCTTGGGCGTGATGGACGGGATGCCCATGGCTTCATAGGGCCTGGGTGCATTGATCCACGCCCGCAATGCCGTCACCAGCAGAAATCCCATTGCAGGAACCAAAATGCCCCGCAGTAAATTCTCCCGGCGCCACACCCCGAAATATACAATCAGCAGCGAATACGCTGCATAAACAATGCCCGGCAATATCTTCACGCCGTCGGTCACCAGCTTGCGGAGCCAGCCGTGCTCCAGCACAAAATCGTGGAGTTTCCTATAAAAATCTTTGTTCAATCCGGTTCCCCCATTGACAGTATTCGTCAAAATGTGATATGGTTTTGCTATCTAATCACGTGAAAGAAGGTTCGGTTATGCTGGATACGCCCATCTCCACCGAGCAGTGGCTTCGGCAGGAGCTTGACTTCATCAACACCACCATGTCCCACACCCTCAACGGTCAGCTAAAGGCCGCATTTGTCTCCTGCAACGAGGAGACCCAGGAGCTGACGCTGGAGTTCCCGCTGGAGGGCTGGCAGGTCAACGGTCTCGGCACCCTCCACGGCGGCATGGCCTATACCATGATGGATCTTGCCATGAGTATTGCCGTCTACTGCTTCTCCCGGGAGACCATTCCGCCCACGGTTTCCATGACCGTCAATTATCTCCGGCCCATCCCCATGGATCACTCGGTGCTGATTCGCACCCATCTCACCTCGCTGGGCCGCCGGAATGCCACCGCCTACTGCGAGGCCATCATTCCCAGCACCAGCAAGGTGGCCTGCACCGCCATCGGCACCTATGCGGTCATCAAAAAAGCATAATTCAAAGCTTACGGCTGCTGCACTTGGTTGCAGCAGCCGCTTTTTGTTACCCCTGCGCCTTTTGCAGGCGAATGTCCTGCCCGATGAACACCAGAGAAATATATTCTCCCATGAGCCGGGACGCAATCTGCGGCGTATACCGCCGGGACAGCTCCCCCAGCGTCAGGTTCGTGGAGATGATCGTGGGTTTATTCTCCAAAATCCGCCCGTTGATGATTCCATACAAGGCCGGAGAAATAAAGCTGGTGGACATTTCCGTGCCCAAATCGTCCAGAATCAGCAGGTCACATTCCATAATCCGCTGGGCCATGCGCTTTTCCTCGGCATCGGCGTTCCCGAACTTCTCCTTTTCCAGGCAGGAAAACACGTGAATTGCCGTGTCATATACCACCGAGAACCCCATGGACACCCCCTGCCGGGCAATACACGCCGACAGGAATGTTTTGCCCAATCCCGTGCCGCCGTTCATCAGCAGGCTCTTGGAGCGCAGGGAAAACTTTCTGGCATAGTCCACGCAGGTTTCATAGACCATTTCCATCTGCTCTCTGGGGCTGATGCCCAGGGTGTGGTCGGGAATGGTATTGTAATAATCCAGAGAAAAATCGTCAAAGCTGCTGAGATTGACGGAAAGCAGGCTGGTCAGGGTCTTCCGCTGCTCCTCCTGGCAGTATTTCTCCAGGCAGCTGCACATTTTCTCCCCCACATAGCCGGTGTCGCTGCAAAGCCTGCACATAGGCCCATCGTTTAAATAGTTCTCTCCATAGCCGCTGCGCCGCAGAATGTCACGGCGCTCCTGCTGAAGATGGAGATTCTCCCGTCGCAGCAGCTCCACCGCCTCCCGGGGGTCCTGACCGTTGCGGAACGTTTCAGCCATAAACTCCGCCATGGTTCGGCGCAGCTGCTGATCGATTTCCTGCACCCGGGGATATTCCCGATAGACCCGCTCCCGGCGCTCCCGCTGGGTCCGCTGGAACTGCGCCACCGCCTCCTGATGCCGCCGTCTTGCCCGCGCCAGCACTTCTTTTTCATAGCCCATGGGATCACTCCTTCAAACTCTCGCGGAACCGCTGCAAATTGCTGACCGCCGCCTTTTCCCCTGCGCCGGGGGTAAATCCGCCTGCGCTCTGTGCGGCCTGTACCTGAGGCTTCCGTTCCTCCGTGGATACCTGCCGCCCGGAATGGATGTTTTTCTCATGCCAGTTCAGCAGGATCTTGTTCATATAGCGCCAGGCCAGCTTGCCGGTGGCCAACACGGTCTTCTCATAGGCCTGCCGAATGGCGTCCACGTCAAAGCCCATCTCCAGCCATGCATGTATGTATTCCCGCTCGGAATCCACCAAAGACCGATCCAGACCCATGGCTTTCTTCACCTGACTCTCCGGTGCCAGCAGCTCCAGCCCGTGGCTGATATACGCCGAGGCCTGCTCCAGGGTTTGAATGCCGCTGTTGGCCCACTGGTAGCACTCCTTTTCCAGCATCCGCATGGTCATGGTGCGGTTCCGTCCGCCTGTTTTATTGTAATATTCCAGCTTTTGCAGGCAATAGGTCAGCGCCATGCTGATGACCTCCGGGGGCAGCTTCAAATAATCCCGCAAAGACAGCAGGGTTTTCAGCTCCTCCGTGGTGAGCACCCGGCCCATCCGGCGGCTGACCTCCCCCTGAAGCAGTTGGAAGCTGGGATCCCGGGCCGAAAATGCCGTGACCTCCTCGCCGGTATACACCGGGGCCTGCTGCCGGTCGAACCTGGCTTTGGGCACCACCGCATCCAAAAGGCCCAGCCGCTTGAGCAGACTTTCCGCCCAGCCCAGGCTCTGGGTAGTCATGTTCAGCTGCTGCTCCGCCTGCTTCAGGGTTACATCCCCGGTAGACTTCATATAGAGATAGACCAGCGCCGCCTCTCCGCTTCCGGCAGACAGCAGCTTTCCCAGCTCCTCCGGCGTCAGGGTGATATAATCCAGTGTCAAATCAACTTCCTCCTGTCAATCCACCAGCAGTGCGTTCTCAGGCTCAATCTCCTGGGCCTGATCCTGGCTCTCGAAATAATACGTCAGAATGTCCTTTGCCACGTTGGAGAAGAAGCCGCCGGTATCGCCGTGCTCTACATAGACAGCCACCGCAATCTCCGGGTTATCCGCCGGCGCCCAGCATACAAAGGATGCGTTATCCGAGCCACCGTTACCGTGCTGTGCGGTACCGGTTTTACAGGCCACGGAATAGCCAAAGTCAGAGAAATAGGTCGCTGCGGTACCGTCCGTGGCGCACTCCACCATGCCTTCCTTGATGACCGTGTACTCGGCGTCGCTCATCAGGTTCGTTGCCGCCGGTGCAAACTTGTTGGCCTCCACCAGGGTCTGAAAATCCGAGGACACCGCCCGGCGCAGGAACGTTGCATTGTAAAGCGTTCCCCCGGTGGACAGCGCTGCCACATAGCGGCACAGCTGAATAGGAGTGGCCGTGGTAATGGACTGACCGATGGCCGCCATCAGGGTATCCGCCTTGTACCACCCCTGGTCTCTTTCGTTGTCATACAGGGCCGCCTTGTTCGCTCTGGAAGCCAATACGCCCTTATTGTCGGGAATCTCGGAGCCGCTAGACTGTCCAAATCCAAAGGCCTCGCCCACTGCGTCGATCTCGTCAATATCCAGCATATCGCCTACGGTGTAGAAATAGACGTTGCAGGAGTTTGCAATAGCCCCCCGCATATCCAGAAGTCCATGGCCACCGCCGACGCCTTCTGTGTAAATCCAGCATTTTCCAGTAAACCCATCAGCGGAATACTTGGTATAAAGCCCCGTATCATCCACGGTAAAGCCGTCGGAAACCCCATGCCGCAGGGCCGCCAGAGACGTGATCATCTTAAAGGTAGAGCCCGGCGCCAGCGGATACTGGAGGGCACGGTTGGCCAGGGGTTCACCGTCCGCCACCAAAAGCTCGTCATAGTTCGTTGCGTAATCCTTGGGATCATAGGTGGGATAGTTGGCCGCACACAGCACCTCGCCGGTGTTGACGTTCATGGCCACCACGGAACCGGACTTTGCGTCGGCACCGTGTGCGTCCATATCCACGCCGCCGTTTTTGTCCTTGCCCATGGCTGCCATTTCCTGCACATACTTGGCAAGGGAGGCTTCCGCCACCTCCTGCATACCGATGTCGATGGTAGTGACCACATTGTCGCCGCTCTTGGGCTCCACCTTCCAGTATTCATCCACCACCGTGCCGTCGGAGGTTACGGTTACCACCTTTTGTCCGTCGGTGCCATGGAGATACTCCTCGAAGGCATATTCCATGCCGTCCTTGCCCACGGTGGCATTCATGCTGTAGTCCTTGGCCTGATAGGTGCTCTCATATTCCTCGGCAGACATCAGGCCCACATGGCCCAGAATCTGCGCCGCAAAGCTGGTGTTGAATTCCCGGACGGTGGTGGCATCCACGTCCATGCCCGGAATGCCCAGCTCCTTGAGGATTGCCAGCTGATCCGCCGAGATATCCTTCACAGGGGTATAGGTGTCGGAGTTGGCATAGTTGGGAAGATCCAGCTCATATCGGAGGCCCATAATCAGCCGTGCCTCGGTTTCGGTGTATTCCTCTGAAATCCGGTAGGCAGACTTGAGCTTTTTCACCAGATTCTCCGCCGTCATGTCCGCATCCCAGCCCCGGTTCAGCAGGAAGCTCCGGTAATAATACCGGTCCGTAGACGAAAGCTCGTCGGTGGTGTAGACATAGGGTGTTGTCATGGAAATGGGCAGATTTTCCTCATATTCAATGCCGTTTTTGATGCAGGTCTGCGCCAGCTGGAGCAGATATTCGTTGGGATCATCGGAGTTAAAGAGTACAAAGCTCTGCAAGGTCACATTGTAGGTTGCCCGGTTGCTCACCAGCACATTGCCGTGCCGGTCCAGAATCTCGCCCCGGGCCGCCGATACATACTGGGTATAGGTGGTAGTATTGGAGCTGCCGTATGCATTGTCCTCGTTCTTCGTCAGCTGAACGGAAAACAGGCGAATGGCATAGATCCCCGCCACCAGAAAAATCAGGAATACGACAATGCCGTTGCGAAAGCGATAGGTTCTATCCATGGAATCCTCCAATCCGGGAAATATATTGCGTAATGGGATAAAAAACAACGCAGAATACGGCAGACAGCAGGCATTCCGGCACCAGATCCGTGATGATCACCGATCCCGGAAGCACGCCTCTTGCCGTCAGCGCCACCACATAGACGCCCTCGGTGAGCAGCAGCGCGGGAATGCTGATACTGAAGATCGTCTTCCAGCTTTGCAGCAAAAAGCGCTGGGCCAGCAGTCCGGACGCAAACCCCACCAGGGTCAGCGCCACAATGTGCCACGCGCCCATCAGACTCAGGGGCCCGCTCCAGGCCCAAAGGCAGCCGCCCACCAGGCCAAAAATGCTGCCCGTTTCCACGCCCTCCCACAGCCCGATGCAGGCCACGGCAATGGGCATCACGCAGGGCCGGTAGCGCAGATTCATGGCGCCAAACACCGCTTCATCCAGCAGCATGGCCGCAAAAAGCACCACCACATACAGCGCCATTTTCATGCGAAACCGCATTTTACTGGACATAAGCGTCTTCCTTTCCGTCAGTTCTTGATATCATAGGATTTGATGATAAACACCTGCTCAACCTTGCTGAGCTCTACCGTTGGGGAGATCACGGCGTATTTTGCCACGTTGGTTTCATCGTCGCCCACATCGGTGACGCTGCCGATCACCAGTCCGGGGGGATAAATATCGCCGTCGCCTGAGGTCAGCAGCTGGTCGGAGTTTCGAATGGTGGCCGAGGAGCTTAGATAGCTGGCCTTGAGCTTGCCTTCCTTCATCAGGGTAAAATCGCCCTGAGCAATGCAGCTGTAGCCGCTGCCGAAGATATATGCGCCGATTTCCGAGGTGGTGTCCAGAATGGTCGTGACCGTCGCCCAGTTGGTACCCACCTCCGTGAGGATGCCAACTACCTGGCCGCTCTCGGTAATGGCACACATGCCGGTCTCCAGTCCCACAGAGCTGCCCTGGGAGATGGTCATGGTGCTGCCGTAGCCGCTGCCGCCCCAGGATACCACGTTGGCGATTTCCAGGGCATAGTCCGTGTGCTTCTCTGTGAGGTTTTGCAGCTGACGCAGCCGTTCGTTCTCGGATTTATAGGTCTGAGCGTCCCGGATGTCCTGGTTCATGTTGGCCAGTTCCTCCTGAAGCTGTTCATTCTCCGCCTGAAGCAGCTCATAGCCGAACAGGTAGTCATACAGCCGCTCTGCCTTATTCACCAGCAGCGTCACGCCGTTTTTCACCGGATTAACCACAATGGATACCGCGTTGTTCAGCACCCCGGCCTTTCCGGGCCACAGGAACATACTGCCGACGGTAATCAGCGCCGCCAACGCCGCCAGTACCAGCACCACGCGCACCCGGGTGGTGAAGAATTTTTTCATGCCTCAGCCCCCAGCACAGGAATCCCTGCCCGCCGGAGCATCAGCCCCACCTGGCACACGGGAAGCCCCATAACGTTATAATAGTCACCGTCGATTTTCTCGATAAAAATGGCCGCATAGCCCTGAATGCCGTAAGCCCCGGCCTTATCCATGGGCTCGCCAGTGGCAACATACCAGTTGATCTCCGCCTGGGACATCTCCCGGAATACCACACTGGTCTCCTCGCAGTGGGTTTCGGTACCCTTGGGGCCCATGACCGTTACGCCGGTGAGCACCCGATGGCTTCTGCCGCTGAGGGCCCGGAGCATTTCGGCTGCTTCTTCCTTGCTGTGGGGCTTGCCAAGGATTTTTCCGTCCAGCTCCACCACGGTATCCGCCGAAAGCACCACGGCCTCCTCGGGATGGTTTGCCGCCACCGCCTTTGCCTTGCCCAGAGACAGGTGTACAACCTCCTGCTGCGGGGTCAGGCCGGGCTCCAGGATTTCATCGGTATTGGAAGGCTCCACCTGAAAGGTCAGCCCCATTTTCTCCAGCAGCTCTGCCCGCCGGGGAGAGCCGGATGCTAAAATCAGTTTCATTTGGAATTCCTCCGTTTTCTTATTCTACGCCCCGGATATACAGTCCGCGGGTGGAAACGCCGGGGTCAAAGGTTCCGCCCCGGGAATAGTCGCCGAGAATGGCGTCCACCTGCTGGGGGGTCTCGGTGGTAAAGCTCAGTCGAAGGCCCCACAGTCCCAGTCCCCGGAGGGATGGCAGCTTGTCCGCCCAATAGAGCTTCTTGCTGTTAAACAGCTGGCTCCGGCAGGTATCGCCGTCCCGCAGCACCGGGAATCGGCTGCCCGTGCGGTCCACCAGGTTGGTTTTCGTGCTGCCGCAGATGCAGGTGTCCGCTCTGCCGTGGATGATGCAGTTTTCGGTAATCATCAGGGGCAGTCTGCCATAGGCGATGATCTCCGTGGGCACCGGCTTGGAGATGTCCCGCAGCTGGGGCAGGGTCAGCTCAAAGGATGCGGTCAGAGCAGACAGGCCCATTGCCGCATACCAGTTGGCGCCGCCGGAATTGAACACGTTCAGTCCGAAATCGCCGCGCACCTGAAAGCCCGCCCGCTGCACCGGGTCGATCATGCCGATATTTCCAACCAGCACCTCATTCACGCCCAAAAGCCGCGCCTGAGAAAGCCGGGAGAGCACCGTGGACCATTCGCTGTCCCAAATCACTCTGGGCAGCACCGCGCAGACACGAAATGCCCCGCAAACCGCCTGAGCCATGGAATCCGAGGGATGCAGCAGATGCAGCGGCACATATAAAATCTCCGGGCGCAGGGCAATCAGACCCCGAGTCACCTGGTCAAAAGACTGAATCTGCACCGTATAGACCGGCGACGCATTGTTCCCCCGATAAACCTGCGGCTGCACATAGCTGCCCTCCCGCCGCTGGGGGAGCTGCCCGCGAACTGCCGACAGCATGGACAGCACATCCCGCCGAAGGCCGTTGATGGCTGAGGCCGACAACGTCAATCCCGGGGTCAGCTCCACCTGAACGTTCTCCACATAATAGGGGGTGCCGCCGGTTTTGCACAGCCGCTGGGTCAGCGCTTCTGCCGTCAGGGGCACATTCCGCGCCACCTCCGGCATGGGACCCTGTACCGTCAGGGTATGGCCCTCCTGATCCGAAACTGTCAGCGTGGACGCCATGCCGGGGTACAGCTGAATCCGGAACCACACCGGCACCCGCTGATTTTCGGCATTTTCATAGGTTGCCCGTGCCCGGGCCATCAGGCTGCGATCCGGCGCTTCCTCCTGCCGGGTGCCGAACATATGGGTGCCCTTCTGCCCGGCATAATAGCCGTCGGTAAAGCCCTGACGGGAGAAGACCTTTTCCAGCTCCCGAAGGGACTGCTGGGTGACGGGGCGGCCCAATACCGCATCCTTATAAATCCGGGTGGCAATGGCAACATACTCCGCCCGCTTCATGCGTCCCTCGATTTTCACGCAGACAACGCCCATTTCCTCCAGCTGCCGGAGATAGCCCACCAGGCAGTTGTCCTTGAGACTCAGGGGATAGCGATTCTCCTCCCGGTCATAGCCATAGTTCAGGCGGCAGGGCTGGGCGCACTGGCCCCGGTTTCCGCTGCGCCGTCCGATCATGGCAGAGAGATAGCACTGCCCGGAATAGCACATGCACAGCGCCCCGTGGACAAATACCTCCACCTCAATGGGGCTGTGCTTGCAGATATAGGCGATCTGGTCATGGCTCAGCTCCCGGGCCAATACCACCCGGGTGATGCCCATTTCCGCCGCACGAAGTACGCCGTCGAGATTATGCACCGCCATCTGGGTGCTGGCATGAATGGGCACATCCGGCGCCAGCGTCCGCACCAGCTGACATACCCCCAGATCCTGCACCAAAATCGCGTCTACTCCAGCCCGGGACGCCTCAAGGATTTCCCTGGCAACATCCTTCAGTTCCCGATCCAGCACCAGGGTATTGAGGGTCAGGTAGACCTTCACCCCCCGGATATGGCAATAGCTCACCCACTGGTGCAGCTGCTCCAGAGTGAAGTTTTTGGCGTTCACACGGGCATTAAAGCTTCCGCAGCCCAAATATACGGCATCCGCTCCGTTTTGTACCGCCGCTACCAGCGCATCGCTGGAGCCTGCAGGGGATAATACTTCTAACATAGATCGTTTCCTCACTGAATACGCCCCAAAACTGCTGTCAGGGCGCAGTATTTCTATTGTGAAGTTACATTATAGCACACTTTCGAAGTCCGGGAAACCCCTTATCCCCGGGAAATAGCGGAATTTCAGCTTTGCCGCCGTTTTCCCATTTATTTTGCCCCAGGGGTATGTTGGATTTGTTTCCGAATGGTTAATTTTCCGCGGAGATACGGCGAACTCCCTTTTCATTCAAAAAATCCATGCTATAATGACGTAAAGTTTGCGGAACACCCCCGCAGCTTCCCCGGCCATTCGCCGGGAGATAGGATGTGTTACAATGAAAAATCAAAAACTCGTGCTGCTGCTCTCGAGCCTGATGCTGCTGAGTGCATGCGGTGCCCCGGGAGAAACGGCAGGCTCCGTCGGTTCTGCCGCTCCCGTTTCCAGCTCCGCCAGCGTGGCAGTGGAAGCGTCCTCCGCTGACGAGACTCCGGCCACCGTCGGCACCATTACACTGGGTGGAGACAGCATCACCGTCAGCGGGAACGGCGCAACGGTAAACGGCACCACCGTTACCATCACCCAGCCCGGCAATTACGACATCAGCGGCGAGCTCTCCGACGGGCAGATCATCGTGGATGCGGGCAAGGAGGACAATGTTTATCTGACTCTCTCCGGCGCTTCCATCACCTGCTCCAGCAGTGCGCCGATTTACATAAAAAAAGCCTCCGCCGTAACCATTATTTCGTCCGACGGCACGGAGAACTATATCTCCGACGGTGACACCTATGCGCTGGAGGAGGGCGAAGATGAGCCGGACGCGGCAATTTTCTCCAAAGCCGACCTGAGCTTCTCCGGTGACGGTAAGCTGACCGTGGAGGGCAACTATGATATGGCCATCCACAGCAAGGATTCGGTGTGTTTCTTTGACAACGGCACCTACGACATTCTCTCTGCCGGAGATGGCGTTAAGGGCAAGGACAGCGTGCTGATTGCCGGTGCCATTGCCATGAACATCACTGCCGGTCAGGATGGCATTCAGTCCTCCAGCAGCGAGGACGGCCCCGGCACCATTCTTTTGGAATGCGGAAGCACCATTTCCATTACCGCTGGAAAGCACGGCATCAATGCAGAAACTGCACTGTCCGTTGCAACCGGCACCCTAACCATTGACGCGCAAGAAGACGGTCTGCATGCTGGCAGCTTCATTCATATTGGCGGACATGACAGTGATCCCGGCCCCGCGCTAACCATCACAGCCGGGTGTGACGGCATTCAATCCGCCACCGACCTCACAGTATGGTCCGGCGACATTTCCATCACCACCGGCGGCGGTGCAGCCAATGCCCCGGAGCACGTGGAAAACTTCGGCTTCCCAGGCTGGTTCGACACCCAGGAGGATTCTACCGAGGAAACCACCTCCAGCGCCAAGGGTCTGAAATCCGACGGCGACATGGCCATCGACGGCGGCACCATCACTCTGGACTGCATAGATGACGGCCTGCATTGCGGCGGCGCACTTACCATTTCCGACGGCGCTGATCTGACCATTGCCTCCGGCGATGACGGCGTTCACTCCGACGATACCCTGGTGATTTCCGGCGGCACCATCCACATCACCCGGAGCTACGAGGGTCTGGAGGCCGTGTTCATCACCATCAGCGGCGGCGATATCTCTCTGGTGGCTTCCGACGACGGCCTTAACGCAGCTGGCGGAAGCTCTGCGGACACGGATTTCGAGTTTATGGGCCCTCCGGGTGGAGAAGGCACCGCCGAAACGCTGGAGGATGCCAGCTATTACATTCTGATTACCGGCGGCACCCTGACTGTGGACGCTGGCGGTGACGGTCTTGACTCCAACAGCGCGTTCTTTATGGAGGACGGCACGGTGATCGTCTCCGGCCCCGAGGCCTCCATGAACGGTGCGCTCGACTACACCACCACCGGTCAGATCACCGGCGGCACCCTGATTGCCTGCGGTGCATCGGGGATGGCCCAGAATTTTGACAGCTCCTCCACCCAGTGCAGCCTGCTCTATAACTTTGACGAGACCTTTGAGGGCGGCACCACCGTTACCCTCACCGATGCAAGCGGCAAGGTGCTGTTTACAGCGGAGATGGCAAAGAGCTTCAGTAGCGTGGTTATTTCCACTCCGGATATGCAGGTGGGTGAAACCTACACCCTCACCTGCGGCGAAACCTCTGTGGAGGCCGAGCTCACCGACACCATCACCGCTCTTGGCTCCGGTGGATTCGGCGGCGGCCCGGGTGGTGGTCCCGGCGGTGGCCCGGGTGGTCCCCCTCCCGGGTTCTAAACACGCAACATTTCGTACCTGCTGTTTTCTTTGGAAGCGGCAGGTACGTTCTTATCTTGACAGCCGCTTTCCCATTTCGTAAGATAATAAAAAGCCTTTGTGGGAGGTTCCGTCTATGGAAATCGAATATCTGCACGAATTCACCGTCATTGCAAATCTGGGCAGCTTCTCCCGCGCTGCCGAGGAGCTTTGTATCTCTCAATCCGCCCTGTCCAAACATATTGCAGCCCTGGAACGGGAGCTGGATACGCCGCTGCTGACCCGCAATTCCCGGAATGTGTCCCTGTCCCCTGCCGGTGCGCAGATTCTCCCAATGGCGGCGGAAATTTTCTCTCTGGGCAATAGAATCCGGGTAGCCGCCGCCAAGGAGAGCCGGAAGGATCGCCATATTCTCACCATTGCCTCCATTCCGGTGATGGCTCAATACAATATCACCGGCGTTTTGGCAAAATTCCAGCAGCAGTTCCCGCAGATCACCCTGGATGTGGCAGAATGCGAGCAGCACGATCTATATGCCATGCTCCGGGATGGGCGCTGCGAGCTTGCCTTTACCCGCCGGGCAGGAAGCGGCGAGCCGGACATGGAATATCTCCCCTTCGCTCAGGATCATCTGGTGGCAGTGATGCATGAGACGCACCCGCTGGCCAATTCGGCGCAGCTCCGGCTCCAGGATCTCAAGGATCAGCCGCTACTATGCCTGGATCAGCGCACGGGCCTGTATAATCTCTGCACCAGCCTCTGCCTTCAGGCGGGCTTCCAGCCGGATTTTGTCTACACCGGCCACCGTCCGGAGAACATCGTGGGACTGGCGGCACAGAACATGGGGGTAGCCCTTCTCATGCAGCGGCACACCGACTATGTCCACCTGCAAGACGTGGTCACCATCGACATCTCCCCCCGGGTGGAGAGCACCATTTGTCTGGTTCGGCAAAAGGGCGTCCGTCCCAGCCGCATGGGCCAGAGCTTCTGGGATTTTGTCAAAGCCCTCGCCGCGCAGGAGCGTTAATCCCGATATTCCCGCCGGGAATGGATTGTCTTCAAAACAGAATTGCACGAACTCCTCGGGACTGATACAATAGCCTCAAAGATATATTCGGCGTTTTCTGCCGAATTTCATAGAAAACCATATGTTTGGAGTGATCCTATGCAAGTTCATGATCTTCGCAGCGCCCTGAAGCTGCTGGAGAAAATGCCCGGTCAGCTGGTATCCACCGACGTGGAGGTTGACCCCGCCGCAGAGCTTTCCGGTGTTTACCGCTATGTGGGTGCAGGCGGCACCGTCATGCGCCCCACCAAGGTCGGCGGCCCTGCCATGATGTTCAATAACGTAAAGGGCCATCCCGACGCCCGGGTGCTCATCGGTCTGCTGGCAAACCGTCAGCGGGTGGCAAAGCTGCTGGGCACCACCAAGGAGGATGTGGGCAAGCTCCTGTGTCGGTGCGCCCAGGATCCCATTCAGCCTGTGGTAACGGAGGATGCCGCCCCCTGCCAGGAGATTGTCCATCTGGCCACCGATCCGGATTTTGATCTGTATCGTCTGATTCCCGCGCCCACCAACACGCCCAAGGACGCCGGCCCCTATATCACCATGGGCATGTGCTATGCCACCCATCCCGATACCGGCCTCAGCGATGTGACCATCCACCGGATGTGCATTCAGAGCAAGGACGAGCTGTCCATTTTCCTGATGCCCGGCGCCCGTCACATCGGCGCTATGGCAGAGCGGGCCACCGAGCTGGGCCGTCCGCTGCCCATCTCCATCTCCATTGGCGTAGATCCGGCCATCGAGATCGGCTCCTGCTTCGAGCCCCCAACAACACCCCTGGGCTTTAATGAGCTGTCCATCGCCGGTGCCATCCGGAACACCCCCGTGGTGCTGCACAAGTGCGTTTCCATTGAAGAAAACTGCATTGCCAACGCCGAATATGTCATCGAGGGCGAAATTCAGCCCGGCGTGCGGGTGGTGGAGGATCAGAACTCTCACACCGGTTATGCCATGCCCGAATTCCCCGGCTACAATGGCTGCGCCTCCAACGAATGCTGGCTCATTAAGGTCAAGGCCGTCACCACCCGGAAAAACCCGATCATGCAGACGGTCATCGGCCCCTCCGAGGAGCACGTGAATCTGGCGGGTATCCCCACCGAGGCCAGCATCTACAATCTGATTGAAAAGGCCCTGCCAGGCAAGATCACCAATGTCTATGCCCATCCCTCCGGCGGCGGCAAATATATGGCCGTGCTCCAGTGCCGGAAGACCGTCCACACCGACGAGGGCAAGCAGCGTCAGGCGGCACTGCTGGCATTCTCCGCATTCCCGGAGCTCAAGCACGTGATTCTGGTGGACGAGGATGTGGACATTTTCGACAGTCAGGATGTGCTCTGGGCCATGAACACCCGCTTTCAGGGAGATCGGGATATCATCACCATTCCCGGCGTCCGCTGCCATCCTCTGGACCCCAGCTCCAATCCCGCTTATTCTCCCTCCATTCCCGATATCGGCGTCAGCTGCAAGACCATTTTCGACTGCACCGTGCCCTTTCAGCTGAAGGATCGGTTCCAGCGGGCCGAATTTCTGGAGGTAGACCCCAAGCATTGGCTGCCGGACTTTGACTTCTCCTGAGGCTGCTGCAATGAACCCAAAACGACTCATTATCGGTATCACTGGTGCATCCGGCGCGCCCTTGGCCTTGGAGCTGCTCCATCAGCTGATGGAAATCCCACAGCTGGAAACCCACGTGATTCTGTCCCACTGCGGCGAATTGACGCTGACCCATGAAACCGGGCTCACCCGGGACGATCTTCGCGGCCTGTGCACCCGGCTCTATGACAACGAGGACTACGGCGCCGGCCCGGCCAGTGGAAGCTTTGAGGCTCTGGGCATGGTGATGATCCCGTGCAGCATGAAAACCCTGGCGGGCGTGGTCAGCGGCTACTGCGATACGCTGCTGCTCCGTGCCGCCGACGTGACCATGAAGGAGCGCCGCCCCCTGGTGCTGGTGCCCCGGGAGTGCCCCTTCAGCACCCTGCATCTCCGAAATCTCACCGCTGCCAGCGAGCTGGGGGCCCATATCATCCCCCCGGTGCCCGCCTATTATAACCACCCCAAAACCATCGAAGACGTAAATCGTCAGGTGGTAGAAAAGGTGCTGTCCCGGTTCCGTCTGGGTCAGGTGCCGGAATGGACGGGGATGCCGGGATGAAGTGGGAGCTTACCATACTGAATCGTCCGGTAAACTGCACCGTTACCCCGCTGGACGATGGCATTCATGTCTTGCTCACCGGTGGCGACAAAGGGCATATCGGCGCGGTTTCCGTCTGTGATCCCGCGAAGGCGCCGGAAACCATGACATTCCCCGGACACAAGGAGCAATATATCACCGAGCCTTGGGCCAAAACCATTGCAAACGCTGCCCATCAGCGCTGCTGCGTGGTCTGCGGCATTCATTACGACGGCGCTTCCCCGGATGAGATTCAGCATATTATGAAGGAAACCGATCAGCTGCTCCGGCAAATTTTGACTCAGCTTTCCTGATAAACAAAAAGCAAAGCATACGAACGTGGCCGAAACCGCATTCGTATGCTTTTTATTTTGTCGTTTATTCTACCACCGTCTCCTGGACAATGCCGTTGAGGGCTTCCACCGTTTTCGCCGGCAGATCCTGTTCCCGGGCGATCACGCCGGTTTTCAGCAGTACGGTCAGCGCTGAGAGCACCAGCACGGTCACAACGCCCGCCCGCAGGGACAGTGCGCTCAGAGACTTTTCCTGATCTTTGGATTTCATGGGTTATCCTCCTGTATTCCGGCCACAAATTGCGGCCTTACCGTCAATCGACCAACATCATACACCACTACAGCCCAAAAAGCAATCTTCTTTTAAAAACCTTAAGAAGATTGTAATGTTCCTCATTCCCCCGATTTCTCCAGCGCAGGAAGGCACCCCGAATGCCGATTTGTCAGCACCGGGGTGCAGTGTTATGCCTCTTTTTGAACCGCTTCGACTGTTTCCGCTGCCTCAGACACCTTTTTGCCGCCAAAATCTTTGGTCAGTAGCCATTCGCAGATAAAGGAGATCACAATCCCCACCAGAAGTCCCGTCTGGGGATTGGTGATGGCCAGCACGCCGCCAATCAGACCCGCAACCCCCCGCTGGGTATTGTTTTTGCACAGGCCAAGGGCCACATAGAAGCAACCGAACGCCTGAATCATCAGCGTCAGGCTCATGGACAGGGGCAAAATTGGGCGAATCAGCGCCACCAGGGGCAGGATCAGACAGCAGATCCATTTTGCCACGTTAAAGGTGATACAGCCGCCGAAGAAGGAGTACATATTCTCCTTGCCGGTTTTATACCGCTCGCAGATGGTCACCATCATGGCGGACCAGAGGGGCCCGGACAGGGTAACCGTGGGGAAAAACAGGCTCTGGAGAATGTTTCTCACGCCGCAGCAGATATTGGTGAGGTTGGGGTTGACATTTACGTTCTCATCCGGGCGATACTGCTTGGCGTCCTCCAGGAACTCCGTTCCGGTGACGATATCGCCAAAGGAAATGATATAAGCCACCACCGCCATCACCGCCGCAGAGGAGATCACGTGCCAGGAGGGCAGGCCCAATGCAGTCAGGCAGAAGTTCCCCAGCACATATTTCAGTCCGGGAATGGGGTTGAAGAGGATGCCGTCGGACAGCACGTTCACCGGCGTGGAGATTTCTCCGGCCAGCATACCGACAATATAGGCCAGCAGCAGTGCCGGAACGAAGCCGCACTTGGCCAGGAATTTGATGAACTTATGCCCCGGCTTGTTCTTCTGCCGGTTAAAGCCCAGGGAAAACAGCAGAAACAGCGCCGCCAATACGCCCACGGAGAAGCTGACCGGTGAAGCATAAAAGCCCACGCCGCCGTTTTCCGCTGCTGCAAAGCCATATTTTCCAATGACTGCGGAGAAGCCTGCGCCAATGAGGATGCCCGCTTTTACCGACACGGGAACCTTATGCACCAAGCGTGAGGCCAGGCCTGTGACACCCAGGATTAAGTACAGCAGGCCCAAAATAAGTTGGAGCATCACCAGTGCCTGGATGCGTTCCGTGGTATTCTGGAAGGACAGCAGCCACGTGGTAACCAGCGGAATCGCCGGGGTAATCCAGCCGCCGACGATGGGGTCGCCCACGATATTCTGAAAAACATACAGCAGCTCGTGGATACAGACAATGGACAGCGCCACAGAGAAGGGCAGACCAAAAATATCCTGCAAATACGCCACGGCCGACACACCGGTGACAAACACCACCATTGCCTGGATCATTTCCGGCAGCTCCCAGGGGGCGTGGACAAAGGGAATTCGGATTCGGAACATTCCCAGCTTGATGGAGGGCTGTTCCGCTCCCTCCGCCCGATGGGCTGATTTCATCATGATCGCCATGGCATCGTACTCCTTTATGTTGGTTTTGTGAAGATATTGTGAACATTATCATAGCATTGTTCTAAACAATTGTCAATTCCTTCAACACAATCTGACAAAAAGAGCACATCTGCACCGCCATATTTATTGCATGGCGCTGCTGAAGGTGTCCATCGTGGTGGATCTTGCGGCATAAAGTCTGGGAATGGTGTAATACCGGCTGTCCGTGATCCATTTTCCGCCATTGGCAATGATTGCAAAGTCGTAGTATTTCTTGGCCAGCTCAATGGTGGTGTCGTTGTGGCTGCCGTTGGGATAGGACAGCACATAGGGAATCTTGCCGGTAATCCGGGCAATATCCAGCTGAGACTGCCGAAGCTCCGACTCCTGCTCCTCCGATCCCAGCTGAGCCAGCTCATTATGATTTACCGTATGGCTCTCGATCTCCACCAGGCCGGAATCGCTCATTTCCTTGGCCTGCTCCGCCGTAATGTCATATTCCGAGCCGATGGACGCGGTAATGACGAACACCGTAGCCTTCATGCCAAATTCCTTCAGCAGAGGGAACAGCTCGGTATAGGTGCCCAGATAGCCGTCGTCAAAGGTCAAAATCACGGGCTTATCATAGTCCTCCAGATGGGTCAGATCGGAGAAGAAAATCGTATCATAGCCGTTATCCTGCAAGTATTGCAGCTGCTCCCGCATACTGCTGGGCGAAACAAACAGGGATTCGATGCCCCAGAGGTTGTCACCCACCTCATGATACATCCAGATCGGCACCGACCGCCCCTGGGCAATCAGATTGGTATCCGGCATTTTCGTCACATAGGCCGTGGAAACGCTGGGATCCCACAGCAGGTACAGTCCCGTCTGCTCCGCCACATACCGCAGGGGCAGCCAGTCTTCCTCCTGCTGTCCCACAAAGTGGATGCCAATTTCTCCCGGCTCCGGCAGCATGGCCCGTCCGTCCGTTTCCGCAAAGGTCAGGGGCACCAAGGTGCCGTCATAGGCCGTGACCGATGCGCGCTCCGCATCCCGGGTCAGGGTCAGCCAGGGATAGATAGCCTCCAGATCAGAGGCCTTGACATAGGTATCGCCACCCAGGTCAAGGCTGGTAAGAGATACGCCGTCAGCCAGAACCTGTGGGCCTGCTTTTTCCGTCTCCGCCAGGGAGGACGGTAATGGAGTAGGGGTAGGGGTGGGCGTTGGACTCGGGGTCGGACTGGGTCCCGGCGTGGTGATGCTCTCCTGTTCCGAGGCAAGCTCCGAATCAAGGCCACTTTCCTCCCGGCTTTCCATTTGCACACCCCAGGGTTCCGCAGATGCACCGGGGGCAGACGCCGCTGGCACGGATGCCACGTCCTCACTTCCGCAGCCCGCCAGCAGAAGGCACATTGCCAGCAGAATTCCAATCTTCTTCATATTCTTCGCTCCTTCCGTTTCACACGCAAAAGATGTTATGCTATACAAGACGTAATCATTGCCATGATGGTTGCAGAAACTGAACGATCTTTTTCAAACAACGCTGAGTACCGCCACAGCACCCACCAGAACGCCCACAAGCCCGGTGGTCACGCCCAGCTTTATGGTGGTGGAAAGATCGCTGTCCGGGCGGCTGGTAATCTGGCGCATATAATAGGGCCGCAGCAGAATCAGCGCAATGACCACATAAATGCCGAAGCTCACCAGGCTCACCGCAGAATAGCCGTCAATGATATCCGTCAGGCTGTCTCCCTGGAATACGCCGCTGGTCAGCAGGGCGCAGAAATCCATAAACCCATGCACCGCAGCCACAGCCCACAGGTTCCGGCAGCGAAAATACAGCGCAGCAAGGCACATGCCCATGGCAATGGCCACAACCATCTGAATCAATACCCCGGACAGGCTGGCCGCACCGCCAATGGCATTGGTGATGTGCACCAGCCCAAACAGCAGGCTGGAGGCCATGACGGAAAGCCAAACGCCTGCAGGAGTTGCGCCGTATTTCTCATAAAACATCCCGGCGATCATGCCCCGGAAGGTCAGCTCCTCGGTAATGCCCACCGCCGCCATGCACAGCACAAACAGCAGGATATGCAGGGGATTTTGCAGGGGACTGCCGTCGCCGAGCATCAGTCCTTCCAGGCTGAACATCAAACTTTCCACGCCTGCAATGGCATAGAACATCAGCAGCGGCGCAGCAGGAAGCAGACTTTGACCGAAGCCTCTGCCCCGGCAGGTAAATACCCGTTCCATCTTCCACAGGAATGTCATCAGCACCATTACTACCAGCATACTCAGCTCTGCCAGCAGCTGAATGCCGTAGTCCCCCAAGAACTCGGTCAGCGGTGGAACTGCGGCAGCAATCCCCACTAAGACACTCCCCGCCGGTAATCCCGCAAACATAACCGCAAGAATCATCAAACTGGCCAGCAGTGGATGCTTTTCTCGAAATCGTTTCATAAATCCTCCTTCTTCAGCAGCAGATGGTAGTGGATGCTCTCCTTGTTGCTGCCTGGGCCCCGGGTACGGATCTCTCTGGGCGGCATCGCCATGGAAAAGCCCAGGAACAGCTCCGGAAAGTCCTGCTGCCGTCCGTAAAAATGCGGTGTGCCGCCCTCATGGAGCAGGGTGTACTGATCCGTGTGACTTTCAGGCGGCGCGGATCGGAAGCCTGGATCATTCTGGGACAGCAGCGTCAAGTATACCTCGCCCCCGGGCCGCAGTACCCGCCGCATTTGGGCAACGGCCTGGCAATAGCCCGCTGTGTCGGTATGATAAGAGGCATTATAGTCCATGATACAATCGAAGCTGTCCGGTTCAAAGGGCATTTGGAACAGGTCACCTTTCACCGGATTGACCGATAAATCGTCCTGTTTCGCCCAGTTTTGCAGGTAATCCAAGGCCTGCTCCGACTGATCCAGCGCCGTTACCCCAAAGCCCTGGGCCGCAAAGAACATGGCGTGCCGCCCAGGGCCGCAGCCATTGTCCAAAAAGTCATGAAAACCCTGCTGATGCCAGCGCAGGGCAAGATAAGGCGCCTCAATGGCGGGCTGGAGCCACTGGGCCGTTTTTTCCGCCGTCCAGTTCCACTGCATTTTCCGTTCCTCCCTGAATTCGATGATATCTGCATTTTACCACATTTTGTTGGCACTTGTATAGTCCCTCGTCGGGTTCCTTCTTGAGATTCTTGACGAACTGCGGTATAATATGATGGATAGATTCGTTTAGATTGGAGGCGCTGATATGGCAATACGTCCCGAAGAAACCGAACTCTGCGAGCTTGTCTGTGTGCACCAGGATGCGGTAGACGAGGTGCAGTCTCATAGTCCCAGTCCCCAGCAGTTTTCCGATATGGCGGGGCTGTTTAAGCTGTTTGGCGATGCCACCCGGGTGAAAATTCTGTGGAGCCTCAGCCAGCACGAGCTGTGCGTCTGCGATCTCGCCCAGCTGATCGGCATGAATCAGAGCGCCGTGTCCCACCAGCTTCGGATTCTCAAGCAGGGCCGACTGGTGAAAAGCCGCCGGGAGGGAAAATCCATTTTCTACTCGCTGGCCGACAGCCATGTGGAAACCGTCCTGGCCCAGGGCATGGAACACATTTCGGAATAATGTCAAAAAATCTCCCGCCCGTCTGGACAGGAGATTTTTCTTTCCTTATTCCGTAGTCAGCAGCTCCACCGTAACCTGCTTGTTGCGCTTGGAGCGCTTCTGCAAATACCGCACGGTGCAGGACAGGATGAAGTTGATAATAAAGTAGATCACAAACGCCACGCCGAACAGAATGAATACATCGGAGACGTTGATCTGACCGGTGCCGTTGTACATATTGGCTGCGGACAGGATCTTCTTCACCCGGCTCATAAGCTCAATGACAGCCACATTGGCCAGATAAGAGGAATCCTTAATGGTGGTGATGCACTGGCCCAGCAGGGTGGGAATGACGCTGCGATAGGCCTGGGGCAGCACGATGTACACCATGATCTGCACGGTGTTAAAGCCCTGAGAATGCCCGGCTTCAAACTGGCCCTGTGCCACGGCATTCAGGCCGCCGCGGACAATCTCCGCAATGACGGAGGACGTAAACAGCACCAGCGCCACGCAGGCCTTAAACAGCAGGCCAACCTCTACGGAGGTCAGGGTAAACATGGGCTTGCTCAAAAACTTCGGAGTCGGGCAGAACACCACGCAGATGAAGATCCACAGCAGCAGCGGGGTATTCCGGAAAATTTCGATATACGCAGTTGCCAGCCATTTCAGCACCCGGGTCTTCCCGGTGCAATAGTTCCGCACCAGCGCCAATACGCTGCCAAACAGAATGCCGATGATTACGGCAATCAGAGAAACCACCATCGTAAAGGCCAGACCCTTGAGAATGAACTGGAGAATCGCCGGGTTTTTCAGCATGCTCAAACTTGCGCCAACGGTACTCATGCTGCCACCTCCTCGGTCTTGGTGTCATCTTTGGTATTTTTGCGCTTATCCCGGTTCTTGAGGCTCTGCTCCCAACGGCTTGCCAGGGTGGACAGTGGGAAGCAGACAATAAAGAACAGGATGCCGCTGACCAGATAGGCCGGGCCATAGGCGCCGCCGGTATTCTCGCCGGTGACAAAGCTGTAGGTGATGGAAATGAGATCCGTACCGCCGATGATATACAGGCAGGACGTGTTTTTAATAAGGTTCACCACCTGGTTTACCATAGGCGGTAGAATAATCTTAATGGACTGGGGCAGGATGATGTAGTACATCCGCTCCACATAGTTAAAGCCCTGAGACTGCGCCGCTTCAAACTGCCCCTTGGGAACCGCCTGAATGCCGCTGCGAACCACCTCGGCCATATACGCGCCATGGTAGATGCCCAGTGCAATGCAGCCCGTGGCAAGGATGCCGATGCTGTTACCGGAAAACGCCAAAGCATAATAAAGGAAGCAGAGCTGAAGCAGCACCGGGGTATTCTGAAAGAACTCTACATAAACCCGGCTGATGCCCCGCAACACCTTCTTATTGCTGGTTGCCATCAGGCCAAACAGGATGCCCAGCGCCAGTGCCAGAATCAAGCCAAATACGGCTGTTTCTGCGGTGGTACCCAGGCCCTTCAAAAAGCCGGTACGATAGAGCCACACCTTATTCCAGGCTCTTTCGGAAAAGATTCCAGCCATGATATCGCCTCCAAATAGTATTTCCCAAATCAAAAGGCCCCGAACTCCCCAACGAAGCCGGGGCCCTCTGATTTGGGGCAGAGCGCCAGGACAGCCGCTCTGCCTCGTAAGATTTGTTGTTGGAAATCAGCCCAGGTTGTACTGTGCAATCAGGCCGTCGATGGTGCCGTCGGAGAGCCAGGTGCTAACCTCATCCTCGCAGAGCTTGGAGAAGCCGGAGCCCTTGGTGGTAGCGATGCCGTACTCCTGGGGGGAGAACTCGGCGTCGATGTAGCTGCGGCCTGCGGTCTTGTAAACAGCCAGGATGGACTTATCTACGCAGAATGCATCCACTTCATCGGCCTCCAGTGCGGTGGAGATGGAGGGATAGTCGTCATACTGCTTGAAGCTGACGCCCTCGGTCCAGGTAGCGGGATCGAAGGACTCCTCGTTGAAGCCTTCGCCGGTGATGACGCTGTTCTCGATCATGGCCTTCACCAGAGACTTTGCGGAGGTGGAGCCGGAGGAAACGCCAACAGTCTTATCCTTCAGGTCTTCCAGGGTCTTGATGTTGGAAGCGTCCTTGACCAGCACGGAAACGTGGTCAGTGTAGTAGGGGGTAGTGAAATCCCAGGACTGCTTCCGCTCATCGGTGATGGTGAAGGTTGCCATAACGCAGTCGATATCGCCGGAATCCAGCAGCTCAGTACGGGTTGCAGCGGTAACGGTGGTGAACTCCACGTCAACGCCCAGGAAATCCGCCAGCTTCTTAGCCAGGTCAATCTCCATGCCCTCATACTCGCCGGTCAGGGGATCCATATAACCAAAGCCCAGAACGTCGCTCTTGACACCGACCTTCAGAACGCCGCGATCGATGATGGCCTGAACGTCGGAACCGTAGGAAGCAGGATCGGCAGCAGCCGTGGTTTCGGTCTCGGCAGCGGAACCGGCAGCAGCAGGTGCAGCGGTCTCGGCAGCAGCGGTCTCGGTGGCCGCAGCAGTCTCAGCAGGGGCAGAGGATGCAGCGGAATCACCGCAGCCGGCCAGGAGACCAAATGCCATGACAGTAGACAGCGCCATTGCTGTCAGTTTTTTCAGTTTGATCATTGTAATTTCCTCCATTCATAGTCAGACGATAAGGTATGTCCTGAAACACGTCAGAAGACGTGCTGCATGCAAAAAATCAGCGGAGAATCTTGGAGAGGAACTGCTTGGTTCTCTCGTGGGTGGGATTCTCAAAGAAGTGCTCCGGTGGGCCTTCCTCAATGATGGTGCCGTCGGCCATAAAGATCACGCGGTCGGCCACCTGACGGGCAAAGCCCATCTCGTGGGTGACCACCACCATGGTGATATTCTCCTTGGAGAGCTTAATCATGACGTCCAGCACGTCCTGCACCGTTTCGGGATCCAGTGCAGAGGTGGGCTCATCGAACAGAATGATTTTAGTCTGGCAGCACAGGGCACGGGCAATGGCAACTCGCTGCTGCTGACCACCGGAAAGGGTGGTGGGATAGACGTTTGCCTTATCCCTTAGGCCAACCACGTCCAGATAATGATAGGCCAGCTCCTCAGCCTCCTTCTTGGGCTTATGATGGAGCTTGATGGGAGCCAGGGTCAGGTTCTGGAGCACGGTTTTGTGGGGATAGAGGTTGAACTGCTGGAACACCATACTCATGGTAGTGCGGTTCAGCTGGGTTTTATTTTTATTGGTAAGCAGTGTACCATCGATCCACACCTCGCCGGAGGTAGGCTCCTCCAGAAAATTCATGCAGCGCACAGTGGTGGATTTACCGGAACCGGAAGGCCCGATGATGACCAGCTTCTCGCCTTCTGCCACTTCCAGATTGACATCCTTTAATACGTGGAGATCGCCGAAATATTTGTTCACATTCACAAGTTTAATCACAGCGGGAACCCCTCTCAATGAAAAATGAAATCATGCCCGGAAATTCGGAGCATGAGTAATGACTCGTAGCATTGATTTCTTGCTGTAGCACTTTACTCTTTTATTATACTAAGGAACCGAAAGTCCGTCAAGCAAAAATGCAATATTTTTTCTCAAAGTTTCAGAATTGGTGAAATACACAAGGAATTAGGGAGCAATCCTGCAACTTTTTAATCGTATTATTCATTGCGTCCATTTCTCTCCCGTCGTATAATATCAAGGTATCGCGCAAATTATCTATTTTTATGAGAAAGAGACGAATGAAATGCTATCCTATTTAATTGTATGCCCGCTGGTATTCCTGGCCGGCTTTGTGGACGCCATTGCCGGCGGCGGCGGGCTCATCTCCCTGCCCGCCTACCTGATCGCCGGAATTCCCACCCACACCGCCATCGCCACCAATAAGCTCTCCTCCTGCACCGGCACCTTTGTTTCCACCGGGCGTTTTCTGAAAAACGGCTATGTACCGGTGAAGCTCTCCCTTTGTGCTGCGGTCATGGCGCTCATCGGCTCCACCATCGGCGCCAACATCTCCATGCTGCTGCCGGAGTCCATTCTCCGGGGGATGCTGCTGGTGGTGCTGCCCATCGTGGCCTTTTATGTGCTGAAAAACAAGTCCATGGGCGATGGCGAAAATACCGGAACCCGCTCCCAGAAGGCCCTGTATGCCATCGCCATGGGCGCCGGACTGGTGATCGGCATTTATGACGGCATCTATGGCCCCGGCACCGGCACGTTCCTGCTGCTGATTCTCACAGGGCTTGGCCGCATGGATCTCAAATCCGCCGCCGGCACCACCAAGGTCATCAACCTTTCCTCCAATGTTGCCGCGCTGGTTACGTTCATCTTTCACGGTCAGATTTATTGGCCCCTGGGCTTGGCCGCATCGGTGTTCTCCATTGCGGGGCATTATACCGGCGCAGGGCTGGTGGCCAAGGATGGGAAGAAAATCGTCCGCCCGGTGGTGCTTACCGTACTGTGCATTCTATTTGTTAAGGTTATCGTGGGATTCTGACTGCGATAAATGACCAAAAACGCCATGCTGCAAACTCCGCAGCATGGCGTTTTTTTGTATCGGTGCTCAGCTCAGCGGATAAATCGTGCCGCCTGAATTGCTTGCGGGTTTCGATCAAAAAACAGCTCAATAATCTCGTTATCGTTCATAGTATGCTCCCTTCGAAAGGTCCTTTCACCCTATACGAACCGATATTTTAGCATGGGTTGCATCTCCGGTCAAAAAAACTCTGCCGCGAAAAACAGCACAACTGGGCGCTCAGGTTCAAAAAGAGACCCATGCAACCCGCCCAAAAACCACAGGTTTATTCTGGCAAGTCTTCGTCATTGTGCTATAATAGAGCCAAGCGCGGAGCATGATGGTCTCACCATCCATCAATCCGGCTCCGAAAGGAAGGAGTTATTATGAAGAAGAATGTAAAGCATTTGTCCCAGGCCATGAGCCTAGGACTGTGCGCAGCGCTGCTGGCAACCACAGCGCTGGCTGCCACCGGTACCCCCTATACGGGCGCCGCTGCCGACATCACCGCTCCTGCCGGTCAGCAGGCCACCCTGCTGGTAGACGGAAAAGTCACCCGGTTTGACGGCAGTGATGCAGTGTATACCGACGCAGACAAAGCTGAGGTAGTCTACACCGACGATCTGGACGATGCATCCAGCCGTCTGTCCTCCTTTACCGCAGGCGGCGCTGACGAGGCCGACAACGACTACGCCTATCATGCCGCCCTGTTCGTCAACGAAAACGGCGTGGTAGACGAAAAGTCCGTCACCGAGGCCCTGGGCAAGGATGCGGTTTACGACGCAACCCACGCCGAAAACGTCACCATCGACAGCACCGACCCCAGCTTTAACGGCATTATCATCGCGGGCGGCATTGACTACACCATCGCCAAGGCCACCATTCGCTTTGACACCGACGGCAACGGTCTCCAGGCCTGCGACTTCTCCGGCAAGGGCACTGCCATCACCTCCTTCGGTGAGGGCACCAAGCTCACCGTAGAGGATTCCGACATCAACGTATCCGGCGTTGCCAACATGACCCTGTTTGCCGACTCCGGTTCCACCCTTACCGTCCGGAATTCCACCCTGCATTCCGACGGTGGCACCCTCCACGACGGCTATAAGAACTCTCCCTCCCAGAACACCATGGTCGCACCCCCCTGGATCCTCGGCATCATGGGCGCTTCCCGCTGCACCAATCTGGAGGGCAACAACACCACCATGAACGTCATCGACAGCCAGACCTCCGCTGCCCGCTGGGCCATTCTGTCCACGGATTCCGGCTCCAACATGAAGCTCAACGTGGTCAACTCCACCATGGATCTCACCGGCAACGATAAGATCATGCAGGCCGACGGCACCTATAAGGACGAAAACGGCGATCCCAACCCCTTCACCAAGCGTTCCGGCTACGGCACCTACGTGATCGGCTCCGCTGACGAGCAGTTTTTGGGCGTTACCATGAACGTGGGCACCTACGGCTCCATCTTCACCGGTGGCTCCGCTACTTACACCAATCTGGAAGCCGGCAAAACCTATGAGCTGATGGACGCCAACGGCGAGGTCTCCGAGACCTATGAAGCCACGGAAGACAAGAAGACCGTGATTAATTCCGATACCTTCGGCTTTATGTCCCATCAGGGCGAGGACACCATCAATCTCGAGGGCGGCACCGAGGTTAACTCCGGCTATGCTTCCCTGCTGATTAAGAACACCCAGGGCGACACCACCGTCAACGTATCCGACGGCGCAACCCTGAACTCCGACAATGGCATTCTCATGCAGGTCATGGACAACGACGACTCCACCACCGGCATGAACACCGAAACCTTCAGCTTCAACACCACCCATGAGGAGCCCGCAGGCTGGCCCTCTGAAAGCGGCAACGTTTCCACCGAAATGTCCGCCAATTCCGACACCACCGAGGCCGGAGATATGGAAGGCATGATCGGTGCAGACGGCAACATGGGCGGCGGCGATATGGCGCCTCCCGAGGGTATGCCCCCCGAGGGCGAGCCTGGCGGTCCTGGCGGCCCTGGTGGTCCCGGTGGTCCCGGTGGTCCTGGCGGCGGTTCTTCCGGCCCCGTAGTCAACCACCTGAATGTTACCGGCACCGAGCTTACCGGCGATATCTACAACGGCTCCGGCTACTACGGCCAAACCGCAGTAGGCATCGAAGTGAATCTGGGCAAGGATGCGGTGCTGAGCGGCGCAGTGGCTCAGACCGAGACCATCCATACCGACGCCATCAGCTACACCTCCAAGGTGCTCCCCGAGGGCACTTCCGCCGAGGATGCCGGTCAGCTGACCTCCTTTACCATCGCCGAGTATTATAACATCGGCCATGTGGCAAACCGCTTCTACAGCAACGGCGACAACACCCTGGTCATGAATCTCACCGACAATGCCGTTTGGAACGTCACCGGCGACTGCCTGCTGTCCTCTCTGACCATCGGCGACGACGCGAAGGTCGAGGCCCAGAACGGCACCCTGGAAATGACCGTGGACGGCACCCCCACCGAGCTGGCTCCCGGCACCTATGAGGGTGAGATCCGCATCAGCTATACCGAAAACGAGCCTGAAGAAGCCGCAGCTTCCGCCGAGGAATCCGCAGCTTCCGAAATCGCCGCTCCGGCAGCAACTCCTGCCGAGGTCGAAGCTCCCGCTGAAACTCCCGCAGAGACCTCCGAGGCTCCTGCCGAGACCAGCGGTATGTCCGGCGGCGCGATTGCCAGTATCGTAATCGCCATTCTGGCGGTGGCTGCCATCATTGTGGCCGTTGTGGTCAAGAAAAAGAAGAAATAAGCGTTTCTAACTTGGGCTGCTGCCTTCGGGCGGCAGCCCTTTTTCTTTGCTGCACACCATATGGGAGCCTACAGCGCAAACTGTCCCTTGCGGGATAGTTAGAATTCGTGATACAATGGCTGAAGTAAAGCAGGAACCTTATGGAGAAAGGATGATCATCATGCGCTTCCCACAGGAAAAGATGGAAGTATTCTACCCCGGCGTTTACACCCCCGAGGAGCAGGCCGCCATTGACCGCTATAACCGCGGCGAAACCGGGCGGATGTTCGGTGGAAAGGCCCCGGCGCTGCCCTCTACCGATCCCTGGATTATGCAGCTCTATGCCCGGTGCTGGGATCGCTGGAACCCGCTGTTCAACGACCCGGAGTATGCCGGGCAGTCGGTCTGGGGCAATCTCCCCGCCATTCCCGGCTATGTTTCCACCGAGACCCGGTATCATGTGCCCCCGGAGCTGGGCTATCTCATTCGCCCGGACGGCACCGCATTCTTAGGTGACGGCTACGATCATACCGACGAATTTTTCGCTCCCGTTTTCCCCGGCGATACCCTCCACAGCAAGGACAGCGGCTGGCAGGTGGTGGACGTTACCCCCAAGGAGGGCAGCGTCAAGCGCCTGATGATTTTCATCTGCTGCACCGATGTTTACAATCAGAACGACCAGCTGGTGGCCCGCTGTACCCGCCGCTGGCCTGAGCAGCTGATGCGCTCCAAGGACCCGGAGATCAACGAAATTCTCGCCTCCGAAGTCCCCGGTGCGCCCCCGAAAAAGGCCCCCGAAGGCAAGCCCGGCGGCGAGAAAAAAGCGCCCCCACCCATGCCCGGCGGCGGCGGTGTTGGCGGTACGACCCGGCACAAGTCCCATTTCATGACCCCCGCGGATTACGATATCTTCAAAGAGATCTGGAAAAACGAGAAAATCCGCGGCAAGGACACCCTGTATTGGGAAGATGTGAGCATCGGCGATGAGCCCACCCCTGTGGCAGCACCGCCCCAGGTTGGCTTTGAAATCGTGCGCACCATTGCCTCCTGGAACATCATGAAGGACACCAATGGCCTCCAGGAGGTGCTCACCGGCAAGGGCGGCGATCCCCATTTCTATCGCTACAACCCCGAAACCGGCCTTTACGACAACGAGTCCGGCCATCTGGGGCTGGGCAGCATCGCCTATCTCTATAACTTCCACGCCAAGCTCATGGGCACCCGTATTCTCACCAACTGGTGCGGCGATGAGGGCTTTGTCACAAAGCTGGGCTGGCGATTTGTAAACGATGCCCCCAAGGACGAGCAGTTTAACCACTTTCCCGCAGGCTTCTACCGTCCCACGGAGCTATTAAAGGTGCCCTATATGCAGGATCGCTATGCCAACATCCACGGCTTTGGCGACGATGCGTTCATCACCCGAGGCTATGTCTATGACAAGTACATCGGTGAGGACGGCGGGCATTATGTTGACCTGATTTGCTGGTGTGAGGATCTGGACGGCAACATCGGCCAGGAAATCCCCGCCACGGTGAAGCTGCCCAGTCGTGGGTAATTGATCAAAGCACAGAAAAAGAGCTGGAACATCGCGTTCCAGCTCTTTTGCAATTCTCTATGGAATTAAGCCACAACCAGCTTGCCGCCGGAGGCCAGGGTATATTCGCCCTTCAAGCCGCAGCCCTCGCCAGCCACTGCCTGAATGGTGATGCCAGATGCCGCGTCGATCTGGGTTTCCTTTACATCGCCCACCAGGCACACGGTGGAATCGCCGGTAGCCGTCCACTGGCTGCCCTCCAGGGAGATGTAAGCGTCGGTAATCACACCTGCCACCTTGGCATGGAGGATGGAGACATTCATGGTGCGGTCGGTATCGTCATTGACAATATCGCCCTGATAGTCGCCGTTGGCAATGACCACGTTGACGCCGTAGCACTTGAGCTTCATGTCATCGGGCACCTTGGTGGCAGCGTCATCATCGTTGACAATGGCGTGCACCAGATACTTGCCGGTCTTCACCTTTGCGCCGTCCACCTTCAAATAGACGTTCTCGGACTTCACGAAGAACAGCGCCTCGCCCACCGTCCAGTCGCCTCCAGTGATATGGCACTCAGTGGTCTCGGTGTAGTGACCGCGTACGCCGTGGAGCATGGCGCCGTACTGGCCGGACTTCACGGTGCCGCCGTTAAACTTCACCCAAGCGTCGCCCGCAATGATCGCAACATGGGTGTCTACAGTGATCCGGCAGTCATTGAGCACGTTATGGCAGCCGTTGTCCGCATAAGTGCCGTAGCCGACGGTATCACAGACCACATCGCAGTTGTTGGCCTCCAGATACAGGTCGCCGTTGGAGCCGTCGGTGGACAGCGCCGCCCAGGAGTGCGCCAGAATCTTGGAGTCATAGAAATAGGCCCGGGAGTTGCCCATGGACAGATGGGTACGGCAGTTGCCCCCCAGCTTCAGGCCCGGAGGGGGCTCCATCATGCCGGAGGCCACACGGGGCACATAGCTCTTGGGGATCTCGCCGCCCTTGGCGTCCAGCACACAATTCCGCACAATCAGAGTACCGTTGCCGGTAACCACGGTGCAGGGACGGATGACGCCGTGGGTGGTGACCTGCACGTTGTCCATCTCGCACTTGGCAGTGTCGTTCACCATGATCGCAGAGCCGTTGCCTGCAAAATCGTCAATGCCGTAGCCGGTCAGATCAAACTGAGAATCCTGGATGGCATAGACGGAATCGCCGCCGATATACAGGCCGTTGAGGCAGATCTCGTCGGTCTTGTAGGAGGCATTCTTCATCTCGGTATCGGTGATCTCGCCGGAAATCTCCGCATAAGGGGTCTCGGCCAGATAGAGCTTGCCGTCCAGCACGTCCATGGATTCCATTCTGGGGAACGGAGGTGCCTTGGGAGGGCCGCCGCCGGGGAATCCGGGGCCGGGCTTTCCGGGCTCAACATCCGCGCCGGGCACGGAGCCGGGATGCTCGGAGGGGCGGCAGGTGGGCGGGCAGGGCTTGATTTCCGCCGGTGCGCCGGGCATGGGAGGCATATCGCCAGGGCCACCGGGGCCGGGCATATCGCCCATGGGCGGCATCATATTGACTTTTTCCGGCTTGTTCACGGGGCCCTCCAGAACGGGCATGCCATAGGCCGGGATTTTTGCCTGAATGGTGTTCATAAATACCCTTCTTTCAAACGAGATATGTGGAATTCGAATATTTCACATCCTGATTATATCATAGTTTTCACTGCGGGAAAATATACATTTTCGGCTTTTTGTGGTCATATTCTGCGCATTGTGGCTTTTTAGCGCAGAAAAAGGGCAGAAACGCATCGCTGCATCTCTGCCCTTGGGCCGTATCGAATTAACCTGCGGTGACTACCGTGAGCCGCGGCTCGGGCGTTTCGACCTTCTGGAAGTCAGCGCCCAGGGCACGGAACTTCTCGGTAATGTTCTCATAGCCCCGCTCCACATATTTAATGTCGGAGATGGTGGTGGTGCCCTCGGCGACCAGGCCCGCAATGACCATAGCCGCACCGGCCCGGAGATCGCAGGCCTTCACCGGGCAGCCCCGGAGCTTAGAAACGCCCTCGATGATGGCGACCTTGCCATCCACCTGCACCTGCGCGCCCATGCGTCTGAGCTCGCCGATATAGCGGAAACGGTTATCCCACACACTTTCGGTAACTACGCTGGTGCCCTCTGCCACTGCCATACATACGGCAATCTGGGGCTGCATATCCGTGGGGAAGCCGGGATGGGGCATGGTCTTTACCTTGGCCTTCTTGAGATGACCGGTGGATTCCACCAGCAGCGCATCCCCCTGATCGGTGATTTTCACACCCATTTCCCGGAGTTTTGCAGTAATGCATTCCAGGTGCTTGGGGATGACGTTCTTCACCAGCACCTTGCCGCCGGTGGCCGCAACCGCCGCCATATAGGTGCCCGCCTCGATCTGATCGGGGATAATGGAATAGGAGCCGCCCCGCAGCCGCTTGACGCCACGTATCTTGATCACATCGGTACCTGCGCCGGATACGTTAGCACCCATGGCATTGAGGAAGTTGGCCAGATCCACAATGTGGGGCTCCTTAGCGGCGTTCTCAATGATGGTGGTGCCCTCCGCCAGAACGGCGGCAATCATAATGTTCATGGTTGCACCCACGGAAACCACATCCAGATAGATACGGCTGCCATGGAGCTTTGCCTGGGTCGTTGCAATGATATCGCCGCTGACAATCTGTACATCAGCGCCCATGATGTTGAAGCCCTTGATGTGCTGGTCAATGGGACGAACACCGAAATCGCAGCCACCGGGCATGGAAACCGTTGCCTTGCCAAACCGGCCCAGCAGCGCGCCCACCAGATAGTAGGAAGCACGGATCTGACAGGCCAGCTCATGGGGCACGGAGCTGGTGTGGACGCCGGTGCAGTCCAGTTCAAACGTGGTTCGGTTTATCATCCGAACCGTTGCGCCCATTCGGGTCAGAATGTCGAAATAAAGCTGAATATCCGACACATCCGGAACATTCTCAATCCGGCAGACCCCGTCTACCAGCAAAGCCGCAGGAAGAATTGCCACCGCAGCATTTTTCGCGCCGCTGATCTCAACCTCACCGTTTAGCGGATTTCCGCCGTGTATCACATATTGTGCCATAACGCACCCTCTCAATCTCAGTTTCTATCTTACGTTCTATAGTATGCCGCATCTGCGGCAGATGTATCAAACCTGTTGACATAAATATGTCCAGCGCCGCTAGTATAACACAAAGTATGTTCCGTGTAAAGGATTCGTGGGAAAAAACGCCGGATTTCTCGCATAAACCCGGGAAAATCCCCGTATTTTTGTTGAGTTTTCGTCCATTTTTTGTGTGGTTGAAGATTTAAGTGCCATTTTTTGACAGCATCTTGTAAAAGGGTCGCGGCAGAGCTTTTTGCCGCGACCCTTGATTTCAGTCAATATTGGTACCTATGAATGGAAAGATTCCCGCAGGCTCTTCAAAATCAGTGCCGTTTCCCGCTGCAAATCCGAAGCGGTGGTGCTGGCAGCCCCTCTGCCCCCCAGCCATTCCGGACGGGGCACCGGCAGCCGTTCAAAGCGCTTGGCAAAGGGCTTGTCCACCCCCAATGCCGCCGCCTTGGGCAGCTGACTCTGGAAAAACCGGCTGTTCCGTCCTGTGAGAATTTGCAGCCGCTGCCAGGTCACCCGACAGTAGAACATCCGGCAGCCCTTGGCCTGACTGAGCAGATCCTGCCCGCGCTGACTGCGCCGGGGGCCCACCGACGTTGCAATCGCCGAGAAGCAGCAGGCAAACAGTCCGATGAGCATCTCCAAAAATGCACCGCCCAGGAAGCCCACCGCCAGCAGTGCCAGTGCGATCACCATCGTGATCCGGTAAGTTCGGGAGCTGCGCTTCAATGCTACCCGCTGGGAAAGGGCCGTGTGGAGATAGATGCTATAGAAGAAGCCCACCATTCCGGCCAGCACGGCCAGCACAACAAATCCGCCGCCCTCCGGCAGCATCTGCTGAGCCAGATAGCCGACACCCACCGCCAGAAGAATCCGGCAAGGAATCTGCACCAGCACCACATTGCCGCCCTTGGGATCGAAAATCACATGGTTCAGGCTCCGGCGGGATGCCGTCCGGAATCGCGCCCCCGCTGCGGCAAACCGTCCCGGGGTTGCCGCCACCCGATAGCCCGTGGAGAAAACCCGCTGAAACAGCTTGCGCTCCGCCTTGCTCCGTTCGGTGCCCATGGGGATCGCCCGGGTCAGCACCACATAGCCCTTTTTGCTGCGCTGAATGGTGAGATAGCCCAGGTTGGCCCACTCCAGAATCAGCACCGCAATGTCGCAGGTGCCGCCGTCGAGAATCTGCGGCAGCTGGCAGGGCAGCAGTCCGCCCGGGGTCAACAGCCGGGGCTGAGGATTCTGCCGTGGCGTCCGAAGCCGAAGCCGCCAGAAAATCATCAAAAGAAACAGTACCCCCAGCATGCCAATGGCCAGATAGGTCACATGAATCATGGCGATGGCAGAGGTTCGCACATAAAAGTACCCAACCGGCACCGTCACCTGCGCCGTCAGCGAATCATAGGCCATGCGGTTTTCCACCGTGCCCGTGACAATGGTGCCGTTCAGGTTCACCCCGGTCTCGGATTCCGCCAATTCCCCGTAATAGCCGCTGAGCACCGCCGGGGTCAGGGTGTAATCTTCCGGCATGGTTCCGCTGGGCTGGGGCAGAATAACTTGAAAGCTGCACGACCCCACCGCTCTTGCCCACCGGGAGCTCAGCAGTCCCAGCTGATACACCTCGCCCTCGCCATCGGAGTCGGTGGTATAGGTATCGCTGACCGTGTAAGAAACCGTAACGGTCTGGGTGCCCGCAAAGCTGCCGGACAGCACCACATTCACGCCGCTGTCGGTTTTGTCCACCTGATACCGATAGGTCTCTGCCGATACCCGGCTGATATTGCCGTCGGGCAGCGGAACCGTCAGCTGATCCTGCGCACCGTCAAAGGTCAGCTGATAGGTGGCGGTCACCTGGGTGCGGCCATTGGTGCTTACCTCGGCATTCACCGTGGCCTGATCCACCTGATAGTCCGCAAAGGCGCCGGTCATCAGAAGACATATGAAAAACAGAAAAAAAATCGCTTTTTTCATCTGTCACACTCCATAAATTAATGTAGTTAGCATACCACATTCCGCCGGTAATTACAACGGGGGGCTGGAATTTTCCCATTTTCGCCCGTTTGTCCGAAAGCCTTACAAAGGATTTACGTTCTTTTTGACTTTTTTTCGGAATTGGTATAGTATATGGGCAGAATTCCCGCCGATACCGGCGAATTACCACACAACACAGGAGGTATCCCATGGGACAGCTTCTGAAACGACAGGAAGAGTTCATCCGCTATGCGCTGTTTGGCATCGCCGCCGTGGCAGCCGATGTTTTGGTCTACGCCCTGACGGTAGGGCATCTGGGCATTCGGCTCGCCAATGCCCTGAGCTGGCTTGCCGCGCTGGTGGCTGCCTTTATCACCAATAAATATTGGGTGTTCCACCGGGGAAAAGAGGGCCCGGCGCTGTTTTTCCGGGAGTTTTTTGAATTCACCGCCGCACGGCTGGCCGGACTGCTGGTACAGGTCTGGGGCACCGACGCGCTGGTTCGCAAAGGCTTTCAGCGTCCCCTTTTGGGCATTCAGGGCGGCGCGGCAAAACTGCTGACCACCGTGATCGTCATTGCGCTGAACTACTTTTTCAGCAAATTTCTCGTATTTCGCCCCAGGGAGGTGCAGTCATGACCCCAGAATTCACCTCTGAGGACATCCGGTTCATGGCAGAAGCCATTGCGCTTGCCAATCAGGCCGCCGCGCTGGGGGAGGTTCCCATCGGCTGCGTCATCACAAAAGGCGGCGAAATTGTCGGCCGGGGCTACAACCGCCGGGAAACCGGAAAAACCGCCCTGGGTCATGCCGAGCTTATGGCCATTGAGGATGCCTGCCGCAATCTCGGCGGCTGGCGACTATGGCAGTGCCGGCTGTATGTAACCCTGGAGCCCTGCCCCATGTGCGCCGGCGCGATCATCAACGCCCGGATTCCCGTGGTGGTCTATGGGGCCAAAGACCCCAAGGCCGGTTCCGTAGGCTCCATCACCGATCTGTTTTCCATGCCCTACAACCATCACCCTCAGGTGATTTCCGGGGTCATGGAGACCGAGTGTGCAGGGTTGCTGCGGGATTTTTTCCGCAGTCTCCGGATTCGAAAAAAATCGGGCGAAACCCCTGCAAATATTGACAAGTCGACCTTTTCAGGATATGATAAGTAGGTTAATCTCTTGTGCGGATTTTACCGTTTCTATGGTAATATTTCACAAGATATTGAGATAAAACGACGCTCCCGGAGCAGCCCTCGCATCATCGGCGCTACCCCTATGCGCACCATGCTCCATGACGGACGCATTTGCAGTCCGAACGGACCGAAACGGAGTTGAAGCAGCTTGGATACAGAGGTACTTTTGCCTGACTGCGAATTTCATAAAAAGCCTTTTTACGAATGCATCAAACGGATCTTTGATCTGGTGGTTTCTCTGGTGGCCGTGATTGTGCTGTCGCCAATCCTTCTGGTGATTGCCCTGGCCATTCGGCTGGAGGATCGGGGCCCCATTCTCTATCGGGCCCAGCGCGTCGGACGGGGCGGCAAGCCCATCACCGTCTACAAATTCCGCAGTATGCGCATGAATGCCGACCGGCTGGAGGATATGCTCACGCCGGAGGAGCTGGAGGAATATAAGAAGAACTTTAAGCTGGAGCACGATCCCCGAATCACAAAGGTCGGTGCATTCCTCCGAAAAACCAGCCTGGACGAGCTTCCCCAGCTGTTTAACATTCTCTCCGGCACCCTGTCGCTGGTGGGCCCCCGCCCTGTACTTCAGGAGGAGACGGAGCTTTACGGCGACAAGCGGAATCTGCTGCTGTCCTGCAAGCCCGGTCTGACCGGTCTGTGGCAGGTCAGCGGACGCAGCAACGTCACCTATGAAAACGGACGCAGACAGGCCCTGGAGCTGCAATACGTCAGCCAGCGGAGCCTGTGGCTGGATATCAAGATTCTATTCTGGACGGTTGGCGCCGTGGTTCGTATGGACGGCGCAAAATAAATCCAGACACCATAGAGGGAGCATACTATGAAAATTCAGATCATCGTTGCCGCCCATAAGGCCTACCGGATGCCCACCGACCCCATGTATCTTCCCCTGCACGTGGGGAAAGCCGGAAAGGATCTGGAGCTGGGCTTTCAGGGGGACAACACCGGCGAGAACATCTCCGAAAAGAACGCCACCTATTGCGAGCTCACCGGGCTCTATTGGGCGTGGAAGAACCTGAATGCCGACTACATCGGTCTGGCTCATTACCGCCGCCATTTTCGGGGCAAATCCGGAAAGGATAAGTGGGACTGCATTCTCACCACCGCCCAGGCAGAACAGCTGCTTCAGGATTATGACGTTCTGGTGCCAAAGCGCCGGAATTACTACATCGAAACCGCCTATAATCAGTACGTCCATGCCCACCCTGCCGAGCCGCTGGATTTGATGATCTCGCTGGTCTCTGCCCAGGGAGAGAATTACCGGGCTGCCGCCGAGGCCATGCGCCATCGCACCTGGACGCACATTTACAATATGTTCATCATGAAGCGGGATATCTTCGACGGCTACTGCCAGTGGATGTTTGACATTCTCGGGCAGGTGGAGGCCCAGATTGATATCTCCGGCTACAGCGCCTATGACCGCCGGGTATTCGGCTTCCTGGCCGAGCGGATGCTGGACATCTATCTGGAGGCCAACAAGATTCCCTACCGGGAGGTTCCGGTGATGTTTATGGAGTCCCAGAACTGGCTGAAAAAAGGCGGCGCATTCTTAAAGCGGAAGTTTACTTCCGGGAAAGAGGGATAGGCTTGGATCACACGCTCCGTGAGCTTCAGCTGTGTGAGCTGGAGCTGGTGAAAGCAGTGCTTTCCATTTGTGAAACACACCATTTGACGGTGTTTATGATGGGCGGAACCTTTTTGGGTGCCGTCCGGCATCAGGGGTTCATTCCCTGGGATGACGATGTGGATCTGGGCATGAGCCGGTCCGATTACGAGACGTTTTTGCAGGTTGCTCCTCAGGAGCTGCCCCAGGGCTATGTGCTCCGGCATTTTGCCGCCGACCCGGATATGCCCTATTACCCTGCCCAGGTGGTGGATCCCAGCTTTGAGATTCTCGACACCTCCGCGCAGATTGCCAAGACCCGCAGTGCCTGGATCGACCTGTTCCCCTTGGACGGAATGCCCAAAAGCAAGGTAGGCTGCTTTTTCCACAAATACCGTCTGCTGTACCTGCGGATGATGCTGAAATTCAGCCAGTTTTCCCAGGTAGTCGCGGTGAATCTGGCCCACCGTCCTCTGCACGAGCGGATTTTGATTGCCGCCGGAAAGCATCTCCATCTGGAGTCCCGGCTGAACACCCAGAAACGCATGGCGCTCATTGACAAGAGCCTGAAAAAGTACCCCTACGAGGGTGCCCGGCAAGTGGTCAATTTTATGGGCGCTTATAAATTCCGGGAGATGTTCCCCAAGTCCATCTACGACAGCCTTGCGAAATATCCCTTTGAAACCCTATCCTTGTCTGCCCCCGCTGACTATGACACAGTGCTCCGGCAGATGTACGGGGACTACATGACGCCCCCGCCCAAGGACGAGCAAAACAAACACGGCACCGTTACCGGAAAGGACACGCCATGAAACGAGTTATCACGTACGGAACCTTTGACCTGCTGCATTACGGTCACATCAACCTGCTCCGCCGGGCCAAAGCGCTGGGGGACTATCTGATTGTCGCCCTTTCCACCGATGAATTTAACCTGAAAGAGAAGAACAAGGTCTGCTATTTCTCCTACGAGGAGCGGAAAAAGCTCCTGGAGGCCATCCGCTATGTGGATCTGGTGATTCCCGAGGAGAACTGGGACCAGAAGCGCACCGATATTCCCCTGTACCATGTGGACACCTTTGTGATGGGGGACGATTGGAAGGGCAAGTTCGATTTTCTGGAGGATCTGTGTCAGGTGGTCTACCTGTCCCGCACGCCGGAGATCTCCACCACGAAAATTAAAAAGGAATTGGGACGGGAATGAGGATGGTCAGTCTCGTTGTTCCCGTCTTCAATGCAGGGGCGTTTCTTACGCCCCTGGTTCGTTCTGTCCTGGCTCAGGATTATGCGGACTTTCAGCTGATTCTCAGCGATGACGGCTCTACGGATTCCTCTCTGGAGCAGATGGAGCATCTTGCCCGGGAGGACAGCCGGATCACACTGGTCACCGGCCCCAACGGCGGTGTCAGTTCCGCCCGAAATCGCGGACTTTTGGCCGCAGAGGGCGACTATATCGGATTTTTGGATTCCGACGATGAAATCGCCCCCAACTATCTTTCCACGTTGGTTTCCCTGCTGGAAAGTCATGAGGCCGACTGCGCCTGCTGCGGATTTTCCCGGCTGTATGAAGCGTCCGGGGTGGAGGATCGGATGCCCCCCAAGTCCGGCGATATTCTGGGTACGGATCGGGACGGCTTTTTCCGTCTGCTGCTTCGGCCCGATGGCTACACCACCGTGGTATGGAACAAGCTGTTCCGCAGAGAAGCGTTGCTCCAGTCGGACGGAAGTTTCCTGCCCTTTGACGAAACCCTGCACATTGTGGAGGACGGAGAATTTTTGTTCCGCAGCAATGTTCAGCGGGCCGTATTCACGTCGGAGCCGCTGTATCACTACACCGTCCGAACCAGCGGCGCCATGTACGGAACGCTCACCGCCCGAAAACGCACGGAGCTTACCGCCCGGAAAAAGATCATCGCCCTCTGTGCCGATGCCGCGCCGGATGTTCGGGCGCTGGCCGAGATGAAATATCAAAAGGGCGTTCGGGATCTGCTGTTCCATGCGGTCATCGGCGGTCAGGGGAAGGAGATTCGGGATTTGCTGCCCGAGCTGTCCGTCTATCAGGACGCACTGTTCTCCAGCCCTGCCCTTTCCAAAAAAGAAACGCTCAAATACCATATCTATCGTCCCATCATTCAGCTGAACCTCCAGCATCTTGGCGCGTTCCTGATGAAGCATCTCAGTGGGCACGGATAACGGAGGTATCTATGAATCAAACCGCCTTGAAACGGCTGTTTTGGATATTGCTTGCAACGCCCTTCTTTAAGCCCGCATTGCTGGGGGTGCTGGAAGGGACGGATTTCCTTGAAACCTGCTTTGATCTCTGGCGCATGGCTGCCGCCGGAGTGATCGTGCTACTCTATCTCTATGAGATGATCCGGCAGCGCAGAAAGCCCACCGCAGTACTCCTTTGGCTGTGCGCGTATCTGGGCTTTGTCGGGCTGTCTACGGTGCTCCATGGTTCGAATTATTGGGCGATCCTCAACCACGTGGTTACCATCGTCAGCTTTTGTATGCTGCTGGAACTCAGTCTGCGCCGGGGGCCTATGGTCACGCTGGATATGCTGTTTTACCCGCTGACCGTGCTGATTTTAGCCAATTTCATTCTGGAATGCCTGTATCCCGGCGGCATCTGCACCGGCGGCACCTATTATTACAGCTATAATCTGCTGGGCATTGACAATCTCCTTGCCCCGATTTTGATTCCGTATATGTTTCTGACGGCACTACGTTCCACCATCCGCCACGGGGATTTGGATTGGGTCAGCTATTGTATGCTGGGGATCTCCACCCTGAGTCTGCTGCTGGTCTGGTCGGCCACCGGTCTCATGGGGCTGGCCGTAGCGCTGGTCTTTCTGCTGTTTTTCTATCAGCGGCGCTGGCAGACGCTGTTTAACGGCGCCACCGCCATGCTGTCCGGCGTGGGACTGTTCTTTACCGTGGTGCTCTATCGGCTTCAGAATGTGTTCGCGTTTCTCATTGAGGGCGTACTCCACAAGGGGCTGAGCTTCACCGGGCGCACGGAAATCTGGGACATGGCCATCAAAAATATTCTCGCCAGCCCGGCCCTTGGCTATGGCCTCGCCCAATCCGGCAAGGTCTATCGGCTGCGGAAGCACAAATACTATCATGCCCATAATGTTTTTCTGGAGATTCTCATGGAGGGCGGCTTCTGTGCTCTGCTGTGCTACCTGATGATGCTGGCCTCCTCGGTAAAGCAGCTGATGATCCACCGGAAGCACCCCTATGCCTGCCTGATCGCAGCCGGTCTGATGGCCTGCGGGGTCATGACCACCATGGAGCCGTTCCTCGATAGCAACGGCCTCATGATCTATGCCCTGATCTTCCTGGGCTACCATGTGGGCACTCTCATTTCCGGACAGGACACCGCTCCCCTGGGCGCAAAGTAACAAATAATCGGAGGTTTTCCATGGCGCGTACTCAAAATTCCATACGCAACGTTCTGTCCGCAATGGTCGGGCAGCTGGGAGGCATTCTGGTCAACTTGCTCGCCCGGGTGTTTTTCCTGCACTATCTTAATCAGACTTATCTGGGCCTCAATGGCCTGTTTACCAATGTGCTCACCATGCTCTCGCTGGTGGAGCTGGGTGTCGGCCCGGCCATGGCCTACAGCTTGTATAAGCCCCTGGCCGATCACGACACCAAAAAGCTCAAAAGCCACATGCACTTCTACAAAAAGGCCTATATCACCATTGGCCTTGCCATCGCCGTATTGGGCCTTCTGTTTCTGCCCTTCTACACGGTGTTTATGGACGAGGTGCCGGACATCCCCCACCTGAACGTCATCTACCTGCTGTTTGTGGCGAACACCGTGGTCTCCTACTTCTACTCCTATAAGCGCAGCCTGATTGTCTGTGATCAGAAGAAGTACATCGAAACCACCATTCACTATGGCGCTTATTTCGTTTTGAATGTGGTGCAGATCATTTTCCTGGCCCTGACCAAGAACTATGTGGTGTTCCTGGTGCTCCAGGTGCTCTCCACCTGGCTGGAGAACCTGATTCTTGCAAAAAAGGCCGACAAGCTCTACCCCTTTCTTCGGGATAAGGACGTAAAGCCCATGGCAAAGGAAGATTCCCAGGTGATTTTCCGGAATGTTGCCGCCATGAGTATGCACAAGGTAGGCGCCGTGGTGGTGAACTCCACGGACAACATTCTGATTTCCAAGCTCATCGGCCTTGCCAGCGCGGGCCTTTACAGCAACTATTACACCATCATTCATCCCCTGCAAACCATCACCAATCAGATTTTTGAATCCATCGTTGCCAGTGTGGGTAACCTCACCGCCACCGTAAAGGACGGCAATATGGAGCACCTGATGGAGACCTTTTACGACGTATTTTTCTTTGCCTTCTGGATCTTCACGTTCTGCTCCATCTGCCTTTTAAACCTGCTGCACCCCTTCATTGAATTCATGTGGCTGCGGAATAAGGGCTGGCTGCTGGACAATCTGACGCTGTATGTGCTGGTACTAAACTTCTACCTCTACGGAATGCGCCGCCCGGTGCTTACGTTCCGGGACGCCACCGGTGCCTTCTGGAATGACCGGTTTAAGCCGATTTTTGAGTCCATCATCAATCTGGTAGCCTCCATTCTGCTGGCAAAGAAGTTCGGCATTGCGGGCATTTTCCTGGGCACGCTGGTTTCCACCGTTACCACCAGCCTGTGGGTAGAGCCCATGGTGCTGTATCACAACGTGTTCTACGCCTCCATGCGCAGCTATTTCATCCGGTTCTTCACCTATACCGCCATCGGCATGGCGATCTGCGTGCTGACCACCTGGCTCTGTGGTCTGGTGGGCTACAGCCTGATTTCCATCATTCCACGTGCGCTGATTTGCGTGGCGGTGCCCAATCTGCTGCTGTTCCTGATTTTCCACAAGACCAAGGAATTCCGGTACTTTGAGCAGCTGGGCAAGCACCTGCTGGGGAAGGTAACCCACCATGAAAGCTAAGCGGGAAGCCTGGCTGGACGGGCTCAAGGGCTTTGCGATTCTGCTGGTGATCCTGGGGCACGTACTCAGCGGCTATCTGGACGCGAATACATTCCCGGATGCCTATTACAGCCTATACGGACTGCGGAGCTGGATTTACAGCTTCCATATGCCCCTGTTTTTTCTGCTCAGCGGCTTCACGTTTACCCTGGCCTATTATCAGGGCGGGACACTACAGCGCCGCCGGTATTTCCACCAGGTATGGAATCTCCTGTGGATTTATGTACTGTTTGCACTGCTCCTTTGGAGCGTAAAGCAGGTGGTGCCGGAGCTGGTCAACGAAACCTATACCATAGAGGACCTCAAGGGGATGTTCCTCACCCCATTGGGGAACTTCTGGTATCTCTATGTGCTGCTGGTATTATATCTTGTGGCGGCGCTGGTGCAGCTCCCCCGGTGGAATTCCATGTGGCTGCTGCTCCTGGGCGGATGCGCCATTGTGGTGGCAGACGTTCACATGGACTGGACACAGCTGACCCTGTATCGGATTATCTACCACCTGTTCTTCTTCGGTGTGGGCTGTATGCTGTGCAAAAACCGGAAGCTGCTCTCCAATCCGCACATTGTGGGTACATTCATCATGGGATTGGCTGTGGCCTGGTACTTCTATGGGTTTTACTACGTCCGCAGCTGGTATGCTAGTTGGAAGCTGACCATCGCCCTGGGCACCTGCTGGGTGTATCTCTACTGCTTCTACCGGTTTCCCCGGCTCAGCGAACTCAGGCTCTTTCAGCTCTGCGGGAAATACTGTCTGGAGCTCTATCTCCTGCACACGTTCTTCACCGCAGGACTGCGCACGCTGCTTCCCATGCTGGGCATCACTGCCCCATGGCTCAGCGTATGGCTGAATTTCCTGTTCAGCGCCGGTGTTTCACTGATTCTTGCGGTATTGGCCGGAAAGACCTGGGTGATGGATATTGTATTCCGCCCCGCGCGGTTCTTCTCCCACATCAAGGCAAAAAAATAACTGGAGATCCGATTGGATCTCCAGCTTTTTTGTTCTGTTTTGACTTATGCGCCAGCGCCTACGGTTACAGCGTCGTTCACAGCCATTACTGTGCCGGTGGCGGACACGGTAATGGTAAATTCAGCGCCGGTGTAGCTCAGAGTGCAGGAGGTATCCAGCTGCTGCATCACCAGCATACCGTTGAGGTCGAACCAGAAGGAAATGGTGCCCTCAGAGGCAATATCGGAAGCCTCGTCAAAGCTGATGTCGGTTTCCAGTGCGCTCAGATAAGTGCTTACCAAATACTCCACATACTCGCTGTCCAGCGTCATGGAGAGCTTCTGATAGTCGCCGTCCTGCTCCAGCTGATAATCGCTGCCATAAGTAAAGCTGTCGGCGTACATCGTAAGGTAGATCTGAATATCGCTGAGCATGGAAGCATCGTCATAGGTGTAGCTATTTTCCTCGCCGTCAATAATCTGGGTGCCCTCGCCGCCGGCGTAGGCATCAATGGTCTGGCCAATTGCTTCGCCATTCAGCGTCTGATCCGTCTCCCAGGTTGCGCTCAGGCCGTTGTCCTCGTCGTAGAGGTAATTAATAACGTTGTCTTCCACATAGGTATCGGTGTTCGTGCCATCGGAAATGCCAATGGTCAGTTCATCCTGATAGCTTATGCCATTCTGGCTCAGAAGGGTGTTGAAGCCATTGATAAACGCGGTGGGCAGGGTAATGTCGCTGACCTCGCGGAAGTCCGCATCATCCTCAGGGAGGTTGATGGAAACGCCGTCATCATAGTTGTTGATGGTCTGGGACAGGGAGACGGTCTCTTTCATGGTCGTGCCCATGATGTCAAGCTCCGCAGAAAGCTCCATATCCAGCTTGCTCAGAGCGCCGGTTTCATCCATCTCAACAGTGCCGTCCAGGGTAAAGGAATTACAGGTAACGCCGTCACCCGCAGCGGACAGCAGATCAGAGAACTCCATCCAGGTGTCCAGATCAGGATCGCCGAAGGTTACGGCATAGCCCTTGCCGGTTGCCTCTGCGGTCATGGTGCCGAATTTGCTGACGTCAATCTCCAGCAGATCCTCAGCGCCGTTCTGATCCTCCTGCTCGTCATCGTCATCGGAAACGGGAGCCTTATACTTGCCGTCGGCATCTGCAAGATAGACATAGCCGCCGCCGATCCAGGTCTCGGTGACTGCGCCGTTCATCTGCATGCTCTCGTAGGTCATATCGCCGTCGGTTTCGCTGTCAATCTCCTTCACGCGGCCGCTGACCTTCTGGGTGGTGGATTCGCCATCCAGCTCCACGCTGACGGTCATATCGATGTCATAGTCCACGGCATAGCTTTCCTCGTCGTGGGCTTCCATCTGTGCCCAGGCCCACTGTGCCAGCTCCTCAGGGGTCATATCTCCAGCGTTGGCTGTTGCCTGGCTGTCCGCTGCCTCGGCGGCATTGGTCTCGGTGGCGGAAACCTCGGCCTGCTCCGAAGCTGCTGCGGGGGTGGTAGATTCTGCGGGTGCACTGGATGCTGCACCGGCTCCACCGCAGCCACTGAGCAGCAGGCACAGGACCACAGCAAGCGCTGTCCACTTTTTTCTCATGAAAACATCCTCCTAAATTTTCGTAGTGTAAGTATTATTCTATCATAACCGCCCCCAAAAGTATACAATTTCTTTACAAAATCGGTAAACTATCGCCATATGCGCCAGGAGACGGACTCAAAATGAGCCCGTCCCTTCTGTTTTTCGGTGGATTTTCCCGTTTTACTCACTGGCCAAGGCCAAAACACCGGCATTAATGGTCAGCACATCGCCCTGGTCATAAGCCGTGACCGTCAGCTCAGCGCCGGTATAGCTCAGGGTGCAGGTGCCCTCAAACCGCTGCGACACCAGCATGCCGTCGGGACTGAGCCAGAAGGTCATGGTGCCCTCAGAAACGATCTTGCCGGCTTCCTCAAAGTCAATTCCCACATCCATAGAGAGCAGGTAACTGCTTACTACAGTCTCCACATACTCGCTGTCCAGCTTCATGGTGAGCTTCTGCTTTTCGTCGTCCTGCTCCAGCTGATAGTCGCTTCCATAGGCGAAGCAGTCGGTGTAGTAGATAATGACAGCCTGAAGCTCCATGAGCCTCATTTCATCATCGGAAAGATAATTGTGCTCCTCCCCGTTTATAACCTGCGTCCCCTCGCCGCTGTCAAAGGTATCACTGATCTGGATCACCGTCTCGCCGTTCAGCGTCTGGGTGGTATCCCAGGACATGTACAGGTTTTCGTCCGAACCGCAGATGTAATGGATGGTATTGTCTTCTACGTACTCGTCGCTGCTCGTACCGTCAGAAACCGTGATACCTACCTTGCCCTGATAGCTTACGCCGTGCTGTCCCAGCAGGACGCTGAACCCATCCAAAAACGTCTCCGGCAGGGAGATATCGCTGATCTCCACGAAGTCCTCGTCGTCCTCCGGCAGGCGAATGGAAACGCCGTCGTCGTAATTAATGACCGACTGGCTCATGGAAATGGTCTGCGTCATGGTCTCGCCGTAGAGGTCAAACTCTCCGGTGATCTCCATCTTCTGCTCGCGGATCGCGCCGTTTGCGTCCATCTCAACAGTACCGTTCATGGTAAAGGCCGTGCAGGTGGTGTTTTCATCCACGCCGATAAATGTCTCAGAGAATGCCTTCCAAACGTCCAGCGCAGGATCGCCGTAGGTTACGGTATAGCCCTTGTCGGTCTTTTCGGCAGTCAGGGTGCCAAAATCGTCCATGTCAAGGTCGTCCTCCGTGTCCTCACCGTTCATCATCTCATCGTAGGCGTCTTCGTCCATGGGCGACTTGTACTGGCCGTAGCTGTCGGAAAGATAGGCATAGCCGTTGCCATACCAGTTCTCCGTCACCTCGCCGTCCACCTGCATGCTCTCATAGAACAAATAGCCGTCGGTTTCGCTGTCGATTTCCTTCGAACGGATGCTGGCCTTCTGGGATGTGGATTCGCCGCCATAGTCCACCGTCACGGCGATCTCCATGTCATAGTCCACCGCATAGCTTGCCTCGTCAAAGGCATCCATCTGATCCATGGCCCACTGCCCCAGCTTCTCCGGGGTCATATCGTCCACTGCCGTGTCCACCAGGCTGTCCTCCGCGGGTTCTGCTGTCTCCACATCATCCAGCACCACCGCGGAGATTTCCGTTTGCGTCTCGGTCGAAGACACTTCCAGTTTCGACGCTGTTCCTCCTCCGCCGCAGCCGCTGAGCAGCAGGCAAAGCACCAGTGCCAGCGCCATCCATGTTCTTTTCATTGATTGATCCTCCTGTTTTCTCATTCTTTTGACCACTTTATGCGCCCGCGCCCACGGTTACGGCATCGTTCACCGCCAGCACAGTTCCCTCGTCATTGACGGACGCGGTAATGACCGATCCATCCACATGATACTCCGCCGCACCATGGAACACCCGCCGCGCCACCATGCCGGTTGCGTCAAACCATACCTCCATCGTGCCGTAGGATTTCACCTCGTCGACGTTTTCCACGCCCAGCTCCTCTGCCAGCGCCGTCACATAGTACCCAATGACGTTCTCCACATATTCGCTGTCCACATCAAAGGAGATCTTCTGATAGTTTCCGTCCTCTTCCTGCTTATAGTTGCTGCCAAAGAGGAATACATCGCTGTAGCTCAGCAAAGTCGAATACAGATTCGACAGATAAGTATTGTCATCCGTCTCAAAGGTCGCCTCTCCCTCAGGGCTTTGCTGGGTCCCCTGACCGTTTGCATACTGCTCCGTGATCCAGTTAGTAGTCACATCGTTCCAGGTTTCCGTCACGTCATAATCCGCTGTCAGACCGTTTTCTCCGCTGAGAATATAGTGGAATGTTTCCTGCTGCCCATAGCCCCCATAGCGACCATTGTCTATTTTCACCTGCAAATCATTATGGAACCCCATGGCGTACTGACTTGCCAGCAGGACAAATCCATTCTCAAATTCCTTTGGCAGAGAAATATCGCTGATCTCCTGATAGCTCGCATCGTCCACGGGCACATGGATGGACACCTGATCGTCATAGCCCCACGCTACCTGGCTCAGATGGAGTTCCTCGCTTACAGTCGTTCCGTATAGATTCATTTGAACCGACATGTCCATTTTGAGCTGCTGAATGCTGCCATCGGGCTTCAACTCTACGGTACCGTCGAGCAGGAAGCCGGTGCAGGAAACATTCTCGTCTACAGACGAAAACATATCCGAAAAATCCACCCAGGTATCCAGGCTTACGTCCCCAAAGGTCAGGACATAGCCATTTCCCTTGGGCTCGCCGGTGAGGGTACCAAAGCTGTCCGCATTCAGCTTCAAAAGGTCCTCCGCGCCGTCCCGATTCTGGGCTTCCATTTCTTCCTGGGTGATGGGCGCTTTGAATTTCCCATAATTGCTCCACTGATACACATAGCCGCCGCCATACCATGCTTCGCTATAGGAGTCGCCGCTGGATGCATCGATATAGACTTCCGTGTCGTCTCCATGGGTAATTCTCTTTGCCCGGGTGTGCAGGGCATCTCGGACGGATTCCTCCCCCACCGTCACCTTTACCTGCATGTTGAGCTCATAATCCACCGCATAAGTGGCTGCGTTATGGGCCTCCATCTGCGCCCAAAGCCACTGCCCCAGCTCCTCCGGAGTCATATCGTCCAGTTTCGGCTCCACCTGGCTGTCCTCTGCGGGTTCTGCTGTCTCCACATCATCCAGCACCACCGCGGAGATTTCCATTTGCGTCTTGGTCGAAGACACTTCCAGTTTCGACGCTGTTCCTCCGCCGCCGCAGCCGCTGAGCAGCAGGCACAAGGTCAGTGCCAGCGCCATCCGCTTTCTCCCCATGGTTTCATCCTCCTAATTTCTCTTGATTTGGATTCATTTTACCATATTGGGCGTGCGTGGCGCAACACAATCTTCACAGAATTTCCATCTTTTCGTCACAAAACGTCAAAGGACGGACTCTTTCGAGCCCGTCCCTTGACACGATTAAGGAAAAAGATCACATGAACGCTTACGCGCCAATGCTGAGATATGCATCAATTGCATTCTGATACAGCTCGGTCATCCGGTCAATATCGAAGGAGGAATTCACCTGGTCGATGAAGCTGTCCCACTCGTCCATGGACTTGCCGCCGGTGATGAACTGCAGGCAGGTGGTGCTGACAAGGCTGCCCACGTCAGAAGCGATGCCGGAATACTCCGCCTGTGCATCCACGCTCCAAACCGCGCCGGGTGCCTGGGTGCTGGTGGTGTTCCGGAGCCACAGGTCAATGGCCTTTACCTGCGCATCGGTATAACCCAGATAGTTCCGCTCGTTGATGCAGATAGAGCAGGGGGTGGAGGAGGTATACTTAATGAGGCACAGCGCAAAGTCATAGCCATCGGGATTGTTGGTAATAAGATCGGTGAAAACAGGCTCGCCGTCATCGTCATACTCGAAGGAAACGCCCTCTACGCCGTAGTTTGCCAGCAGGATGCCGTCATCGGAGTAGAAATAGTCAATAATCCGCAGGGCCAACTCAATGTCGGGACAGGTACCGGCCACTGCCGCACCGCCCTTGCTGATCCGGGAGGTGCCCGCATCGTCAAAGCCGCAGAGGTCGCCCTCCTTCAGCACCATGGCACGAACAGGCTGCACATTGCTGTCTGGCTCATAGCCGGAGAGGTTGTTGATGCCGTTGACAGAGGTGGTAAAGAAGCCGGAGGCATTGCCCACGATCTCGTCATCGGTGGCGGTGTTGTTCATGGTCTGAGACATGAAGTCCGGGGAGATAAAGCCCTCCTGGTACCAGTCTGCCATCAGCTGAATGTAGTCTCTAAAGCCGTCCATGGGCACGCAGTACTGGATTTTGTCGTCCTGATAAATCCAGCCGCCCAGAGCATTGTTGTCGCCGTTGACGGTGATCCCAAAGGCGCTGCCCAGGGTGGAGTTGCCGTTGGCCGCGACCCAGAAGGGATGGGCGCAGTCGTTCTTCTCCTGGAAGGTCTTGAGGACGTTGTAGAGGTCGTCTACGGTAACGGGGGTATCCAGGCCGTCGGCATCCAGCCAGTCCTGACGAATGGCCGGGCCGGAGGAGGGGATCAGGCTGTCCTGAATGTTCTCCGCCAGTACCACTGCACCGGACTCGGTGTAAACGTCCCGGGCGATGGAGGGGTTGTTGTCCAGAATATCAAAATAGTTGGGCATCACGTCCCGGTAGTCCTCGAAGTTGACGATCACATCGCCGTCTACCAGGTCGTCCATATTGCCGGTATAGAACATACCGAAGTTGAAGATCAGATCCGGCAGCTCATTGGCCGCAACCATCAGGCTCATGGAGTCCGATGCGGTCAGCAGGTTTGCGGTGGTGAATTCCAGGGTCACGCCGGTGCGCTTCTGGAGCTCGGCATAGACCTGACCGTCGGTGCCGTAGTCGGTGATGACTGCCATAACCGGGGGAACCACATAGTCCCATGCGGTCAGGGTCACAGGCTCGTCTACCAGAGGAAGCTGCTCCGCCTCGGTGTAGGTGCGAACGATCTCCGTGTCGGAAGCTACAACTTCTTCCTCCGCCGCCGATGCCTGCTCGGCAAGGCTGGCTTCCTCGGGAGTGCCGGTTTCTTCCGCAGGGGACTTGGTCTCCTCGGGGGCCGAAGCAGTGACCGGGGCCTCCGATGCGCTGTCTGTGGTCGCAGCAGAGGATGCCGCCGTTCCGCCGCAGGCTGCCAGCGCCAGAATCATACAAAGGCTCAACAGGAGCGCCATCAAACGTTTCTTCATTTCCCTCATTCCTTTCTTGGAGCAATACCGCATAAAGCGGTGTTGCTTTAAGATATTACTATATATTTTACGGAATACCCCCGTTGGAAACAAATACAAAAAAATCATGAGCCATAACTGCCGGTTATCCGCGCAAATTTCGCTATCAAAATTGCAAGTTTTGATAGCAGAAAAGTGCCTGCCATCCCATCGGACAGCAGGCACTTTTGAAATATTCAATTACAGAATCATCGCTCTGGAATAGGCCTCACGGTTGCAGACCTCCAGGTTGCCTGCGCCGTTGCAGTCGCCGATGGCATAGAACTCGGTGGTAAGACCGGAGTAGCCAAAGGCCTCGGCGGTCAGCGGGGTCATGCCGCCGCAAATCACCACGCTGTCGCCGGTGACGGTATGCTCGCCGTCGGCCATGCGATAGGTAACGGTGTTGCCCTCCACCTTGACGGTCTCTGCCTCGGTGATGCCGGTAAGGTTGTCGTAGGCCTCCCATGCGGACGCCTCTCTCGCCTCGCCGTTGGGGCCGGCCTTGACAAATGCCATGGTGATGTAGTGCAGTCCGGAAGCGTTGTGGGCCAGCTTCTTCTGGCGGGTCAAAACGGTCACGTCATGGCCCTTGCCGCACAGATACATGGCCGTTTCAATGCCCACCTCGGAGCCGCCAACAATCACCACGTGCTTGCCCAGTTTCGGCTCTTTGCCGCAGGTATCCAGGCAGGACATATACTCGGGTTTCAGCTTGCCATTCTCGTCCTTGAGGCCGGGAATATTGGGGATGTTGACCTTTGCGCCGGTGGCTGCCAGCACCACGTCATAGCCCCCTGCCACAATCATCTGCCGGGTGGGCGCGGTGTTCATGACCACCTTGGCGCCGGACTTGCCCAGCTCATAGATCAGCCAGTTTTTGAAGTTCTTGATGGGCCACTTAAAGGGGAAATAGTCGCTGTGGAACAGCTGGCCGCCAAGCTGACCAGACTTCTCATACAGGGTCACATCATGGCCCCGCTGTGCCGCATAAATTGCCGCCCGCATACCCGCAGGGCCGCCGCCGATGACCGCAACCTTTTTGGGCTCGGCGGACTGCTCCACCAGGCGATGGATCTTATGCCCCAGGCCCATCAGAGGGTTCACGGAGCAAACGGAGGTCCAGGGATCGGGCTCCGGCAGCATAACGCCATGGCACTTGTTGCACTTCAGGCAGGGGGTAATATCCTCGCCCCGGCCCTCATAGAGCTTCTTGCCGTATTCATCGTCGGCCATAAAGCCACGGGCGATGCCGAACATATCGCACTTGCCCTCAATGAGGTAGCGCTCCATCTCGTCTGGCTCCTGGAAGCCGCCGATGGGCTTCATGAGCATATGGAAGCCCATTTTCTTCACCTTGGCGCAGAAATCCACGGCGGGATGCACGCCCTGGGTGAAGTTATAGCCGGTGGGATGGGAGGCACAGCCGTCATGCTCCCGAACCTCCAGAATATCCACGACATCATCAAACAGGCGGATGAATTCCATGGCGTCGTCCTCATTGTAGCCGCCGCCCATCTTGGCATTGCCGCCGTAGCCGTTGTTCTGCTCCCAGGCCAGCACGGCCTCGATGATGAACTTCTTGCCAAACGCCTTGCGCATGGCGGAACATACCTCGTGGAACAGGCGGGTGCGGTTCTCTACGGTGTCGCCACTATACTGGTCGTCCCGCTGTCCGCCGGGACTCATGAGCATATCCGCACGGAAGCTCACGCCGTCATAGCCCAGGTTCTTATTGCGGCGCACCTTTGCCAGGGTCAGCTCGATGACCTCGTGCATCCGCTCGGTGGGCAGCTTTTCGGTGGGCTTGCCCATGGGGCCCATGCCTCTGCCGCCGTAGAGGGAGAAGCCATCGGGATACACCATATTGGTGGTGAGAATGATCTTGGAGCCATAGAAATGGACTTCCTCGCACATCTGGGACACATAGTTATGTACCGCGGGATCGGTCATATCAAAGGCCTGCATATGGGTCATGTCCATATCCATGGGGCCGTGGCGCTGCTGGGGATACTCCGCCCACTCGGCAAAGTTCACGATGGCCGCACCGTTCTTGGCCAGATTGGCAGCAAACGCACGGTAGCCCTCTGCGGGATAGGTTTCCGGCCCCTGCAGGAAGTGGGGGGATGCATTGGGGTAAGTTAAGCGGTTTTTAATGATCTGGCCCCCGACCATAATGGGGGAAAGCAGATTCTGATAGCGCACAACAATCTCCTCCTTAAAATATTATGAATGCTTAGAATTCTGATGTTATGGTACCACGAACTTCCCGGGCTTTCAAGCATTTTCCACAAATATATTCCGCCGAAACCATGCGCATTCGGCATACTCCATACACACCCGCCCCACATTTCGCAAAAAGCGCCGGTGCACTCCAACCGGAATACACCGACGCTTTGATTGTTTATAGAATGCTGTTTCCCACCTTGGGAGACGGCGCGCCCAAGGCCTTGAGAATCGTTGCGCCCACATCGCCAAAGGTCTCCCGAATGCCCGCAGCCCCGGGGGTAATGCCCCGATGCCACAGCAGCACGGGAATATGCTCCCGGGTGTGATCCGAACCGGTATGGGTGGGATCGCAGCCGTGATCCGCGGTAATCACCAGCAGGGTGTCGTCGTCCATGGCATCCTGGAACAGCGGCAGATAATCGTCAAAGGCCTTGAGCCCCGCGCCGTATGCCGCAACATTCCGGCGGTGGCCCCACTTCATATCAAAATCCAGCAGGTTGATGAACACCAGTCCCTCCTTCTCCCGGACGGCCTTCAATGCCTCGCCCATGCCGATGAAGTTGTCAGAGGTTTTTACGGTGCTGGTGAACTTCGCCTCCGGAAAGATATCCACGGGCTTGCCGATGGAGTGAATCTGGATGCCGCTCTCGGTGAGGATCTCCAAATCCGTCTGCTCCGGCGGGCAGGCTGCATAGTCGTGGCGGTTGGCAGTCCGCACATAGTTCCCCGGGTTTCCCACAAAGGGGCGGGCAATCACGCGGCCCACGCCGAAGCCCATATTGTCCAGCATCTCCCGGGTCATCTGGCACCACTGATACAGGGTCGCCAGAGGGACGGTCTCCTCATGGGCAGCAATCTGGAATACGCTGTCGGCAGAGGTATAGACAATGGGGAAACCGGTCTTATGGTGCTCCTCCCCCAGCCGGGCAATAATCTCCGTGCCGGATGCCACCTCGTTGCCCAGAATGCCCCGGCCGATCATCTTGGTAAAGGCGTCGATGATCTCCTGGGGAAAGCCATCCGGGAACGTGTCAAAGGCCATGCGGGTGGGAACGCCCATGACCTCCCAGTGGCCCACAATGGAGTCCTTGCCCTTGGACAGCTCCCGGCACTTTCCGTAAACGCCCTGGGGTTTTGCGCCGGTAGCAAACTTCTCCATGCAGGGAATCTTCATCAGGCCCAGCCGCTCCAGATTGGGCAGGGTCAGGCCGGGATTTCCCTCCAGGGTGTGCTGTATGGTGGCGGTACCTGCATCACCGTATTTTTCTGCGTCCGGCAGTGCGCCAACTCCCACTGAGTCCAGTAAAAAAAGTATCACGCGCCTAAACTGTTTCATGGTTTTCACCTCATTGGTTTGATACCACTATCCTACCACGAAAACTTTCCCGTTGCAACACCTTGTCTTTGGCAGAAAAGTTCGGTATAATAATATTCAATCTACCCTACGAAAAGGAGTCATGACATATGATAACCATGAAAGAGCTTCAGGATAAAATCGGCGGCGTCTTCTATTTTGCCACCGTAGAGGACGGCGAGCCCCGAGTGCGCCCCTTTGGATTCACCATGGTGTTTGAGAATAAGCTGTATTTCGGCTGCGGCACCCACAAGGCCGCCTATGCCAAGCTGGTGAAGGATCCCCATCTGGAGGTCTGCGCGTTTAAGGACGGCAGCTTCGTCCGGATTCGCGGCAAGGCCGTAATGGATGACCGGGACGAGGTGCAGAAGGCCATGTACGAAAGCGCGCCCTTCCTGGAGAAGACCTATAACGCCGAGACCGGCCACCACCACATCTGCTTCTACTTAGAGGACATGTCCGCCATGGAATTTAAGGGCCCCGAGGCCATCCGTCTGGTGTAATTCGGACACATCCCCGTCACATCCCCTTGATACGATAATGCCGTCCAAGGAATTGGGCGGCATTGTTTTACCGTGTATGTGTATTCAAATTTACCACCGAGATAAAATTCCGATACTTTACATGCGTAATTTTTAATGGTATTCTGAGATCAGGTACCGGAGAAAAGGAGGACGGCACTATGACAATCAAATGGATGCTCCATCGGATTACCCACCGAAAGCGCACCTATATTCTGCTGGGCCTTCTGCTGATCGGCTTTTCCATCACCGGCGGTGTGACCAAGTATTACAGCGCAGATCATGAGCTGATGGTGCTGAATATGGCCTTTGCAACGAATTTTGACACCATGGAAGCCTGGCAGGACTGGCACGCGCACTGGCAATACACCTGGCTGGTCAGCGCCATCTCCATGACCGGTCTGCTGCCCTTTCTGGTAAATATCATTCCCCGCCCCAGCGATCCGGAATTGACCGTCCCGGTGACCATGGGCCAAAGCCGCAGCAGTGTGTTCTTCGCCCAGCTGATTTGCTATGATCTGGCCGTGATTGTCCTCTGGCTGGGATATCTGGTAATTGGCTATCTGTTCGGACACATTCCCCTCCGTCCGATGTTCTCCGTCGGATACTATTTCCGCACCATCGGCTATGCCCTGCTGCTCCAGCTGGGCTATGCAAATCTGGCACTGGCATTGGTGTTGCTGTTCAAAAATCGGATTTTCGGCATTATCGTCGCGTTTATTGCCCTCATGCAGCTGAATACGCTCAAAAATCTCGGTCTTCTTTGGAACATTCTTTCCACCATCAGCTATGCTTCCCGGGATCGGGATACGCTGTGGATGTGGGCGGTAGATTCTCAGCCTACGCCGTCCCAGCTGTTGACTCTGATTCTATTCCCGGTGGTCACCACGGCCCTAAGCTGCCTGGTGGGGCTGATTCAAGTTCACCGCCGGGATCTCGCCTGAAAGGAGGCGCACCATGAACGTACTGACCGTCCACGACATTTCGAAACGCTATGGCAAACAGCAGGCGCTGGATCACGTGTCCTTCACCCTGGAATCCGGACATATCTATGGCTTTGTAGGCAACAATGGCGCGGGAAAAACCACATTGTTCCGGATTCTGGCCGGACTGGTTGCCCCGAACTCCGGCAGCATCACACTGCTGGACGCATCCACTCCCAAAGAGCTCCGGGCCGCCCGACGTAAGGTTGGCTTTTTACTCCCCCGGGAGAGCTTTTCCGAGGACTTAACCGCGCTGCAAAATCTCATGGCATTTCAGCGGCTTCGGGGCTATCACGACGAAAACGAAGCCATCAATCTGCTTACAAGGGTCGGACTGGACGAAGATCACGCCCGCTGCTGGAAGCTCGAGAGCCTATCCACCGGCGAATTTCAGCGGGTCGCCATTGCCGCGGTGCAGTTGGGTAGTCCCCAGCTGCTGGTGCTGGACGAACCGCAAAACGGTCTCGATCCCACCGCCGTCCATGAATTCCGCCAGCATATCCTCGCCCTACAACAGGAGGGCATGACCGTGATCCTCTCCAGCCACATTCTTTCGGAGCTGTACCAGCTGGCCACAGACTTCATTTTCATTCACCACGGCAGGATTCTCCGCATCATGTCCAAAGAGGCCCTGGATGAACAGTGCGTTGGCGGCAATCTGGAGGAGTTTTTCTTCTCGCTGGTGGGCGGTGAGGGGACGTGAATGCCTTGCTGTACTACCATTGGGCGCGAATTTGGCGAAAGAAATCACTGTGGGGCATTCTGCTTGTGGTCATCATTTGCCAGCTGCTGTTGGAAACCCAGGTGACGCCCACCGCCGCCAATCCGGCTTTTGGCGCATGGATTGCTCGATTCCTCCGCCCCGGCGCATCATCGAAACTGACCGCTCAGGTCTGCTATGCCGGAAATCAAATGAGCCTCGGCGCAATCTTTCTTCTGTTGGGCGAGGCCATCGGCGGAACAACGCTCTGCCCCGCACTCGGGATGAATGCCTTGCTGCCCGTCACCGCCGCAGGTTATTCCCCGCGCCAGCAAAGCCGGTGCTGCATGATATTATCGCTCCTGTTCTGCGCTTCGAGCATACTTGCAGTACTGGTCGGAGAGTTCTTCCTGCCGAATTCCGTTTTGGCGCAAATGGCACAGGTGCAGCCCATACTATTTCTGGGGTTGGAGCTGTACCGCTTTCTTTGCTATCTGGGCTGTGCGGGGCTGGGACTGCTGCTTTGCCGCCTGACCCTGCACGCCGGAATCGTCCTGCCCATCGGTGCGCTGTTCCTGACCGCGGAAACGCTGCCGACGCTGTCGAGAATCTGCGTGGTGCTCCCATCGGGCGGTATTTCGTCCCTGCTGTTCGGCGTATCGCCTGTTTTCTCTCTGGTTCGCGGAATATTGGAAAGCATGCTTCTTTTGCCGCTGTGCTTTCTTCCCATTGGAAAGGAAATCTGCTAAAGCGATTATCTTCTCAAAGAACATAAAAACCGGGCTGCCGCAAACGCGACAGCCCGGAATTTTTCTGTATGAAATTACAGCAGGCCCAGCAGGTTGAACGTCACGATCAGGCCGGAGAACACGATGGAAACCGTGGAAACCAGCTTGATGAGGATGTTCAGAGAAGGACCGGAAGTATCCTTGAAGGGATCGCCGACGGTATCGCCAACAACAGCTGCCTTATGCTGCTCGCTGCCCTTGCCGCCGTGGTTGCCTCTCTCAATATACTTCTTGGCGTTATCCCAAGCGCCGCCGGCGTTGGACATAAACACTGCCATAGCGAAACCGGTAACGGATACGCCGCCCAGCAGACCAACCACGCCGGTGGGTCCGAGGATCAGGCCGGTTACGATGGGAACGATGATTGCCAGCAGAGCGGGAACGACCATCTCATGGAGCGCGCCCTTGGTGCACATGCCAACGCAAGCCTGATAGTCGGGCTTTGCCTTGTACTCCATGATGCCGGGGATCTCCTTAAACTGACGGCGAACCTCGGTAACAATGGTCTGAGCAGCGGTCTGCACAGCGCCCATGGTGAATGCGGAGAATACGAAGGTCAGCATAGCGCCGATGAACAGGCCAACCAGAACGGTGGGGCTGGTCAGGGAGAAGTTCAGAGTATCAGGAGTCTTGGTCTGAACGATGCTGACGTAGGAAACCAGCAGAGCCAGAGCGGTCAGGGAAGCAGAGCCGATGGCAAAGCCCTTACCGGTAGCAGCGGTGGTGTTGCCCAGGGAATCCAGTGCGTCGGTACGGTCACGGACGAACTCGGGCAGCTCAGCCATCTCAGCGATGCCGCCGGCGTTATCCGCAACAGGGCCATAAGCGTCGGTTGCCAGGGTGATGCCCAGGGTGGAGAGCATACCAACACCGGCGATGCCGATGCCGTACAGTCCCTGGTTGAATGCTGCGGTGAAACCACCGGCCTCATCAACGATGGTCAGGGAGCCGCCAGCTGCAAAGTAGGAAATCAGAACAGCAGCGCCGACAATCAGGATGGAGGAAGCGGTGGACTTCAGGCCCAGGGAGATGCCGCCGATGATGATGGTGGCGGAACCGGTCTCGGAAGCAGCAGCCAGCTCCTGAGTGGGCTTGTAGGTGTCGGAGGTGTAGTACTCGGTGAAGTAGCCGATGGCACAGCCGCCAACCAGGCCGCAGAGGATTGCAACGAAGATGCCCATGTTGCCCATGATGACATAGGTCAGGACAGCAGCGCAAATTGCAGCCAGAACAGCAGCGGAATAGGTGCCGGTACGCAGGGTCTTCAGCAGGGACTTCTGGTCAGCGTCTTCCTTGGTCTTGACCATGAAGGAGCCGATCAGGGAGCACAGCATGCCGGTGACAGCGATCATCAGAGGAAGCAGCATACCCTTGAAGCCATAGCCGGCGGTAGCAGCCAGAGCAAAGGTAGCCAGGATGGAGCCGACATAGCTCTCATACAGGTCAGCGCCCATGCCGGCAACGTCGCCGACGTTATCGCCAACGTTGTCAGCGATGGTAGCGGGGTTACGGGGGTCATCCTCGGGGATACCGGCCTCAACCTTACCAACCAGGTCAGCGCCCACGTCGGCAGCCTTGGTGTAGATACCACCGCCAACACGAGCAAACAGCGCCATAAAGGAAGCGCCCATGCCGTTCATAACCATGATGTTGCCCAGCTCAACGGGATCGGTGATACCGAAAGCGAAGTGCAGGATGCAGAACCACATGGTAACGTCCAGCATACCCAGGCCAACCACGGTAAAGCCCATGACAGAGCCAGAGGAGAATGCCACACGCAGGCCCTTGTTCAGGCCCTCATAAGCAGCCTGAGCGGTACGCGCGTTGGAGTTGGTAGCGATCTTCATGCCGATGAAACCAGCCAGCATGGAGAACACACCACCGGTGATGAATGCGAAGGGGGTAAACTTGGACAGCATCTCGCCGCCCGTGGCAAATGCCATAATGAGAAGGATAACGAACACAACGGCAAACACCTTGCCAACGGTCATGTACTGATGCTTCAGGTAAGCATTTGCACCGTCCCGGATGGCCTGTGCGATTTCGACCATCTTGTCGTTACCTTCCGAGTGCTTCATGACGATGCCGCGCTGAATAAATGCAAAGATCAGTGCAACCGCAGCGCCGATGAAGCCCAGCAGAAACAGGTTTTCCAACAACAAACAACTCCTTACTATTAATATTGCCCACCTATTTTACCAGCATCTTTGTGGGATTGCAATAGTTTCCGCAGGATTTTTCTCAAAACCGGCGAACCTTCCAATTTCGGCCCAAAAAGACGCATGAAAATTCGGCTTTGCAGGCAATGTTTCACTTTTCTCTGCCGCCCCGAAGAAAATCCCGGGCTTCCTCTGTTTTTCTCTTGTATTTTTTCGCAAAATAGCCTATAGTCAAAGGAGCATCTGAGCTTCATTTTATAAAACCGTCAAGGAGGGCATCCGCCATGTCTGCAAAGATACAGGAAATTTCGCTGACAACCGTAACCGAGCATACCGGCTTTCGTGGCAGAAAGCAGACCACGGAGGAAGCCGTCTGTCTGAAAACCGCCGGTGGCAATATCTATCTTAAGAAAAGCGCAGTAGAGGGCGCGGGGAACAGCTGGCAACTGCTGGTGCGCCGTCTTCGAAATCTCTCCGCCGAAAAGCAAATTCCGTTCTCCGATACGCTTTAACCCGCTCCCTGTTCGCCCCATTCCGGTTCGATTTTCCGCCGGGATGGGGCGTTTTTTATCCGGCTCTATCCGTTTCGTCTCCAACACTGTTTCATTTTTGATGCTGATAGAAAGTTTTTGAGACTTGTTCCGAACCGCAAAAATTCGTATACTGAATATGAAAGGACCTGTCATCCGTTCTATTCTGAAGCAAAGGAGATATGCGAATGAAAAAGAAGTTACTTGCCATGCTTCTGGCGCTTAGTATGCTGACCGCACTGTTTACCGCCTGCGGTAATAATCCTGCATCCTCAGCCGCCCCGTCAGAGCCTTCTCAGGCATCAGAAGCCCCGCCCGCCGAAGACAAAGCGCCTTCGGAGCAGGCACCGGCAGAAGAAGCATCCGCACCGGAAGCATCCAGTGCAGACGACGCCTCTCCCACCTCTTGGCCCGCTACCCCCCTGGGCAATGTTGACCTGCCCCTGACCGACGAACCCGTCACCGTGACCATGTGGATGGGCGTCAACCCCAATGTACTGAAAATCACCGAGGATATCGGCAACGACTGTGCGCTGTGGAACGAGCTGGCAACCCGTACCGGTGTGAATCTGGAGTTTACCGTGGTAAACCCCGACACCGAATCCGAAAAGTTTAACCTGATGGTTGCCTCCAACGATCTCTCCGACATCATTTCCAACGCCACCACCCTGTATACCAACGGCGGTGAGGCTGCGGTTGCCGACGAGATTCTCATCGACCATCTGCCCTATCTCACGGAAGAACTGACGCCTCAGATCTGCAAGCTCATGGAAGAATACCCCGATGCCGTGCCCGAGGCCCTCACCGAGAGCGGCTGGCTGGCCGGTATGCCCCAGCTGAGTATGCAGACCGAGACCACCCAGACCTTCGGCCCCATGATCCGCAAGGATTGGCTGGATGAGCTGGGCCTGGACGTTCCCGAGACCTATGACGAGCTACACGACGTGCTGGTAGCCTTCAAGGAGAAGAAGGGTGCCGATGCTCCGCTGCTGCTGAACTACGCTGCCACCGGTATCAACAACGGTATGGTAGAGGGCTATGGCATCTTCGGTCTGGTAGCCGACGCCGCCATGAGCGAGCCCTATTATCAGGTGGACGACACCGTGATGTACGGCCCCATTCAGCCCGAGTTCAAAGAGTATCTGACCATGATCCACGACTGGTATCAGGAAGGCCTCATCTGGCAGGACTTCATGTCCTACACCGACTTCCAGAACCCGCCCACCGACGTGATTCTGGCAGACCGTGCCGGTGTGTTCTATGCCGAGGTCACCTACATTGCCACCCTGGAAGACGCCTCCAACACCGAGGGCTTTGAACTGGTGGCCATCCCCGACTTCGTTCGGAACTCCGGCGATACCATCCCCTTTAAGGAAGAGCGTGCTTATGCCGCTTCCACCCCCTGGTCCATTTCCACCCAGTGTGAGTGCCCCGAGCTGCTGATGCAGTGGTGCAACTATATGTACACTGACGAGGGTGCCCTGCTGTGCAACTATGGCATCGAGGGTGAAAGCTTTGAGTATGACGAGAACCACGTTCCCGTATTCACCGATCTGGTTCTGAACAACCCCGACATGTCCACCACCGTAGCCCTGTTTATGTACTGCCTGGATCGCGGCCCCTTCTACCGTGACGAAACCCGTGAGCAGTCCGGCTACACCCAGGCTCAGAAGGACGCCAGCGGCATCTGGCAGAGCAACATGGTCGTAGGCCGCGGCATCGGAAGCACCGCCCTCAACACTGAGGAATCCTCCGAAGTCAACCAGTTCTACGGCGACATCAAGACCTACATCGAGCAGTCCGTGCTGGAGTTCATCATCGGCAACCGTGACCTTGCGGAGTTTGACGAGTATGTCTCCCACATCGAGGGCATGGGCATCGATAAAGTGACCGCCTGCTATCAGGACGCTTACCAGCGCTATCTCAACGGTGAGGTTTCCGCAGCCCCTGCAGGCCCTCCCGGCCCTCCCCCCGATGGCGCTCCCCCTCCGGGCTAACTGAACACTGATCCGTTTTGGATCCTCCTCTACGCCCCGAACCAGGACAGGCTGGTTCGGGGCATTTTCCACATTCTCTCCTTGATCTCATGGCGCTTCCAGATTACAATAGGAATGGAGAAAAGTTTTTGCAACGACAACGCGGAATTTTGCGTCTTATTAGATAGAACAACAAAAATGCGGAAAGAGAGGAAACACATGAAACGAAACCATCGACTATTCGGGATTCTTCCCTGTCTTCTGCTGCTTTTGTGCAGTGTGCTCTTTATCGGGCAGGCCGCCGCTTATGACAGCTCAGATTTGACCATTCCCTCCTGTGCAAAGGCCATTACATACGGCACCTCCGGCGAGGGCCGAGCGCTGATGGCCTATCAGTTCGGCTCCGGCAAAAACGTCATGGTGCTGGGCTATGAAATCCACGGCTATGAAGACAATTTCGATAAAGACGGCGGCGCGCTGGTCTATGCCGCCGGTCAGATGATGAATCTTTTGGCCAGCAATCAGGCCCTGCTGGACGACTACGACTGGACGGTATATGTACTGCCGTCCATGAACCCCGACGGCCTGATCTCCGGCTATAGCCACAACGGCCCCGGGCGACTGACCACCAGTTATATCACCAGCAGCGGCAATTTGTCCTATGCCAAGGGCATCGACATGAACCGCAGCTTTCCAACAAATTGGACGCCCTATACCTCCGCCCGGAATTATAACGGCCCCGCCCCGCTGGCAAGCCGGGAATCCGCCGCGCTGGCGAAATTCGTCCAGAACGTCAAAGGCAACGGCGTGAATATGTGCTTTGACGTACACGGCTGGTTTTCTCAGATCATCACCTCCAACGGCTACGACAACACCCTGTATAAAACCCTGAAAGCGGCATTCCCCGGCAACACCTATGCCAGCTGCCGCGGCGGAAGCGGATATTTCACCGCCTACACCACCACCCTGGGCTACACCTCCTGCCTGTTTGAGTTTCCCTCGGATGTCTACAGTCTTCAGGGCTTCCGGCGCAGCGGCTATTGCGAGAAGTTCAACAGCAGCATTCTCACCATTGCAAAGGCCTATGGAACCGCAGGCAATCGTGCCTATACCGTTACCGTCCGGAGTTCCGGCACCGGCACAGGCAGTCTCACCGGCGCGGGTTCCTATCGTCGGGGCACTACGGCAACCCTGACCGCAACCCCCTCCAGCGGCTCTGTGTTCAGTGGCTGGTATGATGTAAACGATAAGCTGCTCTCCACCGATGCCACCTACAGCTTTACCGTGAGCAGCAATGTGACCATTTACGCCCGGTTCACCAAGGCTTACACCGTCACCACTAAGGCCAGCGGCTCCGGCACCGTAACCGGCGGCGGAACCTATCCTGACGGCAGCACGGCAGCTCTTACCGCAGTGCCCGCCGACGGCCATACGTTCGTGGGCTGGTATGACCGCTCCGGCAAGCTGCTTTCCACCAACCTCACCTACTCCTTCCCCGTATCCGCCAATGTCACCGTCACGGCGCAGTTCGGCTCCACCATTACGCTGAAGTCCTCCCGCAGCGGCAGTGTCCTCGGCGGCGGAACCTATCCTGACGGCACGGAGGTAACCCTCACTGCCCAGCCCGCCACAGATCGGGAATTCCAGGGCTGGTATACCCCCTCCGGCGTGCTGCTTTCCGAGGACAGCAGCTACAAAGTGACCGCAGACGGTGCACAGACCATGATCGGCATGTTCCAGGGCGACTACTTCTATGATGTAACGGACAAGAGCTGGTTCCTGGACGCCGCCATGGAGGCCGCTCAGCGCGGCATGGTCAAGGGTACCAACGACATCACCTTTAGCCCCAACGTGCTGATGACCCGTGGCCAACTGGTCACCATTCTGGCCCGGATGGAACAGGCCGACACCGATTCCGCGCCGGTTTGCCCCTTCACCGATGTGGATCAGTCCCGTTTCTACGCGCCCGCCGTCAACTGGGCCTATGCCAACAAGATCGTGCTGGGCGTAACGGAGACAACGTTTGACCCCAACGCGCCCATCACCCGGCAGCAGCTGGTAACCATTCTGGTTCGGTATCTCACGGAGGTTCGGGGCCTGACCCTGGATTCCGCAGAACTCACCTTCACCGATCAGAACGACATCGGCAATTTCGCCCGGGACGCCGTCCAGCAGGCCGTTGCCATTGGACTGGTACAGGGCTTCCCGGACGGCAGCTTCCAGCCCAGAAAGCAGCTGCCCAGAAGCGAGGGCGTTACCGTGCTGGTGCGTCTTGCCCACTATCTGGATAACCTCCCCGCCGAGCCGGAGGAGCCTCAGCCCGAGGAACCCACGCCGGAGCAGCCCGAGAATCCGGACAATTCGGGCAATGAGACTCCCCCAGAGGAAACGCCTGAGGTAAGCCCCACTGTTTCCCCGGAGCCCTCGGAAGCGCCCGATACCACTCCCGAGCCCCCCGAAATCAGTCCCGCCCCTGTCCAGCCGGACAGCACCGTGGAAGACAGCACCCCGGAATCCGGCGAATAATTTAAAAACAAGCGCACGGCATTTCCCCATTCGGAGAGATTTTACCTCTGTGCCAGCTAGTGCGATCCCGGCTTCATAGGTATCTTCTATAAAATAATCATGAAAGGCTTTTTTGTTGTTGGCAATCAGCTTGATTCCTGTTGTTTTCGCCATAAAATTCTCTCCTTTACTCGACAACGGTAAAATCTACCGTTCTTCTCAGAGCATCTGCATCGGCTACCCGAACTCTGACCTTCTGCCCAAGATGATAGACCTTTTTGCTTAATTCTCCGCTTAACTCATATGTCTCTTCATTATAGGAATAATAATCATCTCTGAGGGTTGTCACATGAACCAGTCCCTCAACCGTATTCGGAAGTTCCACATAGAAACCGTAAGCGGTTACTCCTGAGATAATACCTTCATATTCTTCCCCGAGATGATAGGACATATATTCCGCTTTCTTAAGGCGGTCTGACTCCCGCTCTGCCTCCTGCGCTCTTCTCTCACATACGCTGGACTGTTCGGCAACGGTCTCAAGGATTTCCCTGTAATGCTCTGTCTTTCCTTCTCTCTGAAGTCTTCCCCTTATATTATCACGAATGATACGGTGAATCTGTAAATCCGGATATCTTCTGATCGGAGATGTAAAATGACAGTAGTATTTCGCTGCAAGACCAAAATGTCCGCTGCACTGCGTCGTATATTTTGCCTGCTTCATTGTTCGAAGAGTCAGTCTGCTGATCATGGTTTCATTCGGAAGACCATGGATGCTTTCCAGAATCTCCTGGATTTCCTTTGGGGTGATTTCTTCCCCTGCCTTCTGTACCGAAACACCCTGATTTCGAAGAAGTGTCAGAAGGCTTTCCACACGCTCAGGATCCGGTGTTTCATGAGTACGATATACAAAAGGGTAGTCACCCTGACAGTACTCCTTAGCTACTGTTTCATTGGCCATCAGCATAAAATCCTCTATAATCTCTGTCGCCACATTTGCTTCATACGGCTGCACATCGATTGCCCTGCCCGCACCATTAAGCGTGATCTTACTCTCCGGAAAATCAAAGTCGATCGAACCTCTGTGATGTCTCCGGCTCCTGAGAAGTTCTGAAAGCTCTTTCATCAGGAAAAACATCGGTACAAATTCTTCATATTCACGCTTTGTCTCTGTATCTCCATCCTCTAAAATACAGCGAACCTGTGTGTAGCTCATCCTGCGGTCTACACGGATGATCGTTTCTAAGATTTCGTGCGAAATCACCTGTCCGCTCCCGTCAATATCCATAAGACAGCTTAAAGTCAGTCTGTCTTCTCCCTGGTTCAGAGAACAAATGCCATTGGACAGTCTCTCAGGAAGCATCGGGATCACGCGATCTGCAAGATAGACACTGGTTCCTCTCTTAAGAGCCTCTCTGTCCAGTGCGCTTCCTCCCTGAACATAATTGCTCACGTCTGCAATGTGGACTCCAAGATGATAAATATCTCTCTCTTTTGAAAGAGAGATCGCATCATCAAGATCCTTTGCATCCTCTCCGTCAATGGTTACTGTCTGGAGATGTGTAAGATCGGTTCTGCCATCCCGGTCAGCATCGAGTACGTGATCCGGCACACGCTGTGCCTGTGTGATCACCTTCAGTGGAAATTCAGACGGAATATTAAAGCTCTTTACGATTGCCAGGATGTCCGTTCCCGGAGCATTGATACTTCCCATATCCTCCTTGATCCTGCCCTCCGGCTTGTGCCTCTCATCACCGTAATCAATGATTTCCGCAACAACCTTATCTCCATCACGAACTCCCTTTGAGTTCTTGGCCGCGATATAGATATCCTTTGCATATTTCTGATTATCACAGAGCACAAATCCATAATCCCGTTCTCTCTGGAAGGTGCCGACGACCTCTGTCGTACCGCGCTCCAGGATTTCAATAATTTTGCCTTCCTGACGCTTCCCTCCGCCGTTTTTTTCCTTCACAAGAACCCGCACCGTATCCTGGTGCATAGCAGTTCCCACCGCATTTGCCGGTATAAAGATATCATCCTCTTCATCCTCAAGCTCTACAAAGCCGAAGCCCTTCTGGTTGCCGATGAACATTCCCTCTTTAACCAGACCTTTCTTTTCAAGTTCTCTGAGATCTCTTTTCTTTAATTTAAATTTATTTTTGTCTGTCTTTTTTTGTTTGGAAAGTTTCTTTTTCTTTTCCCAGTTTTTCTTTCTGCCCACTTATGTGCTCCTCTATTATGAAAAAAAAGCACTCTTGCAATTTATACAAGAGTGTTTCCTTTGATTTCGTAACTGTTCAGTACCCTCACAGTCACGAGTCAAAATGCATTCCAAATCACCTTCGGTGATGGCATTTTGCCTTGTATGTCTCGGGATTTTGGCAAAAAATACGCCAAAACACCTCGCGGGATACTACCTTCTGAATAGTTACTTGATTTCTAAAAATTCATATTTAAAACAGCTGCCAGTATAAAAAATAACACTGCCATGATCGTAGTTGCTCTCACAAGTCCGCCTTCCATGGAACGTCCCTTGTTTCTTCCCCAGTATGTATCTGCGGCACCGGAAATTGTTCCACCCAGACCCTGCTGCTTGCCTTCCTGCATCAGGACAACAACAGTCAGTGCAATACAATCTATAGCAAAAATAATAGTCAGTATCGTTCTTAAAATCTGCACCTCGGTTACACCTCCTAATCAACTGCAAAATATTGTACCATACTGCCCTTTGAATTTCAACCGTTTTCGGATAAGTTTCAGGGCAAAAAATCCGATTCTCTCTGCTTTTCTATGCTCGGCAGACAGAATCGGATGTTACTGTTCACTCCGTTCACAGCAACTCTGCCTGTTAACAGTTACAATCTGATCCCTGCAATATCCATTTCAGCTTTCTGATTTCTCTTTTGGAAATGGATTTTCATAAATCGCAGTTTCCGCAAGCATCTCACTGATCCTGAGAAGCTGATTATATTTTGCATTCCTGTCCGACCGGCATGGTGCACCGGTTTTGATCTGTCCTGCTCCGACTGCCACCGCAAGATCCGCGATAAACGAATCTTCGGTTTCCCCGGATCGATGTGAGATGATCGTGCGATACCCCGCCTGCTGAGCCATTTTGACAGCATCGATCGCTTCGCTTAATGTTCCGATCTGATTTACCTTGATCAGAATCGCATTCGCCGCCTGAAGCCTAATCCCACAGGCAAGTCTCTTGACATTTGTCACAAAAAGATCGTCCCCTACAAGCTGGATTCTGGAACCAAGACGCTCTGTCATTGTCTTCCATCCTTCCCAGTCATCTTCCTGAAGACCGTCCTCGATAGATATGAGCGGAAATTTCTCCAGCAGTTTCTCATAATACTCTATCATTTCTTTCGCATCCCTGAGGATCTCCCTGTCTTTCATCTTACTTTCACCCGGGAAACGGTATACTCCCAACTCTTCATCGTACAGTTCACTTGCAGCTGCATCTATGGCGATAAAAATATCCTTTCCCGGTTCATATCCGGCTTTTTCAACCGCTTCCACAATCATTCTCAGAACCTCTTCGGAGTCTTTAAGGTCCGGTGCAAAACCGCCTTCATCTCCGACTGCTGTAGAAAGTCCCTTTTCTCGAAGAAGGATTTTCAGAAACTGATAGATTTCCACACACATTCGGATCCCGTCCTCAAAGCTTCCGGCACCACAGGGCATGATCATAAATTCCTGCAGATCGACGGTATTATCCGCATGTTTTCCCCCATTCATAATATTCATCATAGGAACAGGGAGTTTTTTCGTATGGCAGCCTCCCAGATATTGATACAAAGGAATCCTCAACGCCATTGCCGCCGCTCTTGCAATTGCCATGGATACTCCCAGTACAGCATTGGCTCCTGTACTTACTTTATTTTCTGTTCCATCTGCCCGTATCAGAAGTTCATCGATACGCACCTGATCCAGTGCATTTTCTCCTACAATCACTTCTGCAAGTCTTGTATTTACATTTTCCACTGCTTTTTGTACGCCAAGGCCAAGATAGCAGCCTTTTTCTCCATCCCGAAGTTCTATTGCTTCAAACCTTCCCGTCGATGCCCCGGAAGGCACGATCGCCCTCGCCGTATATCCCTCAATTCCAATAATTCCCTCTCCTACGGTGGCCTCCACCTCTACGGTAGGAACTCCTCTGGAATCCAGAATCTGTCTTGCATGAATCCTGCGTACAGGTAAATAACGCAGCATGAGAATACCTCCTTCATTAAATGATACGGATAGTTTTCCCTCAGACTTCTGTTTCTATGCAGGAGCCATCCTGTTTTATTCCTTGTATATTTTCTGATAATTGTATTTTATTTTTATTGTTTGCAGTATACAAAATATTTTATTTAAAATTTTTATTTTTTATTGTTGACATTTCAAGTTTTATCTGTTATATTAAGTACATAAAACAAAGGAACGAAAACAAAAAAACAAACAGAAAGGTGTGAGACCACCGAAAACTTAAATGAATTACCCTATTTTAAGAAAGGAAGGTACAGACCACCAGAAACGTAAATCTTAATACATCATAATTTAAGAAAGTGAGGTACGGACCACCAGAAACATAATCTTATAACAATTCCAGAAGTTTTATAAAAAAACAGGAGGTACGTTCCATTGGACAATGAACAGTAAAAGAGCCACCAGATCAAATCATTCATCTGATGGCTCTATTTTTTTGCCCTTGCGCATATATTAAATCAAAAGTCCGCCGGAGATTTCCATGCTGTCTTATGTTTCTCTTTTCTTTTGCCGTCTGAAAAACTCCTTTTTTCTTCGCTTTCTTCTTCTGATGATCACTGCCTTTATTCTCGGCAGCACGCTGGGTGTTTTCACCAGGCAAATTCCCCGTTCCCAAAAAACTTCTTCTGCTGCTCAGTCTACAGGCTGGGGATTAAGCTTTCAGGAGGAGGGAAAACGTCCTGCCGGAAACGCCTCCATCGATGATCTCAAACAGTACAATGCCTACTATGCCAGTGATACAGATCAGAAAATCATTTATCTGACCTTTGATGCCGGATACGAAAACGGAAATACTCCGGCAATCCTTGATGCACTGAAAAAGCATCATGCACCTGCTGTCTTTTTTGCAGTCGGCAATTTTATAAAAGATAATCCAGATCTGATCAGACGTATCCTGGCAGAAGGCCACATCATAGGGAATCACACTATGACGCATCCCGATCTATCACAGATTTCCTCTATGGATGCTTTCCAAAAAGAACTTCAGGATGTGGAAGAATTATATACCTCGCTGACCGGGGAGGCTATGACAAAATTTTACCGTCCTCCACGCGGTATCTACAGCACAGAAAACCTCTCGATGGCAAAAGAACTGGGATATTCCACCTTTTTCTGGAGTCTTGCCTATGTCGACTGGATCCAGGATCAACAGCCATCCAGAGAAGAAGCTTTTCAGAAACTGCTGACGCGCATTCATCCCGGAGCAATTGTCCTCCTTCACAACACTTCTTCCACCAATGCCGAAATTCTGGATGAACTTCTTACCAAATGGGAAGAAATGGGTTATGAGTTTCATTCTTTAAAAGAACTGACCGGGGTATGATTCCCGGCCAGTCATTATTTCTGTTTTTCGATTGTATGAAGATCCTCTTTGATCTGAGAACTGGAAATCTCAGGCGTACGCGGCAGATAAACAACCTCACAGCCCTCTTCCTTAAGAAAATCAAACTTTCCTTCCCAGTCATCTCCCATAACAAACGTATCTACATGATATTCTTTTACATCGGAACGCTTCTGCTCCCAGTTTTCTTCCGGAATCACAAGATCCACATATCGAATTGCCTCCAGAAGCTGTTTTCGTTTTTCGTAGGAAAAATAACATTTCTTCTGCTTTTCGTTCCAGTTGAACTCGTCTGTAGAAAGACCAACGATCAGATAATCTCCAAGCTGTCTGGCACGACGCAGAAGATTAATATGTCCATAATGAAGCAGATCAAAAGTTCCGTATGTGATTACTCGTCTCATGTTATAAGATTCCTCTCTGATTTCAATGATAGATCAGGAATTTAATTTCCTGATACAATAGTCATAAATACGAAGAGTTGTTTCCGTCGAATAATGAAGTCCGTCATTCACGCCTGTATTAAAGCGGTTGCTGATCCATCCATATTTCTGCAGATTTGTACAGGTATTAATGTAAGTGAAAGAACGTTTGCTGCCATTACACAACTTCTGATAGATTGTCTTATTAAAAGAAGCAATCTGTGCTTCTGTCCGCACATATCCTGCATTTGCTCTGATCACAGCGCTGTTTACCGGATTCACTGACAGATAATACATCTCACAGTTATAGTTCTTCTTAAGATTAGTTGCCACGGCTTTCATGTAGCTCACATATCCGTTAATATTCTGCAGATCATTGACTCCAAGATTTATGATTACTGCTTTCCTGGTATTTCTGGACTGTCTGGCCAGTTTACGTACCAGTTCTCTGTATCCTGTTTCTTTGAACCAGGTGAGTCCCTGACCGGTCTCGCATACGAAATCTACATTTGAAGGAGCAGAATTTCCCAGCGCCCTCTCCATAAAAACAGTTCTTGAATCGCCCACAAAATAAACCATCTCATGTTTCGTTGGTTTTCTGATAGAGGACGGTGCCCGATCCTGTTTCACGGAAAATATAACCATATAATAATTTCCTGTTTTGGTAGGAATCTTATCTCCTGCCTTATATTCAGGATCTGTTGTCTTTCCTTTCGTACGTGACCAGCCCAGACACATATTCGCACTGTTAAGATTCACTGCCGGGAAAGTTGCTTTTCCGGAACTGGTATCCATAACCTTCCACATCGTTCCATCATATTTACGCAGATTAACCCCGGAGATTTTCTTTCCGACAATATAAAATTTCATATTGCCGGTTACACGTATGTTATCTCCCTCTTTTATGACTTTCTTTCCATTCACGGATGTACTCCAGCCGAGGAATTTATATCCGACTGCATTTGGATACAAAGGTGCTGACAGTATCTGCCCCTTATATGCCTGTTCCCGAAGACTGACATACTCCTTGTTTCCATTCATGGTATAATACCGTACTGTATAAAGCTTATAATAACGCAGACAGAACTTTGTGTTTTTGGTGATCTTAACGCGTCTTCCAACAGAATACTTCAATTCTTTGTTTCCGTTTTTCTCCACCCACACGCATTTATAACCAGAACGTGTTACCTTAGGAAGTTCTATATAACTTCCCTTGTCTACGGTTTTGGCCCATTTACGGAACGTATCATTGGAAACTACACCATTGGAATTTGCAAAGACAACCTTGCATTTCTTCGTGTTGGCAGCCTCGACTGACATCGGTCTGCTGCCTGCCAGAAACAAAATTCCGAACAACAACGTTAAAAAAACAATTCCTTTCCACCTGTTCATCGTGGCTTTTCTCATAAAAAAACTCCTTACTTATGTTTCATCCATAAAAAATCATAGTCTTCCTTTATTTACGAGTTTTACTATAACAGCTTTCCGGAATGGTTGCAATATAATTTTCATTAGAATTTCATATTTTTGTCACATTTTATTACTGTTCACTCCATTGCCGCAATCTGATCAGAATTCATTCTCACACATCGCAAGTGCAGAGGCAATCACCGCATCCATATCATAATATTTGTATTCGCCCAGACGACCGCCAAAGATCACCTTCTCTTCCTTCGCAGCAAGACCTCGGTATTTCTCATACAATGTTCCGTTTTTCTCGTCATTTACCGGATAATACGGTTCATCTCCCGGTTTCCATTCAGAACTGTACTCTCGGCTGATCACTGTTTTCGGAATATCCTGTCCCTCATCATCCTTGCCGAATTCAAACCATTTATGTTCAATGATCCTGGTCCACGGAGTCTCTGCATCCGTGTAATTGACTGCTGCATTTCCCTGGAAATTCGGTGTATCAAGAAGTTCTGTCTCAAATCGTACAGAACGGTATTCCAGATATCCCATCTGATAGTCAAAGTATGCATCGATCGGTCCTGTGTAAACCACCTTATCGGCAAGTGCATCCCACTCATTCTTTTTCTCAAGATAGTCTTCCTCCAGACGGACTTCAATGCCCTCCAGCATATTCGCAACCATCTTCGTATATCCACCCATCGGAATTCCCTGATACAATGCATTAAAATAATTGTTATCAAAGGTCAGACGCACCGGCAGTCTCTTGATGATAAAGGCCGGAAGTTCCTGACAGCTTCTTCCCCACTGCTTCTCCGTATATCCTTTGATCAGTTTTTCGAAGATATCTCTTCCCACAAGGGAAACAGCCTGTTCTTCGAGATTCTTTGGCTCTGTGATGCCTGCTTCACGCTTCTGCTCTTCAATCTTGGCAGCTGCCTCCTGGGGTGTCACCACACCCCACATTTTATTAAAGGTATACATATTAAACGGAAGGGAATACAGTTCTCCATGATAATTTGCCACCGGGCTGTTTGTAAAACGATTAAACTCCGCAAACTGTGTGATATAATCCCATACTTTTTTGTTGTTGGTATGAAAGATATGTGCACCATATTTATGCACATGAATCTTCTCCATGTCTTCTGTATATACATTTCCGGCAATGTTTGAACGCTTGTCGATAACAAGTACTGATCTGCCCGCTTTTTTCGCTTCATGTGCAAATACAGCACCATAAAGGCCTGCTCCTACTACCAGATAATCGTAATGTTTGTTCATGAAACCAATCCTCCTGTGAAATTTATAATGCAGACACCTTTTGCATCTGCATATTACATCTGCCATCTCCCGAATACAGGAAATAATTATTTCTTATTCTTCTTTAATCTGATCTTAACCTGTCTTGGAAGATACATGATCGCCTTTCCTACCTTCCAGGTTGTTGAACTTTCCAGTTCTTCTACACGCTTTTTCATTTTAACATTTGTATTTGAACAATATGTCATATAGAAAACTTCCGGGTCTGCGAGGAGCAAGTCCAGTTTTTCTCTGTCTGCCTTCGCAAAAATATCTCTGTCGAGTTCACCGATTTTCTCAGCCTCTGTCAGTTCATCACAGATATCCTGCACGTACTGTTTTTTGAAACGAACATTGATTCTGTTTAATGTGAAGATATAGTTCTGGAATTTCTTTAATGTATAATGGTATTTGAATCTGTCCCACAATTCAGGATCTTTGCTCAGAATTCCCTTAATATATTTGTATTCCTCATTCATACAATATACCTTTTCCGGACTGTTTACGGAAGAATTCGGGTTGTCTCTTCGATTCATATAATACGGCTTGTCCAGGATCATAGCTCTTGAAGCAAAGCAGAATGTCTGGATCCAGAAGCCATTATCCTGGAAAGAAGCTCCTGGTGTCTCATGATGACGGATATTGTATTTTCGCAGGAAATCATTTTTGTAGATACCACTCCATGTATTCATGACATAACGAAGAGCTTCCGGTGTATTGCTTGGATTAAATACAACATTATAATCCTCTTTTGTTCCTGTCAGATGGTTATACACAAGTTCCATATTTCCATTTGGAGCTGTCTTGAAACGGAAGAAATCTGCCTTTACAAAATCAAGCTCATATTCTTTTGCTTTAAGATACAGATCTTCATACATATCAAGCGGAACATAATCATCCGGCTCGACAATACCTACATATTCACCGGTTGCACGTTCCAGACCAATGTTCATTCCAATCCCATAACCTTCATTTTTCTTGTCAACAACAATGATACGCGGATCATTGTCTGCATATCTGCTGAGAATCTCCATGGAACTGTCTGTTGAACCATCATTGATGCAGATGATCTCAATATCTTCCAGAGTCTGTCTTACTATGCTTTCCATGCATTCTTCAAGGTAATCTTCCACATTGTATATAGGCACGATAATAGAAACTTTAGGATTTTCTGTTTTTACAAGGAATTTCTTCTGTAAATATTTTCTCTTTTCCGGTTTGGAACCATTCTTGATCTCAAATTCTTCAAAACTGTTCATACAAATCTCCTGATATTTTTTATATATTTTTTCATCGTAAAAATAACTTTTTTCTTTACCTTTAATTCCAAGCTTCTCAAAACCAGTTTCTTTCAGTTCATTATATAATAATTCTCTGGCCTCTGGATCTTTGATGGAAGCCAGATTATATACACATCCGGATGCAGCCTTGTTCACAAAACTTCGTTCTACCTCCGCATACATTCCATGCTCTTCAAGGAACTGACGCACTGCATAAAACGCCTTAAGGAAATCCAGTGGAAATCTGTAATTTGTAGACTGACAGTTGTTTTTGATTCCTATACGATAATATACCAGTTTTTTCTCAAGAAGCGTAATTCTCTCTGCCA
>OLSL01000131.1_pt1 | contig 79498 bp, 75 predicted proteins | sample 1672511 | NCBI WGS metagenome assembly OLSL01 (sample SAMEA3136694, study PRJEB25190) | human gut metagenome | biome: human gut; feature: human-associated habitat; material: faeces | place: Austria | collected 2013
ATTGAGTAAACTTTTTTGTTCTTTTGCTGATAATTTAGCGTTAGCTAAATTTCAACGCCCGACCGACACTCCGCTAAACCATAATTTAATATTCTTAATCAGCTTTGTCGTAATAATACGATTAGCGGCAAAGCAATTTTCATCACTTTGTCCGCTAACCGCTAATCACTGATTAATCACGATACTCCTCGATTGTGTAAGCCTCGAAAAGGTCGCCCTCTTTAATATCGTTAAAACGCTCAAGACCGATACCGCACTCGTAGCCCTCGTTTACTTCCTTAACCGCATCTTTAAAACGCTGTAATGATGCGATTGTATCCTCGGCAATTACGATACCGTCACGAATAACTCTTACGCCTGCGTTTCTTACAATCTTACCGCTCTTTACATAAGAACCGGAAATTGTACCTACGGACTTAATCTTAATTACATTTCTGCACTCTGCAGTGCCGAGAACTACCTCTCTTGTCTTAGGAGCGAGCATACCCTTCATAGCAGCCTCAATCTCCTCAATACAATCGTAGATAATTCTGTAAAGACGCATATCAACGCCTGCGCTTTCCGCATTTGCGGCAGCAACGCTGTCAGGACGAACATTAAAGCCTACTATAATTGCATTTGAAGCCTCGGCAAGCATTACATCGGATTCATTGATAGCACCTACACCGCCGTGAATTACATTTACTCTTACCTCGTCATTAGAGAGTTTTTCGAGCGACTGCTTTACAGCCTCAACAGAACCCTGAACATCGGCTTTAACGATAATCTGTAATTCCTTAACTTCGCCCAACTTCATCTGGTCAAAGAGGTTGTCGAGTGTAACCTTTGTCTGTGCCTTGAACTGCTCCTCTTTCTGAGATGCCTTTCTCTGCTCAACAAGCTCTCTTGCAAGTTTTTCATCAGAAACAGCGTTGAATATATCGCCGCCCTGCGGAACTTCTGCAAGACCTGTAATTTCAACAGGAACCGAAGGGCCTGCCTCTTTTACTCTCTCGCCCTTATCGTTTACCATTACTCTTACTCTGCCTACGCAAGTACCTGCAATTACGATGTCACCCTGATGAAGTGTACCGTTCTGTACAAGTACAGAGGCAATAGGACCTCTGCCCTTATCAAGACGAGCCTCAATAACAGTACCTTTTGCGGCTCTGTCAGGGTTAGCCTTAAGCTCTTTCATTTCTGCAATAAGTGTTACCATTTCGAGGAGGTCGTCAAGACCCTCTTTGGTTTTTGCAGATACAGGAATACAAGGTGTGTCGCCGCCCCACTCCTCAGGAACGAGCTCATACTCTGTGAGCTGCTGCTTAACATTCTCCGGATTTGCGCCGACCTTATCCATTTTATTGATAGCAACAATTACAGATACGCCTGCGGCTTTAGCATGGTTGATAGCCTCTACTGTCTGCGGCATAATACCGTCATCGGCAGCTACAACGAGGATAGCAATATCAGTAACCTGTGCGCCTCTTGCTCTCATAGTTGTGAAAGCCTCGTGACCCGGTGTGTCAAGGAAGGTGATAGGCTTGCCGTTGATTTCTACTCTGTAAGCACCGATATGCTGAGTGATACCGCCTGCCTCGCCTGCTGTAACATTTGCATGACGGATAGCGTCAAGGATTGAAGTTTTACCGTGGTCAACATGACCCATTACAACTACAACCGGCGCTCTCTCTACGAGATTTGTATCGTCATCTTCACTGTCGTCAATAATTCTTTCTTCGATTGTAACCACAACTTCTTTTTCAACCTTTGCGTGGAACTCCATTGCAATGAGTGACGCTGTATCAAAGTCGATTGTATCGGTAGCGGTTACCATTGTGCCCATAAGGAATGCCTTTTTAACAACCTCGGCAACTGTAGCCTTAAGTCTTAAAGCGAGCTCCTGAACAACGATTTCATCAGGAATTTGAATTGTCATCTGCTTTTGCTTACGCTCAAGCGCAATACGCTTCAAACGCTCCTGCTCTGTTTCTCTCTTGCCCTGTCTTCTGCCCTTCTGCTTTTGAGAACGGTTGGTAAACTTCTGCTTTTTAACAGTGTTGTCTGTACTTCTCATCTTTGAAGATGCGTTTGCAAGGTCATCGTACTTCTGGTTGTAACGCTCAACATCAACATTTACGGCACGGGTATCAATTACTCTGCGCTTACGGGTTGAAGTTTCTTCCTCGCTTGTAATTTCAACAGGCTTTGACTCTGCCTTTGGTTCAGCCTTTGTCTGCTTTGCAGGCTTATCCTGAACTTTATTCTGCTTTTTGCCCTCTGCCTTGTTGTCCTTATTGTCAGACTTGCGGTCATTCTTTCTGCCGTTCGGCTTGTTGTCTTTGCTGTCTTTATTATTAGCCTTTTTCTCGGCTTTAACCTCTGCCTTTGCAGGTTCTGCGGTTTTATTTCTTGACGCAAAAAACTTATCAAAATTTGCTACATTGTTTTTCTGTGTTACGGCGTCAAAAACAATATTGAGTTCGCTCTCCTCGAGAGTAGCCATAGCCTTTTTTGTAACACCGCAATTTTTCTCAAGAATATCTGAAATTTCTTTTACACTAACGCCTAAATCCTTGGCAACATCTCTTACTTTGTATTTTATCATATTATTCTCCTCTCTGTTCACCTTCAATAAGCATAGCAAGCTTATCTGCAAAACCTTTGTCCTCCACCGATAAAACTCCGCAAAGTTTGCCGAGTGAAAAACTTATTTCATCTTTGGTTCTGTTTACTTCAAGTACACGAACATTTTGCTTATGCGCCTGCAATAAAACAGGCTTTAAGCTGTTTTGTGAAAAATCATTTGCATACAAAATCAGTTTTGCCTTGCTCTTTGCCATTGAGTCAATGCAGGGGTCAGCTCCGATTACAAGCTTTCCTGCACGGCGGCACAATCCGAGCAACGACAATATTCTGTCATTCATATCCGACTGCCTCCCTTAGCTGTCCGCTTTCAAGCTGTTTTCAAGCTGTTCATAAACTTCGTCGGGGATTTTGCAGGAAAACGCTCTTTCAAACCGTCTTGCCTTTCTCGCTTTTTCAAAACATTTTATGTCGTGGCAAATATACGCTCCTCTTCCCGACTTTTTACCCGTAAGGTCAAGACTTATCTCGCCCTTTGCGGTTACATTGCCGTTCTCGTCCTTGGTATCGGGAGCTTTTACTACTCTGATAAGCTCACGCTTTTCTTTCATTTCGCCACAACCTGTGCATTTTCTAAGCGGCTGTTTTTTCTGTGTCATAAAATCCCTCCCTGCATTTATATATTTATATTTTATATAAAATTATTCTTCGTTTGTATTCTCGTCAGCCTCAACATCAGCCTCGGCAGTTTTCTCGCCGTCAAGGTCGAGTGCCTCTGTATTCTCTTCCGCTGTATCGTCAAGCTCAAGTGTATCTTCTGCTGTTGTATCCTCGGCAACTTCGAGTTTTTCGTCCTCTTCATCTTCTCCGAAGAAACCGCTTTCGGGACGAATGTCAATCTTCCAGCCTGTAAGTCTTGCGGCAAGGCGGGCATTCTGACCCTTGTTGCCGATAGCAAGAGAAAGCTGACCGTCCGGAACAGTTACTCTGCAGTTCTTGTTCTCAAGGTCTGTAATTTCAACGCTCAATACTTTTGCAGGAGAAAGTGCGGCTGAAATGTACTTCTGCGGGTCATCGCTGTATTCGATAATATCAATCTTCTCACCGCCAAGCTCGTCAACAATGCTGTTTACACGAGCGCCCTTTGTACCGATACAAGCACCTACGGCATCAATGTCGGGATTTTTGCTGACAACAGCCATTTTGGTTCTTGAACCTGCCTCACGGGAAACCGATTTGATTTCAACAACACCGTCGAAAATTTCAGGTACTTCCTGCTCAAAAAGTCTTTTAACAAGATCTTGATGTGATCTTGAAATTATAGCACGAGGACCTTTTTCGCTTGTCTTTACATCAGCGATATAAACCTTGATGTGGTCGCCCTCCTTGAGGTTATCGTGACCGATTTGCTCGCTCTTAGGGAGCATAGCCTCGCTCTTGCCTATTCTGATAACTGCCGCACCGCTCTTAGGGTCAATTCTTTCAACAGTAGCTGTAACGAGTTCGCCGAGCTTGCTCTTGAACTCTGAAAGTGTCTGACCCTTTTCGCCTGTACGGATACCCTGACGAATAGTATTTCTCGCAGCGCCGATTGCAATTCTGCCTAAGTCCTTAGGGTCGAGCGGAATAGCAACCTTATCGTCAATATTGATTGCTTTTCTCTTAAGGACCTTCTGTGCGTCCTCAAGCGAAATCTCGTAATCAGGGTCAAAAACTTCTTCAACAACAGTTTTCATAAGTCTTACATCAAAGACATTTCTGTCCGGAAGAATTTTGAAAACCACTTCGTCGTTACCGCCGTAGTAATTTTTGCAGGCAACTTCAATACCTTTTTCGATGTTTTCAATCATATAGTCCATTGGAATGCCTTTTTCTTTTTCAAGCATTTCAAGAGCAGCAAAAAGTTCCTTAGTATTCATTTTTCTGATCATCCTTTTCTCTTATCTTAAAATTGTTTTTTTAATAAACTGAAGTTACATATCAAAGTCGTCAAGTTTAATCCAAGACGCATCTTTTTTATTGATAGTTATATGGTTCTCTCCGTCGTGGTCGGAGATTGTTACCTCACCGTTATCGTAAGCGTCAAGCACACCGCCGAATTCTCTGCCTATGCCCTCGATAGGACGGAGCATTTTGACTTTGATGTCAGCGCCGATAAACTGCATAAAATGCTCGTCACGCACAAGCTCACGCTCAAGCCCCGGAGAGCATACCTCAAGGCAATATGCACTCTCAATAGGGTCAAGCTCGTCAAGCGGCTTGTCAATAGCACGGGATACATTCTCGCAATCGGTAATATCAATGCCGTCAGGCTTGTCGATATAAACTCTTAAAAACCAGTCGGCGCCCTCTTTAACATAGCGCACATCCCAAAGCGAAAGTCCGAAATCCTTAACAATAGGCTCGCAAAGCTTCCAAACCTTAGTCACGGTAAGACCGCCTTTTTTCTTTGCCATAAATACCTCCTTATGAGCGTTTGCAACAAAGCATAACGCAGTTGCAAATTATTTTCGCCGTAAGCAACCGTAAAGCAATCAAGCGCAGGTTAGTTTAATGTTGCAAGTTATAACCGACCGATTACAAGTGTATAAGCCGATACAATACAATAAACATACACCACTCAATAACACCGCAGTTGCAAACAGAAAGGAGTGGGCTTACTTCCCACTCCTTACTTTACAATACTTATTGTATTTAATTATAACACCATTAATATGAGATTGCAAGGGATTTTTGAAAATTCTTTTAAATAAAAAACGGTCTTTACTCAGACCGTTTCCTTTGGCAGGGGCAGAAGGACTTGAACCCTCGGCACGCGGTTTTGGAGCGACTGTTGAAAGTTCAAAACCGCATAGATAAGCCACTTTTTAAGCCAAATTCATAGCATCAAAATTACATTTTCGTGGTTTTGATGCTTTTTTGATGCTATTAAAAATTTTCTGCCATTAAACAAAGAAAAACGATTTTATTATCCTCAATATATTCATGCGGTGTAGGTTTGTAATCTCCGGTATAATATTTTTCGTATTTTGATGATTTTTCTTCTGTAATGATATTTGCATCATTGGATTCTTTAATCAGCTCAGCACAAATTGCATCGAGCAGTATTTTTTCGAGATGTTCAAATTCTGAATGCTCGCCAAAACAGCAGAGGACAAAGGCGTTGCGTACATATCCAGCACTTTTAGCCATAAGCTCATAATCAAAGTAATAGCCATAGCTTTCAACAAACATTGCAATAGGGAATACGGTTATTCTTGTGTTGCCTTCTCTGAATGGGTGAGTCTGCCATATAGCAGAAAAAAGATGTGCTACACTATGTGCAAACTCTTCCCGTGTCAGATTACTCCAATTAACTGCGGCTATTTTCTTCCAGACTGTACGCAAATCTTTATCTATTTTTTCCCGGTAGGAGTACCAAACACTTTTACCGGCAAGAATTTCTTCCTTTTTTTGAATATTAATAATTCTGTACTGTCCTGCCCAATCATACACATCACCGAATAGTGCTTTGTGTAACTTACAAACTCCTTCAGGCGAGAAATCTGAAAATCCGCTGTTGTAGAGCAGGGCCATTTTTGTGCTTGCCATAACTGATTTAGCCTTATCAAGAGCACTTTCGTCAGTAATTCGAAGTTTGTTTTTCAAAACCTTGCTGCTATCTTGAAGATAAATATCGTAGTTACTCATATCAAACATTTGCGCATATAGAAAGCATAGCAGAAGTCAACTGCTCATCAGTGATTTTGCCTTCAATGCACATTAAAAAACATCTTCAGTTTGTTCAGGAATAGGAACGCTTTCAATGCTGTTAATAGCCTTTGCTATTTTAACGGCTCTAAGGCGTTTTTCTTTATCTTTATCAAGCATTGAAATACCTCCTTCTCTTAAATTTATTGTACTCAAAATTGCGTAATTAGTCAAGAAATTATAATATCAATTCAAATACATACTTTTAATAGATATGGCGTTTCTGATACTTACCTAGTGTATTAGCTCAATTAGATATTTTGTTTTTTGAGATAAAAATTATTTGAATTTAATATTCAGCCAGTTATAGTTTACAGAAGAAATTTTAATAATTTCTTAATTCTGCATAGATAAATATGTTATTGTATTGAAAAAATGATTATTTTTTGTTAAAATTTTAGTGATGAGCAAAACGCAGGAGTTTAAAACGAAATATATAGCATATGGGATAAAAAGCAAACACAAGTGCACAGAAAAGCAAGCCTTGAACAAAATGTTCAAAACTTACCTTAAAATATTGAGTTTTTCGAGCTAAGCAATTCTTTTAGCAGATTTTAAGCAACGAACAGAATAATTCGATTTAGTGATGAAAGCAGCATAAGCAACGGCAAGCAAAGCAATATGAGCAATGGTATTGAGATTTTTTACAGCATTTTCACTGTGACCCCAAAGCCGTTCCTGACCGGTCTGTTTGAAACGAGCATTGTATCGTTCGGCTTCGGTTCTGAGAGAATAAATTTTCTTAAAAGAAATACAGTCACGGTCAATGGAAAGTCTGTAATCATCGTGAACGGTAATGTATTTTGTGCATCCTCTATGTTTTTTACCATTGTTCCAGTTTTTATGATTGCAGGGGCAACAACCGGATTTTGAATTTCTAAAGGGACAGCAGTATTTTTGCCTGATTCTTCCCTCACTGCGACACTTTCCGTCCTTGTTCATAGCTAAACCGGCTTCACAGATAGGATGACCTGATGAAAGCTTTTTAGGGTTTTTGGTGTTTCTTTTGTTGAGAGGAATAACGCAATCACCTTCGTAAACATCCTTGACGGTATTGTAAATAGCTTTTACATCGTAAGCCTTATCGGCAATAAAAGTACATTCATTAACAGGTAAAAAACTATTGGTTTGGCTTAGAATATCAAGGGCAACTGTGCTGTCTGAGACATTGGCAGTAGTGGTAAGCTCAAAAATTGGTAAGCCTGTAATGCAGTCAACCGGCACATGGTTCTTGTAACCCCAGTAGAATTCACATTTTTTCTCATTATGCTGATTAGAAGCAGTATGAACGCCCAGGGCGCAGTCTTTGTCTGACTTTGGCTGGTTATCGGGATTGAATTTATCTTTCTTAAAGGATTTTGGATTGTTCTGAGAAGTATTAGCCATAATCGGGGTAGAATCAAGAACGATAAAAGAAGTGTCAATAACACCGAGTTCATACAGCTTTTTAACCTGAGAATGCATAAGATTTTGCAATAAATCGTTATCAAGACTGTTTATGAAACGATCTAAAGTCCAATAGGACGGTAACGGTTTCATAATATTAAAACCGCAATAGTGCGCAATCAAAAGATTATTTTGGAGATAATCCAGAAGGTCTGTAACGCAGGAAAAACACTCACATTTCATAACGATAGCCGCACGAAGTTTAGCTTGATTTGAAAGCCTTTGCGACCTATATTTGCATTAAATTCCGAAAATTCTGATAAATCCAAATGTAAAAACAAATCGGAATAGAAATTTGCTTTCGGTTGTGAAGTGAAAAGTGTAATATCCTGTAAAATTTCTTGGCGATAGATAACAGCCAACCCCTTTCGTTGGTTTGTTGCAATTTAATTATACGATATTTGGTTGGCTGTTTCTATATTTTGTAGTGATAAAATTAAAAAACGTCCTGCAAAAATCCAGTGTTTATCACACTTTTGGAGTTTTGCTCAGGGCTAATATAAAGATAAAGCGGAGGTGTTATTATGCACACTCTTGAAATAAAAAACATAAACAAAACCTACAAAAAGGGAACGGTTAAGGCGCTTGATGATTTTTCCTTCACTCTTACTCCCGGTGTCTACGGCTTGCTCGGACCGAACGGCGCAGGCAAATCAACACTTATGAATATTATCACTGATAATCTGAATTCGGATAAAGGTGAAGTGTTGTATGACGGAGAAAGCATTAAAAAGCTCTGCAAGGATTATCGTTCCGTGCTCGGCTATATGCCCCAACAGCAAGGTTTATATGATGATTTCACGCTGAACAGATTTTTGTGGTATATGGCGGCATTAAAGGGATTGAATAAGAAGGAGGCAAAGGAAAAAATAGCCTCACTTCTTGATACGGTAAATCTTACTGATGCAGCACATAAAAACTCGGTGGATTTTCAGGTGGTATGAAGCAAAGAGCCCTGATAGCACAGGCGCTTTTGAATGACCCGAGAATTTTAATTCTTGACGAGCCGACGGCAGGACTTGACCCGAAGGAGAGAATAAGAATCCGTAACTTCATAAGCGAAATTGCGGAGAATAAAATTGTGCTTATTTCAACCCACGTTGTATCGGATATTGAGTTTATCGCAAAGGAAATTATTTTGCTCAAAAACGGAAAGCTTGTTTCTCACGATACCTGCAATAATCTTATCAAAGAGATTGAAAACAAGGTATATGAAATTGAAATCGGCAAGGACGACTCGAAATATTTTCAGGAAAATTATAGAGTTTCAAATCTGTATCACAGCGATGATAAAATCATCGTACGCACAGTAACCGACAATCCGCCCGAGGGCTATTCCATGTCCCCTGTCAATCCAACGCTTGAGGATTTGTACTTATACGTCTTTGAAAGCGGAGAATAGTATAGGAGAAGCATTATGAAATGGGAAAATTTATTCTGTGAAAAACGTCAATGTAAACCGAGCACCAGTACCGATACAGATATGCGCAATGAATTTCAACGTGACTACCATAGAATTATAGGAAGTGCTTCATTTTGAAGATTACAGGATATCACGATATCTTTTTTGACTCGGTCGACATACACAAACGAGCAAGGAAAATCAATGATTATGGTTCGGTAACATTTGTTTATTCAGTAGATGTATTAGATGAACTTGAAAACTATGATATATGTGTTACAAGAGATAATCCTATTCGCTGGGAGAAAGACATGACTTATAATGAACGATATTTTACATATTACGAAGAGTTAAATTCTAACTTTGTTAAAGGCAATTTTATGCAGCATATTACTGTAAGAAATATTAGAGAAGCCCTTTCTTTTAAGTATCTAACTAAAATTATCGTAGATTATCCCGGTGAAAGTCTGGAAAAATATTTTAATCCTGCGTATTGTGCGTTTGAAAATGCTTTAAAAGATAACGGAATCAACGTGCCTATTGTAATCAGAAAATGTCCAAGCGAATGCAACTGTCAAGAACAATATAATAATTATAAGGAAGGATTTGTATATTATAGATTCAAAACTGAATAAAAAGCTAATTTCAATTTGAAAGTTATTACTAACTTTTCGGAGGGCTTGTCAGGATTTACTATAGCCGATTGCATATATTCAAAATCTGCATAACTATAAACAAAGAATAGGTAAGTAATCTTTCGCAAATATATTGAATATAAACTTTAATCTGATTTATGTAACTGTTTTACCGTTATGCGGTGTTGACCAAAACATTGCTATATAATAGAATATAATAGTAAAAATATACATATAGGATTGGCTTATTTTGACATTTTTCTGCATTATGTTAATTGTAATCACAACAGCGTTATGTTAAAATATGTAAAATGATACAAATGGAGGTTTATTATTATGAAAATAAGAACAATTATAATTACAGCGGTACTTACTTTATCTATGGTTGCGGGCATGGCAGGATGTGCAGGCGGAAACGGCTCTGTTTCAGATACAAGTTCAGTTTCTCAGGTTTCGCAGGAAAACGGTTCGGGGTATTCAGATGACAATGACACCAAGGTTTTACAGATGCTTGATAAAGTCACGCTCAACGGAAAACCAGTTGTTCTTCCATTTAAATTGAGTGATTTAGGGGAAGGATATAGTTTTGATAAAAATGATGTTAGTGTTTACGAAAAAGACGGAAACACATATGCCTATACTGATTTGTTATATAATAACAAAATGATTACAACAGTATCTTTGTTTGAGTATGCTGAAGGTCAAAAAACTGAAGATTTCATTGTTGATATGATATCATATTCTTATCTTGACGATGAAAGTGTAAGTGAAATAATTAAGGTTGATGATATATCAGGTAAAAATAAAAAAGAAGATGTATTAAGTAAATTTGGAGAACCTACAAACAGAGAAACTCTTGATACAGGAAGTGAAATAATAACTTATGAAACGAACAATAATGATAACTCATATGTCGAATTCTGGTTTACCAAAGATAATATCATTAGTACAATAATGATTAAAAACATTTAATTAATTGGAGAATTATATGGATAACAATTTTGTTTTTGATACAACCAAATTTGTTTTAGGTGAAGTAAAAAAAGAGGCATTAAAAACTGCAATGGAGGAGCTTGCCGAGCAGAAGGTTGCCAACGCAATTACATCAAACTCCGGAGTTGATGTTCAGGAACTGATTATAGAAATAATAAAGGCTACTGCCGCCACCGTATTTGATAATACGATATTAAGCGATAAAAACTGTGAAACTATATTTTTATGGGTAAAAGGTTATGCTCCGATTTTTGATTTTGATGCTCCTGAATTAGATATAGACGGGTTAACAAACGGTGAAAAATTAGTAACTGTTGTTGATGTTTCGGCAAAGGCTGCTCTGTTAGCTGATGAATGTAATGCTTTAAAAGATTGTGAGGATGATAAATATTACTTACAAGTTAAAAAAATCACCGACACTTTCTTAGCATTTGCCGAATCAATGGCTGTAGCTATACCCTTGGTAGGAGATTACATAGGCTTTGTAATAGAATGCGTCTCAAACGCTTTTGAATCACAGTATGATTATATTGTTCAGGACAAAACCCGAACAGATACAGCTATTGCTGAATTAGCACTGCTTGAGGGCGGTGACAAATGTTCTTTATTTTATCTGCTTTCACAAACCAACTTATTGCTTGACAAAAATGCTATGGTTATGTTCGGCTTGAAAAAAATGAATATTGACCGCGCGAGCCTTATGCTTAATACCTGTTCAGAAGACTTATCATATGAAGAATGGCTGGATTTTATTGATAAAAAATATAATCTCATTACTGACGCAGATGAATTAAGAAAATACTGTAAAACAGAATTGGAGAAACAAGGATATAACTTTAACGGAATGACAGTTGAAGAAATAGGAGAAAAGCTCAGAACAGGCGATGGATTTGAAATAAAATCCGCCGACGCTATAGTAAATTACGCAATAAATACATATTTATCGGTTAGTTCTGCGCAAAGGCTCCGTGTTGACCCGCTTATAATAGATTTAGACAAAAACGGCTTTGAATTGACCGATGTTGAAAACGGCGTGCATTTTGATATGGACAGAAACGGTATTGACGAAAAAACAGGCTGGATAACCGGAGCCGACGCTTTTCTCGCTCTTGACCGCAACGGCGACGGAATAATAAACGACAGCGGCGAGCTGTTCGGCGACAGAACATACCTGAAAAACGGAAATTATGCAAATTCAGGTTTTCAGGCTCTGGCTGAATATGACGATGACCTCAACGGAATCATCAACGCTCATGACGAGGTTTATAACCGGCTTCTTTTGTGGTAGGACAAAAACAATGACGGCATTTCTACAGAGGACGAGCTTATGTCACTGAGCAACGCCGGAATTTCCGCAATCAATCTCGGCTATGAAAGCGTAAACTCAACCGATGAAGAATCCGGCTCGCTTCTCGCAAACATTTCAAGTGTTGTTTTTGACGACGGCTCAGAAACTGCTGTCGGTGAATTTAAATTCAATTTAAATAAAATAGATACCGCAGACAACATTAAAATTGATATCAGCGATGAAATCAAAAATCTTCCGGATGTCCGTGCAGTAGGCAATGTTCATTCTTTGCACTACGAAATGGCTATGGACTCAAGCGGAACGCTTACAAGTCTTGTAAAACAATTTACAGAAAGCACAAATTTTGCGGATAGAAAAAGTATTCTCACTGATATTCTGTATTTCATTTGTGATGCATCCGATATTGCCCCCTCAAGCAGAGGCTCTTATATTGATGCAAGACAGGTTGCGGTTATAGAAAAAATGACCGCTGAGGATTTTTATTCCGTTCAGACAGGAAGCAATGTAAACAGTGCGGCGGCAGTTGTACTCAGGAAGGCATATGAAGACTTGTTTAATGCTTATTATATTGATCTTATTTATGACGGAATCAAAGAATCTCTGAATTTTATTAATGTTAATACTGACGAAAACGGAAATACGACCTATGACATAAGTTTTTTTAGTTCATATGCGAATTTTCAGCTCAATTATGGCATAATTACGGAAACACAGCTCGCAGATATAGCTACTTTTTTATCGTTTAACAATAAAAGCGCTTTTCTTGATTTTAAGGAGTATTTCCAAAATATAAATCCGAGCTACGCAAATACTATAATAGATTTTTCCACCGGTATTGTCGGTACGGATGACAATGATACTTTATCTGCATCAACCGAAAACAATCTTGTTTTTGGAAAGGGCGGCAACGATACTATTTCTGGCTCTGGCGGAAACGATATTATTGACGGTGGCGAAGGTGATGATTATCTTTACGGAGGATACGGAAATGATATTCTTGACGGCGGCAAAGGTAATGATTATCTTTACGGCGGTGAAGGTGATGATACTTACATTTTCAACAAAGGCTACGGCACTGATGTAATCAATGATTATTACGGTCTTGATACGGTTAAATTCGGCGAAGGCATCAGTCCAGAGGATATCGCCTTCGTTAAAAACGGTAATAACCTTGAGATTTGCATCAAAGGCACTGACGATAAGGTTATCATCCAATATTATTTTAATAATGATAACTATTCCAACTTCAGATATTCCTTTTCTGACGGCACTGTTGCGACCATTAACAAAGAATCGCTTGCTTTTAAGTTTCCTGAACTTGACAACAGCTATACGTTTTCATCAGGTGACGGTCAAGTAAGTATCTCAGATTCAGAGGGAGAAGATGTTTTAGAAATAAATGCCGATATCCTCAATCTTATGTTCTCACAAAACGGGGATGACCTTGATATACAATTATATCAGACGGATGATAAATTTACTGTTAAAAATTGGTTTGCAGGTGAAAATAATCAGATTGAATCCATTATCGGCAATGACGGTTACGCTCTGACTAACAATCAGGTTCAACTTCTCATTGAAAATATGTCTGCCTTCACAAGCGAGAACAATATTTCGTGGGCTGAGGCTATAACACAGGATTCTTCAGCTGTACAAAGCGTGCTTAACCAAATTTGGATAAAGGGAAACTGATGGTTTAAAACGGAACGGAGAAGAGATATCGCAATTTCTAACCTGTCCGTTCTGTTTTCTGTATTCGAATTAACAACAGAAAGGAGAAAAATTTTTGAATTCTCAGTTAGACAGCGGACTTGCAAGTCTTATTATCTTGATGCGATTTAATAATATTAAAATTACGCAGCAGGAAATTGAGCATATTTCGGATTTACATACGTCAAAATTCGGTGATTTTGACATTATGAGCACAGCAAAATCATTTAAACTATCTGCAAAGTTTCGTAAGGTTAGCATTAAGGATTTAAGAGAGATAAACAGACCGGTTATAGTCAAAAATAACAACGGTGAATACTTTATAGTCGCAAAAATTCTCGAGGACAAAGTAATGATTCTATATCCCGATAAACGAAGTCCCGAAACCGTCGACATCGATGAATTTTCAAAGCTATGGACAGGAGTAGCAATTTTGCTTAAGAAAAAAGAAATCATTGATTCAGATGTAAAATTCGGTTTCAAGTGGTTTATTCCTACAATTCTTAAATTTAAAAAGCAGTTTATTCAGGTTTTTATTGCCACTTTTACAATTCAGCTTCTGGGAATCCTCACGCCGATTATGACTCAGGCGGTTATAGATAAAGTGCTTGTAAACAACAGCATGTCTACTCTTGCTACAATAACAATAGGTATTGCGGTTGTTTATATTTATGAGCTTGTTCTTGGAATCGCTAAAAATTATGTATTCACTCATACAACAAACCGCATTGATGTAATTCTGAATTATCGGCTGTTTAAGCATTTATTTGCACTTCCGCTCAAGTATTTTGAATCAAGACGTGTCGGTGAAACTGTTGCGAGAGTGCGTGAACTGGACGGAATAAGAAATTTTCTTACAGGCACTCCACTTTCAACTGCAATAGATTTTATGTTCATAATTGTTTATATAGCAATTCTTTTCCTCTATAATACTACACTGAGCGTTATTGTAGTTGGCTCTATCCCTGTTTTTGCAGTGCTTTCTGCCATAATCACCCCTGTATTTAAAAAACGTCTCGATGAAAAGTTTAATGCAGGTGCAGAATCACAGTCTTTTCTTGTAGAATCAATAAACGGTGTTCAAACTGTTAAATCCTTTTCTCTGGAGGAAAGCTTTGAGAAAAAATGGGGCGATATTCAGGCTGACTACGTCAAAGCAAGCTACAAAACCTCAATGGTGTCTGCTAATTCAAACAGCATCGCACAGTTCATTCAAAAAATTTTTGAATTAATGATTCTGACTTTTGGTGCTGTTTTTGTTATGGACGGTACGCTAACGGTCGGTGCATTGGTAGCATTTAGAATGTTGTCCGGCAGAGTTACAGGCCCCGTATTAAGGCTTGTACAGCTTTGGCAGGAATATCAGCAGGCTTCGCTTTCAGTAAAACGTATCGGGGATATTTTTAATTCACCTACTGAAGCGGTTAATTCCACTAATCTTTCAAATCTCCCGAAAATCAAGGGCAATATTAAATTTGACAAAGTAAGATTCAGATATAAAATTGACAATCCTGAAGTAATAAAAGATGTTTCTTTTGAAATAAAGCAGGGAAGTATTATTGGTGTAGTAGGACGAAGCGGTTCGGGAAAAAGCACTATTTCAAAGCTTATTCAGCGTTTATACATACCTGAAAGCGGAAAAATCACAATTGATGATATAGATATTTCGATGGTTAACCCTCTGTGGTTAAGAACTCAGATAGGCGTCGTACTACAGGAGAATTATATGTTTTCGGGTACAGTAAGCGAGAATATTTCTATTCATATGCCATCTGCATCGGCTGAACAAATTATACAGGCAGCAAAAACCGTCGGTGCGCATGAGTTTATAACACAATTGCCCAATGGATATGATACCATCATCGGCGATAAGGGTATCGGATTATCCGGAGGACAAAAACAACGAATTGCTATAGCAAGGGCGATTCTTGCCAATCCAAGGATTTTAATATTCGATGAAGCAACTTCGGCTCTCGATTATGAGTCAGAAAGTATTATTCAGAAAAATCTGAAAAATATCTGTAAAGGGAGAACGGTAATAATCATTGCACATAGACTTTCAACGTTGAAATCAGCAGAAAAAATTATGGTTATTGATAAGGGCACTCTGGTTGAATACGATACACATGAAAATCTTCTGAAAAACAAAGGCTTGTATTCATATTTATTTCATAAACAGCAGATGGGGGGAATAATGTATGTCTGACAATATTTCCGGATATATCTTAAGACATAGCAAAAAAAAGAATCGGGATTTAAAATATGACTTTATGCCTGACATTCTGGAAATTATTGAAAAGCCTGCACACAAGGCCGGAAAAATAATTATATTTGTTGTGTTTTTGACTTTAGTTTCTGTAATCATCTGGGCAGGATTTTCAAAGCTCGACGTGGTTGTAACTGCTCAGGGAAGTGTAATTCCTCAGGGAGGAACAGTTAATATAAAATCCCAATTCTCAGGTACTGTAAAAAATGTTTTAGTTGAAAAGGGTCAGTTTGTAAAACAAGGCGATACTTTGATTGAACTTGATTCACAGGAAAATGACATAGAAAAACCTGAAACTGAATGTCTTATAACCTCTCCGATTGACGGTTATATCAGCAGTATAGAAGTAAACCTTGAAGGAGACATGGTATATACAAGTGAAAATGTAGCAACAATAGTACCAAGCGATGTGCCCATGCAAATAGAATGCTATGTAAATAATAAAGATATTGCACAGATTAAACTGAATGACAAGGTAAATATAAAACTGGATGCATATCCTTATTCAGAATATGGAACAGTAAATGGTAGACTCATTTACATCAGCCCCGATGCAAGTGTAATTGAAGGCATTGGGAGTGTTTATGAAGTAACTGCGGAGATAGAAAACGATAGCGAAAGCATAATATTAATCTCGGGAATGACCGGTAGCATTGAAATAATAACCGATACAAGAACTGTTCTGTCATATTTTTTAGAACCGATTCTCGACGGTTTTGAAAACAGTTTTAAAGAGAGCTAAAACGTCATAGTTGCAGAATTTTCTGCAACATAATATCTGTAAGTTAAGAGAATACAGAAAATTACTTCTGATTATGTGATGTAGTCCATTACAGCCGATGATGGTACAGGTTAGAAACTATTATTGGGCAAGAGCTAAAAAGTAGTATTTGTTATGGATGATAATTTTGCTATGACGATAGCAATAAATTACAGTATAGTAATTGTAACTTTAGCTTGCCCGGTATGTTTTATCAAATTATTACGCGTGTGATTAATGAAATGAAAATAATAGTTTTCAATAACAAATCGCTATATTATAAATTATTACAGATTAAGTCCCTTGATAAAAATAATGAGTAAAACATTCGGATAATATATTATAAAGATGAGTTTCTCAATTTATGTATAATTATTTTCCAAAATTTTCATCGCTGTTAACAAAGATAGACTATTTCCGTATATCTGCATAATACTGCTCAAATTCAACCTCTCCTGAAATCGCCCTATCTCTCAAACTCGACGCAAACCGTGACCATTTCTCAAATTCGGAAATGGTTATTTTCTTTTCCTTAATGGTTAGAAAATATGTTCAAAGTCTTGAAGATAAGCATTTTATCTCCACAGAGAAAACGGAAGTAATAACAAAAAACGGACGAAAACACAACGGTACTCTGCTTTATACTATCCGACCTATTAGAGAGGCTATTGACTATTTTCACAGTGAGCAACTGCGAAGAAACGCATGATTTCGAGGAAATAATTATAAGCAGGTTAAAGTGGGGCATCTCCCCACGGCGTCACATCAGACGGCAGAGCCGACTGTTATGCGGTTTTGCAGTATGTCAAAAATCAGAATTTGAGGGGTCTATCAGAAATGAGCGAAAATAAAAAGAAATATGCCTATTGGATGAAACCTTCAATGGTAGAAGAAATGACAGAAATGCTTGATACAGCAAATGCAACTTCAAAAAGTGATTTTGTCTGTCAGGCAGTTAATTTCTATATCGGTTATCTTCATCAACAAAAATGCATTGATTATCTATCACCAATACTCGCACAAACTATTAAAAGTGAAATCGAAAGTGTAGAAAAGAATGTTTCTGAAATGCTGTTCAAGATGGCTGTGGAACAGGCAAAGCTGAGTAATGTTGTTGCGGCAACAAATCAGATTGATAAAGTTTCATTGTCGGCACTGAATAATCTCTGTGCGGAAGAAGTCGCAAGGAACAACGGTATCATAACCTTTGAAAATGCGTACAAATTCCAACGAGGTTAATAAATGCCTAAAATAATTTTTACAAGTCGGTACATTAAAAATCCTGCATCATCAAATGCAGGTAAGCTGATAAAATATATTGGCACTCGTGAGGGTGTTGAAAAACTGCCAAACGGTATTGATAACTTCCCTGCAACTAAAAAGCAAAATGATTTAATCTGCACTGCACTCAAAACTGTTCCGGAAGCTTGGGATTATCCTGAGATGAAGTCTTATCTTGAAAATAAGACAAAGTCTAACGCAACAGAATTCCTCAACGAATTTCTTGAACGCAACGCAGACAGGATAGGCGGTGTTAAAAAACTTGTGAATTACTATGCTGAAAGATCCGGTGTTGAGAAGTTAGGTAAACACGGATTGTTTTCGCAAACTGATGAGAAAATAAATCTTGATGAGGTAGCGGATGAAGTTTCAAATCACAATGGAATTGTGTGGACTCATGTGATAAGTCTTAAAAGAGAAGATGCTGAAAGACTTGGCTACAACAATGCAAATGCGTGGAAAAGTTTAGTAAGGCGAAATTCTCTTGAAATTGCCAAGGCTCATAAAATAGAGTCAAGTGACTTGCAGTGGTACGGAGCATTTCATAACACTACCCATCACCCACACATACATCTTATGGTGTATTCTAAATCAGGACAAGGATATCTCACTAACAAAGGTATCGAAAGTATGAGAAGTGTATTTGGTAATGATATATTCAGAAACGAACAGTACAAGCTGTTTGAAATGCAGACAGAAATCCGTGACGAACTGAAAAATGAAGCAAAAAATGTAATTGATGATTTGCTTGAAAACATCAATAATGATTTTTATGTTTCTGATAAAATGGTTGAGCTGTACAGAAAACTTGCTGAACAGCTCAAAAGTTACAACGGCAGGGTGATTTATGGCTATCTTCCTAAATCAATCAAGGAAACCGTCAACAATATTTTAGCGGAACTTGCAAAGGATAAAAATTTGTCAAAGCTCTATTCAAAGTGGAATGAAATCAACAGAGAAAAACTGTACTTGTACTACGATAAAGAAAAACCCGATATACAGCTTGAAGATAACAAGGAATTCAGAAGTATCAAGAACTATATTTTGAAGTCGATTAGTTTATTATCCAAAGCAACTCCGACAATGGAAATTGATAAATCAAGTGTTGAGCAATCTGTCTCAGGAATAGTCCTTATGCTCGCAAAATTGATTGCAAACAGTTGCAAACGTAAACGAGCTAAATTATTCAGTCAGGTTGACAGTAAACTCAAATCTAAACTTGAAGAGAAAAGATTGCTCACGGACTTAAAACCGACAGAACAGTTAATCAGAATGAAATTGAAAATGATGAAGAGCAGGGATTTACAATGTCAATGTAAACCTCCTGTTGAGCCACGTGTCGCCCGTGTTGCGATTTTATTGCAATCAGCAGGAAAGTAATCGGAATTTTGAATTAAAACCGACACGGACGATTTTTGAGAGTTTAAAATTTGGTCTGGATATTCAGATTGATTTATGGTATGTTGTTGTACTTGAAAAGGAGCTGATATCTATGTCAACAAGAAAATTACTTACAAACGGCAACGCTTTCAAACGAACGGACAACCGTTGGGGCGGTGTTGTTTGGTATATGGATGAGCAAGGCGAACGGAAAAGGAAAAGCTTTTCGGGTACAACAAAAGCGGAAGTCAATAAGAAAATGACGGAATATATTGCGGCGTTCAACGACTCAATAATTGAGTCGCAGGAAACAAAGAAAAGGCTGAAAGACAGTATGCAGAACTGGCTTGAGGTGTTTAAATTCCCGTCCGTTGAACGGACAACATATGACAGGTATGAATGTACTGCGAAAAATCAAATCTATCCGTATATCGGCGATAAAGTGGTCGGAGATGTCAAGTCGGCAGATATTAAAAAGTTACTGAATGACAAAATGAATGAGGGCTATGCCTACACTACGGTTAAGAAAGTGCATAATGTTCTGAATGAATATTTTAGGTATCTGACACAGCAGGAATATATCGACAGAAATCCTATGATAAGTGCGCCCATGATTAAGAAGAGCAACTTTCTGGCGGCTCAGGACAAAGAAAATCTTCCGACGAGCGAAACCATAACGGTGTTCACGCCGGAAGAAATTAAAATATTCAAAGATGAAGCATTTAGCACATTTTCAAACGGCAAGAGAAAATATCAGCAAGCCGCAGCATACATTCTTATGCTGAACACAGGATTGAGAACAGGCGAGGTACTCGGACTGCTGAACAGCGACATTGACCTTGAAAACAGGGTTATGCACCTTAACAGAGGTGTAAAGGAAATTTCAAAGCGTGACGGAGTAACGGCAGAAAAAGGACGAGAGGTGAAAGTTGGCAAGCTGAAAAGTGCCACAAGCAAGCGAGATGTTCCGCTGAACGATACGGCGATTGAAATGATACTTGATTTAAGAAATGAATTCTACTTTGGAGAGGACTCACCGCTGATACCCGATGAAAAAGGCAACTTCACCAGACCTGTCAACTTCCGCAAACGCTATTACAGAATCCTCAAAGCCGCAGGAATAGAAACTAAAGGTCTCCACGCACTAAGGCATACCTTCGCAACCAACCTTGTAAATGGAATAGAACAACCTGACGGAACAATAAAAAGCCTAACCCCACGACAGGTTGCAGACTTGCTTGGACACACAACTTCCGAAATTACGGAACTGTATTATGTAAAAAGAGATTTGACAAAGCTGAATGGGATAACGGATGGGTTTGAGTTATAATAGTTATATCATATAATCACATAACTATACCCTGTCTTACATTCTCTCCTTTAAAATATGAGTTATTCTATTTTATGTTATTTGAATTCTTTGTATATAAAAAGAACTGCAAAACTCCAAAATATATATCATTATTTTGATTTTTCTAATGCGTTACTTAAAGCACTTTTAACATTTATTCGCTTAATATTTAGCATCTTACTTAATCCTTTATCGTATTCTTCTAATTCAATTGTGAATTCCATACTTCTTATTATAATCCATTCAATGCTAATTTTTATTGAATTGTACGAATCTATGAGAATTTCCGTATTATTTTCATAAAGATCTTTATAGAGGTATTTTTGATTGTCCTTCTGTTTTTCAAAATATTTATTTGTTATCAAATTTGAAGATAAAGATTCTATAATTTCGTCTATGTTACAATTTTCTATATATCGAGAAATAGGGTAAGGTAATAGTAATTTTTTGTTTAATTGTGAAAAAATGTTTAGGGAATAAAATGGTTTTGTTTTGTTGAACTGAATTATAAGTTCAGATAATTTTTTTATTTCTTCGCTCATATCTTCTGTTACAAAATCGGTATTATTAAAGCAATCATAATACTTTCTTTTTTTAACGATAGGTTCACCATTATATATATTAAGTTCTATTTCAGGAAAATTATATTCAGTGATTTTTTTCGCAACATAATTACTGTTAATTCCTTTGTTTGTTTTCAAGAAAAGTAAAATATGTTCTATATTTTTATTGTTTTTTACTATTATTTCTGAAATTGGATATATAATTTTACTATGATACTCTAGGATGGTGTGTAGCCTGTCACTTTGAAAATCATTTATTGTTTTAGTAAATTTGTTTTTATGATTGGAATATAGAATAATTAACGCTAAAAAAATCATTATCGCTATCGCTATTGAAAAGATGTAGTTATATTTTGCGATTAAACTGTTAAAATGAATTAACCATTCCCTAACAACATTGATATTGATAGATTTTATAAAGTTAACTATATAATTTTTAAAATAAAAAAATAAATATATTGCGATAATGATAATATATAATATAATCGTACGAAGAAGTGATACTTTAGGATAATATAAATTTATGTAATATTGGAATCGGGTAAAGAATCGTAATGTTTTATAATTATGTTTTAAATATAAACTTTTCTCTTTGATTTTTTCTAAACAAGAATTAATACTATATTTTATTACCTCAAGTAGTATTATTAGCACTATGCAAATTAATGATGAAATAAACAATATATCGAAAATATACATATGTCCTCCAGTAAAATGATGCTATATTGATGATGTAGCAGACGGAAACGTTGGAACTATTAGCACTGGTTGAAGATTTTGATGCTTTAAATAAGCATCAAAAGCGGAAAATCAGACCGTGCTCCGTAATAAAAATATATCAAAAAAAACGGCTTAAACGCAGTGTTTAAGCCGTTTTTGCTTGGCAGGGGCAGAAGGACTTGAACCCTCGGCACGCGGTTTTGGAGCGGCTGTTGAAAGCTCAAAACCGCATAGATAAGCCACTTTTTAAGCCAAAGTTAGAGCATCAGAATTGCATTTTTGTAATTTTGATGCTTTATTGATGCTATTAGAAAATTCTTGCCAACTTAACTTCCTCGTTACTATATATCATAGCATAACAAAGAATCATTGTAAAGGAATCAAGAGCTCAAAATTTGCACCGCAATAAACAAAGAATAGAGTTTTTTATTTATCCTCAATATACTCATGAGATGTAGGTTTGTAATCTCTGTGATGATATTTGTAGCAGCAGACTCTTAAATCGGCTTAGAATAAATAGCGGCAAGAAGTATTTTAAGTTGTGTTCATATTCAGAACGCTCGCCAAAACAACAGATAACAAAAGCATTGCAGATATTACCGCACAGTATTCAAATCTTTATCAATACAATCCCAATTAGAATACCATACACTCTTTCCTAAAAGCAACGGTTAACGCTTCTTAATATTATTACTTCTGTGTTTACCCACCCATTCATATACATCACCAAATATAATTCAGTTAACCTTGAATACCCCATTAGGAGAGAAATCGGAAAATCCGCTGTTGTAGAGCAAAGTCATTTCTAAAGTGTTTTCTTTGTCTTTATCAGGCGTTGAAACTCCTCTTATTAATGTTTTTGTAATCAATATTCATAGTTTAGTCGAGAAATTTCAAACACAACATTTGATGTGAAGGTCATATCATCCTCATTGAAGTTCATATTTATTTCACCGTCATATTTTTTAACTACTCTTTTAATGCTTTTCAGTCCTGTTCCGTGTATTGAGCCTGATTTTTTGGACGATGCTATTCGGTTGTTTTTGACGGTTATAATATTCTTTACAGAGTTTGTAAGCTGTATTGACAGATATTTATTTTTGCGGACGAAAGCCGAAAAATCTATAAATCCGTTCTCTGTATTTTGTGCCGCTTCAACTGCGTTTTCAAGCAGATTGTCAAGCAGAGCAGTTATGTCGGGTTCGCTCATAAAGCTAAAATCAGCACTTCTGATGTCAATATTCATCTTCACCCCAAGCCTGTCGCACACAGATTTATACCTGTTGACTATAGAATTAACCATAGGATTGTTACAATAATCAACAGATTTATTTATGCTGAAGTCTTCAATAAAATCGTCTATGTACTCTGTAACAGACTTGTCTTTGGCAATGCTCTTAATGGCGTTTAAATGCCGTTTTATGTCGTGCATAACAATTTTTGAGTTTTCATTCTGCTCATTGAGTAAATCGTAATACTCAGCTGCAGATTTTAGTTTCTGCTTTTCATATTCCAATTCCATATTGCGGCTCTGAGTTTTTAGAGTGAATTCATAAACCCAGAACACCGCTATGTTTGAAAAAAGCAACACCACTATGCCAATTAAAAGCAAGGTTAAAAAGACTTGTCCTAATTCATATTCTGCAAGTGAATATAATATTGCATATATAATCAGAGTACTTGATATTGGCAGAAGAAACAGCATAAGCGACGTAGCAGGACTTTCCTTACGACGCTCATTTGATGATACCTTAGACAGTATATACATTGAAGAAAAATAAAGCAGTTTGCTGATGGTTGATTGAAAAATAAGGTTTACCGAATTATCAAGACAGGCGAGTAGTTCAGTCCCGAGTATGGCAGCTGAGAATAACATAACAACAGATTCTGTAGTAACATTAAATACTAAAAGTATACTGCAATGGAATATTGCGGACTTTATTTTTGTCTTGTAGCAAAGACGAAGCAAAAAGAAATTGCAGACAAAAAATGTGAGCATATTTATAACGGTTATATTAAACAGCCTTGCAAAGTACAGAATTGCATAAGTTGCCAGTAATGAGATTATCAGAAACTTTTTACTTGCCTTTCTTTCAAATTTATTTTCAAAATAAAATAGTGATATCAGAATTTCTGCAAGAAAAATAAATGCATAGCAAATTGTATATACCATTTTTATACCCCTATGTATGCAAAATATGCCTTTTTAAAGTTTGAATAGTTCCTTCGAGATATAGGTAGAGTTTCAGTTTTTAAATCTACTTTAATATTAAGCTGAGTCTTATTAAAATCCGAGACATACCTCAGATTAACAAGATAGCTGTAATGCGGTTGTGCAAAATAATCGTAATCCTTTAGTTTTTCTTTCCAATAACTTAATTTTTTATTTGTATAATACTTCTTCTGCCGTGTTATAATAACAGCCTTTCTTTCTTCAATAGTTATATATACTATATCGCTTGTGAAAACAGAATAATACTCGTCATAGTATTCAAGAGTTATTATTTGAGTATTGGAATGATAATAGTTAATAGCCGTATTTAATGCTCTGAAAAAACGGTCATTGTCAATAGGCTTTGACAGATAGCGAAACACATCCAAATCCATTGCGTCGTCAAGATAAGACTCGTGGGAAGTAATTATGAAAATAATTATATTGGGATTAAAAGCTTTTAAATGAGCCGCCAAAGTAAGCCCGTTTACCTGCGGCATTTCAATGTCGATAAACGCCATATCATAACTGGCATCGCTTTTCATAGGAGCGACGCCGTTGTAAAACACATCAATATCAAAATATATTTTATGCTTATCCGTAAATTCAGTCAGCTTGCTTTGTATTTCATCGGCAATATATTTGTCGTCGTCACAAATTATAATTTTCAACCGAAAAACCTCCCGTAAATCACATCATAAGTATAACATACAATGAAAAAATAGTCATTATAAATCTTTTGTTTTTTATTATTTTATCAGTCAATATGAAAAGTGCATTTTTTGTCGAATTTATTACCATTTTTGTAAAAATTATGTTTTTATTTTAAATACGTGTTAAAATTACAACATTGTTGGGTAAAATAAAAAATGAGATTAATTTGTAACATTTAAGCGAATGCACAATTAAGCAATAATTAATAGGCTTAGTGTTTTTTGATGAAAAAGTGTGCGCTTATAATATATAAGTTAATATCGGTTGCCTTATATATTTATTGAATACTATCACTATCATAATAAGGAGATGAATCCAAGGGGAACTAATTTGTATTAATCAATCGCTTAAATTTGCATAATTAATTTCAACAAAGTAAAAAGGATGATGATTTATGGTTGCACATATGCGAAAAATTATAAAAACAATTGTATTCAGTTGTGTTTTAATTTGTGCTTGTTTAATAAGTACAGCTTGCTCCGGAAATGCGAATTTGACAGAAACAGAAGATAATATTAAAATTACTGCTTCTGAAAAAGTTACTAATGAAACAACAGCAAGTCAGGAAAGTACAACACAACCTGATTCATCTACTGCAGAAACTACGAAACCGGAGAGTACTACCAAATCTAAAACTTCTAACGAAGAAAAAACTCAATCATCGGAAAATACAAGCGGAAGTGAATCATCAAAACAGAATGCCACTTATTCAAAAGATAAAGTCACTTTTATCTTTAAGGATAATTCTGGGAATGTTATAGAAGGGATTGATGTGGTTATTCAACCGCATGCCAATGAAGGCAGCGCACATACAGATATTGCAGAAGTTGTTGGAACGTCTGACAAAAATGGCGCAGTAGCTTGGAAACCTATAGAAGGAAAGCATTTGTTAGAAGCTTCAAAAGGGTCTGAAAATCAAGAATATGCTGTTGATATTGATGTGTCTGATAAAGGATCGGTAATTGAATTGATTTGGCGGTTTTGACTTCAAATATAAATATTATTCATTAACCACCGATAATATTACTATGTTTGTGGCTATAAGAATTGATGGAGTATGTTATGTTACCGAAAAAACTGAAACACTAAAAAATGTTTCTTTCTGGGATAAGTTATTCCCTGATGAGATTAACAGCTTGAATAAAAAATACACAGAGATGGTATAATAACAGCAGGAGAACGCACTCGCATGCGTGAAGAAATAATTGTTGATGGACTACTAAAAAAATATACTAAAGGATTGATTTATTATTTCCTTGTAAGACCCGTACTTACAAGGAATAGGGTGAGTAAAAATGATAAAACAAAATTTAAAATTGTTTTTTAAAACTAAAATAATATTTATTCCGGTTATCATACTGTTAGTATGTTTTTTGGGGAATCTTGTATATAGTTGTTATAGCTTTTCACTCAATAGTGATGTATTAATATATTTAAAGAATTCTATAAAATTATGCTTACTATCATTTGTAATATTATGTTTTACATCATATGAATTCTTTTACCTATATAAGCGTTGTTATATAGATGAAGCATTGTATTCACACAAAAATGGTAAGACTAGGATTTTAACAAATACTGTAACAGTTTTGTTGTTTATTCCGGCTTTAGAGTTCTTTAGCGCATTTGTATTTAATTTTGTTATATTTTTGTCATCCGGAATGAATGACTACAGTTATTTGTATCATATATTTTCAGTTTTATTTTTATATGTTTTTCTGGGTGGAATAATCCCGATTTTACTTGGCGTTTTTTTTGCTCAAAAGACGAAAAGGATTGTTTCATATGCTCTTATGGCGCTTATAATTTTCCTTGTGTCAAGTACATCTGACTTTATTCCGGGGGGTTTAAGCCAGGTTACCAAAATTAATTTTTGGGAAGCAAAATATTTTCTTGCATATATTCTGCCAAATGATTTAGAGTGGTACATAAACCATGATTACGGTATGTATGCTGAAATTTATAGATGGAATTTAATTATTTTCTGGATTTCTCTACTGTCATTTTTGTTTTTCAAACTTTGTCAAATAAAGAAAACCGCATTAAAAGCTGTTTTACTGTCATTAACACTATTAATTTCAACATTTAATCTGGTTGGCTACTTTTATGGCGGAAGCCATATTGAAAAGGGAGCTCAGCTTGACAGTATTTCAATGTCAGATTATTTGTTTTATACTGAAAATGAGCAAAAGAACCAAGATCCGGATTTTGAAGTTACATCATACGATATGGATTTAAGCATTTACAGACAATTAGATGCCGAAGTATCAATGACTTTATCTGATACAGGTTTAGAGTATTACAATTTTACATTGTACCATGGATACAATGTTTTAAAGATAACTGATATTGAAGGAAATGCTTTAAAATATAATCGTGAAGGAGATTATGTTACTGTAATAGGGAACGGAAACCTGCAACTTATAAACATAAAGTACAGCGGTTATTCACCTATATTATACAGTAATTATCAGGCGTGTTCTCTGCCCGGCTTTTTTGCATATTACCCTATTCCCGGATTTTACAAAATTACGGGTGATTATACCACATATAATCCGATTGAGATAAAATCCGAAACAGAATTTAATATTCGAGTTGATTCAGCAAGGCAGTTTTATTCAAATCTTGATGAGGTAAAGAATGAGAAAAATTGTTTTGTCGGGGTTACAAGCTATCCTACGCTTTTTAGTGGATTTTATAAATCAAATTCGTCTGATATTTATAAGATTTATGCAATTACTGTAAAGGGGTGGGGATTGAGCGAAATAGATGAAGAATATATAGACGAAATTCAGAAATACATTAATGAGTTGGATAACAATAGCAGCAATAAATTAAATCTCAAAGAATATACTATTATTCAGACAAATGAAATGCTTTCTTCTAATTGTATTTATGATGGAATATTTTTAGGAGATGATACAGTTTTTATTAATAAAGCAACTGATGAGGAAACAAAGAAGCAAGTTGCTGAAATACTTCTTGCTCAAAGAGATATGGGCTATTCTAAATATGTAGAAAAAGCCGTGGTTGACTCCGAAAGTATAAATGATAATTAACAAGGAAGAAGGTATAATTGTGCTGATTTTGAAGAACTGCACCAAGTCTTTTAAGAAAACAAAAGCTTTAAATGATTTTTCCTGCGAATTTAAGCACGGTATTTATGGCTTGCTTGGGCCAAACGGTTCCGGCAAAACTACTATGATGAGATGTATATGCGGTTTGCTTTCTCCCGAAAAGGGAAGCATTGAGTGCGATTGTGAGAATATAGGATATTTGCCTCAGCAGTTTGGTGCTATGAAGTCATTGACTGTATATGAAACTATGAGATATTTTGCCACATTAAAGAAAATACCTAAGTCAAATCAAGGCAATGAAATCAGATATTGCATTGATTTGGTCAACCTAAGTGATAAAATTAAAAACAAAGTGGGTTCGCTGTCAGGAGGTATGGTTCGACGATTGGGAATAGCCCAAGCTATAATGGGAAATCCTGAAATTGTTTTGTTTGATGAACCGACTGCAGGTCTTGATCCTGAGGAGAGAGTAAGATTTAAATCTCTTTTAAGGAAAATAAAAAATGATAAAACTATTATTATTTCTACTCACATTGTTTCGGACGTAAAATCAATATGTGATGAGATTGTTATAATTAATGAGGGAAGAAATGTTGTTCAGGGAACTTGCAGCGATATTACTTCTATCGGAAATGAAAAAGTTTTTCTTTTAGACGAAGAATATGAAAATAATTTAGAGGGAAATTATTATGTTAAAGACAGAATCAGTAAGGATAATAAAAATTATATAATCGTTCTCTCAAGTAATTTTATTGAGCAGGGAGTGAGTATTAACGCTGATATAGAGGATGGATATTTATGTGCCTTAAAAGATATATAAACCGCCTTTCATTAATACAATTAACACTTAAAGGAATGGGAATTCTCTATATTGTACCTGTTGTTTTTTTATTTCTTGTACTTCCCTTTTTAACATATTTGGATTTTGCTAAAGGATATTCACCCGAACAATGTTATTTTTCAACATACATAATGTTACAAATTTTTTGCCCATTTTTTGCTGTATGGTGGTCTTTATTTGGTTTCAGAGAGTATGTAGAGGGCAGGATCAGAGAACTATTGCTTGTTTATAAAAAAAGTCTTATAGTTGAACTTTTCCTTGTGTTTGTTTTTTATTTCCTGCATATATGTGTATTGCTTGGCTTATATTGTATAATACTAAATTTTAATTATTTCAATTATATTTTTATATTTTTTGTTCAGGCATTTGCTTTTTTTAGTATTAGTTTTTCAATATCTATAATTTTAAAAAATATAGCAATTCCTTTTATTATCAGTGTGTGTTACGAAATATTTTGCATGACTGCCAATATTGACTTTCTTAAGTTTATTAATATGCTTTCATCTAATATTCCAAGCAGCACCATGGACATAATATGTCCATATATTTTTATATTGATAAGTAGTATATTTGTTTTTGTGTTATCAAATTCTTGTTTCAAACGTTTGTAATATTTTTATAATTATATAATACCTGATTATACATATCCAAAATCTGCATAGCAGTAAACAAAGAAAAGCTACTTCCGTATATCGGCATAATACTGTGCAAAATCAACCTTTCCTGCAACCGCCTTATCCCTCAAACTTGACGCAAACCGTGACCATTTCTCAAATTCGGAAATGGTCATTTTCTTATGCTTACCCAACAATCAAACAACCTCCTTTTAGAAAAAAACTATGAAAAGCAGGTTAAAGTGGGGCGTCTCCCCACGGCGTCACATCAGACGGCAGAGCCGACTGTTATGGGGTTTTACAGTATGTCAAAAATCAGAATTTGAGGGGTCTATCAGAAATGAGCGAAAATAAAAAGAAATATGCCTATTGGATGAAACCATCAATGGTTGAAGAAATGATAGAAATGCTTGATATGGCAAATGCAACTTCAAAGAGCGATTTTGTCTGTCAGGCTGTTCAGTTTTACATTTGTTATCTTCATCAACGAAAATGCATTGATTATCTTTCTCCTATCCTTGCACAAACCATTAAAAGTGAAATTGAAAGCGTGGAAAAGAATGTTTCTGAAATGCTGTTCAAGTTAGCTGTGGAACAGGCAAAGCTGAGCAATGTTGTTGCGGCAACAAATCAGATTGATAATCATTCGTTGTCAGCACTCAATAAGCTTTGTGCGGAAGAAGTTGCAAGGAACAATGGCATTATAACTTTTGAAGATGCGTACAAATTCCAACGAGGTTAATAAATGCCGAAGATTATTTTTACAAGCCGATATATAAAAAATCCTGCATCATCAAATGCAGGTAAGCTGATAAAATATATGGGCACTCGTGAGGGTGTTGAAAAACTGCCAAACGGTATTGATAACTTCCCTGCAACTAAAAAGCAAAATGATTTAATCTGCACTGCACTCAAAACTGTTCCGGAAGCTTGGGACTATCCCGAAATGAAATCCTATCTTGAAAATAAGACAAAGGCTAATGCAACAGAATTTCTCAACGAATTTCTTGAACGCAACGCAGACAGGATAGGCGGTGTTAAAAAGTTAGTTTCATATTATGCCGAAAGACCGGGTGTTGAGAAGTTAGGTAACCACGGATTGTTTTCTCAAACTGATGAGAAAATAAATCTTGATGAGGTAGCGGATTAAGTTTCAAGTCACAACGGAATTGTGTGGACTCATGTCATTAGTCTTAAAAGAGAAGATGCTGAAAGACTTGGCTACAATAACGCAAATGCTTGGAAAAGTTCAATCAGAAGAAATGCTCTTGAGATTGCCAAAGCTCATAAAATAGAGCCAAGCGATTTGCAATGGTACGGAGCATTTCATAACACAACACATCATCCTCACATACATCTGCTTGTTTATTCTAAATCAGGACAAGGCTATCTTACTAACAAAGGCATAGAAAGTATGCGAAGTGCCTTCGGTAATGATATTTTCAGAAACGAACAGTACAAGCTGTTTGAAATGCAGACAGAAATCCGTGATGAACTTAAAAATGAGGCAAAGAATGTAATTGATGATTTGCTTGAAAACATCAATAATGATTTTTATGTTTCTGACAAAATGGTTGAGCTGTTCAGAAAACTTGCTGAACAGCTCAGAAATTACAACGGCAGATTGATGTATGGCTATCTTCCTAAATCAATCAAAGAAACCGTCAACAATATTGTGGCGGAACTTGCAAAGGATAAAAATTTGTCAAAGCTCTATTCAAAGTGGAATGAAATCAACAGAGAAAAATTGTCGCTGTACTACGATAAAGAAAAGCCTGATATACCTCTTGAAGATAACAAGGAATTCAGAAGTATTAAAAACTACATCTTGAAGTCGATTAGTTTATTATCCAAAACAACTCCGACAATGGAAATTGATAAATCAAGTGTTGAGCAATCTGTTTCAGGAATAGTCCTCACACTCGCAAAATTGATTGCAAACAGTTGCAAGCGTAAACGAGCTAAATTATTCGGTCAGGTTGACAGCAAACTAAAATCTAAACTTGAAGAGAAAAAGGTTGCTCACGGACTTAAAACCGACAGAACAGTTAATCGGAATGAAATTGAAAATGATGAAGAGCAGGGATTCACAATGTCAATGTAAACCATCTGTTGAGCCGTGTGTCGCCCGTGTTGCGATTTTATTGCATTCAGCAGGAAAGTAATCGAAAACAACAAATAAAAACGATGTGGGCGATTTTTGAGAAATTCAAATTTGGTCTGGATATTCAGATGAATTTATGGTATGTTGTTGTACTTGAAAAGGAGCTGATATTATGTCAACAAGGAAATTACTTACTAACGGCAACGCTTTCAAAAGGACGGATAGTCGTTGGGGCGGTGTTGTGTGGTATATGAATGAAAGCGGTGAGCACAAAAGAAAGAGCTTTTCGGGTACCACTAAAGCTGAGGTCAATAAGAAAATGACTGAATATATTGCGTCGTTCAATGACTCAATAATTGAGTCGCAAGAAACAAAGAAAAGGCTGAAAGACAGTATGCAGAACTGGCTTGAGGTGTTTAAGTTTCCGTCTGTTGAACGTACCACCTACGACAGATACGAATGTACGGCGAAAAATCAAATATATCCGTATATCGGGGATAAAGTAGTCGGAGATGTTAAGTCGGCAGATATTAAAAAATTGCTAAATGATAAAATGAACGAGGGTTATGCTTATACAACAGTTAAGAAGGTTCATAATGTGCTGAATGAGTATTTCCGTTATCTTACTCAACAAGAGTATATTGACAGAAATCCTATGATAAGCGCTCCGATGATTAAGAAGAGCAACTTTCTGGCGGCTCAAGACAAAGAAAATCTTCCGACGAGCGAAACCATAACGGTATTCACGCCGGAAGAGATTAAAAAATTTAAAGATGAAGCGTTCAACACATTTTCAAACGGCAAGAGAAAATATCAGCAAGTCGCCGCATACATTCTTATGCTGAACACAGGCTTGAGAACAGGCGAGGTACTCGGACTGCTGAACAGCGACATTGACCTTGAAAACAGGGTTATGCACCTTAACAGAGGAGTTAAGGAAATATCAAAGCGTAACGGTGTCACAGCAGAAAAAGGACGAGAAGTAAAAGTCGGCAAGCTCAAAAGTGCCACAAGTAAAAGAGATGTTCCGCTGAACGATACTGCAATCGAAATGATACTTGATTTAAGAAATGAATTCTACTTTGGAGAGGACTCACCGCTGATACCCGATGAAAACGAAAATTTCACCCGACCTGTAAATTTCAGGAAACGCTATTACAGAATTCTCAAAGCCGCAGGTATAGAAACCAAAGGCTTACACTCCCTCCGCCACACCTTCGCCACCAACCTTGTAAACGGAATAAAGCAACCCGACGGTTCAATTAAATCTTTGACTCCACGACAGGTAGCGGACCTCCTCGGGCATACAACCTCTGAAATCACAGAGATGTATTATGTGAAAAGAGATTTGACAAAGCTGAATGGGATAACGGATGAGTTTGAGTTGTGAAATGATAGTGAATTAAATCAGAATAAATTTAAGCGTTATTATTCCTTTGCTAACTCAGCATTTTCTGTGCAATAAATCCTCTAACAATAATCATTGTGGATTTATTAATATCTTATTTTGGGTTGATGATATTTTGTTGTAAGTATTAAAAAGGGAAAGTCTTTATATATAATAATTTGTTTTGCTTAATAAAATAGATTCTAATCAAGCGTCTAAAAAGAGTGGCTTATGACAGATTAAAAATGCATTTACTAAAATGTTTCTTTTGTAATAAATTAACAAAAAGAAATAATTATTTCGTAAATTATCATTATTGTATCAAAAGATAATAGCGTGATATAATTACACTAATAATAGATTAGTCAAAGGAGGAATAATAGTGGCTGATAATAAATTTACAAGAAAACATAAAGAACGAAAACCTGTTGTAGCAATTTGTTATGATTTTGATAAAACATTATCTCCTGATGATATGCAGGCACAGGGTTATATTCAATCCGTTGGATATGATATAAAAAGCTTTTGGGCAGAATCTAATAAATTGGCTGAAGATAACGATATGGATCAAAATTTAGCTTATATGTACGAAATGATGGAGAAAGCTAGGGGACGCCTTGTTTTTACCAAAGATAAATTGGAAGAGTATGGTGCAAAGGTTAATTTGTTCCCAGGGGTTGAAGATTGGTTTGAGAGAATTAGACAATATGGTTTAGAGCAAAATGTTATTGTTGAACATTATATTATATCTTCCGGACTAAAGGAAATGATTGAAGGTACTACTGTAGCAAAAAGTGGTGCCTTTGAAAAAATATATGCTAGTTCATTTTATTTTGATAATTATGGCGTTGCTATTTGGCCAGCTCAGGTTGTTAATTATACAAACAAAACTCAATTTCTATTTAGGATTGAAAAAGGTGTTTTAGACATTAATGATCAAGGTGTCAATGACTATTTCTCACCAGAAGACATTAGAGTCCCTTTCAGAAATATGGTATACATAGGCGATAGTGACACGGATATACCATGTATGAAACTGGTTAATACATACGGTGGTCATTCTATAGGTGTTTATAATCCTGATACAAAGGACAAGAAGAAAGTCTATAAAATGATAAAGGACAACAGGATTAAATATTTTGCATCTGCTGATTATACAGATGGAAGTGAACTTGATATATTAGTTAAGTCAATAATTGACAGAACGAGTGCTAATGAAAAACTTGAAAATATATCATTTGAACTTAAAGATGAGGTAAAAAAATCTGATGAGGCTTATATAATAAACGAAGAAGAGGAAAAGAAGGAGAGCCTTATATTATCATTAGAAGATAGTTCAAGTTTTGCCAATACCCACACAATAATAAGTCAATTATTGGTAATTGATAAATGGTCTAATGATCAGATTAAAAATCTCTATAAAATTGCTGTTGAAAATAATCAGGTCAATTGGATTTTGACAGATTATGATGTAGCGGAATTTTATAAAAGACTTCTTGAGAATTTTGATTATTCAGACGAGAATTCGGAGAAGATCAAATTAGAATTAGAATCATAAAGAACAGGAACTATGAAGAATGAAGTCTAAAGATTTTCTTTTTTTCACAACTCTTCTAAATTTTACAATTATTATTGTTATCTAGAGATGCATTAATAATTAGTAAAAATTTTTGATGCTATTTTGATGATGTAACAGACGGACTTGTTGGAATTTTTGAGACCGTTTGAGAAGTTTGAAACACAATTTGAGCATCAAAAGTGGTATTTTAGACCACGCTCCGCCTGTTTATTTATACGAAAAAACGGCTTAAACGCAGTGTTTAAGCCGTTTTTGTTTGGCAGGGGCAGAAGGACTTGAACCCTCGGCACGCGGTTTTGGAGACCGCTGCTCTACCAACTGAGCTATACCCCTATATCTGTTTAATTTTCAAGACAAGATGTATTATATCAAACTTTGCGTAATTTGTCAAGGAATTTTTAAAAAATAAATCATTTTAATGTTGTTAGACATAAAAACACATATTTAAACAAATATAATAACATTATTACACTTCATAAAGAAAATTTGGTCTTTGCTTAATGTATTGCAATAAAATATATTAAAATTCTTGCAGTCAACTATATAGGATTATTAAATTCAAAACTTGACAGCAACAGCTTTACACGCCTTGGTACAAAAGAACCTCGCCTAGTTAAATGATTTTGGCGAGGCTTTTATTAATCAATACTCTTAATTGTTTTTAATACCCATTTAAAATAAACACCGCAATTTACAAAAAGAAACTTATTATCTGTAACATCAATTGCAAGTTCTTCAATAGAATTTGCACGATAACCATACATACCAAACTCAATGTCTGACAAACCTTCGCCTATCACCAAACGATTAAAGAAATTGTGTGTATCTTTATTTATATTGACAAGTTCTTTAATATAAGCTGTGGCTTTGCGAATTTTTCCAAGCTTATAATATAAAGTTGACAAAGGCAATAAAAATTGCGTCGATTTTTGGCAGTCATACCTTTCAAACAACTTAACCGCTGATTTTTCATCTTCAAAATATGCGTAAATATGCATTAAAATAAATCTTGCACCTAAATTATCATCATTGTTCAAATCCAAAATTTCCAAGCAAGCATTTTTTGCCATACCGATTTTTCCGCAATCCAATAACAACCGCATACGATTATAGAGAAATCTCATATAGGGTCGGGTTTCTGTTAACAGCCAAAAATCCCCTATATTTTCCTCTGTTAATAAATGTTCCTCAACAAGTTTCTGTTCGGCGCCTTTTTTATCTTTTCAAACTTGTTAAGTAGCTTTATATGATCATATATTGAATTTTCTGCAATTATCACCTGTGCGTCAATATTATCAGGCTCAATCTTCAAAGCCTTTTTAGCATACTTTATTGCTTCTTGTTCGGTTTCGGCTTGAAAAGCCATATCTAAATAATAATATAAATCTTCTTCATCTGCCAAATCTTCATAGTCAATATTATTTTGCTTTATAAACTCATCTATTTTTTCTCTCATTTCTTTACCGGAAAGATTTTCTTTTTCTAAGCTGTCAAAAAAATCATTTATTGTGTCACTCATAAAAATCAACTCCTTTTTTATCTTATCATACAATTAAATATTCATCAATACCATTTTAAAATACCGCCCTGCAAAGCTTAATCGCTCTGCAAGGCAGTGTAAATTTGTGAATTCTTAAATTGTTATTTTGCAAATCAAGTGTTTGCACCATCTATAATGCCTTTAACCGTATTAAAACTTGTACTGCATCCGCCAAATACATTTGTACCTGTATAATCGTTGTAGTAAGTTCTTAACAAGCCGTTTTGCGAAAGAGTTTGCGTTTAAAGTTGTAAAGCCTGCCGACAGCAAGATTTATTTTCAGACATACATTTAAAATTAAAAACTGAATTTCAACAACTGAATACTACCGCTTAAACGATAAAATCAACCGCATATAAAAAAACGGTTGATTTTATTTTTTATTATTGTAAACTAATAGCATAATACATTGAGGAGGTAAAAATTTGAAAGTTGAATTAAAGATAGATAACAATTACAAAACTCCGTTATGCGTCATTTACACCGACCAAATAACCGAAGAGATAAAATCATACATAACTAAGCTTTCCTGTACTACACAAAATACTGTTACAGGTAAAAGCGGAGATGATGTTTCGATTATAAGCCAAAATGACATTATTAACATTTATGCAAGTAACGGTAAAGTTTTTGCGGTAACCGATCGAGGAGAATTTACGGTTACACAGCGTTTATACGAACTTGAAAACAGTCTTGACTATAATAAATTTGTAAGGATTTCAAAATCAGAAATTATAAATTTAGAAAAAGTCAGCAGATTTAATCTTAAAATTTCAGGTACTGTTTATGTTCTGTTTAAAAGCGGAAAAAGCACATATGTTTCAAGAAGATATGTATCAAAAATTAAAGAAAGATTGGGTGTATAAAATGAGTATTAAAAAGCAGTTATTAATTCGTGGATTAATCGGAGCGACAGTCGGATTTTTTATATGTTATTTTATAACAATAATCACATCCGTTATAATCGGAAACGGAGAATTTTACCCTGTTGTTCCGCAGGCAATTGAATTGTTTGGAACAGAATTAAATGCAGTAATAGCTCAAACAATTATAAGTATGATATACGGCGCAATTTTAGGCGGTACATCGGTCATATGGACAATAGACAGGTGGAGTTTAATAAAGCAAACAATTACTCATTTACTGATTTATTCAACAGCTACATTTCCTGTTGCCTACTTTCTGTATTGGATGCCGCACAATGTAATTTCGATTTTGATTTATTACAGTGTTTTTATTACAATATATTTCTTTATATGGCTTATATCATATACCAAAATAAAAATTACAATAAAAAAAATAAACACCAAGCTATAAGCAAACAACGGCAGCCGGATTAAATTCCGATTGCCGTTGTTTTATTGAATATTAAGTTAAATTACTTAGCTGTATCATTTGTTGATGATGCAAGCTCGCCGCCCTCGATTACAAGCTGATTCTCGTAATCCTTACCATAGGTTTCGAGGAGTGTTGCCTCGTAGTCCTTGTGGAAGAAGTTCTCTTTGCCGAGTGCTTTAATTTCATCGTTAATCCAGTTAAGGAGTGTATCGTTACCCTTTGTTACGGCAGGAGCAATTGTATCTGCCGAACCAAGCTCAGGAATACCTACAACAAAGTCACTGTTCTGGTTTGCGTATGCGATAACCTCTGTATTGTCGTTTGCCCAAGCTGCGCCGCTGCCGTTTTCAAGAGCTGTCTTTGCCTGTGCATATGCATCATACTTCTGAAGTTTGATGTTCGGATAGTTCTTTGTGAGGTAAGTTTCGGCAGTTGTACCTGAAATAACAATCATATTGTCATTGTCGTTCCAATTATCAAGGCTTGTTATTGTTTTGCTCTTCGGAGATACAACACCGAGTGAAACGCTCATATAAGGAAGTGCAAAGTCAACCTCTTCTTTTCTCTCGTCTGTAACTGTAAAGTTTGCAAGAATGAGGTCTACCTTACCTGTCTGGAGGTATTCGATTCTGTTTGCAGCCTCAGTTGAAACAAAGTTTACTTTTACGCCGAGGTCCTCGCCAAGTCGGTTTGCAAAGTAAACATCGTAGCCCTGATACTCGCCATTTTCGTCAACATAACCGAATGGGTTTTTGTCGGAAAATACGCCGATATTGATTGTACCCGATGATTTGATTTCATCAAGTGTTCTAAAGCCGTTAGCGGTTGAATTGTCGTTTGAACTTGAGCAGCCCGCAAACACCGCTGTAACAACTAACACTGCAAGGATTGCAGAAATGATTTTTGTAATTCTTTTCATAATAATCTCTCCTCTTTCTTAAAGAAAATTTATTTTATTGAGTCAAACTCAAAAATATCAAGGAATTTTTTAGCTCTCTCGGTCTTTGGATTTGTGAAGAACTCTTCGGGTTTACCCTCTTCCACAATGTGACCGCCGTCAAAAAATACTATTCTGTCGGCAACCGCACGGGCAAACTGCATTTCGTGAGTTACAATAAGCATTGTTCTTCCCTGCTTTGCAAGTCCGAGCATTACATCAAGCACTTCCCTTACCATTTCGGGGTCAAGTGCGGCTGTAACCTCATCAAAAAGCAAAATGTCCGGGTGCATACACAAGGCTCTTACAATTGCAACTCTCTGTTTCTGACCGCCCGAAAGCTGTCGTGGATAGCTGTTGCTCTTTTCGCTTAATCCGACTTTTTCGAGCAGCTCTTCCGCCTCTTTTTTTACTTCCTCTTTATTTCTCTTCTGCACTTTTGTGGGGGCAAGTAAGATATTATCCATAACGGTAAGGTGTGGAAAAAGCTCGTAATTCTGAAACACCATACCAATTTTCTGGCGAATTTCCGCTATATTTTTGCTTTTGCGGTCGATTAACTCGCCCTCAAAAGAAATTGTGCCCTCCTGTATAGGTTCAAGACCGTTTATACATCGTAAAAAGGTACTCTTGCCACAGCCGCTCGGGCCGATAATTACCACAACTTCACCCTGACGGACTGTCATATTAATGCTTTGAAGTACGGTGTTATCATCATAACGCTTTGTAAGATTTTCTATTTTTAACAGTTCCTGCGACATTTCCTCAACTCCATTTCTTTTCAAGATGTTTTGCAACCATACTTATTGAGAAGCAAACTATAAAGTACATAATGAATACTACAAGGTACACACCGAACGCTGCGTTCGGGCTTGTGGCACGGTTTGCCTCAATAATCTGTTGTGCAACCTTTATAACCTCTACAACACCAATCATAAGGATAAGGCTTGTAGTCTTTATCATTCTTGTAACAAGGTTGATTGAAAGTGGCAAAAGTCTGCGTACCGTCTGCGGAATTATTATATATAAATAGGTTTGTGCTTTGCTGAGTCCGAGCGCAAGACTGCTTTCCGACTGGTGTTTCGGAATACTGATAATTGAGCCTCGCACCAAGTCGCCCATCTCTGCCGTACCCCAAAGCGTAAACACTATTACCGAGGCAACCTCGCCCGAAAGGTTAATTCCCATAGTTCTTGTTGCACCGAAGAACACTATAAAAAGCAACACAAGCTGCGGCATTATTCTGATAATTTCAAGATAAATTTTTGTTATAACTTTTATTGCTTTGTTTGGTATAGTCATTACAATGCCAAGCAAAATGCCAAGCGGTATGCTAAGACCGACTGAAATAAGACTGATTTCAAGTGCAGTCCACAAGCCGCCCAAAAGGCGTATAAAGTTTGTTCCCTTAAAAAGAACATCAATCCCCAAATCCGGCATATCTCAGTTTCCTTTCCAGCACACTTCCAAGTATTGAAACAGGCAGTAGTATAATAAGATAGAACACAACAAGCATAAACAAACACTCTGTTGTTTTGTAGTAAAGACCGATTAAGTCCTTTGCAACAAACATAAGGTCCATAAGGCTTACTGCGCTGAATACACTTGTTTCTTTAAGCAAGAATATTACATTTGCCACAAACGGCGGTACACTTGTTGAAAAAGCCTGCGGCAGTATTACATATCTCATAATCTGCGGATGCTTCATACCAAGACTTAAAGCACTTTCGGTTTGAATTTTATCTACAGATTCAAGTCCGCTCCTGAAAGTTTCCGACATATAGCTTCCGCCCAGGAAAGCAAGACCGATATAGCCTGCCATTTCAGAGCTTACCTGCACGCCAACCTTTGGCAGCGCATAGTAAATAAAAAACAACTGAATAAGCAGCGGAGTGTTACGGGATATTTCAATATATACCGTTGCAATCTGCCTTAGCACGGGCACTTTGTAATACTGAACCAACGAACAGAAAAGACCGATTATAATAGAAACGGCGATTCCGATAAGTCCGATTTTTAAAGTGAGCAAAGCTGCCTCTTGGTACAAAGGAAGATATTTAAAAATAAATTCCCAATTCATTTTTTCACCTTTTTCCTAATCTCTTAACATTTTATGCACAGAATAATAAAAAGCATTAAAAAAGACCGAAGAACATATGCACTCCGGTCAGTAAAACTTTATCTGGTCAAAACTTTTCGTCGGAGAGCATGGGAAATAAACACATACACATTGTGCACATGCAACAGCAACACATAGAGCTTTTTACATATGAAACAAGCTTTGTCATAAGGTTGCTCTCCTCTCTTGAAGTCCTATAAACCTAATAGGTTTTATATGTTCTGATAATACCATATTAATTGATAAAAGTCAATACATCTGCGCCAATCCGTTAAAAACTCATTGGAAATTCTTGTAATAAATATCTACGCCCAAGAGCCTGTCAAATTTGAATCCTGCGTTTTTAATTCTTCCGCCAAATTCAAATCCGAACTGTTTATGTAAATAAATGCTGTGCTCGTTCTCGCTTGTGATAAGCGAAACCACAGTCAAGAACCGATTATTCTTTTGCGCCTCTTGAAGTGCATACTCAATAAGTTGAGTGCCGATGTGCCTGTTTTGACAATCGTTTTTTACATATACCGAAAGTTCGGCTGTAATGTCGTATGCATCTCTTTTACTGTAGCGAGAAAGTGCAACATAACCGATTACATTGCCGTTTTCCTCATACACAGAGAGCAAATACTTGCCTGTATGCTCATTTAACATATCAACAAAGTATTTGTCATCTTTGGAATTTATGTCATAGGTTGCGGTAGTGTTTAAAACCGCATAATTGTAAATTTCTTTGACAGCCGGCAAATCAAGCACCGTGGCTTTTCTTATCATAATAAATTTTCCTTCTTAAATGCCTGTTCAAGGTCTGCAATAATATCTTCTGCATCTTCAATGCCGACGCTGAATCTGAAAAAGCCGTTGTGGAATTCTTCGGGATAAAGATACTGTCTTTCGTCATTTTCTCCGAGGAAAACGATAAGGCTTTCATCGTGACCGAGAGAAACTGCCGAAGTTATGACATTCAAATGGCTTACAAATCTGTTATATGTATCGTGGTCTGCCTTGAGTCCGAACGAAAGCACACCGCCGAAACCGTTTGTCATCTGCTTTTTGGCGATATCGTGGTTCGGGTGGTCTTTAAGTCCCGGATAAGCCACAAAACTTACACCCTTTACAGTCTTTAAATATTTAGCGACTTTGAGTGCATTTTCATTGTGCTGTTTCATTCTAAGCGGTAAAGTAACTGCACCACGCATAATAAGCCAAGCATTGAACGGGCTGATTGTTGCACCGAGGTTAATCTGCGACTGTGCTCTGATGATGTCGAGGTATTCTTTTTTACCGATAATAGCACCACCCATTGCGTCACCGTGACCGTTGATATATTTTGTAAGGCTTTCAATCGAAAAGTCTGCGCCAAGCTCAACGGGTCTTTGGTTGTACGGAGAAGCAAATGTATTGTCAACAGACAACAGTGCATTGTTTTCGTGCGCAATGTCTGCAATCGCCTTGATGTCCGAAATTGTAAGTGTGGGGTTGCCCGGAGTTTCTATATGAATAAGTTTTGTGTTCGGGCGGATTGCCTTTCTTACATTTTCGGGGTCGGAGGTATCAACAATTGTTGTTTCCACACCGAATTTATTGTTTAAAAGCTCGTTTAAGAGTCTGTAAACCGCAATATAAGTAACGCTTGAAAAAATTACATGGTCACCGCTTTTGAGTAAAGCAAAGAACAGTCCCGACAAAGCGGCAACGCCGCTTGCAAGCACCACGCAATCTTCACCGCCCTCAAGAGAGGCAACTTTTTCCTGAAGATACTGCTGGTTTGAGCCTCCGTTTCTTGTATAAAGGTTTTTACCTGCACTGCTCCAGTTAAGGTCACTTGGGTCATAGGGCAATTCATAGCTGTTTGCCATAGTTATAGGCCTCTTAATTGCTCCTGTTTCGCCGTCAACACCGTTGCCTGTATGCACGGCTCTTGTCTGAAAGCCTAAATCTTTTACATTCTTTTCGCTCATATTATCACCCTTCTGATTTTAAATTTCCGCATTGTGTGCGGATATATAATAATATTACTTTAAAAAGCGGGAATTTTCCTAAAACTTAGTATTCCTACCGATAAAGTAGGTTTATTGTAACACCACCGTTCCCGTTTGTCAATAGGTTTTAAAAATCTTTTTGAAAATAATGTAAATCGGATTTGTTTTTATGTTTGGAATATTTAAAATTATGGTTTAACAAATTGTTTCGACAAGCAATTATAAAAGCTTGGTCAACCTTTAAAAAGGCAAAACAAAAAGGGCGGAAAACCGCCCTTAAATTCTGAAAGAGTATAAATTATTTAACTTATTCAGCAAAACCTGACTCAACGAGAGCAACAAGACCGTCAACAGCCTCTGTTTCGTCTGAACCGTCAGCAATAACCTTGATGGTTGTACCACCGATAATACCAAGTGACAATACGCCGAGAAGGCTCTTTGCATTAACTCGTCTTTCTTCCTTTTCTACCCATACAGTTGACTTGTATTCGTTAGCCTTCTGAATGAAAAATGTAGCTGGGCGAGCATGTAAGCCTGCCTTGTTCTGTACTAATACTTCCTTAACATACATTTTAAAATCCCTCTCTTGCCATATAATTTAACCCGTTTTGTAATCCGACTGCATTTTGCAATCTTTTAATAAATATTATAGTATTTTTTCAAAAAAAGGTCAATAAGTTAATTAATTTTTGGTTTAATACTCACTTACAACCAAAAATTTTGGTCTGTTGTTGTGCAACTTTACTAAAACTGAAATTAAATTATATTAAGTATTGCTAAATATTATTTTGCAGCACTAAATTATTGTTAATTCTTATTGCTGTTCTTTTATCTTTTCAAGCAAGTCCGGGCGCTTTGCACGGGTTACCTCAAGACTTTTTTCTTTCTGCCACTTTGCTATGTTTGCATGATGACCGCTCAAAAGCACTTCGGGCACTTCTTTGCCCCTCCATACCGACGGTTTTGTGTATTGAGGATACTCAAGCAAACCGTTAAAATGGCTTTCTTCGGTAAAACATTCATTATTTGAAAGTACACCCGGCACCATTCTTGAAAGTGCGTCCGTGAATACCATTGCAGGAAGTTCGCCGCCTGTAAGCACATAGTCGCCGATTGAAATTTCCTCGTCTATAAATTCATCAAGCAAACGCTGGTCGACACCCTCGTAATGACCGCACAATATGCAGACATTCTCAATCTCGGCTATTTCCTTAAGTCTTTGCTGCGTAAGAGTTTTTCCCTGCGGCGACATATAGACAAAATGCGGTCTTTTGCCGATTTTATCGCATATATCCTCAAAGCAAAGCGCTATAGGCTCGGCTTTCATCAACATTCCCATTCCGCCGCCGTACGGGGTATCGTCAACTCGTCTGTGCTTGTCAAAAGCATAGTCACGCAGTTGATGACAATGTATTTCAAGCGCACCGCTTTTTTGTGCTCTGCCGATTATACTGTCACCCAAAACAGGAGTAAACATCTCGGGGAATAAGGTTATTATATCAATCCTCATCGTCAAATATTCCTTTCATCGGGCGAATAAGAACATATCCGTCATCAACATTGGTTTCTGTAATAACCTCGTCAATAACGGGTGCAAGATATTTTTTGCCGTTGTCATCTGTTATCTCATAAACATCATTAGCACCTGTGCGCAAAACATCTGTAATTTTGCCGTAAACAGTTGCATTGTCGGCGTCTTTTACCTCAAGACCGAGCAAATCCTGAACAAAGTTTACACCCTCGTCAAGGACGATTTCCTCTCGGTCGATATAAATTGTCTTGCCTCTCATTTTATCCGCCTGCTCAATTGTATCTATTCCGTCAACCTTGCAAAGCACAATATTTTTGTGAGGGCGTGACTTAACTTTTATGCTCTCTCTGCCCTGCTCGTCAAGATAAAGTTTTTTAAAGCAACACAAAAATTCGGGACTGTCGCACCACGGGTCAATTCTTAATTCGCCTTTTATGCCGTGAGTGCCTACAATTTTTCCGCTGTCAAGAAATCTTTTTTTCATATATACACCATCCGTAATTTTTTTCATTTGACTACATATTTTAACATAATTTTCGGCTGTGGGCAACTATTATATATGACTGTGCATACTGATAAATATTTCGCTTATAAGGTCGGCGATATATTCTTCGCTCTCTGCCATTCCGCCTCTTACCCACTTTTTTAAAATACCTGACGCACCGCTTTCGAGAAATGTAAACATATACTCAAGTTTGGTCTGTGGAATATCCTTTTTGCCAAATGCCGCACAATACTCTTTTTTGAGCTCCGCATACATTTCGTCAAGTAATTTAGTCTGGATATTGTTATTGAAAACCACTCTGTAAAAATCCGAATACTTCTTTACAAAGCGCACAATCCAAAGGAAATTCACCTTGCCGTTCTGCGTAAATTTAAAATTGTAATCCTTTAATTCTTCAACATAGCTGATTTCTATTTGAGAAATCATATCGTAAACATCGGCGAAATGGTGATAAAAAGTAACTCTGTTCACTCCCGCCTGCTTACAGAGAGAGGTTACTGTAATTTTGCTCAAAGGCATTTGCTCAAGCATATCAAAAAGTGTCTGCTTGAGTGCCTTTGTGGTATTTTTTACTCTTTTATCCATAAAATTTCACCTTAAATTTTTTTGAAAAAATAAACAAATTTTAATAATTTGTAAAATAATTTACATAAAAATTAAAATTAACTCTTGTATATTTGTGTAGAATATATTATACTATAAACATATAATTAAATCAAGGGAAACACTGTAAAAGCATACTGCGGATTTATTTTTTTGTAAAAACGAGCAATATGCGCCCTTTTCCCAAATTTCTTAAAGAAAAGAGGATATATAAATGGCTTTTAGTTTAAATGACAAAAGAACTCCGCTTGAACAGTTTTTGCAGGGCGAATCTGTTACAGCTTATGAATTTATGGGCTCTCATTTTGTAAACTGGGGCGACAGAGACGGCGTTGTGTTCAGAGTATGGGCACCAAACGCACTTTCTGTATCCGTTGTAGGTGACTTCAACGATTGGAACCCCGATGCAAACTATATGTATAAAATCGACAATTCAGGCGTATGGGAATTGTTTATTGAGGGTGTATGGGAATATGCTTGCTATAAATACTGCGTAGAAACTCCGTCAATGCAAAAGGTAATGAAAACCGACCCATATGCATTCCATTGCCAAACAAGACCTGATAACGCATCTCGTGTATATGAAATTCACGGTTATGAATGGAACGACAGCGAGTGGTTTGAGCACAAGAAAGCTCACCCACACAAGAACGCTCCTATCAATGTATATGAAATGCACGCAGGTTCTTGGAGAAAATACGAGGACGGCAATGTATTCAGCTATAGAAAGCTCGCCGAGGAGCTTATTCCTTATGTAAAAGAAATGGGCTACACTCACATTGAGTTTATGCCTCTTACAGAATATCCGTTTGACGGCAGCTGGGGCTATCAGGTAACAGGTTACTTTGCGGCAACTTCCCGTTACGGTACTCCTAAAGACCTTATGTATTTTGTTGACAAATGTCATCAGGAAGGTATCGGCGTTATTCTTGACTGGGTACCTGCTCACTTTCCTAAGGACGAGCACGGTCTTGGCAGATTTGACGGTACAGGCTGTTATGAATACGAGGATTGGAGAATCGGCGAACACAAGGAATGGGGTACATATATCTTTAACTATGCCCGTTACGAAGTAGCGAGTTTCTTGCTTTCATCCGCAATGTTCTGGCTTGACCAATATCATATTGACGGCATCAGAGTTGACGCCGTTGCATCTATGCTCTACCTCGACTACAACCGTAAAGACGGCGAATGGCTTGCAAATATCTACGGCGGCAGAGAAAATCTTGTTGCTGTTGATTTCTTACAGAAGCTTAACACTGTTGTGCATATGTTCCACCCGGAAGCTATGATGATTGCCGAAGAGAGCACAGCATGGCCGAATGTTACCGGTTTCCCGCCAAAGGATATGGGACTTGGATTTGACTACAAGTGGAATATGGGTTGGATGAACGATATGCTCTCATACATCAGCCTTGACCCGCTTTACAGAAATTATCACCACGATACTCTTACATTCAGTATGGTTTACGCATTCAGCGAAAGCTTTATGCTCCCTATCTCTCATGATGAAGTTGTTTACGGCAAAGGCTCGCTTATCAACAAAATGCCGGGGCTGTATGACAACAAGTTTGCGGGCGTAAGAGGATTCCTTGCTTATATGCTTGCTCATCCCGGTAAAAAACTTATGTTTATGGGCAGTGAGCTCGGACAGTTTGACGAGTGGAATTCTACCGAACAGCTCCAGTGGAACTTGCTCGGCTACGAAAAGCACCGTCAGCTTAATCACTTCTTTGCTACAGCAAACAAATTCTATTGCGATACACCTGCAATGCACGAAAACGACTACGACTGGAACGGTTTTCAGTGGATTGCTCTCGACGATTACAAGCATAGCATTATTTCTTTCAGAAGAATTGCTTATGACGGAAGCGAAGTTATTGTTGTATGTAACTTCCAGCCAATGCTCCGTGAGAACTACAAAATCGGTGTTCCGAAGTTTGGTATCTATAAAGAAGTTCTCAACTCCGAGGCAGAGGAATTCGGCGGCTGCGGTATCGTAAACGAGGGCGAATTAAAAGCACAGGATGCAGCCGATCACGATCTTCCGTACTCAATCAACATTACGCTTGCACCGCTTTCTGTAATCTACATTGAGCTTGACAAGGAACTTCCTGCACCCGAAAAGCCAAAGAAGGAAAAGACTACAAACCGCAAGGCTGCCGCTCTTAAGAAAGCAAAGGCTGAAAAAGCCGCAAAAGCTGAAAGCAAGGCAGAAGAAAAAGTCGATGAAAAGCCTGTAGTCGAAGAAAAGGAAGAAACTAAGGAAACTAAAGCTGAAGAAAAAATTGAAACAGTTGAAGAATAACAGCTGATTAGGTAAATTTTTCAGTTTTTAAATTAATTTTATATTAAGGTCATTTTTGTCCGACCTCTTTATAATCGGAAATGCAGACAGGGATCTTCCCTATCTGCATTTCTTTTTGGGCTCTTTATCAAAAGTTAGGATGAATTATGGTTTGGCGGAGTGTCGGTCGGGCATTGAAATTTAGCTAACGCTAAATTATCCTCCCAAAAGCAAAAAAGTTTACTCAATTTTTTCAAAAATTGCGGGTTTGGGCAGCGCCCATAAAATCTTCCGATATAACAATTTATCAGGCGCAAACAGCAGGCTGTTTGGCTATCCTTAGATTGCATAAACGGAAAGTATTTGTGGGCTTTGCCCACACCCACGACCTTTGAAAAGGTCGACCAAACTTTTATAATTGATTGGCAAATCAATTTGCTAAACCATAATTTATTATTGTTACCCAGATATTCAGAATAGTACCTTTTAATTTTGTGCAAAAAATGATGATAAAATCTCTCTTATTGCAGCCGCTTTTGAAAGAGTGCATTTGACTGCGTATTTTTCAATTTGAGAATTTAATTCATCATCAACCCTAACTTTTATATCATGAGTAAGATTTTCACTCGGTCTACCCATTTTGGGGTTATCTGTTTTTTTAATATAAGCCGTAAATATAACTTCCTTTCTCTTGATATTAAATATAAGGCTCTGATTTAATCGTCAGAGCTTGTTCTTTTTGCCTCGGCAATTACTTCATCAATTAACTCTTTTGCTTTATCAATATTATCACTGTCAAGCAACGCTTTGATAGATAGCAATAAAGTAAGTATCTCAAGTCTTGTCATATCTTCTTTCATTTTAATCTCCTTTCTGACGCTTGCAGTCTATTCGTCTTTGTTCACCTCTATTGAGTGTAATTATATCATGTTCTTTCAGAACTCAAAAGTCAAGCGTTTTTTTTAATTTATTTCAATGCATTTTTCTGTAATACACTGTTTTTCCTTGTATTTCTATGTATCACGATATAAAAAACAACCGCATTAAAAAGCTGAAAAACAGTTTTCTAATGCGGTTTTTGCTTGGTGCGCCAACAGGGACTCGAACCCCGGACCGACCGGTTATGAGCCGGTAGCTCTAACCAACTGAGCTATTGGCGCGTATTTATTTTACGCAAGTGATATTATATCATATTATATCTGTATTGTCAATCTTTTCATTTAATTTTATGAGAATTTTTGTTTCTGTATTATTCAAAAAGTATATAAAAGCACTGCTTTTTACAACAAATTTATTGAAATTCCTACATATTCGTGGTACAATATATATAATAGTATTATTTTTACTTATAATTCTTATAATTTTATATTCCTTGTTCGGGAATTTTATTAATTCAATTGGAGGTAACGGCTATGGCAGTTATTAAAGCATTCAAAGGTATGAGATACAACACCGCAAAGGCAGGCGAAATTTCCTCCCTTTGCTGTCCTCCGTACGACATAATCAGCGAGCAAGAAAGACTTGCTTTTATTAAAGAAAACGAATACAACATTATTCGTCTTGAATTGCCAAAAGAGGGGGAAAATCCTTACGCTTGCGCAAGCGATATTTTAAAAATGTGGCAGGATAAAGGCATTTTGAAAATTGAAGATAAGCCTGCTATCTATATTTACGAGGAAGAATTTTCCGTTGGCAACACACGCAAAAGCATAAAGGGCATTATTGCGAGAGTTCAGCTTGAAGAATTTTCAAAAGGCATTATCTTACCGCACGAATTTACCCTTTCAAAGGCTAAAGAAGACCGTTTAAATCTTATGAAAGCAACAAACTGCAATTTCAGTCAGATTTACGCTCTCTATATGGACGAAAAACATACAACTCTCGCTACCATTGATGAGCAGTCAAAGGCAAAAGCCGACCTTGAATTTACAGACGAAACAGGTGTTACACATCGCCTTTGGATTGAAACCGACGAAGAAATCATTGCGAAGCTTGTTGCCGATTTTGCAGACAGAAAACTATATATTGCCGACGGTCACCACAGATACGAAACCGCTCTCAATTACAGAAATTATTGCAGAGAAAACGGCATTTCAAAGCCGGGTGATCCGCAGGACTTCCAGATGATTTACCTCGTAGATATGGAGCATCCGGGACTTGTGGTATTCCCTACCCACCGCCTTGTGAGAGATTTACCGAACTTTGACAAAGAGGCGGTACTCGAAAAGTGCTCCGAATTCTTCTACATAGACGAAAAAGAAGGCACGGACACCATGGAGGATGATTTGAAAAAACTCTATGACGAGGGCAAAAAAGCATTCGGTTTCTATTGCGGCAAGGGCGAATGGTTCTTGCTGACACTCAAAAATATCGACATTATGAGCCAAATGCTCCCCGATGTAAGCAAGGCGTCACAGTCGCTTGATGTTTCTGTTCTCCATACACTTATTCTTGAAAAAATCTTTGGAATTGACAAGGAAAATATGGCAAAACAGATTAACCTTACATACACAAAATTCTTTACAGAGGCAATTGACGGAGTTGACAAAGGCGAGTTCCAATGCTCATTTGTACTCAACCCTACAAGAGTTACCGAAATTCGTGATGTTGCCGCCGCAGGAGAAAAAATGCCGCAGAAATCCACATATTTCTATCCAAAAATGATTACAGGTATGGTAATGAACAATCTTGGAGTTGATTAATATGAAAGACTATGAAATCCGCAGAAAAGACAGAGCAGTTGACGAAAATGACGCCTTAGAAATTCTGAAATCGGGCAGCTTCGGTGTGCTTTCTACCATCGGCGCAGACGGCTATCCGTACGGTGTACCCGTAAACTACGCTTACGATGACGGTAAAATCTACTTTCACTGTGCCAAAAATGTCGGTCACAAACAGGATAACCTAAGATTTTCGGGCAAAGTTTCGTTTACTGTCGTTACAAAATCAGATGTTATTTCCGAAAAATTCACAACAGGTTATGAAAGTGCCATTGCCTTTGGTTATGCGTCAAAAACGGTTACCGAAAAAGAAAAAGCACTGCGGCTTCTGGTGCAAAAATACTCTCCCAAATTTGCGGAAGACGGTGAAAACCATATAAAAAGCGCATTTGAACGCACAGATGTTTTTGTGATAGAAATTGAAAAACTTACCGCAAAAGCTAATAAAAAGACGGTTTAATAAAATTTAGGTCAAGCCTTTTTAAAGGCTTGCGGGGTTTGGGCAGCGCCCATAATATCTAATTTATCAGGCGCAAACAGTCACGCTGTTTGCGTGCTTGCACTTAGTTTGAAAAAACAGGCGACAGCCATTAAAACAGAATTATTTATTTTTGAAAAGGTTGACCAAACTTTTATAATTGATTGGCGAAGCATTCTTCTAAACAATAATCTTTTACTCTCAACTCAACAAAAATTAACAGACAGCAAAAATCCCTGTTCAGCGCTGAACAGGGATTTTTTATATGGGGATGTTGTAAGCTTATTAAATATCGTAACATTTCCACTGACAATTTTTGCAGACTTCACTAAGTTTTCCTTGTGAAATTATCCTGCTTTTTGCCATATCTTTAAGCGCAAGCCACTCGATTTCGTCACCGATTTTTAAATTATATTCTTTCAGACAAGCATTGTCAAAACTTGCCACTTTATCATTATCGGCACAAAGCTGTGATTTATTATTCGGGCATTTACTGCAAAGAACATCATTACAACTGCCCGTTAAGGTAATCAGCGGATTTTCTTTATTCAGATATTCAATTACATTTGTCATATTCTGCACAAAATCACTGCTGTAGCCTTTTCCTACGAAAAATTGTATGCAAAGGCTGTGGTGCGGTCGCAGATTAAAGCTTGATAACTTTGTCAAGACGATTTACCAATACAGACGCAAATGCGATTTTGAGAGCATCTGCAATGAGATAAGGAACTACGCACAGTAAAAGTGACTCAACAAGTCCCATTTTCATTTGGAACATAAACCATACTGTGCCGAATGCATAACAAACAGCAAGGCCCAAAATCATAGAAACAATTTCAACCCAAAGTTTTTTGCCGAGTTTTTCTGTCATAAGACCTACAATTAAAGCTGTAAAAATAAAGCCGATAATATATCCGCCTGTCGGTCCGAAAAGTACACCTATACCTCCGCTGAAACCTGCAAACACAGGAACACCGGCAAGACCGAGAAGTACATAAACTATAACACTGAGTGTACCTCTTTTCCAACCGAGTAATGACGCTGCAATAAATACACCGAGAGTTTGAAGTGTAAACGGAACTTCTCCGAACGGAATCTGAATTTGCGCACAAACTGTCATTACAGCGGCAAAGAGTGCCACAAATACTAAATCAAGCAAAGCGGCTTTGCTTTTTGATGTTGCCTTTGATTTTACCTCTAACATTGTTCTTTCTCCTTATCGTCAACCTATTTGTTTTATTAAGTTGACAATATTATAACGCGGTTTTACCGAATTGTCAACCTGCAATTGAATTTTGGTTGACAATTCACAAAATCATATATTTTATATAATAACAGTTGTTTAAATGAGGTTTTCTTTCTTAAGATATTCTTCAAGAATATCTGCCGCATACTTGCAAAGCTCCGGACAAGGACGCTTTTTATAGTATTCGTTGGTGCGTTCTGACGGCACATAACTTTCCTTATTGTTTTTCTGAAAACCTAAAAGTTCTCTGCAAATAATAGAGCCGTTGTCTTCTTTAAACTTTGCGGCAAGCTCCTGAACCGATTTATAAACATTTTTCTTTGTGGTATTGTCTTTAGAATTGTCATTACCCATTGCAAGACCTATCACCATAAACATACCTGTAACAGTACCGCAAACTTCTCTCATTCTGCCCATACCGCCGCCGAACGGTTCGGAAATTTTTAATGCCGTTTCTTTTTCAAGTCCAAAATCCTCGCAAAATGCAAGCAGAACCGCTTGAGAACAATTGTAACCGTTCATAAAATTTTGCTTTGCAATATCTCCCTTAGACATACAAATCATTCCTTTTCATTATAATGTAATTTTATTTTAACACCGACTTATAATAATGTCAAAATTTTCAGAAACTTATCCGTTACAATTATGAAAGTTTGGTCGCCCCTTTCAGAAGTTGTGGGTGTGGGCAAAGCCAACGATACTGTCTGCTAACAAAATTTTTCTGTAGCCGAACAGCCTGCTGTTCGGCGGCTTGAACGAAACGGCAAAAAATTATTAATTGCGAACGCAAACAACCGTACAGTTTTTTACACTGTACGGCTGTTTGCAAGGGGTTTAGATAAGGAAATGGGTATGAGTGGAACGGATGCTTTCGCACCCTCTTGTTAGTAAATTTAAGCGGATTTATTATCGCTTGCGGTTTTTTTGGGAATTTTAATTGTGTATTCGATATAGTTGTTGTTTTCACTTTTGACTGCTTTGGCATCAATACCTGCAAGGCGCATTGTATCTACCGCTTTGTTGATGGTGTTTACAAAAATACGCACATCTTTTATCACCGCTTTACTGCTTCCCATACTTTTAATATGCTTTGGGCAGTCATTCAAAACTTCGCCTACAAGATTGTCGGTCTGTTGAGTGTTAAGATTAAGAGCTATTACCTTGCTTAGGACTTCTCGCCTTTTGCCCTCGTCTTCTATTCGGAGTAATGCCCTGGCATGGCGCTCCGTAAGACCTGCCGAAATAATAAGCTCCTGTTCTTCGTATGTAAGCCTCAAAAGTCTTAGCTTGTTGGCAATGGTAGATTGAGTTTTGCCAAGCCTTTGAGCCGCCTCTTCCTGAGTAAGTCCGAATCTTCGTATAAGTCTTGAAATCCCGCGAGCTTCCTCGAACACGCCGAGGTCGCTGCGCTGTAGATTTTCAAGGAGAGCAAAGATCGCAGACTCTTTGTCAGAACACTTAACGATTATGCACGGCACTTTTTTAAGTCCTGCCATAACCGACGCACGAAGACGGCGTTCACCGGCAATCAGCTCATATTCACTTTGACTTGCCCTTCTGACAGTCAGCGGCTGCAAGATACCGTTTTCTGTTATGGACTGCGATAATGATGTAAGAGAGGCTTCGTCAAATTGTTTTCGAGGCTGAGCCTTGTTAGGTCGTATTCTTATTATTGGTATTTCAGTGATTTTGTTATCATTGTTAAATAAAAAAGTCAACCTTACCATCCCGTGTCTTTTAAGCATCAGGGGTTTGTCCCTGTGACATTATAATATCACATTACCAAAAAATGGTATGTCGAATTGTGTAGGCATATTTAATTTTGTTTTATAATATTGCGTTGATTTTACCGTTTTGTTGTCAAAGTATTTGGTTTTCTTTCTGTTTTCTTTCTTATTATTAATAAATTATGGTTTAGCAAATTGATTTGCCAATTAATTATAAAAGTTTAGTCAACCTACTCAAGAATTGTGGGGGGGTAGACAAAACATACGATACTGACCTTTTACGCAATCTAAATCTAATAATAGACGAACAGCTTGCTGTTCGGCGGCTGATAAATTGTAATATTGAAAAAATAATCATACATAAGATTAGCCATTTAACTACTGCTTTTGTAGCTAAATGGCATTTGCTATCTTTATTATATTTGACATTAAAACATCATCACGCCTCATAATATCTTCAAGAGTGCGTTTTGATATACCTGCTTTATCTGCAAGCTGTTGGACTGTAAGTCCTTTATCGTTTTTATATTCTTTAATTTTCAAATTTGTCACACCTTATTAAAATAAAAATTTTACAATACCGTATACTGCAACAAAGAAGTCCGGAATTAAGCCTTTTCCGAACTTTTTACCTGCCTAACATTTGCCTAATATTTTTAAAATTTTATGCGATTTTGGGCGGTGTTTTGCGATAAAAACAAATAAAGATAAACCGCACTAAAGAGCCTGAAAATGGCTTAATAGTGCGGTTTTTCTATGGTCGAGGTGACAGGACTTGAACCTGCGGCATCTTGGTCCCAAACCAAGCACTCTACCAAACTGAGCTACACCTCGAAATTATTTAATTTTTGTCGCCTCAACAAGTCAGCTTCATTATTATATAACATAAAATTTGATTTGTCAATAATTATTTTTAATTTTTTTGAAACTTTCGTGATTTTTATTTTTCTTTAATTGACATACGCTGTTATGGGGTATAAAATATGATTACACTGATTAAATATATTACTTTGAAGGGCGGTTTTATATGTCTGACAATACAAAACTAAAAATCTCAAACGGGTTGAACGAGGATAAATATTCTGTAAAAAGCAAGTTTGTCAACTTCTTTTTGCTTGCGATGTTTACGCTCTTTCCCCTATTTTACACGGATTACTACTATAATATAAGACACGACAAATATTATTTTTTTCTTGTTGTCACTGCGGTGCTTGTTTTGATGATTGGCGCTGTTGCAATCACTAATTCCGATTCGCAAAGCGGAACAAAAGACAAAGCCGAATCCGTGCCTTGGTACAAAAAGTTATCGTTTACGGACTATGCATTTGGTGCATTCATTTTGGTATGCACCGTATCCACTGTTTTTTCTCACGATCCTGCCGATGCTTTCTTGGGTCTTAGCGGAAGAAACAACGGTTTATTGCTGATGATTTTTTATGCGGTGGTTTATTTTTTAATTACCAGATTTTTTTGTTTTAAAAACTATGTCTTTGTTGCCCTTGCAGGTTGTTCAATTGCAATATATCTGCTTGATATTCTCAACTGTTTTTACATAGATCCGCTTGGAATGTTTGCAAGCCTTACAGATGAGCAGACAATCACAAACTTTACCTCCACAATTGGCAACAAAAACCTTATGTCAAGTTTTATCTGCATTGTTATGCCCGTAACCGTCGCTTTTTCGGTTATAAGCAAAAATCGTAATCACCGTATCGTTTATCATATTTCGTCCGCATTCGGTTATATGGCTCTTATGACAGCCGACAGCTACTCGGGTATACTTGGTCTTGGCACTGTTTTTGCCGTGCTTTTAATATGGTTTTCACGCAGCGTTGCAAGACTTAAAAGATTTTTCCTCGCAACAACAATTATGCTGTTAAGCGGCAAAATTCTTCGTTTATTTTCCTTTTTTATGGGTGACAAATCAAAAGGTATCTCGGAATTTCAAAGTCTGCTTGTTTACTCAAAAATCATATGGGCGGCAATTGCATTGTTCGCAATAATTACCGCAATTTTATTTTTTGCAGACAGCAAAACTCCCGACAAGACTTTACCGCTTGCCGTTCCTATTATAATCGGCAGTATATTTGTTGCCTGCATTATTGCAATGCTTTTTGCCGTATATTATTTCAGCGTAATTGACACAAAAACAAATATCGGCTTTTTGAAAAGTTTTTTGAGATTTAATGACAGCTGGGGTACTCACCGTGGCTATATGTGGATAAGGTCTTTCTATATATTCGGAGATTTTTCTCTTTACAACAAACTTTTCGGATGCGGACCTGACACCTTTGCCACAGTGTTTGAACCGTATTTTGAGGGGCTTAAACATTACGGTGACAGCTCCACAAACTGTGCCCACAACGAATACATAAATTACCTTATTACTACGGGAATTTTCGGACTTGCTTCTTACCTTTCGATAATTTTCGGAGCGCTGAAAGGTGCGATTAAATCCGCAAGTAAAAATCCGATTGCAATTGCTTTTGCGGTATCTGTTATCAGCTATGCCGTGCAGGCTGTGGTAAACCTTGCTCAACCGATTACAACACCGCTTTTTATTATTTTTATTGCACTTTGCGAGGCAGTTGCCCGTAAGCAAAAAACAACTGAATAAGCACAAACAAGACAGCCTATATACTAAGCTGTCTTGTTATTTTTTACGCAGCTTTTCTGCGTGATGTATGTGCCTTGTTGCCGCATTTCGTTTCTTATTTTTTTGTTGAGATTGGGGCTTTTTGAACAATATTGACTTTACGGGATAACGCATAGCGTAGCTTATAATTACGAAAATGCAGACATTAACATATAAATCAGCGTCAGGCATTTGTACAACTCCTTAAGTTTATTTGGGGCTTTGTTATAATTAGCTTATAATTAGCTTAAATGACAAAGTGAAGTTAGGGTAAATATACCCTTTTCACAACAAAAAGCCAAATAAGCGGTTTTATGTGGCTTTTAAGAGGATATATACCCTCAAAAAGCCGAAATTTAATATATCTCACTGTCTTTTTTGCATGGCAAAGCAGACAGATTGAAATCTCGTTTTGTCAAGGTGAACCCGTGGTATTTCTCGTTTTTTCCTCAAAAATCCGAACTTCACTTTGGCAATTTAGGTTAGCTTAAATTAAATTATACAGTACCGGCTGGGTAATAAACAGGACTTTGCTATGATGTTTGCCGATTTTTCAATAATATTTTTTCGGTGTATTTAACGATTATAAAAGTTTGGTCAACCTTAAGGCTTGACCTAAATTTTAAAATTATTACAAAAACAAAAGCGCAATAACCGCAGTTACCGCACTTTTATTTGGAAAATATAAATTAGAAAGATTTTTAAACCAACATAACTTACTTTTATTAATCGTCAAAATTAGGAGTTTGAATTGCATCGTAGCCGGTTTCGCCTGTACGGATTTTTACCGCCTGCTTTAAGTAGTAAGTAAAGATTTTACCGTCACCCGGATTGCCTGTAAACGCAGTCTTTTTAATAGCTTCTATGGTTTTTGCTTCCCATTCTTCTGATGAAACAACTATTTCAAACTTGATTTTAGGCAATACCTGCACATCTACTTTTTGACCTCTTACATATTCGGACATACCTCTTTGAATACCGCAGCCTACAACCTGATAGGCTGTAATACCGTTTACGCCTATATCCATTAACGCTTTTTTTACATCGAGGAACATTTCCTCTCTTACAACAGCCTCTATTTTAATAAGCTGAACTTCGTTATTGTTATCCATATGTTAATCCTCCGTTAATTATCAAGACCGTTAAATGACGGATATGCTGATTCACCATGCTGAGTAATGTCAAGTCCAAGCATTTCGTCACGCTTGCTTACTCTGATTTTACCTGTAATAATTCTTGTTAAGCCGTAACAGATAAGTGTACCTGCAACTGCAATTACAAGTGTAATTACAATACCTAAAGCCTGTGCGCCGAACTGAGCAAACTCACCGTAGATAAGTCCGTTGCCTGCGTCTGCGTTAATAGCTGTGCTTGAGAACACACCTGTAAGAAGTCCGCCCCAGATACCGCCTGTACCGTGACAGCTGAATGCGTCGAGTGCGTCGTCAAAGCCGAATTTCTTTTTACCGAATGAAATCATAAGGTAGCAAACAGGGCTTGTTGTAAGACCTATAATTACTGCCGCCCAAATCGGAACAAAACCTGCGCCCGGAGTAATGCCTACAAGACCTGCAACCATACCTGTGCTTGCACCGATAAGTGTAGGCTTTTTGTTTTTAATTACATCGCAAAGCATCCAAGAAAGGATTGCGGCTGCCGCAGAAACGGCTGTTGTCATAAATGCGTGTGCAGAAAGTCCGTTTGCCTCAAGTGCAGAACCTGCATTAAAGCCGAACCAACCGAACATAAGAAGTGAAGCACCTAAAACTACTGTAGGAATATTGTGGATTCTGTAGTTAGCGTGTTCGTAATCGTGGCGTTTGCCGAGGATAATGCAAAGGACAAGAGCTGATACACCCGAACTGATGTGAACAACATCACCGCCGGCAAAATCAAGAGCACCGATACCGTCAAGACCGAGAAGTCCGCCGTCTGCCCATACCATATGAGCAAGAGGATAATAAACAATTAAAGACCAAAGAATGATAAATACGAAAAGTGATTTAAACTTCATTCTGCCTGCAACAGCACCTGTAATAAGAGCAGGAGTAATAATTGCAAACATCATCTGAAATCCGCAGAATACCATATTAGGAATAGCCGCACCGTCTATGTAACCATCGGTAAGAGATACGCCCTCAAGTCCTATCCAACTAAGGTCGCCTATAATGCCGTTTGAGCTTGGTGCGAACGAAAGTGAGTAACCGAAAAGCACCCACATTACAATGCCTGTACCGATGATGAAAATTGAAGTCATCATTGTGTTTACTACATTCTTTTTACGAACAAGTCCGCCGTAAAACATTGCAAGGCCGGGAGTCATAAGGAACACCAAAGCCGAGCAGATAAGCATAAAAGCTATATTTCCTGCATCCATTTTAAAACCTCCACATAAACCGACTGAATAAAAACAAGGTTCACCGTATCTTTGAAATTTGCAGGAAAATAAATTTAAATTGCAAATTCTTCAAAGATAAAGTGAACCTCTTTGTTCTTGATTATTCATTTTCAAATTAAATTAAAATAAGAAGTTTTCCGGAAACTTTACTTTACAACTTGAATTATAGCGTTATTTTTACCCTTTGTCAATAGATTTTTGCAAAAAAATCAGCTGAAATTTAAAATTTTCTTATCATAGCCAAATTCAAGCACAAAGTATATTGATATTCAATTTTGCAAGAAATTTTATAAAACTTTCATAATGCCCATAAAAATCAGGATAACGCTTATACAAAAATTGATAAATTCATAGACTCTAACTTTTTGGAGGTCGGCTCATTTTCAAGCTCACTCGGAACATTGCATTTTTATAGACTGCTTTATATTAAAATTCCGTTGCAATGGTCTATTTCGTGCTGAATTATCTGTGCCGTAAAATTTGTGAAAGTGCGTGTAACCGTTTTGAATTTATCGTTGGCATATTTTACGGTTACAGTTTTATAACGCTTTGTTTTGCGCTCCCCGTCAAGCGACAGACAGCCCTCTTCGGTTTCGTATTCACCGTAAGCCTTAACGATTTCAGGATTAAACATAAGAATATACTTTCCGTTATCGCTTATTGCAATAATTCTTTTTGAAACGCCAATCATATTTGCGGCCATACCTACACAGCCCTCAAAATTTGCTTTTAAAGTATCAAGCAAATCAACGGCTATAGGCATATCCGACATATTTGCTTCAACCGATTTTCTCTGTAAAAACATCGGATCTCTTACTACTTCTCTTACCATATTTATCCCTCGCTTAGTTTTTTCTGATTATAGCATATCGGGGATAATTTAACAACATAAAAAGAGTCAAATATAGAAACATCTCAATACACAATAAAGACGCACTCCGAAATCGAGTGCATCTTTAGCAATTCTAAAACACTTATTCAAACTTTTTTATTAAACCGTAATCTTTAAAATCATAATTTTACAAATGCAATTCCACACGCATTTGTGCCTATGTGACTGCCTATAACCGCACCGACTTTTACAGTTTCAATGCTATGCACATTCGGCAGCAGCCTTTTTATGTCGCTTGTCAAATCATTTGCAAGGCTTTCGTTGTCGGAGTACATTACATATACAGGGAAATGAGGATTAAGCTCTTCCCTTTCAAGCCTTTCGGCAAGGCTTTTTATGCCACGCTTAATGTTAAAACTTTTTGCAAGCAACTCAACATTGCCGCCGCTGAGTCTTATTACAGGCTTTATACGGGCAACAGTCGCAAGCATTGCTTTTGTCTGACTTACTCTGCCGCCGTTATGCAGATATTCAAGGGTATCGAGGCAGGCAAGCAACGATATTTTTGTTTTTATGCGCTCGATTTCTTCATAAATTTCTTTTGAGTTTTTCCCTTGTCTGCGCAGTTTTACCGCATATTCAACAAGCAGTTTTTGACCTGCCGAAGCGGTCAGTGAATCAATAACATACACATTTTTGCAGCCGATCATATCGCAGGCAATTTGTGCGGTATTTGCCGTTCCGCTGATTTTTGACGACATAAAAATTGCCACACCTCCGTCTTTGCTATGCTCGGCAACCTCAAATTCTTCTACTATATCATGCAGTGACGGTTGCGACGTTTTGACGGTTTCCGTTGTGTTTTTTAGTTTATCGAAAAACTCATCTTTTGAAATAGTAACATTATCCTTGTACTCCTCATCGCCGAAATTTACAGAAAGAGGAATACAATCAATCATTAATTTTTTCAGTTCGTTCGGTTCAAAATCCGATGCAGAATCTGTTATTATCTTTACCATTAAAGCACCTCTGAAAAGATTTACATTAACAGTATAACCAATCTGCATTTAAAAAATCGGCACAGAGCGTACCGATTTTAAAATTAATGTGTATTTACATATTCAATAAATTCAGGAGTTTTTGACCAATACTTTATACCCCAATTTTCAAAATTCCACTCTTCCATATAATCATTACATTCGTAGTCTATGTAATAAAGGGTTTCGTTTTGCACTACAAAATTTGTCGGGAAATAATCTATATTCGTGTTATTTGCGTAAAGCAGTTTGCACATTGCTTTTACCTGCTCCGCATATTCTGACTTTACTCTGTCTGCCTTTACCATATCAAATATTGTGTCGCCCTCTATGTACTCCTTTAATATCTTTTCGTTTTCAATATCTATGTCGAGCATTTTCGGCATAGTTATTCCGATTTTTTTAAGGCGGTTATAATCATTTAATTCGGATTGAATTTTGTCGCCAAACTGATAATAACTGCACGGCTCGTGATGAATCTGCTTTAAAACATACTGATTTGTACCGTCGGATGCAAGGTAAGAATAACCGCCCTTGCCTTTGCCAAGCAATTTTATTACGGAGTAATTTTTACCGTTTACCGAAAGTTCTGTAGGAATTGCATTTGACATATAATCGCCTCATATACTTCATAAGTTATAGAATAAATATATCATATTGCAGATATTTAAATCAATAGCTTAAACCGAATTTTATGATTATTTGACAAAGTGTTCTGTCAAAACATAATTTATTACAGTTTTTAATAAAAACTCAAAAATCACCGCAAAGCAAAAACTTTACGGTGATTTTTTTTGCGCAGAGAAACGCGTATATTATGTTAATTTCAAAACTTTCAGGCTCTTGCCTTAAGGGCAACACGCTTAATTTTTCCGCTTACAGTCTTTGGCATTTCATCGGTAAATTCAATGTACTGAATCCACTTATATGATGCAAGACGCTTGTTTGAAAATCCTTTAATTTCATTTACAAGATTTTTGTCCGCTTCGCAGCCGTCAACGGTTTTAATAATTGCCTTGATTGCCTGTCCACGGCTATCATCGGGAACACCGATTACTGCGCACTCAAGCACGGCGGGGTGTTTCATAAGCACATTTTCAATTTCAAACGGGCCTACTCTGTATCCTCTTGTTTTTATAAGGTCATCGGCTCTGCCGACATACCAAAAATAGCCGTCCTCGTCCATATATGCGGTATCGTTTGTGTGGTACATTCCGTTTCTCCACGCATATTGGTACATCTGCTCGTCACCTATGTAGCCTGTAAATATACCGTACTGCTTTCTGTCTTTTGGCGGAACAACTACTATTTCGCCTGTTTCGCCCTGCTTTACTTCATCGCCGTTGCTGTCAACAAGTTTTATATTATACATAGGGCTTGGTTTTCCGATTGAACCCGTTTTGCCGTGAGTACCGTTGAGATTTGCAATGAGCAATGTGGTTTCACTCTGACCGTAACCCTCCATCGGATGAAGTCCTGTTTGTTGATATACAGCCTCGGCAACAATCGGATTGAGCGCCTCACCTGCAGTTGCCAAGTATTCGAGTGAACTCAAATCATACTTCTGCATACCTTTTTTCACAAAATATCTGTAAGCGGTCGGAGGTGCGCAGAATGATGTAACCTTAAATTTTTCAATTACTTTCAAAATTTTTGACGGAGAAAATTTATCGAAATCAAAAGCCATAACCGCACAACCGCAAAGCCACTGACCGTAGATTTTTCCGTATGACGCCTTTGCCCAGCCTGTTTCGGCAATTGAAAAATGCAGTCCGCCCTCTTTTACATTCTGCCAATATTTTGCGGAAATTATATGGCACAAAGAATAAATATGATTATGCACAACCGCCTTCGGATAGCCTGTTGTGCCCGATGTAAAGTAGATAAGCATTGGCTCGTCAGCTTTGGTTTCTACCCGTTCAAGCTCGTCGCTTGCATCTTCAATTTCTTTTGTAATATTTACCGTACCGTCAAAATCTTCTCTCGCAACAAATACGGTTTTTAATGAATTTTCTCGGTTTGCCGCTGTTAGCAGATGTTCAATCGTTTCGCTGTTGGGAGTACATACAGCCATTTTGATATTTGCAACATTTACTCTGTAGCTTATGTCCTCGGCAGTAAGCATATTTGTAGCGGGAATTGCAACAACTCCGAGTTTGTGCAGAGCCGTAACAATGTACCAATATTCATAGTTGCGCTTGAGCATCAGCAAAACTCTGTCACCCTTTTTTATACCGTATTTCAAGAAAACATTTGCGGCTTTATTGCTTAATCTGCTTAAGTCGGCAAAAGTAAAAATTCGTTCTTCGCCCTCGGGATTTGTCCACACAAGTGCAATATCATTCGGTGCTTTCTCTGCCATTTTATCAAGCACATCGTATCCGAAATTATAATTATCCTCAAATTTTAATTTAAAACTTTTCAGCGTATTATCACTATTAAATTCTTCATTGCAAAACTGTTTGTACAACTGCATACTATCTCGCCTTTCAGAATAAAACTAAATTTATTACAAATAAAATAATAGCAAAAATAGACTGATTAGTCAATAAATAAGGCTATTCTTATTTTATTAATAAATCAATCGGTTATGCAAAACTTGCATAACCGATTGAATATAATTATATAACCGCCGAATATTACCGCTATTGCAAAAGCAAGGTATTTTTGGTATATTTAGAGTATATAAAACAAATAAAATTTTACAGGGTGTGATTAATATGAAAAAATTTACTCTCGAAGAAATAGCCGCTGCCTGCGGCGGTAAATATGTCGGCGACGAAAACTTAAAATCAACCGCAATTTCATCGGTTGAGCGTGACAGCAGATGCATTAAGGAAAATTCTCTTTTCCTTGCCATTAAAGGAGAGCGTGTTGACGGACACGATTTTATTGAAAAATGCTATGCTGACGGCGCTGTCTGCGCTGTTTGCGAAAAAGCGCCGCAGAACCCGACAAAGCCGTATATTCTTGTTGACTCAACACTTGAGGCGGTTAAAAAAATCGGTATGGCCTACCGCAAAAAATTTGATATTCCTGTAGTAGGCGTATCCGGCAGTGTAGGCAAAACTTCTACAAAAGAGATGCTCTATGCCGTACTTTCTCAAAAATACAAAACTCACAAAACACAAGGCAACCTAAATAACGAACTCGGCGTACCGCTCACTCTCCTTGCAATGCCCGAAGATACCGAGGCTGCTGTAATAGAAATGGGTATTTCAAACTTTGGCGAAATGAGCCGACTTGCGCAGATGGTACAGCCGACTGTATGCGTACTTACAATTATCGGCTGTTGTCACCTTGAAAACCTCGGCGACCGCAACGGCGTTTTAAAGGCAAAAACCGAAATGTTTAAATTTGCAAGCGAAAATGCGGAATTTGTACTCAACGGCGACGATGATAAACTTTCTACAATAACGGAAGTAAACGGCAAAAAACCAATCTTCTTCGGTCTTAACCGCAAAAATGACTATTACGCAGAAAATATTCAAAACAATGCGGACGGCGGAGTGCTTGCCGACCTTTGTTTCGGCGACACAAAACTTTCCGTAAAAATTCCTGCAATCGGCAGTTATATGGTTTCAAACGCACTTGCAGCCGTGGCAGTAGGCAAACTTTGCGGGCTTAATGACGAACAACTTGTAAAAGGTGTTGAGGCTTATAAAACCGTCGGCAGTCGTGCAAATGTTATCAATACTGAAGATTACAAAATCATTGACGACTGCTACAACGCAAACCCGACCTCCGTTATGGCAAGTATTGACACACTTGTAAATTTCAGCGGCAGAACCGTTGCAATTCTCGGCGATATGAAAGAACTCGGCACAAACGAACTTGAAATGCACCGCAAAACAGGCGAACACGCAAAAGAAAAAGGCGTTGACCTTGTAATTGCAGTCGGCCCGCTTGCCAAAGCACTTGCCGAGGGCAGCGGCGGAAAGTGGTATGCAGACATAGACTCTCTCCTACCCGATCTAAAAAGCCTGCTCAAAAATGGTGATACAGTTTTGGTAAAAGCCTCACACTCAATGCAGTTTGAAAGAATCGTTGCATTTTTGAAAGGTTGAAAATAGGCAATCATTTTGTATATAAATAGATTTAGGTCAAACCTTTAAAAATGTTGACCTTACTTTTATAATTGTTAAAAAGTGCTTAGCTAATTCTCAATTTACCCCAACTTTCGATAAAGCCTAAAATACACTGACAAAAAACGGTCATTCGCAAACTTTATGCGAATGACCGTAATTTTGTTTATGCTTTATTTAATGAAATGATACGCTGTAATTCTGTTACATCGCTTATATCAATTTTGCCGTTTCCGTCAACATCTGCAAGCTTTAACTGTGTATCGGTGAAATCAGCGTTTTTAGATACATACATCTGAAGTTCTGTAATATCAAGAATATCTACAGCACCGTTCATATTAACATCACCGTGCTCGTAGTTGTTTCCGTTATCAAGCGGCTTGTCCCTAAGATATTTACAATAATCAAGAGCTACCCAACCCTTTACATTTTTATAAGTTGTATAACCCCATGTGTAACCGCCGGACTGTTTTACATCTGTAACATAAAGCTCTGTACCGTTTTTAATCTGATAAACAGTTTTTGATGAAGTTGTTGCGCTCTCTCTCATATTAAGATAATCGCTTACTTCAACCTCGTAAACACCTGTTTTGTATGTAATGGTATCGTTACCGTTATCATCTTCGTTATTGTTGTTCTTACCAAAGTCGCCAAGGTAAATAAAGCCTTGGAAATTCCAACCTGATTCACCCATTGCAGGGTCATTAACATCTGCATATGTAAGATAGAAGTTTTCCCAACCCCACGCAGAGTTTGAAAATGTAACAGTACCGTTCTCTACCTTTTCAACAACGGCAACATGACCGCCTGTTTCGCCGTTTCTGTAATATTCCCAACAAGCAACAGCGCCGACTTTCGGAGTCTGACCTCTGCTGTAGCCGTCGTTGTAGTCATACCACTCGTAAGCGTCATAGTGACAAAGTCCGGGATCTCTGCCAAGAATTTCGTATGCTCTGCCGTAAGCATAAGCTGTGCAGTTTGGCATACCATAGCCGTATTGGTAATAAATATTTTTATTGCTGTAATAATAATCATTGCTGTATGACGGTGCATCAAGTCTTGGTGTAAAAGACGATGACGCATTAGCAATCATTGAATACGAAAATACTGTGGTAAAAAGTAATGCACAAACTAAGAACATTGCCGGAATTCTTTTGAGTTTTTTAAAAAACAATTTAAATCTTCCTTTCTGTCAATTATGTTTACATTTCTGTTTATCAAAGAACATTTTACCACAAAGCTCCGCAAAAGACAATATTTTTTTAATAATATTGTAATTATTTGTAATCTTTGTAAAAGTCATTAAAGCAGGCTCTTGATATTTTGGCAGTATTGATATATAATAAAAACCAATAGTAGCATAAAACAAAATGCTGACAAATGGTCGAGAAACCGAAAAAAGCGTCTGTTTTACTTATATTTTTAGCTTTTGTGCAATCGGAAGTGTTAATATGAAGGTTAATGTCGGTGACAGAGTTGAAATGAAAAAACCGCACCCGTGCGGTTGCAAGGAATTTGAAATATTAAGGATTGGAATGGATTTTAAGATCCGTTGTACAAACTGCGGCAGAGAAGTTATGGTGCCGCGAAATAAAATTGAAAAGAATATTAAAAAAATTTTAACCGATAAGGAAAAATAATATGTTTGAAAAAATAGAAATTTTTGATAAAAGATACTCCGAACTTTCGCAAAGACTTTACGAACCGTCTGTTGCGGCAGATCCGGAGCAATATCAGAAAACAATGAAAGAGCTTAAGTCTATTGAAGAAATAGTGCTTACTTACCGAGAGTACAAACAGGCGGTAAAATCTCAAGACGAAAGCATTGAAATTCTTGAAGAGAGCGGCGACAGCGACTTAAAGGAACTTGCACAGCTTGAACTTGACGAGGCAAAACAGAACATAGAGGAACTTTCGGAAAAGCTTAAGATTTTGCTTTTGCCGAAAGACCCAAATGACGAACGAAATGTTATTGTGGAAATTCGTGGCGGAGCAGGCGGCGAAGAGTCGGCACTGTTCAGTGCGGTGCTTTTCAGAATGTACAGTATGTATGCCGAGAAAAAGGGTTATAAAGTAGAAATAGTAAACGCAAACGAAACCGAGCTCGGCGGCTATAAAGAAATTTCTTTTATGATTGAGGGCGAGGGTGCTTACTCACGCTTTAAATACGAAAGCGGTGTACACCGTGTTCAGCGTGTGCCCGAAACCGAAAGTCAGGGCAGAGTGCATACTTCTACCACAACCGTTGCCGTTCTTCCCGAGGCGGAAGATGTGGAGCTTGAAATTGACCCTAAAGATTTGAAAATAGATACTTTCCGTTCAAGCGGCGCAGGCGGTCAGCATATCAACAAAACAAGTTCGGCTATCCGTATTACTCATTTGCCGACAGGTACGGTTGTTGAGTGTCAGGACGAAAGAAGTCAGTACAAAAACAAAGATAAAGCGCTCAAGGTGCTCAAGAGCCGACTTTTAAAAGAAAAGCAGGATAAGCAGGCGAGTGAAATTGCCGCTAACCGTAAGTCACAGGTCGGCACGGGCGACAGAAGTGAAAGAATTAGAACCTACAACTATCCGCAGGGCAGACTGACCGACCACAGAATCGGACTTACGCTTTACAAACTTGAGGATATATTAAACGGAAATCTTGATGAAGTTATAGACGCTCTTGTTACCGCAGACAGAGCAGAAAAACTCAAAGAAAGTATGGAAAATTCATAAGCAAGGTGACAATATGCAAACATTATTGCTCGACAGTACACAGGAAAATATAAATAAAGCAGGAGAAATCCTAAGAAACGGCGGACTTGTAGGTATGCCGACCGAAACCGTTTACGGACTTGCAGCAGACGCTTTGAACGGTAAAGCCGTTGCCAAAATTTTTAAGGCAAAAGGCAGACCGATGGATAATCCGCTGATTGTTCATATTGCGGAGTTTGGGGATATTGAAAAATTCGGTCTTGTCGCCGAAATTCCCCAAAAGGCAAAAATTCTTGCCAAAAAATTTATGCCGGGCCCTCTTACAATTATAATGAAAAAATCTGAGATTATTCCTGACGAAGTGTCGGCAGGTCTTGAAACCGTTGCAATTCGCTGTCCGTCACACCCTGTTGCAAGAGCGCTCATTAAGGCGGCAAATACACCGCTCGCTGCGCCGTCCGCAAACATTTCGGGTTCTCCGAGTCCTACAACCGCAACCCATGTTATGAATGATATGAACGGTAAGATTGAGGCAATTATTGACGGCGGTGCAAGTGAAGTCGGCGTTGAAAGTACGGTTATCACTCTGGCGGGCGAAGTTCCTTGCCTGTTAAGACCGGGCGGAATCACCCTTGAACAATTGAGAGATACAATCGGAGAAGTCGAACTTAACAAGGCGGTACTCGACAAACTTGACCCTAATCAAAAGGCGGCAAGCCCGGGTATGAAGTATAAGCATTATTCGCCGAAAGCGAGAGTTATACTTCTTAAAGGCACAGACGAAGAATATATTAATTATGTGAACAGCAAGGACGACGGCAAAACCGCCGCACTGTGTTGTGATGAAGATATTGCGCAGCTTAAGGTAAAAACATTTTCGCTCGGCAAAAGGCAAGACTATGCACAGCAGGCGCACAGACTTTTTGATATGCTGAGAGAGGTTGACGAGGTCGGCGGAATTGACACCGCTTACTCAAGACTTCCGTCCTGCGATGGCGTAGGTATGGCTCTTTACAACAGACTTATAAGGGCCGCAGGCTATGAGGTGATAGACCTTGAAAAAATATAAAATATTGGGGCTTACAGGTCAGACGGGCGCAGGCAAAAGCACTGTATCAAAAGTTTTTGCAAAAAACGGCACAGCGGTAATAAATGCCGATGAGCTTGTTGCGGAACTTTATATGCCTGACTCGGTATGTCTTAAGATACTTTCGGCTGAATTTGGCAGTGACATTATTTTGCCGAACAAAAATCTTGACCGAAAGAAACTTGCTCAAAGGGCATTTGCAACAAAAGAAAAAACCGCCGTTCTCGGCAAACTTATCCACCCGTTTGTACTTTCCCTTTTCCTTGAAAAGACGGAAAAACTTGTCAACAGCGATAAAAAATTCATTGTATTTGACGCACCGCAGCTTTTTGAGAGTAAAGCAAATGTAATTTGCGATTATATCATAAGCGTTACGGCTGATGAAAACATACGCAAACAGCGCATAATGCAGCGTGACGGAATTTCGGAAGAAATGGCGGAAAGTCGTATAAACGCTCAACTTTCCGAAAACTATTTTAAAGATAATTCGGACTTTATTCTTGAAAACAACGGCACAAAGCAAGAACTTATCGACAAAGCCGAGGGGCTATTCGGATACATACGGCAGGTGATTTAATGGCGGCAAATCCCCGATACAAAAAGAAACCCAAAAAGAAGGAAAAAAATTTTATTGTTGGCGGTTGCATAGTTTTAACGGCGGTCTTGCTTGCACTATTTGTATTTAATTACTATGACAACGCAAAAAAACAACTGCTCGAACTCAGCTATCCGAGAGATTACAGCCAATATGTTCAAAAAGCCGCAAAAGATTACGAACTCGACGAATCGCTCATATATGCCGTTATCCGTACGGAAAGCGGCTTTAATGCAGACGCACAGTCGGATGCGGGTGCTTGCGGAATTATGCAGGTTATGCCGAGTTCCTTTGAATGGCTGCAACAGGTAAGAGATTGTGAGGGCAAATATACGGAAGAAGATTTATATAACCCCGAAATCTGTATAGATTACGGCTCGTATCTTTTAAAATATTTTCTTGATTTTTATGGGACAGAAACATCGGCTATTGCGGCGTACAACGCAGGATTTGTGGTTTCGGACTGGCTTGATGATCCGAATTACAGTACCGACGGTGTAACGCTTACAGATATACCGTATCCCGAAACAAAAGAATATGTTGAACGGGTAACGGACGCAAAAGCAAAGTATATTGAGTTATATTATTCATAAAATAATATGGTACATCTGATGAAAGGAAGATAAATATGTCAGACGAAAAAAGCAAAGCTACACTTCTTAAAGAAGAAATTATGATGAAAGGCAGCAAGGGCGCAGCAACTCTCAATGCCGAAGAGATTAAAAAAGCAGACGATTTCTGCGTAGGCTATAAAAAGTTTTTAGACCATTCTCCCGTTGAGCGTGAGGCTGTAAGCTACACACTTGAACTTGCGAAAAAAGCAGGCTTTACAGAATACGATGAAAATGCGTCATATAACGCAGGCGATAAGGTTTATTATGTAAACCGTGACAAAGCAATCGCACTTGCTGTTATCGGCAAAAACGGTGTAAAGAACGGTGCAAGACTTGCAATCGCTCACATTGACTCACCACGAATTGATTTAAAGCCGAATCCACTTTATGAGGACACAAACCTCGCACTTTTCAAAACTCACTACTACGGCGGTCTTAAAAAATATCAGTGGACAGCACTTCCCCTCTCACTCCACGGCACAGTCGTAAAACTTGACGGCACAAAGGTAAACATTACTTGGGGTGACGATGAAAACGAATCTTGTTTCTGCGTTACTGATTTGCTCCCACACCTTGCTAAAGACCAGGTTTCAAAGCCGCTTGCAAAGGTATTTACAGGTGAGGATCTCAATGTTCTTGTCGGCTCTCGTCCGTACGAAGACGGCAATGACGAAAAAGACCTTGTAAAACTCAATGTAATGTCAATTCTCAATAAGAAATACGGCATAGTTGAGGGGGATTTCCTTTCGGCAGAACTTTGTCTTATTCCGTCATTCAAAGCAAGAGATATCGGCTTTGACGCAAGTATGATCGGCGGTTACGGTCACGATGATAAGGTTTGCGCTTACCCTGCATTAATGGCTTCGCTTGATGTTGAAACTCCGGAGCAGACCTGCGTTACTTATCTTACAGATAAAGAAGAAACAGGCAGCGACGGCAATACAGGTATGCAGAGCGACTTTTTGCGTTACTTTATATATGACCTTGCAAAGCAGGACGGTATTGACGGCTACAAAGCGCTGTCTAAGAGCACCTGTCTTTCGGCAGATGTAAGCGCAGCTTATGACCCAACATATGCATCCGCTTACGAAGCAAAGAACTCTTGCTATATTAACGAAGGCGTTGTAATTTCAAAATACACAGGTCACGGCGGAAAGTACGATACTTCCGATGCGTCTGCCGAGTATATGGGCAAGGTAAGAGCTTTGCTTGAGAAAAACAATGTAATGTGGCAGGTAGGCGAGCTCGGCAAAGTTGATATGGGCGGCGGCGGAACAATCGCAAAATATGTTGCCAATATGAATGTTGATGTAGTTGACCTCGGTGTGCCTGTACTTTGTATGCACGCACCGTTTGAAATCGTATCAAAAATTGATGTATATATGGCTTACAGAGCATTTTTTGCATTCTTTGATGATAAAATTTAAAAAATTTTAAAAAACACTTGCTTTTTCTAAAAGAATGTGGTAATATACTACTTGCGGTTAATAATTAACCGCATATGCGCTGGTAGCTCAGCTGGATAGAGTGTCTGACTACGAATCAGAAGGTCGGGAGTTCGAGTCTCTTCCAGCGCGCCAATAACACACCTTGGTTTTTCAGGGTGTGTTATTTTTTTTCGAAATATCTGCGATGAGATTTGCTAAGCATTGTAATTGTTAAATTTTTCGTTAAGTCCGAAATACAATAAACTTGTGTCTGCAAAAACTTTATTTTCACTATTTGTACCTTTCTGTAAATCCTGTTGAATTTCTTTATCGTAAAGTATGCTTCCGTAATTATCTATAGCTGAATTATTATCAAATTCAACACAGAACTTATTATTTTGTTTATCTCTATATAAGTGTGGTTTTTACAGATGACTAGGAGTTGTTTCCATAGGAATCAAAAGTAAATGAATCATTATATTTTTCCGTCAAATATTTTTCAACAGTATCAGTGACTGTTGACATAAATTTTTAATGGTTGTAATATAATAATGTAAAGAAACGGTTTTAGCTGTTTTGCTACAATGTTGTTAAATTATTTTTATAACCGCCTTGTAATCGCAACTACAAGGCGGTTATTTTTTACAATTTCAGATTTAAGGTAAATAACAATTCACTAAAAAACTTGGCACAAATTGTGGTTTAAGGCGAGTAATTTATAATTTAGGTCAAGCCTTTGATTAAAAAAAGGTTGTCCATATTTTTAATGCGAATAATTAGGAATGACTTTTTAAAAATTTTTTGTAACTTTTACATAAATTTTACTTGAAATATTTAAGATTTAACAATATAATAAGAATAATAAGGAGTGATATAATGACTTCAACAATTGATGTAAAAAAGAAACAAGAATTAAAAAAATGGCTTGAAATGCCTTACAATAACAGAGAGCTAAGCTGGCTCGATTTTAACGCCCGTGTACTTGAAGAGGCTTTTGAAAAGGAAAATCCTATAATGGAAAGGTGTAACTTCCTTTCTATTACAGCGTCTAACCTTGACGAATTTTTTATGGTTCGTGTTGCAGGCGTGCTTGATAATATTCATCGTGGCACAAACAAACCCGACCCGTCGGGACTTACCCCTAAAATGCAGATGAAAAAAATCAGTGAAAAAGTACATGCCTTTGCCGAAAAGCAGTACAACTGCTACAATCGTTCCATTATTCCGTCACTGAGAGCAAACGGTATTAACTTTGTTAAGGCAGATGAAATGACCGACGAGCAAAAAGCATTTGCAGACGATTATTTTCAGAGAGTGGTATTCCCTGTTCTCACACCGATGGCGGTTGACACAAGCCGACCTTTCCCATTGCTTGCAAACAAAAGTCTTAACATTGCAGTTCTGCTTACAAATGCAGAGGGAGAAGAATTTTATGCGCTTGTACAAGTGCCGTCAATCCTTCCGAGATTTTTGGAACTTCCCGCAAAAGGCAAGCGTGACTTTATAACCCTTGAAAGAATTATTACTATTCACCTCGGCGAACTGTTTGAGCTTTATAACATCAAACAGTCGGCAGCTTTCAGAATCACAAGGGACTCTGACCTTGACATTGACGAGGACACAGAAGACCTTATGGAGGAAATTAAAAAATCCATTAAAAAGCGTCAGCGCGGTGTGCCTGTAAGACTTGAGTTTTCTAAAAAATGCCACAAGTCAATCCGCAAATTCCTTGTAGATGCATTGCATGTAACCGAGGACGAAATTTATGTACAGCACGGTCCGCTTGACCTTACTTTCCTTTCTAAATTTGCAAGAATAAAGGGTTGCGAAAAGCTCTGTTTCGAGCCTATTACACCTGTAAATCCGCCTGCCGAGTTTTACGATTGCGATGATATTTTTGAGGCTATCCGTGAAAAAGACAGACTTGTTCATCATCCGTATGAGAGTTTTGATGTGGTGGTTGACTTTGTCAAAAAAGCCGCAAAAGACCCGAATGTACTTGCAATCAAGCAGACTTTATACCGTGTAAGCGGTAACTCTCCTATCGTTGCGGCACTTATTAAAGCCGCCGAAAACGGCAAACAGGTTACTGTACTTGTAGAACTTAAAGCTCGTTTTGACGAAGAAAATAACATTCAGTGGGCAACCAAACTTGAAAAAGCAGGCTGTCATGTAATTTACGGTCTTACAGGTCTTAAAACCCACTGCAAAATCTGCCTTGTTGTACGAAAAGACAAAGACGGAATCCGCCGTTATCTGCATATGGGTACAGGTAACTACAACGACAGCACAGCGAGATTCTATACAGATATCGGTATGTTTACCTGCCGTGAAGAATACGGTCTTGACGCATCGTCATTATTCAACACACTTACAGGCTATTCTTTACCGCCCGAATACAATAAATTTATTGTTGCTCCTCAAGGTATGCGACCTTTCTTTGAGGAAATGATAAGAAAAGAAATCGAAAATGCAAAACAGGGACTTCCCGCATCAATCACTGCAAAGGTAAATTCACTTGTAGACCCCGCAATTATCAGCTTGCTTTACGAGGCATCGCAGGCAGGCGTAAAAATTGAACTTATCGTGCGTGGTATTTGCTGTCTTATCCCCGGATTAAAGGGATGGAGTGAAAATATAAAGGTAATCAGCATTGTAGGACAACTCCTTGAGCACAGCCGAATTTTTAAATTTGAAAACAACGGCAATCCGCTCTACTACCTTGGCAGTGCAGACTGGATGCAGAGAAACCTTGACAGACGAGTTGAACTTGTGTTCCCTGTTGAGGACGAAGACATTAAAAACAGGGTTGAACAGATTTTAAAAGTTACGCTAAAAGACACGGTAAATGCAAGAAAGCAGTTACCAGACACCACATATCACCTTGTAGATAAGCGTGGCAAAAAACGACTTAACAGCCAAAAACATTTTTCAAAACTTGCACAACAGGCACAAAATGCCGTTAAAAAACAGACATATGTAAGAACAGTAGGCACTCCTATAGTACCTGCAAAGGAAGGAGAAAAAGCAGAATGAAAAGAATCGGTATTTTAACAAGCGGCGGTGACTGTCAGGGACTTAACTCTACTATCCGTGCAGTCGCAAAAACACTTTATCAGAATTACGGCAATGACGGCGTGCAGATTATCGGCATTATTGACGGCTACCGAGGACTTATTTACAACGAAACAAGGATGATGAAACCTGATGATTTTTCGGGTATTCTTACAAGGGGCGGTACTATTCTCGGCACATCAAGACAGCCGTTCAAACTTATGAGAGTTATTGACGAAAACAGCGTTGATAAAGTTGCCGAAATGAAAAAGAACTATAAGAAACTTGAGCTTGACTGCCTTGTTGTTCTCGGCGGAAACGGCACACAGAAAACCGCAAACCTCTTGCGTGAAGAGGGCTTGAATGTTGTTTCTCTGCCAAAAACAATTGACAATGACCTTTGGGGTACAGATAAAACATTTGGTTTTCAGAGCGCCGTTGACATTGCAACAAATGTTATCGACTGTATTCACACCACCGCAACCTCACACGGAAGAGTTTTCATTGTTGAGGTTATGGGTCACAAGGTTGGCTGGCTGACTTTGTATGCAGGTATTGCCGGCGGTGCGGATGTTATTTTAATTCCGGAAATTCCGTACGATATTAATTCCGTAATTAATACAATTAAGAAAAGAACCGAAAGCGGAAAGAAATTTTCAATTCTCGCCGTTGCAGAAGGTGCAATTTCAAAAGAGCTTGCGGCTATGCCGAAGAAAAAAAGAAAAGCCGCTATGGCTGAAATCGCATATCCGTCAATCTCATACAAAATTGCAAAAGAAATTCAAGACGCAACAGGTCAGGAAACAAGAGTTACCGTACCCGGACATTTCCAGAGAGGCGGAAGTCCTGACGCATACGACCGTGTGCTCTCCACCCGTTTCGGTATTGCAGCTGCCGAACTTATCATAAACGGTGACTACGGCAAAATGGTTGCACTTGTAAATAATAAAGTAGTTGCAGTTCCGCTCGAAGAAATCGCAGGTAAACTTAAAGCCGTTCCTGCCGACCACGAAATAGTAGCCGCAGCAAGAAAGATGGGCATCTGCTTCGGTGACGAAAAATAATTAACAATTTGAGCTTGAAATGTTGAAAACTTTGGCAGTGTGAGTATTAACCTCACACTGCCGTTTTCTTTATTATATCGTTTTACAAAAACTAATCTTCCCCTCCTTATCAAAACCAAAAAAATTGCCCGAAAAAGCAAAAATCTCATTTCAAAATCAATGAAATGAGATTTCTGCTAATATAAAAATCAAACTTCCAATTTCTTAACCACTGAAATAGAAACAATGTAAGAAACCACTAAATAAACTATAATGCAAACTCCGCTTGCGAGTAATGTTTGTACCGAAATGTTATTTACTGCAAGGGTAGAAACCGCATTACCAAGCCATAAACAGCTTAAATTAATATGTAAGTATGAGCTGATTATCGATATTCCTGTTGGCAAAGCCAAAAGAGCAAGCAACGAAACAACTATTGCAGGAGCGCCCATTTTAAAGATTGAACACAGCATAAAGAATATGCCGGCAAATGAGATAAGTCCAAACACAAGGATAATTAATTGCGGAATAAACAGAGCGTATATTGAGCCGATGTTATGATATAAAGCGCTTGATACCGCAAAAGCAGCAACTAAATTGAGGATTACCATAAAAAGGGTGCTGACAATAACCGCCATAAACTTTGCCGTAAAAATCGACTGTCTGCTGTAACCTCGTGAAATAATATTTTTCAATATGCCGTTGTCAAAATCATTGCAAATAAAGCTGCAAATAAACATTAGTATAAATACTGTAACGGGACTTGTTTTAAAAAATCCTATTGCACTGATAATACCGGACTCCGGTGATACTATTCACTGCATATTTTGCGAAGATTGTAACGAAAACATATCGAATGAGCAAAGCAGGTAAATCAAACTAAGTGCAACCGATGCAAAAGTCCAAATATAAAAGCTTTTGTTTTTGAAAAGCTTACGAAGTTCAAATAATAATAACCTTTTCATTTTATGCCCCTACCTTGCGTAAAAAGTATTCTTCAAGATTAATTGCGTGAATAGAAATCTGATTTACCGTAACACCATTTTCAACAAGATATTTATTAATTTGACCCGTTCTGTCAATCATTGAGTCAAGATAAACAGATTTATTATAAATATGTATCTGTTGAGGCGGCATAATTTTTGATAAAATCTCCGCCGCTTTTTGCGGATTGTCAGGCACAATTAAAACTCTGTCGCTGCATTTTTGTGAAAGCTCAACAGCGGAAATTTCTTCTATAAGTTTGCCGTCATGAATAAATCCATATCGTGTGGCAATCTTTGACAGTTCCTCAAGCAAATGGCTTGAAATCATAAAGGTAATTTTCTTTTCGGTATTTAGTCTTATGATTAAATACCGAATCTCCATAATACCTGTCGGATCAAGTCCGTTTATCGGTTCGTCAAGAATAAGCAATTCTGGATTGCCGAGCAAAGCCATAGCAATTCCAAGTCGCTGGCGCATACCGAGCGAAAACTGTCCTGCTTTTTTGTTGCCTGTATTGCCAAGACCTACAAAATCAAGAATTTTCCTGACACTTTTGTCTGAACTTCCTGTAAGAATTGCCATTCTCTTCATATTTTCGTATGCGGTGCAGTTTTTATAAATTGACGGAAACTCAATGAGCGAACCGATTTTCTTCCTTGCAGTGTTGAGCGGCTCACCGCCAAAGAGGGTAATTTTGCCACTGTCGGGAAAAGCAAGCCCTAACACCTGGCGCATAAATGTAGTTTTGCCTGCGCCGTTCTTGCCCACAAATCCGTAAATATCACCTTTGTTTATCGTAAGGCTGATGTTGTTAGAAACAATTTTATAACCGTATTTTTTCACTAAATTTTGTGTCGATAATATTGCACTCATAATTATTCTCCCTAATTAGTTTTTAGCGTCATAAATTCTTATTAAGAGGTCAAGAACCTTGAAGTAGAGCCAAATTACTGTAAATGCCAAGCCAAATGAAACTGACCACTCGTATTCTTTTGGGCGCTGATTTTCAACTGTTTCACGAATAATCTGAAAGTCGCTGATAAGAAACAAAGCTGCGATAATAATAAAAATAACTGACATTGCTATGCCAAAGATAGGATTTCCTGCGAAAATCATTACATAACCTCTTGTTGCAGGAATGAGGTAGCCGATAAAAGCAAGGATTGAAATGCTTATTGTTGAAAGTAAAAGTGCAAGTGTAACAGATTTAAATTTTTCTGTTGCCTTAATCTTGCCTGAAGTATAGAGTAAAAGCATTGTAAATACGATTACAAGAGCTTATATGTCAATACAATATAGGCAATTTTACACTATTCTTGCATCCTGTATACACAAAAAAGGATTGCAGATTTTGCTCTGCAATCCTTTTGAATATGATTATAACTTTTACGAATTATGCGATATAAATCTGTAATGCGGTTGCGTCAAGAATATCAAGCTTGCCGTCGCCGTACATATCGGCAGCGTCAAACCAAGCCTTGTTTGTAACATCAATAAGCGGATTTTTATCGTCGTTTGAAATGTGAATCTGTAAGTGTGTAACATCGTTTACATCTACAACTCCGTCGCGGTTTACATCACCCTTGAGGATAGTTTCCTGCTCGCCGCCGTCCGAAATATAGAACGACTTTGTGCTTTCAGCTATACAGCCGTCTGAATCAATAGCCTTTACAGACAATGTGTATGTGCCTGCATTATTTGCTGTAAAATTGTATGTATTGTCAGATGAAGTCTTTACAGTTGCACCGTTTACCGCAAACTCGTAAGTAACATTGCCATGGTTGTTGTATGGCTCTGCTTTAAGCTCGAGTGCTGTGCCAACAGGCTGAGATGAGCTCTTGTCTGCGCCAAAGTTTACTTCAAACTCTGCCTCCTGAACCTGTGTATCAGGGAGGATCTTGCCAAGTCTTGCAAGCGGAACTGTAATGTTGTCTATATCCTCTTTTTCGTGTGAAGTAGACGGATCGTAGCTGTATTCAGCATCTGCAACATCAAGCATTGAGGGGTCGTGTGGAAGTGTATCCATACCCGAAGTACCGTATGTGAGAATCTGCATTGCGCCAATGCCCTGAGTTTCTACATAATTTCTGTCGATACCGAGTGCAGAGTAAGGAATAGCAACCTCGTAAACATAACCGTAGTTTTTCTTGTAGCCGAGTTTAAAGAAATCAACCCAATTTGAGTTAGGGTCAGTGTTGTCGCCTAAAGTTCTGTCGCCCTTTACTTCTCTTACACCGTAGAGAGTTTCGCTCTTTGTGCCGTTTGCATATTTAATTTTGAATCCGTTCCGGTTATCCTGTGCCTGATAGCTTGTTACGCCAATCGGAACTCTTGTATCATAATCAAACAGGTATGTTCCGTCCGTATCCTGAACATCAGCCTTGAAGATTGATGCGCCGCCGTTTGAATTGTTTGAATCGAAAGCAACAAGTGTGTCAATGTGAGTTGTAAAGCCTACACCGCCGTCTTTTGCTACGCCGCCGTCACAACCCCATACAAACGGATTTGTGTAAACAGAGCCGTCTTTGTTTGTGCCTACTGCCTTGCCTGTTGCCTGCTTGCTTGGGTCTATTGAAAGCGCAATATACATTGGAATACTGTTTCTCCAAGGGCGAGCCTCATTTGATGCCGCAAAATTATCGCTCGGAGAAGTAATGTATGATGTATTTGCCATTTCCCACATAAAGTAGAGGTTTTCATCGTCCCATGCGCCATAGAGAGCGTATGCGTCCCACGGCTGCTCATGCATTGAAGATGGCATATATACTCGGGGGTCATCGTTTGCTGTACCCTGAGCAATAATCATTGAGCTGTCCCAATCGCTTACATCGCCGTCAACAGAAATTGTCTTGTATTTACCCAGCTGCATATTCGGGTTTGTTCCGTAATAGCCGCTTTCGGGAGCTGTTGTGTGTCCGTCCGAGTCAGCAGAAAAAGTTGTTTTGCCTGCTGTAAATGTTTTGTTGTAAGTGAAAGTCTGTGTTGTTTCAACACAGTCATCGCCTGTTGCTGTAAGCACAAGAGTAATTTCGCTGTTACCGATTTTACCCTCGCCTATTTTAATAATTGTGCCGTCGGTATAAGATTTTTTTGCCGAACCGTCAACAGAATAGTATCCTACTGAGGCATTTTTTAGTCCGAGCTGAACCTGCAAAAATTCTGATGAAAAGCTTGTACCGGAGGCTTTGTAAACAATTCCGTATCCATGAGAATCAGGCTTGCCGTAATCTACCCACTGCTTTGCGGCTGTGAGGAGCTTGCACTGACCTGCCTTTAAAGAAAGTCCGCTTGCCTTTGGATACTGCTCCTTGCCCTCGTCCTTTTCTTTGCCGTTATTAAAA